>Ga0302314_10018723_pt1 | contig 11534 bp, 10 predicted proteins | sample III_Palsa_N2_3_FD_200533 | JGI IMG/M metagenome (GOLD analysis project Ga0302314, IMG submission 200533) | Peat permafrost microbial communities from Stordalen Mire near Abisko, Sweden - III_Palsa_N2_3 | ecosystem: Environmental > Terrestrial > Soil > Palsa > Peat permafrost | place: Sweden... | reverse complement strand
TGGTGGGGCACGAACGGCGCCGGCGCCGCATCCAGCGTGGTTGCAGGCATTATCGCGGTTGTCTTTATCGCTGCCATTGCTGTGCTGGCGCTGCCTGTCTGCCTGGGGGCTACGGCAATGGCCGCCGCTGCCATGAACCACGCCGTCAACACCGAATATTACGGTGGAAAGATCACCATCCGCCACGCCTATAAGGCCGTGTGGCCACGCGGATGGCGCTATATCTGGCTCTATCTGCTGCAGGCAATCCTGATCTGGGTGGCGCCTGGGATGGTGTGGATCGTGCTGATCCTGGTTGCCGCGGGGCTCTCCGCGCTGGCCGCGCGTGCCGGGATGGGGACTGGGGCGGGCGCACTGTTTGGCGCGCTCGCGGTCGTGGTGGTCGTGGCCCTCATCGGCTACGCCGCGTGGATGCTGCTTCGCCTGTGCCTGGCCTTCCCCGCTTGCGTCGTGGAACAGATCGGCGCGTGGGACGCTCTCAAGCGCAGCAGCGCGCTGAGCAAAGGCACGCGCGGGCGCGTATTCCTGCTTTACCTGCTGGGAACGGTGCTCTCGTGGATGCTCTCTGGCGGCGTCACGCTGATCGTTACCATCGTCCTCGCGCTTATCCCCGGCGCCAGCAGCCCGCAGCGCGCGCAGACCACCGGCATGATCGTGATCTTCAGCTACTATGCGGCGGCGTTTGCGGTGCAGGCGCTCACCAAGCCGGTGTATGGCATTGCGCTCACGCTCTTCTACTATGACCAGCGCATCCGCCAGGAGGGCTTTGACATCGAGTGGATGATGTTGCAGGCGGGGCTGGTGGTGCCAGCGCCGGCCGTGGTCGTCACGCAATCCGAAGCGCAGCCGTGGATGGCGCCGGCGGGTGCGGGTCCAGTGGCGTCGAAGGCCGAGGCTTCGGCGCAGGCTCGAGAATCCGATTCCACAGTCGCGATTGCGGAAGAGCCCGCCGCGCCGGATCAGCCGCCCGATTCCGCGCATGAGGCTGGCACAGACCGTCGGCAAGTAAATCCTGAGGAGCCAGCATGAACCAGCCCGCCTATCCGGCTTTTGATCCATCAGCCGCCCGTTTTTTGACTTTTGGCCAGATCCTCGACCGCATCTATCGGCTCATGCGAGCGCATTTTGGATTGTTTCTGAGCGTTGCCGCGGTTCAGGCTAGCGCGCTGCTGGTGATCTTCGCGGGTGCAGGCATCGGGGCTTTCAATCTCATCCGCCAGACGCAAATGACTAAGTTACCGCCCCACGGTTTTCCCATCTATTTCGTGGTAGCTTTTGCGGTCGCGATCTACCTGCTGCTACCTGCCATCGCCGCACTCTATGTGCCTGCGGCAAGTTATGCCGCAACGCAAGCCGATCTCGGCAATGCTGTCCCGTTTTCTGATGCGTATGCTGTCTCCCTGCGCCGCTTCGGCCGGCACCTCTGGCTCATGGTGCTGGGGGCTCTTTATGTCATCGTGCCGGTTGTGGTGATAGCCGCGCTGATCGGGCTGATTGTTTTGCTTGCGATTCACGCGAACGCTTCGGGAGGCTGGCCCCCTGCCATAGTCGCGTTGATTCCGCTTTTCGTTCTCCTCTATCTCGGATTCATCGCTTACTGCATCCTGATCATGCTCAGGTTTGCTCTTGCGTATCCTGTGTGTGTGTCAGAGGGGCTTACGGCGTGGAACTCGCTGCAGCGCAGCGCGCAACTGACGCGAGGCGCCAAAGGGAGAATCTTTCTGGTATTGCTGGTGATTTACGCGGCCACGTATGTCGCCAACCTGGTCTTGACTTGCGGCCTGATGACGCTGGGAGTGCTTGGCGCCTTCGCGGCATCCCTCGCGCATGTGGCCGCGGGCTCTCCGGCGTTCTTTATCCTCATCGGCCTCGCGGCTCTCGGCTATCTGATCGTGACGATCGGGAGTTCCATGTTTTCATATGCGGCCTTCACTACGGCGCTTGCCGTGATCTACCACGATCAACGCCGGCGCAAAGACGGAATCGCGCCGGAAAGCGGTATGATTCCGGTTAGTTGAAGGGGAGAGATTGATGTCCTATATGCGTGCAGCGATTCTTTCTTTAGTATTTGCCTTTGCGGTTGAGACAGTAACTGCGCAGACGGCCAGCCCGATTCCGCTCAAGGTCGCTTCTCCGGACGGGCAGATCGTGTTTCTGGTGTGGGATGCTTCGGTCAAACCGGATCCCGCGCGGACCGACCCTTCTGGATTGCGTTATGCAATCGACTTCCACGGCAAGTGGCTGATGGATGAGTCGAAGCTGGGCGTGGAGCTCGCCGGGCAGCCCGCGCTGGGGCCGGAGATGCGTCTTGTCACCTCGCGGCCCGGCAGCATGGACGAGAGTTATACCATTCCCGTGGGCAAGACGCGCACGGTGCGCGATCGTTATAACTCTCTGAGCGCGAATTTCAAGGATGAGGCGGGGCGCGAGTTATCCATCGAGGTAAGAGTCTTCGACGATGGCGCGGCATTTCGCTATATTATTCCGGGATCGGGGGCGGGCGAGAAAATTCAGGTAGACCGCGAACTGACTCAGTTTACTTATGTAAAAGATGCGGACACTTATCCGCTGGTTCTCGACGGGTTTCAGACTCCGTATGAAGATAACTATCTCGAACGCCATGTCACCAGCATCCACGGCGACTGGCTGATTGGGCTGCCGCTGCTGGCCGAGGAGCCGGGGATCGGCTGGGTTGCCATTACCGAGGCGGACATCGACAACTACGCCGGCATGTATGTGAAGCGGGATAAAGGAGCACTGACTCTGCGCGCCGAGTTATCGCCGCATGTCGATAACCCCGGCGTCGCGGTGGAAGCTGCTGCTCCGGTAACTACGCCGTGGCGCGTGCTGATGATTGGCGATGAGCCGGGCCGGCTGATTGAGTCGAACATCATTCTCAATCTCAATCCGCCGTCGAAGATCGCGGATACTTCATGGATACGGGCGGGTAAGTCAGCATGGGACTGGTGGTCTGGCGAAGCAGCGCCGAGCGTGAGCTTCAAGACCGGCATGAATACCGCGACCATGAAGCACTACATCGACTTTGCTTCGGAGTCCGGATTCCCTTACATGCTGATCGACGCGGGCTGGGCCGCGGTGCCCAACAGCAAGCCGGATGATTACGGACAGTTAGCCGACATCACTCATGTGACACCGGCAATCGACATGCCGGAACTACTGCGCTATGCGAAAGAGAAGAATGTCAAGCTGTGGCTGTGGTCGCACTGGACGTCGGTGGATAAGTACATGGACGAGGCGTTTCCGCTGTATGAGAAATGGGGCATCGCCGGCGTCAAGATCGACTTCATGAACCGCGACGACCAATGGATGGTGGACTTCTATCATCGCGTCGTCGAGTTAGCCGCCGCGCATCACCTGATGATTGACTTTCACGGCGCTTACAAGCCCGACGGGCTGCGCCGCACCTGGCCCAACCTGATTACTCGCGAAGGCGTGATGGGCAAGGAGTATCTCAAGTGGTCGGCGCGAACGACGCCGGTGCATAACACTACGCTGCCGTTTACGCGCATGTTGGCGGGGCCGATGGATTACACTCCCGGAGCCTTTGGCAACAGCAACCGCGAGAAGTTTATTGCGCGGCAGGTAGAGCCGATGGGCCTGGGCACGCGCGCGCACGAGTTAGCGCTGTATGTGGTATTTGAGAGCCCGTTGGAGATGGTGTCTGACTATCCGGAACACTACCAGGGTCAGCGCGATTTCGACTTCATCAAGCGCGTTCCTTCCACATGGGATGAGGTGAAAGTAATCAGCGGCCGGCCGGCGGAGAGTATCACGCTGGCTCGGCGCAGCGTCAGGGACTGGTATGTAGGTTCGCTGACGAACTGGGACGAGCGCACGGTGAAGGTGCCGCTGAGCTTTCTTGGGGATGGCGAGTACGTTGCCGAGATCTACGCCGACGCGCCCGATGCCGCTGAAGAGGCTACGCATACAACGTTTTCTAAACAGAACGTGAATAGCAGGACTGTGCTTGATGTGCACATGGTTTCAGGCGGCGGCAATGCGATTTGGATTCATCCGGCGGATAATCGATGACTCTCATCTACTATGATCAGCGCATACGGCTTGAGGGCTACGATATCGAGAGGATGATGCAGGCTGCGGGAATGAATGTGCCGCTGGCTTCGGTGGGCGGAGATGGCCTCGGTGCGCCCGAAGAGACCGGAGAGGTGCGGGCTTGAGGGGCGCGGAAGCGTTGAATCGAAGGTCGATTGGGCGGCGCGAAGAGCAGGCCTCAGGGGCTAAAGCCCGCCTCCATTTAGCGGCATCTTCGGCACGACTGAAGTCGTGCCCTTTCAAAGCGGGTAGCGGGCCGGAGTTGATTGCTTTTGCGGTGATCGCCTTTGCGTTGACTGCTATCGGTGACGCGGTGCACGCCGCCGCGCAGCAACCCATTACGCTGAATCCCACGGAGCAGCCGGCGCAGACCGCAAAGGCCGCGCGCGACGCTTCGATGGACGACTATCGCACGCATCTGCTGGCGCTGACCACCCTGGTGGAGGCCTGCGCGAAGGCGCGCGACATCAAGACCTGCGATCCAATGCTGGTGGGGCCGGACGATCGGGTGCCTCTGCCGGGCGCTCGCGATTCGGCTCCCGCGTCGGAGCGGCGGCTGATCCGCTATGGATGGCTGCGCGTGCTGCTGTCAGGCGCGCAGGATGCCGACGAGCCGCCGCCTGCGCCGCTCACCGGGCCGCAGGCGTTCCCTGGCGAGGGCAACATCCGCCCGCCCAAGCCCACCACCACGCAACTGCTCAAGGACGCAGAGGCGCGGCTCGCCCACGACCTGGCGCAAGCCGATGGCGCTGCGGAGCCGCTGCCCGCGTACGCCACGGAGCGCGACGAACTGAGCAAGGTGCTGGCGGGGCGTGACTTTCGCGATCTGGGCGAGGAGTCGAAGCGCGACACGTGGCTCGAGCGGCTGGGCAACTGGATCAACCTCATGTTTGAGCGCGTGGCGCAGTTTGGCTCGCGCTCGGCGTGGATCGGCCCCGTGCTGCTGTGGGGCCTGCTGGGCGCGGTGTGCATCGGGCTGGTGTGGGGGCTGATGCAGCTGGAGCGGCGCTGGCGCATCCGGCTGATCCCAGAGGGCGGCGGCCCGGCAGCGGGCGCGGCCTCAGCACGCGATTGGCAGTTGTGGCTTGAAGACGCGCGGCGCGCCGCGGCTGAGGGCAAATGGCGCGAGGCGGTGCATTTTGTCTACTGGGCGTCGATCTCGCGGCTGGAGTCGCGGCGTTTGTGGCCGGCCGACCGGGCGCGCACGCCACGCGAGTACCTGTCGCTGCTGGCCACGGAAGATCCGCGCAGGCCGGGGCTGACCAGCCTGACGGGGAGCTTTGAGCGCATCTGGTATGGCGGGCGCACGGCTGCCGAGGCTGATTATCAAGCTGCCGAGCAGGTCGCGAATGGACTGATTGCCGGCACGTCGGGATCGGGCGGGGGGGCGCGGTGAAATTCCTCTCCTCGCTCGACGCCAAAGACCGCAGGCTGGTGCTGGGTTGCGTGGGCACGGTGGTGGTGCTGGCTATTCTGGGCGCGGTGTTCCTGCCCAGCGCCAACAACAACGACAATCCGATGCCCTCGACCTACCTTTCCGGACGCCATGGCGCGCGCGCCGCCTACGAGATGCTTCTGCGCTCCAACTATCCCGTGGAGCGGTGGGAGCGGCCGCTCGGCGAACTGGCCGCAACGGCCGGCCCTGATACCGTCGTCATCTTTGCCGAGCCGCTGTCGCGCGAGGTCTCCGACATCAAGGCGATACGCGAGATTGTGGAGCGCGGGGGACGGGTGCTGTCGACCGGCTACTGGGGCGGCTTCATCCTGCCCGGCGAGGCCAGCGCGCTTTCAGACCAGGTGACGCTGGGCGCCTGCAAGCTCAGCCCCGAGGGGCTCGATCCGCTCTCGGGCGCGGGCGAGGTGTGGATGTCTCCGGCGGCGAGCTGGAAGGCGGGCAATCCCGCGTATCGCGTACAGTACAGTTGCGATGGGCAGCCGGCGGTGGTGGAGTATGCGTGGCAGAAGGGGCGCATCGTGTGGTGGGCCAGCTCCACGCCGCTTGAGAACGGATCCATCACGCGCGGTCACAATCTCGACCTGTTTCTCGATTCGCTGGGGCCGCGCGAGGGGCACCACTTTTATTGGGACGAATCGATGCACGGGGAGATTCGCGGCACGCTCAGCTACGCGGCGGGCACGGCATTGACGCTGCTGTGGATGGGCCTGGTGGGGCTGGCGGGGCTGGTGGTGTTCAGCTTTAGCAGGCGCAGCGGGCCCCTGCGCGAGTTGCCGCCGCCGGCGCGCGCTACGCCCATTGAGTTTCTTGAGGCGCTGGGTTCGCTTTATCGCAATGCCGGGGCGGCTTCGACGGCTTTGGCCATTGCGTTTGAGCGGTTCAGGCGGCACATGCTGCGGCTGTGCGGACAGCGCGGGCAGAAGATGGATGCGGCCGAGCTGGCAGGCGTGATCCGGCGGCGGTTTCCGGCGGCGGACGCAAGCCTGGAGGCCGACTTGAAAGCCTGCGAAGAGACGGCCTGGGGAGAGACGGCGCATCCGCGCGAGGCGCTACGGCTGATCCAGGTTTTGCACGGGTACCGCGAGAAATTTGCAGCCCAGGCCAAACCGGGCGCGCAGGCATCTGCAATCATTCATACCAACGAGCAGGAAAGGGCTTCATGAGTGAGGAATTGAACGTCGGACCAACACAGGATTCAAACCCAGGCGCGGGTGCCGTCTCACCGGAGCCGCGGCTTCAGGCCACCGACCAGCTCATCGCGCACGCGCGCGGCGAGCTGGGCCGCGTGATCTCCGGCCAGTCGGCGGTGATCGAGGAGGTCCTGATCGCCGTGCTCTGCCAGGGCCATGCGCTGCTTGAGGGCGTGCCGGGCATTGCCAAGACGCTGATCGTGAAGGCGCTGGGGCGGCTGCTGGGCCTTGGCTTTCAACGCGTGCAGGCCACGCCCGACCTGATGCCGGCTGACATTCTCGGCACCACCATCCTGCGGCCGGGTACTGACAGCTTCACGTTTCACGCCGGGCCGGTGTTTACCGATCTGCTGCTGGTGGACGAGATCAACCGCATGCCTCCGCGCACGCAGGCCGCGCTGCTCGAGTGCATGGAGGAGCGGCAGGTGACGAGCGACGGTACGCGCCGTCCGCTGCCATCCTGGTTCACGGTATTTGCCACGCAGAACCCAGTCGATTTCGAGGGCACCTATCCGCTGCCCGAGGCGCAGCTTGACCGGTTTCTCCTGAAGATTCGCGTGGCCTACCCCTCAGAAGCCGACGAGCGGCAGATTCTGGAGCGGCACCACGCCGGCTCAGGCGCGGGGCTGCTTGAAGACGCCGCTATCGCGCCCATTCCTCCGGGATTGCTGGCCGCAGCACGCGCCGAGGTGCGAGCGATCCGCATCGAGCCGGAGCTGTATGGCTACATCCTGGCGCTGGCGCGGCGCACCCGCGAGTGGCCTACGCTGCTGCTGGGCGCGAGCCCCCGCGCCGCGCTGAGCCTGATGATTGTGGCCCAGGCCACGGCGGCTTTCGACGGCCGCGATTATTTGGTGCCCGACGACGTGAAGCGTGCGGTGCAGCCGGTGTTGCGGCATCGCGTGATGCTGAAGCCGGAGGCCGAGTTGGAGGGCTTCGACGCCGACCGCGCGCTGGCGGACGTGGTGGCGGCGGTGCCGGTGCCGCGGCAGTAAAGCCGTCGTCGCGTAGGCGCAGAAAACGGAGTAGGATAAAGGTAGTATGAAAACGAAGACTTCTATCACACTTTCATCCGACCTGCTCGAAGAGATCGACCGCAATGCCGGCTCGATGGCCTCGCGGTCGGCGTTCATTGAGGCGGGGATGCGCCAATTTCTGAAACAAATGGTCCGCGAAGCCATCAACAAGCGGGATGCGGAACTGATCGAGGCCAATATCGACTACCTGAATCGAGAATCGCTGGATTCGCTTCGTTATCAGGCTCCGATTGAATGGACCACGGAAGACCAATAGGGATCAATGCGCAGAGGCGAACTCTATCGCGTGCACGAGCCGCCGGGCGATCCGAAGCGCCACCGCACTTTTGTGGTCGTTAGCCGGCAAGCATTGATCGACACACGATTTTCCACTGTGATCTGCGCTCCCGTCTATAAAAACGGAGCTGGCCTTTCGACTCAGGTGAGTGTCGGCATCAATGAAGGGTTGAAACATGAAAGCTGGATACACTGTGACGATCTGACCAGGATTCCCAAGGCCCAGCTGACCCTGTATGTCGGCTCACTTTCTCATGCGAAGCTCGATGCTCTTTCCCGTGCGCTGTCCGTTGCCCTCGACCTTTGGTCCTGACCTATGATCTCGCCCTCCCTCCATCCCGCACCCATACGCGCCGCCTGCGAGCGCCGCAGCCGTTGGAGCTTTGGCCTGACGCCGCGCGCTATCGGACTCTTGCTTGTGGGCTTTGCGCTGCTGGTTCCCGGCTTCTGGAATGGACGCTGGGCTTACACCATGCTGGCCTGGGATGCGCTGGTGCTGCTGCTGGCTCTGCTGGACGGCTTGCGTCTGCCCGCCGCGGCAAAGCTCACCGCCGAGCGATCCTGGTCCAACGCGCCGTGTCTCGACTCAGAAACCGAGATCGAGCTGGTGATCGAAAACAACGGCGCGGCCATTGTGGAGTGCCGCCTGGTAGACGATCTCCCCGCTGCTCTCGTGGTCACGCCGGCCACGCATAAAGTGCTCGCGTTTCCGCGCGTGCCGGCGCGCATTCGCTACCGCGTGGAACCGCGCGAGCGCGGCGATTGGGAGACAGGCTGGCTCCACGTGCGCTATCGCTCCTCGTGGGGCCTTGTGGACCGGTGGGCTCGCGCGCCGCTTACGCAGACGGTGCGCGTTTACCCGGCTCTGCGTGCGGGCGAGGAGCAGCAGATCTTCCTGGCGCGCAGCCGGCAGATCGACCTGCAACTGCGCCAGGCTCGGCAACGCGGCCTGGGGCGCGACTTCGAAAGCCTGCGCGACTACCGCCAGGGCGACGACCTGCGCGACATCTGCTGGACGGCGTCGGCGCGGCGCGGCGGCCTGATCACGCGCCAGTACCAGACCGAGCGCAGCCAGGCCGTGTGGCTGGTGCTGGATTGCGGGCGGCTGATGCGCTCACGCGTGGCGATTGCACCGAGCATGAAGGGTACGGGCTTTAGCCCGTACGATCAGTCGCAGCAGTCGGCGGGGGCTTTAGCCTCTGAGGGAATCAGGAGGGTGCACTCCAAGCTCGATCACGCCTGCTCCACCGCCGTGGCGCTGGCGCAGCTGGCGCTCTACTCCGGCGACCGCGTGGGGCTGCTGGCGTATGGCCAGGGCATCCAGCAGCGCCTGCTGCCCGGCCGCGGCGCGGCGCATCTGCGCCAGATCATTGAGGCGCTGGCCGTGGTGCGCGCCGAGGGCGCGGAGGCCGACCACCTGCGCGCCACGGCCACGCTCAACCGCCTGCAGCCGCGGCGCTCGCTGATCCTGTGGGTGACCGACCTGGCCGAGACCGCCATGCGCCCCGAGGTGATCGACGGCGCCATGCAGCTGCTGCGGCGCCACGTGCTGCTCTTTGTCGCCATGGCCCAGCCTGAGGTGGAATCAATCGCCCAGGCCCGGCCGAAAAATATCGACCAGATGTTCCTGGCCGCCGCCGCACAGGAGATGGCCGGCCGCCGCGAGCTGCTGCTGGCGCGGCTGCACGAGCAGGGCGCGCTCACGCTCGACCTCAATCCGGAGGCGCTGACGTCCACGGTGCTGAATCAGTACCTGACGGTGAAGGAGCGGGCGATGGTGTAGAGCAACTTGGCTAACTTAGCCAAGTTGGCATAGGCTGTCTGCATGAGAACCGTGAACATCGGGACCTTGAGAAACGAACTCAGCGCCTATTTGAGATATGTTCGAAACGGCGAAGAGGTAGTGGTTCACGATCGGAATCGACCTTTCGCGCGCATTCTGCCCTTTCTCCCGCCGTTGCCGCCGGAAGGCGATTACGCCGCCGAGGAGGCGTATCTGGTGGCGACCGGACAGATGACAATGCCTAAGGAGAAAATGGACCGTGAGGCGTTCTGGAAACTGCCCATGCCTGCTGTATCCGACGAAGATGTTCGAGAAGCAATCGAGTGGGCGAAGGGTGACCGCTAAATGGAGCCTGCGTTCTGGGATTCAAGTTCATTGATCCCGCTCTGCATTCGGCAACTAACCACCCCGCGAGTTCGGGCGCTGGACGCGCAGTACCTGAAAGCAGTGTGGTGGAGCGCGCCCGTCGAGATGAGAAGCGCATTCTCGCGCTTGGTGCGAATAGGCCGGTTGACCTCTAACGGCCAGGTGCAAGCTCTGGTCCGCCTTGACCAACTGCGGCGTGGCTGGCAGGAAGTCGAGCCGAGCGAAAAACTGCGCGAGCGGGCTGGGTCGATCGTCGAACGATTTCCATTGAATGCTGCAGATGCCTTCCAACTCGCTGCTGCATGGACATGGTGCCTGGGCCGGCCGAGAAATCGTCCGTTCCTATCGGGCGATACTCAACTGCTGGCTGCAGCCGGACAATTGGGATTTCACGTAATAGAAGCCTGAACCCCACGTGACATATGCTTTCGATGTTACCGAGAACGCCAGCCCTGACTCGAAGTCACTTCGGCGCGCAGCCCGACGTCTGGTTGCTCTTCAGCGTGACATCGGAGCCCAGGTTTTTCAGATACGTTGGCCCGAGTTCGTCGCTGCTCAGGCACGTATTCTCAACCGTCAGATGGTTCACCGGCTGCGTCGGAGTTGTATTGCTGGTATCGCTCCAGATGCCCCACTGATCGTTGCCGGTCGCGTAGGCATCGTCGACAGTGAGCCACTCGGTCGGCCTGAACGTTGTGCTGGAGTGAGCGATCTCAATCCCTGAATGCGCGTTGGCAAAGTTGCCTGTATCGGGATTCCAGTTGGCAATGAAGATATTCTGAACGCCGTCCATATTGATGCCGCCGCCTGTATTGTTCTTGACCGTGTTGTTGATGAGCGCGATGTTGGTGCCGTGCAGTTCGATGCCGTCGGCGACGTGGCCATTGGGACTGGCCGAGCCATTCTGAAACGTGTTGTTGAAGATTACCGCATTTTGCGTGCAAACGGTCAGATCGATCTGCCCGCCATCGTCGTCGAATGGAATCGATCTCGAGTGGTTGTTGGTGAACACGTTGTCCATGATCTGCACATTGGTCATCTCGCCCAGGATCGCCGGTTCGCCCGCATTCTCAAACTGCGAGTTGGAAACGATGACATTGTTCACAAACCGCTTCGTGGCGCACTCGAGATAAGTGATGTTGCTGTTGTCGCCCGTGGCGTCGGACCAGAGCCCATAGATGACCGGGTCGGTGAACGTGCAACTGTTCACCACGACGTTGGCGGTTCCCGCGCCGTAGAGAGCGAGACCGATGCTGGGCGAATTGTTAAACGCCGAATTGACCACCAGCAGGCCGTCGACTGCGAAGATGCTGACCTCGGGGGTGTAGTTGCTGTAAGCGAGGCCGTTCTGC
>Ga0302314_10018722_pt1 | contig 11534 bp, 11 predicted proteins | sample III_Palsa_N2_3_FD_200533 | JGI IMG/M metagenome (GOLD analysis project Ga0302314, IMG submission 200533) | Peat permafrost microbial communities from Stordalen Mire near Abisko, Sweden - III_Palsa_N2_3 | ecosystem: Environmental > Terrestrial > Soil > Palsa > Peat permafrost | place: Sweden... | reverse complement strand
GTGCAGATCCCGCGCGGCTCGCTGAAGACCGACTGGGAGGTCGAGCTCGGGGTGGTGATCGGCTCGACCGCGCGCTACTGCGCGGATGTCGCCTCCGCGCGCGCCTGCATCGCCGGCTACTGCATCTCCAACGACGTCTCGGAACGCGCCTTCCAGCTCGAGCGCGGCGGGCAGTGGACCAAGGGCAAGTCCTGCGACACCTTCAATCCGCTCGGGCCGTGGCTGGTGACCGCTGACGAGGTGCCCGAGCCGCAGGCCCTGGCCATGAGCCTCTCGGTCAACGGGGCGCGCATGCAAAACGGCTCGACCGCGACCATGGTCTTCGGGGTCGCGGTGATCGTGCACTACGTCTCGCAGTTCATGACCCTCGAGCCGGGCGACCTGATCTCCACCGGCACCCCGCCCGGGGTGGGCATGGGCCGCAAGCCCACCCCCATCTACCTGCGCGCCGGGGATGTGATGGAGCTGTCGATCAGCCAGCTCGGCAGCCAGCGCCAGCGCTGCGTCGACGCCTGAGTCTTCGAGCTCAGGTCGCCGACGGCCAGTCGTCGGTGCGGAAGGGGCCGGCCGGCAGGCCGGCGCCATTGACCAGGTTGACCCCGGCCGGGTTGTTGGCCCAGGCGTAGCGCACAGCCAGCACCGTCCCGCCCTGGGGATGGCCGACCACCACGGTCTGGCCGTCGATGCGCCCCACCGCCCAGACGAAGTGCCGGTCGGCGCCCGCCACCGCGAGGTGGCGGATCGGCAGGCCGTCGCTGGTGGTCAGGCCGTCGGCATCATGGAAGTGCAGGCGCACCTGCTCGTCCGGCTCCACCGTCCAGGCGCGCAGCCACGGGCCGCCCGCGACCAGGTCGGGCTCACCATAGACCAGGACCCGCGCCTGGCGCGCCAGGCGCAATCCGACATCGAGCTTGTTGAGCGGATGGATGTCCTCGGCGTCGCCGATCTCGATGGTGACCGCAACGCCGGCGCGCGGATCCAGCCGCGCCACGTCCTGGCTCTCGCGCAGGCGGGCCCAGGAACTGTCCACCGGCTGGACCAGGTCGGCCTCGCCGGAGCGGTAGTTGGCCAGCTGCACGACCAGGAACGGCAGGTCGGCCTGCCGCCACAGGGCGCGCCAGCTGGCGAAGAGCAGCGGCAGCAGCTGGCGGTAGTGCTCCGGGCGGTCGGTATTGGATTCGCCCTGGTACCAGATGACGCCGCTTAGGGCCATGCCGGCGAGCGGATGGATCATGCCGTGGTAGAGCAGGCTGGGGAAATTCGGACTCTCCGGGTCCTGCGGCTCGACGAAGAAGGCGCTAGCGCTGCTGCCGGTGGCGCTCACGGCGCCTGTCGGCGGGGCCGGCAGGCCGATGCGGCCACGCCAGTCCTCGTTGGCGGCGGCGACGAAGCCGACGTGGTAGCGCCAGCCGGCATTGATGAACAGGACTTCATCCGCGCGGTGGTCCTGCGGCTCGATCTGCACCGTGCACCACGGCCAGCGCTGGCAGAACCCGCCCAGCCCATTGCCGGTGTCGAAGACGCGCACCGCGATGACATTCTCGCGGTCGCCGTGGAAATGGCTGGCGGGGATCGCGGTATAGCAGCGGAACTGCATCTCGGGGTGGCTGGTGGCGGGCGTGGTGGCGCGCACCAGCTGGCCATTGATGTAGAGCTCGTCGAAGGTGTCGATGGCGGCCAGGTAGAGATTGATGGCGCGGCCCGTCCAGGTCGCAGGCAGGCTGAGGTGGTAGCGGTACCAGACCGTGCCGATGACGTCCTTCAGGTCGCTGTCGGCATGCGGGTGCGGCAGGCGCACGCTCGGCCAGGCGCGGTCGTCGAAGGCCGGGTCCTGGTAGCGGGCCTTGAACCCGGGGTCGTGCTGGTCGAGGAAGGCCATCCACGCCTGCATGTGCGCGCGGTACTCGATGGCGCGCTGCGCCACCTGGGGCAGCGGATGCGCGCGGCCGGCGAACTCCGGCAGGGTTGCCAGGGTCTGCGGGTCGATCCAGGTCTCGATGTAGGTGCCGCCCCAGGCGGCGCAGACCAGGCCGATCGGCACCTCCTGGCTCACCGCCAGGTCGCGACCGAAGAAGTAGCCGACCGCGCTGAAATCGCGCACGCTCTGCGGACTCAGGCGCTGCCAGGTGGCGCCGCCGAGGGCCGCGACCGGCTCCAGGGAGCGCCGGTTGGGGACCGTCAGCAGGCGGATGCGGGTGTCGGTGGCGCCGTCGATCTCCGGGGCGTAGCGGCTCGGCATGGCGCCAAGCCGCCACTCCATGTTCGACTGCCCGCTGCACAGCCAGACATCGCCCAGCAGGATGTCGTCATGGGCGATGCGCAGCGCGCCGCTGGCGGCGCTGAGCGTGTAGGGGCCTCCCGCGCGCAGCGCGGCGAGGGTGCAGCGGAAGCGCCCCTGGGCATCGGCGCGTACCGTGTCGGTGCGCGCTCCGAGGCGCACTTCGACCTGCGCGTGTGCCGGCGCCGTGCCGGTGATCACCAGCGGGCGCAGGCGCTGCAGCACCATGTGCGCGCCGAGGTGCGGATCGAAGCTCAAAACCGGGGTGCTCGCGGGCGTCGCCATCGGCGCATCATCGTCCCGAGCCGCAGCGCGCAATCCCATCCCCGTCGCACTCAGACCTCGGACGCGGCCCCGGCGGCACCGGCCTTGCGCGCCAGCATGCTGCGCCCGAAGCGCGCCGCCGCGGAGCGGTCATGGCTGCCGCGCTGGTCGAGGGCGTGGCTGACCGCGCCGGCGATCCACGGCTGCCATTCCTCCTGACGCGCCTGGCTGCGCAGCACGGCCGCCAGGAAGCGCAGACGCCCACCTTCGAGATCCTCCTCGAGCAGCGGCTTGAGGACCGGGGCCCAGCTGCCGCCCGGTTGGCGCGCGTCCTGCGCCAGGGTCACGGCCGCGCTGCGTGCGGCGTCCACCTCATTGGCGCTGAAGGCCTCGCTTAGCGACGGGCCGGTCGCGACGGCGGGCGCCTCGTCCCAGGGCTCGCCCTGCGCCAGCCAGCGCGAGGTGAAGGCGTGCCAGGCGCAGTGCAGCGCGCCCAGCACCAGGGTGCGGTGGCTGACCTGGGGCGCCGCCCGGGCCCAGGCGTCGCATTGGCGGATGCCCAGCACCGGGGTGCCCCACAGGCCGCCATTGTTGGGGCGCAGCTTGGCCAGCCGGCGCGCCTCGAGCTGCGCGAAGCAGTCGATCACCGACAGCGGCGCGACGGGCACCCGGGTCAGCAGTCCCCAGACATGCGCCAAGGCCTCCTCGGCGGAGGCGGCGGTCGAGACCGGCGCCAGCAGCGCGAGGGTGCAGGTGGTCATCGCTGGCGACGCATCCGGCAGGGTCGGCAGGTGGCGCTCCAGGAAGCCGATCGCGGCGCGCTCCTCGACACTCGGATCGCCACGGCGCTGGCCGAGGATCCAGGCGATCAGGGCGGCGCGCTGGCTGTGGAAGGTGGTGCCCAGCCAGGCGGCGACGTCCAAGGCGTCGATCAGGTCGATGAACACGCCCGGCGCGGGCAGGAAGCGGGGATGCGCGGCCAGCTCCAGCAGCCGGCCGGGCAGCGCCTCGTCTGACGCCGGCCAGTCGCACAGCAGGCGCTCGATGGCCAGGGCCGACGGATCCTCGATGTAGCGGTCCAGAAGCTGCGTGCGCTCGGAAGCCGTGCCGGCGTGCGGCAGGGGCATGACCGCGGGCCGCGAGCCGACCCCGGCTCCGACCATCAGGGTGCCATGCAGCAGCGGCAGGATGCGGTCGCGCGCGCCGAACAGCTCGGCGCAGCGCGCGCCCTCGACGACATCGCTGAGCTCAGCCGTGGCCTGGGCGCTGCGATGCGCGGCGATGGCGTGGGCGAAGCCGTGCTCGGCCACGGCGCGGGCGATGTCCTGGGGCGACAGGCCGTGCTCGAGGCACTCGGCGAGGCTGCGCGCGATCTGGTAGGGATCGCCTTCGAGCAGGCGGTCGCGCAGGCGGCCGAGGGCGGCCACGGGCAGATGCAGCTCCGAGCCGGCGAGATCGACCTGGACCTGGCCATCGACGATGCGCAGGGGGTAGACGGGCAGGTCGGCGCAGGCGCCGCGGTAGCAGCCGCCGGTCGCGAGGTCGAACTCCCACTGATGCCAGGCGCAGGTCACGACCCCGTCGCGCAGGGTGGATTTCTCCATCGGATAGCCCATGTGCGGGCAGCGGCTGGCGATGGCGTGCCAGGTGTCGTGGTTGCGGATCAGCGTGACCGCTCCGGCGGTCAGGCGGGTGGCGTCGGCAAGGTCGGTCAGGCGGGCGAGTGGGGTCCAGGTCATGGCCTGAGTATACACGACCCGGACCCCACGTGGCCAGGACCATGGATGGGAATTCGGTGAGTGGATGGTGCCATGGTTGGAATGGCTCAGGCAGCGGCCATTCCATGAACCGAAAAACCCAGATGCGAACAGCCGCAGCCAGTGCCGCTCCCGCTGGCGCTCGTAGTCCGTTCCCGAAGTGAGGACGACGAGCTCCTCCGAGCCGCTGGGCTCACGCGCCACTCAGCGCCACGCTCCCACCTGATCCCGGGTGCGAGGACCCGAGCGGTTCACTGCCAGAGCTTGGTTTGATGGCTGAGGTCCGCGATCCAGCCCTTCGCATCCAGCGAGTTGTAGCCGGACGTGGCCAGCTTGGTGCCATCGCCGTCGACCAGCAGGACGGTCGGATAGCCGGTGATGGCGTACACCCCCTCGAGGTGCCGATTCTGCTCGATGAGCGCGTTCGGCTGCTGGGTTTGGCGCGGAAAGTCGGCAAGCAGCAGAATGACGTGCTGCGCCGCCCAGGCTCGGAAGACCTCGGTGCTGAAAACCTCCTTGTGGAGCTTCTTGCACCAGAAGCACCAGTCGCTGCCGGTGAAGGCGATGAGGATGGGCCGGTTGGTGGCGTGGGCCGAGGCCAAGGCGAGGGTGTAGTTGTCCAGCCACTGACCATCGCTGCCGCGGGGCTTGGGCGCGACGATCGTGATGTCCAGCGGCTTGCGGCTGACGATGTCCGTCGCCGCCACGTTCATGCTGCCCAGGGGCTTGCCGGAGGTCTCGCTGACGATGTTGATGGCCTGCTTGTCGGAATCGTAGAAGCCGCTCAGGGACCTGCCGTCGGTGAGCGTGAAGATCTCGCAGTGGATGTGGTTCGCTGTCGCGGCAGGGGCGACGGCCGCGGGATCGGCGGTGGCTTCGGCAGCGGCGTGGGAGCCAAGTCCGAGGCCGAGGGTGATGACCGCCAGGATCGGCCGCATCCGCGCTGTGAGGACATTCATGGATCGGTGCTCCAGCGCGCCAGTTTCAGCCAGTTCTCGGTATCGACAACGGCCAAATGGGAGAATATCGGGTCCTTGGCCATCCTGCCCTGCGACATTCGCAAGCCATGAGGGCGACGGCCCTCGGCCCATGACTGATAAACGACCAGGTAAACCGTGCCACCTCCGCACGGCGTCTGCCAGGACCGCTCTTCCTTCCCTGCCGTCACCCTCAGCACGTCAATGCCGCTCCTGGCCGCCAGTCGAACATCGCGGCGGAGAAGGGCCTGAGGCCCTGCGCGAAATGGCTGCGCACCTGCGCGACCGCCGCCCAGCACTCCTGGACCAGGGGCTCGGGATAGCTCCAGCGCACGCGACGGTCGTCGAACTCATCCTCGTCGTCGAGCACGACCGCCGAGGCGCCATGCGACTGGATGACGTCGAGATCCAGATCGATGTAGCCGACCGTGTCCGCAGTCCAGCTGGTGGCGGTGGAGATGTCGACATACACGTAGAGGGGCTGCCACGCGGCGTCCCAGCCAATATGCGCTACAAAGGGCTGGTCGAGCACGAAGAAGCTCAGGAGATTCCTGGTTCCGGTCCTGGGGCCGCGATGGCTCTCAACCGCTTGTCCGGGGCTGGAATAGGTGACCAGGCGCCAAGCGGTGCGTTCCACCTCCCGGACGGCATAGCGGTAATGGAGGCTGCCATCGTACTTCGTGGAATGCAGGAGCATGGGCCTCATGGCACAATGATGACCAGGCTCCCTGAGCCTGGCAAGCCTCGCGACATGCACAGCGCGCGGACGAGGTGCGCGATGCGCAGGCCGCTGATCATCCTGCCCATGCGTCAGGGCCGTGGACCGGGAATCCACGACCCATCACCTGGTCGCTCGGAGGTTCCCAGTACGGCGCGGGGCGCGCCTGGTCCGACGCAGGGGGCCGTCATCGCGGTGCGGATGCGCTGGTTGGTCGGCAGCGAGGTCCCGAAGGCGTCCAGAGCACCTGATCGATATGCATGCGGCGCACGGTCCTGGCCGCGTCCCAGGCGTGGTAGGCGAGGTACTCCTGGCCATCCGGGCCTACGAAGCAGGAATGGTGTCCCGGGCCCAGCACGATGTCGGCGATGCTGCGCAGGACCCGTGGTCCCGCCTCGCTGCCCGCATCATCCCAGGGCCCGGTGATGGCGGCCGCCGTCGCGTAATCGACCCCGTAGGCGGCATTGCCGAAACAGGTTCCGCTGTAGAAGCAGCAATAGCGTCCATCATGCAGGACCACGCAGGGGCCCTCGACGGTGTGCCAATCCCAGATGCGGCCATACATCAGGCGTTTGGTTTTGAACAAGGTCCAGTCGTGGCGCGGACGCACTACCACGCGCTCCGAGCCCGCCAGCCGGGACATGTCGATCAAGCGGTCGCACACGATCCCGGTGCCAGGGTGGCAGCCGTGATCATGATCGAGGAAGTCACGGGCATAGAACAGCCACCACAGGCCATCGCGGTCCTGGAAGGGATGTGCATCGATGGCGAAGGGTACACCGCTCCGGGGATCAGGGCGCTGAGGTCCTGGTAGGGGCCCGTGGGCTGGCGCGCGATCGCATGGCGCAGCTGGTGCTGCGGGATGCGCGCGTCACCGAGGGAATAGGAGCAGTGGAACACCCCGGCGTGCTCGGCCACGGCCGGTGCCCAGCACTCGGCACCCTGCGCTGCGGCAGGCAGCTCCACCACCGGGCCAAGCGCCTCCCAGCGGATGCAGTCGCGTGACCGCAGCATGGGAAACTCTCGCCGCCGGCGCGCGGCGGGGAGCTCAGCGGAATCCTGGCCGGTGCCGATCGCGTACTAGACGCCCCGGTGGCTGAATACGAAGGGATCAGCCAGGTAGCTGTCATGGACCGGGTTGCGCCAGTGGGGATCGGCCACGGCAGCAGGATGGATCGGGACCGGTGCGCACACGTGATGTCCTGCGGCGCTGCTGCATGGATTCTGAACATCGCGGTTTCGTATCGCCAGGACGACTCCGTAGCTCTCCAGGCCTCTGCCAGGTGGGCACGACCGGCGCGGCGTCGTCACGGCCGGGCCGGGCGCTCGTTCCCGTAGTGAGGTGATGCCATGCGCGGATTCGATCCGGTCCCCGGACCATCCCCGGCTGCTGAGCCCAGCGTGGGTCCCGACCGCGTGCGGTCGGGGTCGACGGGGTCGCTCAGACTCCTCCTGCTGAGACTGCTGGGCCTGCTGATGCTGCTGATGCTGGCATGGGGCGATGCGGGGAGGGTCGCGGCAAGTGACTACAGCGACGACCTGCCGGCGGCCAACCAGAGGCCGTGAGCACCGGTCTGCACTATCTGGCGGCCAGTCAGCGCAGTGACGGGTCCTGGAATGGAGCGAGCGGTCCGTCGACCGGCATCGTCGGCATCTGCACCATCGCTTTCCTGGCCACCGGCCATGTGCCCGGAAGCGGTACGTACGGCGCTGTGGTCAGTCGCGCTCTGGGCTACCTGCTGTCCAAGGCCCAGCCCAACGGATTGCTCTATTGCGGCGGTGAGGGCCATACCATGTACTATTACGGCCTGGCCACGCTGGCGCTGGCCGAGGCCTGGGGGCAGAGCCAGCAACCGGAGTTGCGCGATGCCCTCAGCCGGGCGGTCACCCTGATCTGCGACTGCCAGAATGTGCGGGGCGGCTGGCGCTATGAACCGGTGATCGCCGATGATGACCTGTCCTGCACGGTCATGATGCTCATGGCCCTGCGGGCCGCCGCTGATGCCGGCATGGACGTGCCCCAGGAGGTCATCCGCTCCGGGATCAGCTACGTGACGAGCTGCCACAATGGCCGTGGCCAGGGTCTCGATGGGGGCTTCGCCTACATGCCAGGGCAGCCCTCGGGCTTCGCCCGGACTGCGGCCGGGGTTGCCTCCCTGCAGCTGGCGGGGAATGATCGCGCCGGCGAGGTGGCCGAGAGCGTGGACTACCTCCTGGGATTCCAGCCCCTGGGCACCCGGTCCGAGGACGACAACGTCACCTTCTATGGCTGGTACTACGCGACCATGGGCCTCTATCAGGCGCAGAGCGCCGGTCCCTGGGGCCGGCGCGCCTGGGCGGCCTGGTATCCGGCCATGACCCGGAGCCTGCGGTCCGCGCAGGCGTCCGATGGCCACTGGACCGGCCCCCATGACCAGTTTCCGACCGCTACGGCGCTCATCATGCTGAGCATTCCCTGCCGCTATCTGCCGATCTCTCAACGGTGAGGGGGCACCTGAAACGGCTCGGGGTTCGGCCCGATCCCGTCGTGGGCCCGATGCCGGAAGGCCTGACGGATGCTCCTGGCCCTCTCCTGCGGGCAGGGATACTGGTCGCATGGATGACCGCTTCCTGAGCCATCTGCAGAGCGAACTGTCCGCGATCGAGGCCCAGGGGCTCTTCAAGCGCGAGCGCCTGATCTCCTCGCCCCAGGCGGCGGTGATCACCGCGGACGGGCGCGAGGTCATCAACTTCTGCGCCAACAACTACCTCGGGCTGGCCCATGACCCGCGGCTTGAGGCCGCCGCCGCCCAGGCCCTGGTCCGCTATGGCTATGGTCTGTCCTCGGTGCGCTTCATCTGCGGGACCCAGGACGTGCATGCCGCGCTCGAAGGCCGTCTGAGCACCTTCCTCGGGGTCGAGGCGGCGATCCTCTACTCCTCATGCTTCGATGCCAACGGCGGGCTGTTCGAGTGCCTGCTCGGCGCCGAGGATGCGATCATCTCCGACAGCCTCAACCATGCCTCGATCATCGATGGCATCCGCCTTTCCAAGGCCCAGCGCTTCCGCTACGCCAACAACGACATGACGGATCTCGCGGCGCAGCTTGCCGCCGCGGCGGGCTGCCGCTTCAAGCTGATCGCCACCGACGGCGTGTTCTCCATGGATGGCACCATCGCCAACCTGGCCGCGATCTGCGACCTCGCCGACCGTCATGGCGCGCTGGTCATGGTCGATGATTCGCATGCGGTGGGCTTCATCGGCGCCCATGGCCGGGGCACCCCCGAGCTGTGCGGGGTCGAGGGCCGCATCGACCTGCTGACCGGGACCTTCGGCAAGGCCCTGGGCGGGGCCTCGGGCGGCTATGTCGCGGGCCGTGCGGCGGCGGTGGCCTACCTGCGCCAGCGCTCGCGACCCTACCTCTTCTCCAACTCGCTCGCCCCGGTGATCGCCGCCACGACCCTGGCGGCCCTGGACATCGTGCAGCAGGGCGACGCGCTGCGTCAGGGGCTGATGGCCTCGACCCGGCGCCTGCGCGAGGGTTTGACCGGGCTCGGCTACCGCATCGTGCCGGGCAGCCATCCGATCGTGCCGGTGATGCTCGGCGACGCGGTCGTGGCCCAGGCCCTGGCCAGGGGGCTGTTCGAGGAGGGCATCTATGCGGTCGGCTTCTCCTTCCCGGTCGTGCCGCTGGGCAAGGCGCGGATCCGCTGCCAGGTCTCGGCGGCGCACCAGCCCGGGCACATCGACAAGGCCCTGCGCGCCTTCGCCACAGTCGGCGCCCGGCTGAACCTCATCCCCCGGTCCTGACCAGGAGCATCGCATGACGACCGCCACAATGCTGATGACCGCCCTGGTGAAGGCCAAGCGCGAGCCGGGGCTGTGGCTGGAGCGCGTCGCGGTGCCGGAGATCGGCCCGAACGATGTCCTGATCCGCATGCGCAAGACCGCGATCTGCGGCACCGACCTGCACATCTACAACTGGGATGACTGGGCCCAGGCCACCATCCCGGTGCCGATGGTGACCGGCCACGAGTTCGTCGGCGTGATCGCCGCCATCGGCGCCGCGGTCACCGGCTTCGCGGTCGGCGACCGCGTCTCGGGCGAGGGCCACATCACCTGCGGACACTGCCGCAACTGCCGCGCCGGCCGCCGGCACCTGTGCCGCAACACCCAGGGCGTCGGGGTCGACCGTCCCGGCTGCTTCGGCGAGTACCTGAGCCTGCCGGCCAGCAACGCCTTCAAGCTGCCTGATGACATCTCCGATGACCTGGCCTCGATCTTCGACCCCTTCGGCAATGCCACCCATACCGCGCTGTCCTTCGATCTGGTCGGCGAGGACGTGCTGATCACCGGCGCCGGACCGATCGGCTGCATGGCGGCGGCGATCAGCCGGCATGTCGGGGCCCGCCATGTGGTGGTCACCGATGTGAACGGCTACCGCCTCGACCTGGCGAAGCGCATGGGCGCCAGCCGCGTGGTCCATGCCCGCAGCGGGGACCTGGGCGCGACCATGGCGGAGCTCGGCATGAGCGAGGGCTTCGATGTCGGTCTGGAGATGTCCGGCAATGCCCAGGCCTTCCAGGCGATGCTCGAGGCGATGAACCACGGCGGCCGGATCGCGATCCTCGGCATCTTCGGCAGGCCCGTGGCGATCGACTGGTCGAAGGTCATCTTCAAAGGCCTGACCATGAAGGGCATCTACGGCCGTGAGATGTTCGAAACCTGGTACAAGATGACGAGCATGCTGCAGAGCGGGCTCGACATCACTCCGGTCATCACCCATCACCTGGCGGTCGACCGCTATCGCGATGGCTTCGCACTGATGAACGAGGGTCAGACCGGCAAGGTCATCCTCGACTGGTGAGTGTTCAATTCCGGACCGGGACGTGCTGATCGGCCCGCTCGTGCGAACGGATCGGCTGGCACCCGGGCCCTGGCCCGCATTCGGGCTCTCGTCCAGTGGCCCGCCCTTCTGACTGCACGTCCATGGCTGCGGCCACGAACGCGTCGGCCAGGGGGTGGTGGACCGCCGGCGCCGGATGGTCCCTGCGGGGGCTGCGGGCACGCCTGCGTGGCGGAGCTGCGCCGGGGCCGAACCCGGCCAGGTCGTTGTTGACAGTCATGGATTGCGAGGTATGAAGTGCAAATCAGCGGCGATTGCCCGCTTCAGACTTCGAACCACCAGCCGATGAAAGATCTTCCATGAACTGCCTGATCTCCTCACCGACGAAATCAGCCTGCGCTACGAGTTGCTTCCAGCGCATCGACTGGCCGCTGCGTGGTGTCATGTGCTCTGACGGCTCGCACCGCACCGCCTTCCAGACGATCGGCGAGCCGATCCACCGGGCACCCCAGGGGTTTAGAATGCTGCGCTAGGACCACGTCCTGCCCAGCCTTCCAAGCCCCGGCCCACCAGCCGGGGTTTTTTTGTACCCGGCCGTCTTTGAAAATCCTGACGTCATACTGACGGCATGGTCCTTGATCATGCTGGCAGGACCTCCCACGACGTCGATACCGTAGCTGATGATGATCACGATGCCGTGCCCACGCACGACACC
>Ga0302314_10018720_pt1 | contig 11534 bp, 11 predicted proteins | sample III_Palsa_N2_3_FD_200533 | JGI IMG/M metagenome (GOLD analysis project Ga0302314, IMG submission 200533) | Peat permafrost microbial communities from Stordalen Mire near Abisko, Sweden - III_Palsa_N2_3 | ecosystem: Environmental > Terrestrial > Soil > Palsa > Peat permafrost | place: Sweden... | reverse complement strand
CTCTGCGCGAGGTGCTAGCATAGCGGCCCTCTGCGGCTCAAGGATCAAGGACAACGAATATGGCAATGAAATCCGTGCTCGCTGTTGCGCTCGGCGCTTGCGTGATGTCGGCGCCGCTTTACGCCGCCCTCGAGGAAGGCGCCAGAGCGCCGGATTTCACCACGCAGGCGACTCTTGCCGGCAAGCCGTTCACTTTCTCGCTCGCTGCCGCGCTCAAGCAAGGACCGGTGGTGCTGTATTTTTATCCCGCGGCGTTCACGCCCGGATGCACGGTCGAGGCGCATGAGTTCGCCGAGGCGACCGACAAATTCAAGGCCATGGGCGCAACCGTCATCGGGGTCTCGCACGATCCCATCGACAAACTCAACAAGTTCTCCGTGAGCGAGTGCCGCAACAAGTTCGCCGTCGCATCGGACGCGGACCAGAGCATTACCAAGGCTTACGACGCCGTGCTTGCAGCGAAGCCCGAATACGCGAACCGAACCTCCTACGTCATCGCGCCGACCGGGGTCATCATCTATCAATACACCGCGATGAATCCCGACAAACATGTCGAGAACACCATGGCTGCCGTGCAGAAGTGGCAGGCGGAGCACAAGAGCGGCGCCTGACCGGCGTTACCGCCTCGCTCGCGCGTTGCTCACGCGGCATCATGGAAGATGATGCCGAGCGCCTGCCGGTGGCCGCTGCGGATCCGGCTCACTCCGTGCCGCAGCTGCACGCGGTAGTCGCCGCGCGTGCCGGCGACGGGCCGCTCCTGCACGGCGAATACCACTGCATCGCCTTGGGCCAGTGACACCACCTCGACGCGCGATTGCATGCGCGGACGCTGCTCGGTGAGCACGAACTCGCCACCCTCGAAGTCCTTGCCGGGCTCGGACAAGAGTACGGTCAGCTGCAGCGGGAACACATGCTCACCGTATAGGTCCTGATGCAGGCAGTTGTAATCGTTCGCACCGTACTGCAAGAGAAGGGGCGTAGGGCGTGTCTGCCCCGCCTGATGACAACGCTCAATGAACTCAGCGTGCGCGGTCGGAAACCGCACCTCACGCCCGAGCCTTTCATACCAGCGATTTGCCACTTGTGCCAACGCCGGATATAGCGAGTCGCGCAACTCCTTTACGAGCGCAGGAAGCGGATATTCGAAATAACGATATTCGCCGCGCCCAAAGCCGTGGCGTGCCATGACCACTTTGCTGCGAAAGATCTCATCGTGGCTGTAGAGCCCCGCCATGGCCGCGCATTCGGCCGCGGTCAGCAGTTGCGGGAGCCGCGCGCAGCCGCGTAAATCTAGTTCGGCGGACACGCGCGGCCAATCGCTCGCGCGTATCCGCTCGATGAGATTTAGGGATGCTCGTCGCGCAGCCGACCGCCCAGCGCCGCCGAGACGCTCGCTATGAATGCGCCCACCAGTAACGCGAGGGCGGTGAAGATCGATGCCTCCGCAGCCGCCTTACGCGCCGCATCGACGGCCGCGCGGGCTTTGTTCTCGGCATTGACCGTAGCGGCCACGAAATCGTCGACGCGCTTCTGCGCTTCCGCCTGCGGGATGCCGGTCTGCGACTGCACGAGTTGCGCCAGGTAGGCGCGATCGTCATCCGAAACGCCCTGGTTCGGGTTCGCCGCTGCATGGAACGCGATGTAGACCGCCTCGACGCGCGGATCGCTACTCATGTCCATGCCCGGGGCTGGCGATCCGGCACCGTTAGAGGCCGAATTCGATCCGGCTGCGGCCGCCCCGGACGCTGCACCGCCCATGCCGGGACGGAACAGTTTGTCGATGTCGTAGGTCATCGCCGCCGACGGGCCGCCGCCGGGCATGCCCGGGGGTCCCTGGGGTCCTGCCGCCGCACCGCTCGCAGCGCCTTGCAGGCCGGCCGAAGCCGCGCCGCCGAGAGCATGGAAGGCGCCGCCCACGCCGGTACTCACCGAGCCGGCTAGCAGCGCCGCCACGGCGACCGTCGCCACCGACCAAGTCACCAAGCCGTGCGCGGTGTCCCGAAAGAACACCTCGTGGGTATGCGTGCCGACCCACTTGGTGCGCAGCCGTCCAGCGATATAGCCGCCGAGCGCAGCCGAAAGCCATTGCGACACGATGAGCCAGATAGCCGCATTCACGGTAAAACCCGTGGCTGATGCGCCGTGGCCCGGCCACGGAGACACCATCGCAAAACCGATCCCCGAGCCGAATGCCAGCAATATGGCCGACGCTGCGATTGCTACGAACGCACCCGCCAGGATCGCCGGCCAGGACGCCGCTGATTTACCCCATCCCGCTGCCCCTGCCGCGAGCGGATCAAGGGGATCCGAAACCCGCGAGCCCGGGGGAGAGCCGATTACTTGTTGCACGGATGCCCCCTACCGGTGAGAGCACATGGCGAGCAACAAGATGATCGGGAGAGGAACGCCTAACAACCAAAGGAGAATGCCGCGGCCCATGGGAAACCTCTATCTCGTTATTTTGGTGACGAGACATTAGAAGGGTTCTTTATCGAAATCTGTCCGCTTCCAAATCGACTCGCTGTCAGGACTGTCTTACGAGGACAACGAGGTGCTGCGCTCGCGCTAACATGCCGGTGATGAGGCGTACGCTCAAGTTTCAACTCGCGGGAATCCTCGTCGCGTTGGCGGGATGCGCGCACGAGCCCGCGCCGCGAGCACCCGCGCCTGCCCCGGGCCGCGCACTGATCGAGCACGCGCTCCCGCGCGATGTGCCCGACCGCCCAGGCTGGATCGAGGACATGAATGCCGCGTTCAAGGCGCTCGGGCTGACTCCCACCCCCGAAAGTGTTTGCGCGGTCGTCGCCGTGACGGCGCAAGAATCGGGGTTCCGTGTTGATCCGGTGATTCCCGACCTCGGCGCAATCGCCTGGCGCGAGATCGAGCGGCGCGCCGCGCGCGATGCCATCCCTAGGAGCCTGGTGCACGAGGTCCTGCAGCTCAAATCGCCGACCGGGCAGAGCTACGCCGAACGCATCGATCACGCCCGCACGGAGAAGGAGCTCAGCGACATATTCGAGGATTTTACGGGTGCCATCCCGCTCGGGCGCTCGCTGTTCGCGAGCTGGAATCCGATCCGAACCCGCGGGCCCATGCAGGTCAACGTCGCCTTTGCAGAGCAGTTCGCCGCCGCGCACCCATACCCCTACCCCGTCAAACAGAGCATCGCCGATGAAGTATTCACGCGCCGCGGAAGCCTGTACTTCGGAGTCGCGCACTTGCTCGACTATCAGGCTCCGTATGACGGCTATCTGTTCCGATTCGCCGACTTCAACGCGGGACAATACGCGAGCCGTAACGCTGCTTTTCAGCGCGCTGTCAGTGTTGCGTCCGGCTCGCCGTTGGACGCGGACGGCGCACTTCTGCCCCACGCGGGTGCCGTGGGGCATACCGAGCTCTCGGTGCGTGCGCTACGCCCGAGGCTGCATCTCGACGATGCGGCGATTCACGCCGCGCTCGAGCAAGGCAAGACCGAGGAATTCGAGCGAACGACGCTCTACCACGCCGTATTCGCGCTCGCCGCACAGGCCGCGGGCCGGCCCTTGGCGCATGCGGTGGTCCCGCAAATCCGCCTCGAAGGTCCCAAGATCAGCCGCAATCTCACCACCGAGTGGTACGCCCGGCGCGTCGATGAGCGCTTTCGGCGCTGCCTCGCGAAATGACGCCGCATGGGCGGCGTGCGGGCTTCAGCGCGGCCGATAGTGCTTGCGCTTGAACACGATGTATTTCAATGCGACGAAATTCACCACCGTGGCGACGCCGATGCCGCCGAGCGAGGCGAGCTGCGGCACGAGTCCAGGGATGCGCGCAAGCAAGATCAGCGCGATGGTGTAATTGACCAGCGAGCCGAACGAGACCGAGACGAGATAGCTCAGGAACTGGGTCGGCATGTGGCCGCTGCGCGAGTGCGAGAACGTGAAGCGGCGGTTCAAGTAGAAGTTTGTACAGATGGAGGCCGCAATGCCGCCGGCGATACCTGCCGGAGCCATCGCTCCCGCGCGCAGCAGCGCTGTTTCGACGCCGAGATTGACCAGCACGCCGCTCGCCCCGACGACAATGAATTGCATTACTTCGCTCGAGGTGCCGTAACGGTACACGAACAAGCGCCGGATATGCCGTAGGTAGCGCAGTTGCTCGCGCAAGTTGAGCTTGCTCTTGCCGTGAACGCGATCGGCGAAGGCGATGGGCACTTCCGCGATTCGCGCGCAGCGGCACTTGACCATGAGCTCGAGGCCAATCTTATAGCCGATCGGGTTGAGGGTATCGGCAAGCGCGAATGTCTCGCGCCGCAGGGCGAAGAAGCCGCTCATCGGGTCCTTGATGGACGTAAAAGGTCGTGCGAGGAAGGTCGCCAAGCGGCTGTTGAGCCAGCGCAGCATTCCCCAATCATCGTGCGTCACGCCGCCCTCGGCGTACCGCGACCCGACCACGAAGTCGCTGCCGTCGTGCAACTCCTCGAGCATGCGAGGAATGGCTTCTGGGGGATGACTCAAATCGGCATCCATCACCACGATGAGCTCGCCCGTCGTACGCTCGATTCCCTCGAGCACCGAGGCACTCAGGCCCCGAGCCTTGGTGCGCACGATGAGCCGCACCCAAGGCAGAGCGAGGGCCTCGATGGCCTCGATCGTGCCATCGCGGCTGTCATCATCGACGAGGGTCAATTGCATAGGCCGAGGGTACGAGCGCCGCAGCGCCGCCAGCCGCTCGATCAGCAACGGTATATTCGCGGCTTCTCTGAAGGTCGGAACGATGACGTCGATCGTGGCCTCGGCCGGGGCCGCGCGCTTACGCACTGTATTCACGCGAGGATTATCTCACCGACCGATACAGCACGGCAGCTGCGACGGCGACTGCGCACATGACCCCGGCCATGGAGCGCGGAGTGCCGTCGTACATCGCGCCCACTGCGGTGCCGGCCGCCCCTGCGAACAAGAATTGCAACGTGCCGAACAGCGCGGAGGCGGTGCCGGCGGCGTTGCCGAAGCGGGCGAGCGCGAGCGCGAAACCGTTCGAGAAGTTGAACCCGAGCATGGCGACGAAGAGTCCCTGCGGTATCGCCATGCCCCAGAAGCCGCCGAAGTTGGTGAGCGCCACGGCGAACAGCACCACGCCGAGCGCTGCGGTTGCGAGCATGGCGCGCCGGAAGATCAATTCGGGACCGAGCCGCCCGACGATATGCGCGTTGATGCGTCCCGCGATCATGAGACCGACGGCGTTCACGCCGAACATCAAGGCGAACTGGAGCGGGCTCAACTTGAAATGATCGATGTACACGAACGAGGCGCCCGCAATGTAGGCAAACACGCTCGATTGCATGAGATTGGCCGCTAGCGCATAACGAACATAATGGCGGCTCGTCAGCAGATGCAGCCAGAGCCTTGGGCCCATGACGCTCGAGCGTTGCGCCGGAATGGACTCGGGCAACAGGGCGTATGCGATGCACAAGCACGCAAGCCCCAAGCCCGTGAGCAACCAGAATTCCGTGCGCCACCCCGCTACCAGCAGGATCGCGCCGCCAAATTGCGGTGCCAGGATGGGGCCGAAGCCGGTGATGAGCCCGAGGAGCGAGAGCGCCCGTGCCGTGTCGGCGACATCGAAACGGTCGCGAATCACGGCGCGCGGAATGACGCTCGCGCTGCCCACTCCCATCGCCTGCACCGTCCGCCATACCGTGAGCGAGTGGACCCCTGCGCTGAGCGCACACCCGGTCGAGCCGACCACGGCCAGAGCCAAACCGCACAACAGCGGCGGACGCCGGCCGAGATGATCGGCGAGGGTACCGAATAGCAGCTGGCTCACGGCGAGGCCGGCAAAGAAGGCGGGTAGGGTGAGTTGCACGGCCCCCGCGCTCGCCGTCAAGTCGGCGGCGATGGCGGGAAGGGCCGGCAGGTACATATCGAGCGAGAAGGGGGTCAGAATCGAGATTGCGCCCAGCAGCAACAACAGTTTCGAGAATCCGGGCGGTTTCTGCATGTCTTCGGTAGAATAGCGGTTTGACTAGACGCGTGGTGCTGGATGGTTTTGCGAGACAGCGGCAAGCAGGCCGCTTTGATCTGCGGCTCGGTCGCGTATGACACGATCTTGCTGTTTCCCGACCGGTTCAAGCAGCACATCCTTCCGGACAAACTTCACATATTGAATGTCTGTTTTTTCGTGCCCGACATGCGGCGCGAATTCGGCGGTTGCGCGGCCAACATCGCCTACAACTTGCACTTGCTCGGGGATACGGCGTTGCCCATGGCCGCCGCCGGCCATGACTTCGGCCCGTACCGCGAGCGGCTCGCCGCGCGCGGCATCAGCGTCGAGCACATCAAAATCATCGACGAGGCCTTCACGGCGCAGGCGTTCATCACGACGGATCTCGACGACAATCAGATCACCGCGTTCCATCCGGGCGCGATGCAATATGCGCACCTCAACCGCGTGAGCGATGCGGGCGGCAACGTCGCGCTCGGGATCGTGGCACCGGACGGGCGGCAGGCCATGATCGAGCATGCGGCGCAGTTCGCCGCAGCCGGTATTCCGTTCATTTTCGATCCGGGCCAGGGGTTGCCCATGTTCTCGGGCGCCGAGCTCGAGAAATTCATCGAACAGGCGAGCTGGGTCGCGGTCAATGACTACGAGTGGGGCATGCTTGCGCAGAAGACGGGGCTCGGCATGGCGGAGGTCGCCCGCCGGGTCGAGGCGCTGATCGTGACCAAGGGCGCGGAAGGCTCGGTCATCCATGCCGGGGGGCGGGTCTGGGAGATCCCCTGCGCCAAGCCTCGGGGCTTGGTCGACCCGACAGGTTGCGGAGATGCCTTCCGCGCTGGTTTAATTCACGGCCTGCTGCACTCCCTCGATTGGCAAACGAGCGGCCGCCTGGCCTCGCTCCTGGGGGCGATCAAGATCGAGTCGCGCGGCCCGCAAAACCACGCTTTTACGCGCGCGGAGCTTTTGCGGCGCTACAGCGAGAATTTCGGCCAAGCACCTGAAGGGATTTGACATTATGAGCAATAGTTTCTCGTTTACCTCCGAATCCGTGTCCGAGGGACATCCCGACAAGGTGGCGGACCAGATTTCGGACGCCGTGCTCGATGCGATCATCGCCGCCGATCCGCGCGGCCGGGTCGCCTGCGAGACCCTGGTCAAGACCGGCGTCGTCATCGTCGCGGGCGAGATCACGACGAGCGCCTGGGTCGACGTCGAGGCGCTGGTGCGCAAGACCGTCCTCGACATCGGCTACGACAGTTCCGACATGGGTTTCGACGGCGCGAGCTGCGGTGTGATCAACATCATCGGCAAGCAATCCGCGGACATCGCGCAGGGCGTCGATCGCAAGGATGAGCGCAAACAAGGCGCCGGCGACCAGGGATTGATGTTCGGCTACGCCACCAACGAGACCGATGTGCTCATGCCGGCCCCGATCACCCTCGCTCACCGCCTGGTCAAGCGGCAGGCGCAGGTGCGCAAGAACGGCAAGCTCCCCTGGCTCCGGCCCGATGCGAAGAGCCAGGTGACGTTGCGCTATGAGAACGATGTGCCGGTCGGCTTGGAGGCGGTGGTGCTTTCGACGCAGCACGCGGACGATGTCTCCACCAAGAATCTGCGCGAGGCCGTCATGGAGGAGATCTTGAAGCCGGTGCTGCCGGCCAAATGGATCGACAAGCGCACCAAGTACCACATCAACCCGACCGGCCGGTTCGTGATCGGCGGACCCGTAGGCGATTGCGGCCTCACGGGCCGCAAGATCATCGTCGACACCTACGGCGGCTTCGCCCGCCACGGCGGCGGTGCTTTCTCGGGCAAGGATCCCTCCAAGGTCGACCGCTCGGCGGCCTACGCGGCGCGTTACGTCGCGAAGAACATCGTTGCGGCCGGGCTTGCGGCTCGCTGCGAAGTGCAGGTCTCCTATGCAATCGGCGTCGCCGAGCCCACTTCGATCATGATCCAGACCTTCGGCACGGGCAAATTGCCCGATCAACGCCTCACTCAGATCGTGCGGGCGCACTTCGATCTCACGCCCTACGGATTGCGCGAAATGCTCGATCTCGCGCGCCCCATCTACCAGAAGACAGCGTCTTACGGACATTTCGGACGTAAGGAAGAGGAGTTCACCTGGGAGCGTACCGACAAGGCCGACGCTCTCGCGGCCGAGCTCAAAGCGACCCGCGCCGCTTGAAGCGCGATCCAAGGAGTCAGCGATGAATGCAGCAATGAAAGTCACCACAGATTCGCACGTCAAGGACCTGGGTCTTGCGGATTGGGGTCGCAAGGAAATCCAGATTGCCGAGACCGAGATGCCCGGACTCATGGCGATCCGGCGCGAGTTCGCCGCGGCGCAGCCGCTGCGCGGCGCGCGCATCGCGGGATCGCTGCACATGACCATTCAAACCGCAGTATTGATCGAGACCTTGAACGCGCTCGGCGCGCAAGTGCGCTGGGCCTCCTGCAACATCTATTCGACCCAGGACCACGCCGCCGCGGCCATCGCCGCCGGCGGCACGCCGGTGTTCGCCGTCAAGGGCGAGACGCTCGGCGAGTACTGGGATTACACGCATCGCATTTTCGAGTGGCCGGACGGCACCCACGCCAACATGATTCTCGATGATGGCGGCGATGCGACGCTGCTGCTGCACTTAGGTGCGCGCGCGGAGCAGGACGCCTCGCTCTTGAGCTCGCCCGAGAACGAGGAAGAGCAGCATCTGTATGCGGCCATCAAGGCGAAGCTCAAAACGGATCCGAAGTGGTACTCGACGCGTCTCGCCAAGATCAAGGGAGTGACCGAGGAGACCACCACCGGCGTCAAGCGGCTGTATCAGATGGCGCAAGAGGGGCGGCTCGCCTTTCCGGCGTTCAACGTCAACGATTCGGTCACCAAGTCGAAGTTCGACAATCTGTATGGCTGCCGCGAGTCGCTCGTGGATGCCATCAAGCGCGCCACCGACGTCATGATCGCCGGCAAGGTCGCCGTCGTCGTGGGCTACGGCGATGTGGGCAAGGGCTCGGCGCAGGCGCTGCGCGCGTTGTCCGCGCAAGTCTGGATCACCGAGATCGATCCGATCTGCGCATTGCAGGCCGCGATGGAGGGCTATCGCGTGGTCAGCATGGATTACGCGGCCGACAAGGGCGATATCTTCGTGTCGGCGACCGGCAATTTCCACGTCATCACGCACGAGCACATGAAACGCATGAAGGATCAGGCGATCGTGTGCAACATCGGCCACTTCGACAGCGAAATCGAGGTCGCGGCGCTGCGCCGCTATACATGGGACAACATCAAGCCGCAGGTCGACCACATTATCTTCCCCGACGGCAAGCGCATCATCCTGCTCGCCGAGGGCCGCCTGGTGAATCTGGGTTGCGGCACCGGACATCCCTCCTACGTCATGAGCTCCTCGTTCGCGAATCAAGTGCTCGCGCAGATCGAGCTCTTTGCGCATATCGACAAATACCCGGTTGGCGTGTACGTGCTGCCGAAGCATCTCGATGAGAAGGTGGCGCGGCTGCAGCTCTCGAAGCTCGGTGCTCAGCTCACGGAGCTGACCGATGCGCAGGCGAAGTACATCGGTGTCTCGAAGGCGGGGCCGTACAAGCCGGAGCATTACCGCTACTAGCAAGAGGTGGCCGGCGGGCCGGCGGCGTCGCGCGGCCGGCCAGACTCGGCGGAGGGGAGAGTAGATGACGAAGTCGTCGAGCACCAAGGTTTATCCGGATGCGCAGCGCGCGCTCGCGGGTGTGGTCAAGGACGGCATGACGCTCATGTGCGGCGGATTCGGGCTGTGCGGGATTCCGGAGCGTTTGATTGCCGCGCTGCACGATTCGGGCGTCAAGGACCTGACTGTGGTGTCGAACAACGCGGGCATCGATGGAGCGGGGCTCGGCTTGTTGCTGAAGAGCCGCCAGATCCGCAAGATGATTTCCTCATACGTCGGCGAGAACAAGGAGTTCGAGCGCCAATACTTGGCGGGCGAGCTCGAGCTCGAATTCAATCCCCAGGGCACCATGGCCGAGCGAATCCGCGCCGGGGGCGCGGGCATCTACGGCTTCTTCACCAAGACGGGCGCAGGCACGATGGTGGCGGAGGGCAAGGAGCAGCGCGTTGTGGACGGAGAGACCTACATCCTCGAAACGGGCCTCGTGGCCGATGTCGCGCTGGTCAAGGCGTGGAAGGGCGATACCGAGGGCAATCTCATTTACCGCAAGACCGCGCGCAATTTCAATCCGAACATGGCCACCGCCGGACGCTTCACCGTGGCGGAGGTCGAGATCCTGGTCGAAGCGGGCGAGCTCGACCCGGATCAGATCCACACACCCGGAATTTTCGTCAAACGCCTCATCAACGGCAGTCCGTACAACAAGCTCATCGAGAAGCGCACGGTGCGCAAGCGCACGGAGGGTTCCCATGCCGTGGTCGCGTGAGGATCTGGCGGCGCGCGCGGCGCGCGAGCTCGAGGACGGTTTTTACGTCAATCTAGGCATCGGCATCCCGACGCTGGTCGCCAACTACATCGCCCCGGGACTCAAGGTGGCGCTGCAGTCCGAGAACGGCATGCTCGGCATCGGCCCGTTCCCTTATGAGGGCGAGGAGGATCCCGATCTCATCAACGCCGGCAAGCAGACCGTCACGGCACTGCCGATGAGCTCGTATTTCTCCTCGGCCGACAGCTTTGCCATGATCCGCGGCGGGCACATCGACATGGCGGTGCTCGGCGCCATGGAGGTTGCGCAGAACGGCGACCTTGCCAACTGGATGGTGCCGGGCAAGGTGGTCAAGGGCATGGGCGGGGCCATGGATTTGGTCGCGGGCGTGCGCCGGATCGTGGTCGTCATGGAGCACACTTCCAAGGACGGCGAGTCCAAATTCAAGCCGCGCTGCGAGCTGCCGCTGACCGGCGTCAACGTGGTCGATATGCTGATCACTGATCTCGCGGTTTTCAGCCGGGCGACGCGCCACGAGCGCTTCAGGCTGATCGAGACGGCGCCGGGCGTGACTCGCGACCAGGTTCGCCGCAGCACCACAGCCGAGTATCTGGACTGAGCGGACGCCGCAGGGGCGTTGCCACGCTATTTCACCATTCGATCTTGAGGGCTGCCCTCTGGGCATTCGGCCAATGCCGTATGTAATCGGCCTGCTCGGGAGTCTGCGGCACCTTGGGCCACTGCGCCGAGCGTGCGCTTTGCTTCCAAAGCCGGTTAAGGCGTTTGATGGCGGATTTGCCGCTCGGCTCCTCCTCGGCCAGAAAGCACCCGATGATCAGCCCGGTGCGCCCGATGCCCGCTCGGCAATGGATATAGATACCGCGGCCGCGACCGAGCGCCATACGCAGTCCAAGCAGCAGGTCCATGGTGCGCGAGACCTGAAAGGGGACGCCCATGTCGGGGATTTCGAAGCGCAAATACTCGTCTTGAGGTCTCAGCAGGTGACCGTACTCGGGCAGCTCGCCCGTTTCCGTCAAATCGATGAAGCAGTCGATGCCGGCCTGCCGCAGTGCCGTCAAGCGATCACGCGTTTCAGCCTCATCCACGCCCGACGGGTGCTCCCCGGCGAG
>Ga0302314_10018719_pt1 | contig 11535 bp, 14 predicted proteins | sample III_Palsa_N2_3_FD_200533 | JGI IMG/M metagenome (GOLD analysis project Ga0302314, IMG submission 200533) | Peat permafrost microbial communities from Stordalen Mire near Abisko, Sweden - III_Palsa_N2_3 | ecosystem: Environmental > Terrestrial > Soil > Palsa > Peat permafrost | place: Sweden... | reverse complement strand
ACAGGTAGGGATGCTTCAGGTCGGCGCCGGCGGCGTAGAACAGGTTCATGTCGGTGAGCCGGTTGCGCAGCACCACGTCCAGACCCATCAGGGTGTGGAAGGTGTCGCCGCTCTCGGTCAGATCGAGCTCCGGCGTCAGCAGCATGGCCCCGCCGGGCATGGCCAGGCCCTCGTCGCGGGCTCGGAGCAGCAGGGCGGCGGCCAGGTTGCCGCCGGCGGAGGTGCCGCAGACCACGATGTCCTCGGCGGGGTGTTCGGCCAACAGGGCGCGATAGACCGCGATGCAATCATCGAGCGCGGCGGGGTAGGGGCCATCCGGCGGCACGCGGTAGTCGAGCGCATAGGTGACGCGGCCGGTGCGCAACGCGATGGCGGCGGCCTCGAAGCGGACGCTCTGCTCGCCGCCGCCGAAGATCAGCGCGCCGCCATGGATGTCGAACACCACGTGGCGCTCGTCGAGCAGGCGGTCCCCCTGCGGACGGCCGATGTAGACTGGCACGCCGGCCATCTCGGTCGCCTCGACGTCGGCTCTCAGGCGCGCCAGATAGGGCGCTCGCATGGCGGCGCCGGCGGCGTCGCGCTGGGCGATCAGCCGGCGCCAGGCGTCGTGGTCGTCGAGATCGGGCATGGCGTCGGCGCTGGGCAGGTCCAGGCTCAGCATGGCCCGGGCGGCGTCGCTGAGCGCGGCGGGGAGCGGGATGTCGCGAGCCGAGAGCCGGACGACGTGGGGTGCGGTGGTGGTGTCGTCGGTCATGGTTGGCTCCCCGTAGGTAGATTAGATCTTTGCCGCCGCGTGGGCGCCGGTTGGTCCCCCCACCCTAACTCACGGTCACAGCCGGGCGTAAGTCCCGGCTGCCCAAGACCACCGTCCGAGCCCTGGCCGCGCTCGGCGCGGCCACCCACCGTTCCGCGCGCTTGGGTCGCCGGGACTGGCGCCCGGCGATGACCGGAGATGTGGGATGAGGTTGGAAAAGGCGCTGCCCCAACCGGTCACCCCACCCCGCGGATCGCCTCGATGCGGTCCCAGAGCGCGGCGGCCGCGTCGGCGCCGCCGAAGCGCTTCAGCTGCTGGGCGCCGGTAGGGGAGGTGACGTTGATCTCGGTGAGGTAGTCGCCGATCACGTCGATGCCGACCAACAGCAAGCCGCGTTCTTTCAGCGCCGGGCCGATGGTGGCGCAGATCTCGACGTCGCGGGCGGTCAGTTCCACCGCCTCGGCGCGGCCGCCGCGGGCGAGGTTGGAGCGAACTTGACCCTCGGCCGGGATGCGGTTGACGGCGCCGATCGGCTCGCCGTCGATCAGCAGGATGCGCTTGTCGCCCGCCGAAACCGCCGCGATGAACTTCTGCGCGATTACCGGCTCGCGGCCGATCATCGTGTGCAGCTCCAGCAGGGCGTCGAGATTGGGATCGCCCGCGCTCAGCTTCACCACGCCCGACCCACCGCCGCCGTAGAGGGGCTTCAGCACCATATCGCCCTGCTTGGCGTGGAAATCGTGCAGCGCCTCGGCGTCCGAGGTGATCAGGGTCGGCGGCTGGAGGCCGGGAAATCCGGTGACGAAGATCTTCTCCGGCGCGTTGCGCACCTCGGTCGGGTTGTTCACCACCAGCGTCGCCGGGTGGATCGTCTCCAGGAAGTAGGTCGCGGTGATGTAGGCCATGTCGAACGGCGGATCCTGGCGCATCAGGATCACGTCGAACTCGGAGAGGTCGCGCACCTCGTGGTCGCCGGAGGTGTGGTGATCGCCTTTCACTGAGCGCAGATCGGCGCTGCGACCGCGGGCGAGCACCCGGCCATTGTCCAACGCCAGCTTGTCGGCGGTGTAGATGAAGAGGCCGTGGCCCCGAGCCTGAGCCTCCAGCATCAGGAAGAAGGTGGTGTCGCTGTCGATATTGACCCGCTCGATGGGGTCCATCTGGATCGCGACCTGAAGGGACATGAGGGCTCCGGAACGTTGGCTCGGGGTTGTCCCTGCAAGGCGGGAGGCAGGCAAGCGAGAAAAGCTCCCCCGACCCCTCCCTCCCCTTCATGGGGAGGGCAGACGGCGAAGCCGTCGGGTGGGGGAGTCTGGGACCGCACAGAAGCTTCGAAAGGGATCGTTGCCGCGTCAGACTCCCCCACCCGTCCATCGCTGCGCGATGTCCACCCTCCCCACTTCGGGGGAGGGGAGATCTAGTTCAGCTTCAGCCGCACCCTTTCCCGCGCCGCTCTCGCGGCCAGGGCCGCGCCGCCGTCGAGGCGTTGGGCGTGGGCGAGGGCTTCGAGGGCGCCGGCGAGGGCGCCCTGGCCTTCGCGGGCGGCGGCGACGTCGATCCAGGGGCGGTGGTCGGTCGGGTCGATCAGGCCGCGGCGCAGGGCCGAGCGTTCGGCGCGGGGGAAATCGCGGGCGGCGACGGCGCGGGCGAAGACGTTGTTCTGCAGCCGGATCAGCACCGCCCGGTCGCTGGCCGGGGTCATCAGCGCCTCAAGCCGCTCGGCGACGTTCGGGGTCAGGCCGGCGTGAAGCGCGCGGCGGGTCAATTCGGAGGGCAGCACCACGCGGCCCTCACTGAACGGATCGAGCGCCAGCGGACCTTCACTCGTCTCGATGCGCAGCAGGAAGTGGCCGGGAAAGTCGACACCCTTGACGTCGAGCCCGGCGCGGCGGGCGGCGTCGAGGTAGAAGATACCCAGGGTCACGGGCAGTCCCTTGCGGCGCTCGGCGACGCAGATGACGTCGGTGTTCTGCGGGCTGTCGTAGGTCAGGAGGTCCCCGGCGAGCTGCAGGTCGCCGGCCATCGTCTCGGCCAGCGCCTCCTCGGGCGATTCGTGCTTTAGCCGCGCTTTCAGCCGGTTGACCGCATCGTCGGCGAGGCTGCGCACCTGATCGGGATCGCGGCTCGGGTCCTCGTGCACGGCGCAGGCGAGCGCGGCCTCCAGCAGCGGAAAGCCGCCGTCGGCGCCGCCGCCGATATCCGTCAGAAAGCTCTCAGCCTCGTCGCGAGTCATCGTCCGCCGCCGGCTAGTCCCCAAACCATGCGTCGCGAATATGACAAGGCCAGCGCCCCGGCGCGAGCGCCATCAGGTCGAGACGCACCGCCGCGCCCCTCAAATCGGCCCTCCGGGCGGCAAATGTCTCGCCGGCGCGCCGCAGACGCTGTCGTTGCTGGTGGCCGACAGCCTCCAGCGCCAGCTCGATCGACCCGCGCAGCTTGACCTCGACCACGGCCAGCACCTGACCCTTCTTGGCCAGCACGTCGATCTCGCCTTGCGGTGTTTTCAGCCGGAAGCCGAGGATGCGGTAGCCCTTGGCCATCAGCCAAAGCGCGCTCACCGCTTCGCCGCGACGGCCGGCGAGGCGGGAGCGGCGCCCGGTGAGGCTGCGGTCGCGCACCACTTCAGCGACCCTGCAAATCCAGCGCGCGGCGGTAAAGCTCGCGGCGGGGCAGGCCGAGCGCGTCGGCGACCTCGCTGGCCGCGTCGGCGGGGGATAGCCGGGCGAGGGCTTCGGTCAGGGCGGCGTCGGCGTCGGCCGGCCCGGCGGCGATGTCCGCGGGCGGGCCGATCACCACCACCACCTCGCCCTTCGGCGAGGCGAGCGATGGATCGGCGGCGAGGCTGGCGAGGTCGCCGCGCTTCAGGGTCTCGTGCAGCTTGGTGAGTTCGCGGGCGACGGCGGCGGGGCGGGGGCCTAGCACGGCGGCCATATCCGCGAGCGAGGCGCCCAGTCGGGAGGCGCCCTCGAACAGGATCAACGTGGCGCGGACGCCCTTCAGGTCTTGCAGGAAGCTGCGGCGGGCGGCGGATTTCGGCGGCGGGAAGCCGGCGAACAGGAAGCGGTCGGTCGGCAGGCCGGCGACGCTGAGCGCGGCCAGCGCCGCCGAAGCGCCGGGGATCGGGAATACGGCGGCGCCGGCCTCGATCGCCTCCAGCGCCAGCCGGTAGCCGGGGTCGGAGACCAGCGGCGTGCCGGCGTCGGAGATCAGCGCGACCCGTCCGCCCTCGGCCAGGGCCGCCATCACCTTGGGCCGGACCCGCTGGGCGGCGTATTCGTCGTAGCGTTCGAGGCGCTTGGAGAGGCCGTAGGCGTTCAGAAGCTTGGCGCTGACGCGGGTGTCCTCGGCCAGCACCAGATCGGCGGCGGCGAGTACGTCGAGCGCGCGCAGGGTGATATCGCGCAGATTGCCGATCGGCGTCGCCACCAGATAGAGGCCGGGCGCCAGAGGCGCGTCGGACAGGGCGGGCGGCGGCGGTCGCGGGGCCAGCGGGGCCTCCTGCAAAAGTGACTGGCGCGGAGGTTTAGTCCGATGCGCCGCTTTGGGCGAGTTCCAGCGTCAGGCGGTCGAGCACCTGGCGGCCGTTGCGGGTGGCGATCAGTCGGGCTGGGGTTACGGCGAGGAGACCCTCGGCGCGAAAATGAGCGATCGTGGCGGCATCGAGCTCGAGCGCCGCAAGTTCGTCGAGGGCGACCCCCTCGACCGTGCGCAGGCCCATCAGCAGCCGCTCCTGCGCCGCTTCGCCGGCGCTCAGCCGGGTGCGTTCGGCGGCGCCGCAGCCGGCGGTCTCAACGCTGGCGACATAGTCCGCGATCCGCGTCGGCGTCAGCGTCGACCAGCGCGCGCCGTCGGGCGTGGTGAGGCGGCCGTGGGCGCCGGGGCCGACGCCGAGATAGTCGCCGCCGCGCCAGTAGATCAGGTTGTGGCGCGATCGGGCGCCCTCGCCGCGGGCGTGGTTGGAGACCTCGTAGGCCTCGAAGCCGGCCGCGCTCAACGCCGCCTCGGTGGTTTCGAACAAATCGCCCGCGGCGTCGTTCTCCGGCGGCGACCAGCGGCCGCGCTGAACCGCGCGGTCGAAGGCGGTGCCGGGCTCCAGGGTGAGCTGATAAGGCGAGACATGCTCTGGCCCGAGCGTCAGGGCGTCGGACAGCGCGGCGCGCCAGGCGGCGGCGCTTTGGCCGGGCAAGGCGTAAATCAGGTCGATGGAAAGGCGCGGAAACGCCCGGCGCGCGATCTCGGCCGCGCGGCGGGCGGTGGCCGCGTCGTGATTGCGACCGAGGAAGGCCAAGGCGTCGTCATCGAGCGATTGCACGCCGAGCGACAGCCGGTTCACCCCCGCCGCGGCGAAGGCGGTGAAGTGCGCGGCCTCGGCGTCGGTGGGATTGGCTTCCAGCGTCACCTCGAGGTCCGGCGCTGCGTCGAACAGGCCGCGCGCCGTCTCGATCATCTCGCCAGCCCAATCCGGGTCCATCAGTGACGGCGTGCCGCCACCGAAGAAGATCGAGACCAGCCGGCGCGGGCTGAGACTGGCCGCCTGGGCCCTCAGGTCAGTCAGGATCGCCTGGAACAGCGCCGTCTGCGCGTCGCCGCGGCCGCGATCCCGGACCACGTTGAAGTCGCAGTAGGGGCAGATGCGGGCGCAGTAGGGCCAGTGGACGTAGATGCCGAGTTCGGCGGGCTCACTCAAACAGCGCGGCCTTCAGCTTGTCGAAGGCGCGGGTGCGGTGGCTGAGCTGCTCCTTCTCCAGGCCCTCCATCTCGCCGAAGGTGCGCTCGTAGCCTTCGGGGATGAAGATCGGGTCGTAGCCGAAGCCCTTGTCGCCGCGCGGGGGGAAGGTCAACCGGCCATCGACGCGGCCCTCGACCACCACCGCCGGGCCGCGCGGCCACGCGACGGCGAGGGCGCTGGTGAACCAGGCGGCCGGATCGTCGCTCTGGATTTCCTCCAGCCGCTGCTCGACCAGGGCCATGGCGTGGCCGAAGTCGCGGTTGGGGCCGGCCCATCTGGCTGAATAGATGCCGGGCGCGCCATCCAGCGCAACGACCGACAGGCCGGAATCGTCCGCCAGCGCGATGACGCCGGACACGTCGGCGGCGGCGCGCGCCTTGACCAGGGCGTTGCCGGTGAAGGTCTGTTCGGTCTCTTCCGGTTCAGGCAGGCCGAGCGAGGCGGCCGTCACCACCTCGAAGCGGCCGTCCAGCAGGGCGGCAAGCTCGCGCGCCTTGCCGGGGTTGTGAGTCGCCGCGACGATCCGGGCGCCGGAGGGAAGCATTAGGGGCATCGCTTATAAGTCGCGCTACGCCGCCGCCAGTGCAAGCGCTTGTCGGCTCCGTTGAGCGATCGCCGCGGCGCACGTTGTGCGCGTATTAAGCAATGGTCTTAAGCGTCGCTTGAGCATTGGCCGGTAATGGTGGCGTCGGTGGGTGGGGCGCGGCTAGTGGAGACCGCGCGATGACCGAACTGCGTCACAGCGATATCGAGCCTTTGGCGGAACAGCTGAGGGTGCTGGTGGTCGATGACCACGAACTCAATCGCCGCGTCATGCAAATGCTGCTGGTCGAATTCGGCTGCAGCGCGACCTTCGCGGCCTGCGGCGACGAAGGGGTCGAGTTGGCCGCGGTCGAGCGATTCGACCTGATCTTCATGGACCTGAACATGCCGGGGCTCGACGGCGACGAGGCGACCGGGCTGATTCGCGCCGCCGGCGCCTCGCGCTCGACCTTCATCGTGCGCTGGACCACCGAGGCCTCGCTGCGGCTCGACCCCGGTCTTTATGACGGACACGCGCCAAAGCCGATTCAGTTGCCGGCGCTGGCGCAGATCGTCACCGACGCGGCGCGCCGCCGTTCGTCGCCTTGCAGGCTCTCCCGCAGTGCAGCGCAAAACCTTACCCTATTTTAATGCATTGCAAAAGTTTAATATCGTTTATCGATATGTTCACTTGATCGATAAACGATGCCCCCGTATTGATTAGCACAACGAAACACCGGCAACGGTCGTTTCGGGACCGGCCAAGGCCGAAATTCATGTTGCAACGCACAATCAAGGGGATGTTCCGATGAACACCATTCTGAAGCTTCTCGACCGCGCCTCGCTGTCGATCCTGAACGTCATGCTGATCGCCGGCCTGCCGCTGGCGGCTGTCGGCCTGATGACCAACGCGATCTAACGGCCGCCCTCAGATGGCGCCCGCTAGCGCGGCCTCCAGCTTGGAGGCATGTTCGCCTTCCTCTCCGCCTTGGAGGGGAAGGCGAACTCGTTTCCGGGGAGGGCCAGGATGATCCGCGCGCTGGGGCCGGGCTCGGTTTCGAGCTTCCTGAAGGTGATCCTCGATGTGTTCTACTATGTGCTGTGGGGTCTCGGCTTCGCCGTAGCCGTGCTGATCCTGGCGCTGCTGCTGATCAGCTTCGATCCCCAGCTGCTGCCGCCGGCCGTGCTGATGGCCCACGCCGACCTGACGGGCCAGGCGCCGGGCGTCTCGACCGCGGTGCGTCTGGCGGGCGCCGAGCTGTCGCTGGTCGGCGTCGTCATCATCGTGCAGCGGCTGCGGCGCGTATTCGGCGCGATGACCGCCGGCGATCCGTTCCATCCCGACAATGTGCGCCGCCTGCGCGTGATCGCCCTCGTGCTCGCCCTAATCGAGATCAACGGCTATCTGTTCGCGGCGCTCGACCGCTTCGTGCTGCACATCCGCAAGGGCGGCCCCAGCCTCGATTTCACTCCCTGGTTCGCGGTGCTGGTGATCGTGGTGCTGGCCGAGGTGTTCCGAGAAGGCGCGCGCCTGCGCCGCGACGCCGAATTGACGATTTAGGGCCCGGCGCACACAGCAAATGCCGATCCGTGTCCACCTCGATCGCATCCTTCTCGAGCGGCGCATGTCGCTGACCGAGCTCGCCGACCGGGTGGGCGTGACCATAGCCAACCTTTCGATCCTGAAGACCGGCAAGGCCCGCGCGGTGCGCTTCTCGACGCTCGACGCGCTCTGCCGCGAACTCGGCTGCCAGCCGGGCGACCTGCTGGTGTTCGAACCTGGCCCGCCGGACGACGACGATGGGGTCGAACCGCTGGAATGACGACGCTGCTGTCAATATGCCGTCAGGAAGTCGTGCTTCAACGCCGCCTGCCGCGAGCCGACGGCCAATAAGGGAACGCCATGTCCGACGATCTGACTTTCTACACCAACCCGATGTCGCGGGGCCGAATCGTGCGGTGGATGCTGGAGGAGGTGGGCGCGCCCTACCAGACCCAGATCATGGACTACGCGACCACGCTGAAGGGGCCGGAATATCTGGCGATCAACCCGATGGGCAAGGTGCCCGCGATCAAGCACGGCGACGTGGTGGTGACCGAGGCGGCGGCGATCTGCGCCTATCTGGCGGATGCGTTTCCAGAGAAGGGGCTGGCGCCGCCGCTCGGCGACAAGGCGCGGGGCACCTACTTCCGCTGGCTGTTCTTCGGCGCCGGCCCGATCGAGCAGGCGACCAGCGTCCGCGCGCTCGGCGTCGAGATCAAGCCGGAGCAAAAGCGGATGATGGGCTTCGGCGACCAGGCCGACACCTTGAACGCCATGGAGGGCGCGATCACGGGGCGCGATTTCGTGCTGGGCGACACGTTCAGCGCGGCCGACGTCTATTTCGGCTCGCAGATCGGCTGGGGCCTGCGCTTCGGCTCGATCGAGAGCCGGCCCGCGTTCGTGGCCTACAACGACCGCCTGCAGGCCCGGCCGGCGTTCAAGCGCGCCAGCGAGATCGACGACGCGCTGATCGCGGCGGCGGCGTAGTTAGTCCTGCTAGCCGGCGCGCGGCGCAGGCGCCCTACTTAACCGCAGAGGCCGCTGAGGAGGCGCAGAGAAGGACCTGGGTCGCTCTGCGACCTCCGCGCCTCCTCTGCGATCTCCGCGGTTAAAGTTTTTGGCGCCTGCGGCGCACTCCAACCCGGCAAGGGAGAGGGCTTGAAGTTTTCAGGACGGATCGTCGCGGCGATTGCTGTGTTCGCCTTCACAACCGGCGAGGCGGAAGCGGAAGGCGCGGATTGTCGCCGCGTGCCGGTCTACACCGCGCCCTGTTTCTCCAAGCAGCAGCCGAATGCAGGCTGTACCGCGATCTCCTATGCCAACGCGCCATGCTTCACCGTCCACGGCCTCCTGCAGGGCAGCAACGGTGTCCCGGGGATCCGGATGTGGCGGATCGGGACCCGGCGGGTGCTTGGGATCGTCGGCGGCGACGGCAGTCCGGCGGCGGACGACCTGGTTCCGCAGCCGTTGTACGCACGGATGCAGACCGAGACACCGGGATGGCTACGCTCGGTGGACGCGAAGTTCCTGGTCTGTCCGCTGGCGGCGGAGAAGGCCGGCTGGATGCAGCCCGTGTGCATCGTGTCGGCCAGCGACGTCGTCTTCACCCGCCGGCACTACGGCTTCGATCCGCCTAGAGCACCCGCGCCACAGCCGCCGTCTGCAACTCCAGCAGGGTCGCGATCCCGCCTTGGGCCAGGGTAAACAGCTGCTCGAACTCGGGCCGGGTGAAGCCGCGCTTTTCGCCGGTGGCCTGGATCTCGACGATGTCGCCAGCGCCAGTGAGCACGAAATTGGCGTCGGCCTCGGCGCTGGAGTCCTCCTCGTAGTCGAGGTCGAGCACCGGCGTGTCCTTTACCACTCCGCAGGAGATGGCGGCGACGTGGTCGCGAATCGGGTCGGTCTTGATCACCGCCTCGTCCTGCAGCCAGCGGGTGGCGAGGCGCAGGGCGACCCACGCTCCGGTGATCGCGGCGGTGCGGGTGCCGCCGTCGGCCTGGATCACGTCGCAGTCGAGGGTGAACTGGCGCTCGCCCAGCGCCCGCATGTCGGTGACGGCGCGCAGCGAGCGGCCGATCAGGCGCTGGATTTCCTGGCTGCGGCCGGACTGCTTGCCTTCCGCCGCTTCCCGACGGCCGCGGGTATGGGTGGCGCGAGGCAGCATGCCGTATTCGGCCGTCACCCAGCCCTGGCCCCGGCCGCGCAGGAAACCGGGCACGGTCTCGTCGAGGCTGGCGGTGACCAGGACGCGGGTGTGGCCGAACGAAACCAGGCACGAGCCCTCGGCGTAGCGGTTGACGTCGGTCTCCAGCTTGATCTCGCGCAGGTCAGCCGGCGCCCTGCCGGAAGGTCTCGCGGCCATGATTTGTCCCTCGCATGCGACGCCGCTTGCGCCAAGTCGGGCGGGGCTTATCCTTATCCGCAACGATGACCAACCCGCTCGTCGGCATCTCCGTCGTGAATGGACCGTCGCTCACCGAGCTCGACGCACGGGCTCGCGACATCTTCCGCCGTGTGGTCGAGACCTATCTGGAGACGGGCGAGCCGGTTGGATCGCGCACCATCTCGCGCGCCGGGGTCGCGCTCTCGCCCGCCTCGATTCGCAACACCATGCAGGATCTGGCCGAGCTGGGCCTGCTCGACGCCCCGCACATCAGCGCCGGCCGGATGCCGACGCACGCCGGCCTGCGGCTGTTCGTCGATGGCCTGCTCGAGGTCGGCGATCTGGCCGAGGACGATCGGCGGATGATCGAGGCGCGCCTAGGCGCGCACGGCCGCTCGGTCGAGGACGCGCTGAACGAAGCCAGCTCGATCCTCTCCGGCCTGGCCGGCGGCGCCGGCGTGGTGGTGGCGCCGTCGCGCGACGCCGGGGTCAAGCACGTCGAGTTCGTGGCGCTAGGCCCCGACCAGGCGCTGGCGGTCATGGTGTTCGATGACGGCCAGGTGGAAAACCGGCTGATGCGCCGCCCCGCCGGCGTCACGCCCTCGGCGCTGACCGAAGCCTCGAACTTCCTCAATGCCCGCATGCGCGGCCGCACCCTGGCCGAATCGCGGCTCGAGGTGGACCGCGAGCTGGAGCGCGCCCGGCGTGAGCTGGACGCGGTCAGCGCGCGGCTGGTCGAGGACGGACTGGCGGCCTGGGGCGGCGGCAGCGAGGTCGGCCGGGCGCTGATCGTGCGCGGCCACGCCAACCTGCTCGGCGACCCCGAGACCTTGGCCGATCTGGAGCGCGTGCGCCGGCTGTTCGACGACCTCGAGCAGAAGGAACAGCTGATCGGCCTCTTGGATCTGGTGCGCGACGCCGAGGGCGTGCGGATTTTCATCGGCGCGGAGACCCGGCTGTTCTCGCTTTCGGGTTCCGCCGTGATCGCGGCGCCCTATATGAGCGGCAGACAGAAGGTGCTGGGCGCGATCGGCGTGATCGGCCCGGCCCGCCTCAACTACGCCCGGGTGATCCCGCTCGTCGACTACACGGCGCGGGCGCTGGGGCGGATCATGGATGGATGAGAAGACCCGTATGAGTGACGACGAAACGCCGCCGGAAGACCTCGACTCCGAGACCGACGACGCCGCCGAAATGTTCGAGGCCGAAGACGATCCGCAGGCGCTACGGGCCGAGATCGCGGCGCTGAAAGAGCAGATGCTGCGGGTGGCCGCCGACGCCGAGAACACCAAGCGCCGCACCGAGCGCGAGGCGAACGATTCGCGCGCCTATGCGATCCAGAAGTTCGGCCGCGACCTGCTGGGCGTCGCCGACAACCTGCAGCGGGCGATGCTGCACGCCCCCAAGGACTCCAGCGATCCGCTGGTGAAGAATCTCGCGATCGGCCTGGAGATGACCGAGAAGGAGCTGATGGCGGTCTTTGAGCGAAACGGGCTCAAGAAGCTCGAGCCAGTACGCGGCGCCAAGTTCGATCCGCATCAGCACCAGGCGGTGCAGGAGCAGCCCTCGGACGACGTCGGCGCCGGCGGCGTGCTTCAGGTCGT
>Ga0302314_10018718_pt1 | contig 11535 bp, 12 predicted proteins | sample III_Palsa_N2_3_FD_200533 | JGI IMG/M metagenome (GOLD analysis project Ga0302314, IMG submission 200533) | Peat permafrost microbial communities from Stordalen Mire near Abisko, Sweden - III_Palsa_N2_3 | ecosystem: Environmental > Terrestrial > Soil > Palsa > Peat permafrost | place: Sweden... | reverse complement strand
AAACTTGCAGGAACTGTGGGCGCGGGCAAGCCGCGCGCAAAGTCGGCAAGTCGGCGGGCGCGGCAAGGGGTCGCCTTGCTCTACCCCGATGTGCTCTCTAATAGCGTCTCGGCCCCTGGAGGAAACATGGCGTCCACCGGCGAACTGCCCACGGATAATCCCGCGCTGGCCGTCCAGGCCACGATCCTGGCCCGCCCGATGACGCAGGAGCGGCGAATGGCGGACGCCATCCGCGCGCTCGCCATCGACGCGGTGGAAAAGTCCAAGTCCGGCCATCCCGGTGCGCCCATGGGCATGGCCGACATGGCGACCGCGCTATGGACCAAATTCCTGAAATTCGACGCCGCCGATCCGCGCTGGCCCGACCGCGACAGGTTCGTGCTGTCGAACGGCCACGCCTGCATGCTGCTCTATTCGCTGCTCTATCTAACCGGTTTTGCCGGCATGGGCATCGAGGACATCAAGCGGTTCCGCCAGCTCCATTCCCCCGCCGCCGGGCATCCGGAATACGGCGAAAGCCCGGGCATCGAGACCACCACCGGCCCGCTCGGCCAGGGCATCGCCACCGCGGTCGGCATGGCGCTGGCCGAACGCCTGCTCGCCGCCCGCTTCGGCAAGTCGCTGGTCGATCACCGTACCTGGGTGTTCTGCGGCGACGGCTGCCTGATGGAGGGCGTCAGCCACGAGGCGGCGGCGCTCGCCGGGCACCTGCGGCTGGAGAAGCTGACCGTCCTGTGGGACGACAACCACATTTCCATCGACGGCGACACGGCGCTCGCCACCTCCGACGACACGCTGAAACGGTTCGCCGCGTATGGCTGGGCGGTCAAGCGCGTCGACGGGCTGGACCCGGTTCAGGTGGCCTCGGCGCTGTCGATGGCGACCCGGGCGAAGAAGCCGACGCTGATCGCCTGCCGCACCATCATCGGCTTCGGCGCACCACACAAGGCCGGCACCAATGCGGTGCACGGCAGCCCGCTCGGGCCGGAGGAGGCGCAAGGCGCCAAGTCGGCGCTCGGCTGGAACTATCCGCCGTTCGAGATACCGGAGGAGCTGCTCAAGCTGTGGCGCGGCGCCGGCGCACGCGGCGAGGGCCCGCGCCGGGCGTGGCTCAAGCGGCTGGCCAAGCACCCGCAGCGCGCCGAGTTCGAGCGCGTGACGTCGGGCACCCTGCCGGCCAACTTCCACGAGACCATCGCCTCGCTGCGCGCCGACATCGCGGCGAAGAAGCCCAAGCTGGCGTCGCGGGCGGCCAGCCAGCGCGTGCTGGAAAGCCTCGTGCCGGCGCTGCCGGAACTGATCGGCGGCTCGGCCGACCTGACCGGCTCCAACCTCACGCTGGTCAAGGGCATGGCCAACGTCGTGCCGGGCAACTACGCCGGCCGCTACATCCATTACGGCATCCGCGAGCACGGCATGGCCGCCGCGATGAACGGCATGGCGGTGCATGGCGGCGTGATCCCGTATGGCGGCACGTTCTTCTGCTTCACCGACTACATGCGCCCGGCAATCCGCCTCGGCGCGCTGATGCGGATCCGCGTGATCTATGTGCTGACGCATGACAGCATCGGCCTCGGCGAGGACGGCCCGACGCACCAGCCGGTCGAGCACCTCGCCAGCCTGCGCGCGATGCCGAACATCCACATGATGCGCCCCGGCGACACCATGGAAACGGCGGAGTGCTGGGAACTGGCGATCCGCCGCACCGACGGCCCGACGCTGCTGGCGCTGTCGCGGCAATCGCTGCCGGCGTTCCGCACCGACACCGGCGAGAACCGCAGCGCCCGCGGCGGCTACGTGCTCGCCGAGGCCGATGGGCCGCGGCAGGCGACGATCCTGGCGACCGGGTCGGAAGTGATGATCGCCATGGCCGCGCGCGACGCCCTGGCGGCGGAAGGGATCAAGGTCGCGGTGGTGTCGCTGCCGTGCTGGGAACTGTTCTCCGCGCAGGACGAGAGCTACCGCGCCGGCGTCCTGGGTGGCGCGCCGCGCGTGGCGGTCGAAGCCGGCACCAGTTTCGGCTGGGACCGCTGGCTCGGCCCGGACGGCGTCTTCATCGGCCTCGACCATTTCGGCGCCTCGGCCCCGTACGAGGACGTCTACCGCGAATTCGGCATCACGCCGGAGGCGGTGGCGGCGGCGGTGAAGAAGAAGCTCGTCTGACCGAGGCTGCCTGCCGTTTGCGCCAGGTCAACGACGGTCGACGGGGCTTGCCTATAGTGCCGCCCCGACGCTCATTATGCGCGAGCCGCAACGCTTGCACCGAAGAGGAATGAAACCATGGCCGTGACGGTTGCCATCAATGGATTTGGCCGCATCGGCCGCCTCGTGCTGCGCGCGATGGTCGAGAGCGGACGGACGGACGTGGTGCCGGTGGCGATCAACGACCTCGGCAGCGTCGAGGCGAACGCCCACCTGTTCCGCTACGACAGCGTGCATGGTCGCTTCCCCGGCGAGGTCATCGTCGACGGCGATACCATCACCATCCATTCCGGCGGCCGCATTTGGGGCCCGATCAAGGTCTCGGCCGAACGCGACCCGACCAAGGTGCCGTACCAGGGCATCGACGTGGCGATGGAGTGCACCGGCCGCTTCACCAAGAAAGAGGACGCGGCGCACCTCATCACCGCCGGCGCCCGCAAAGTCCTGGTCTCCGCCCCGGCCGACGGCGCCGACGCGACCGTCGTTTTCGGCGTGAACCACCACGTCATGACCAAGGACATGACGGTCGTCTCCAACGCCTCCTGCACCACCAACTGCCTCGTGCCGGTGGTCAAGGTGCTGCACGACAACTTCCATATCTTGCGCGGCTACATGGTGACGATCCACTCGTACACCGGCGACCAGAACACCGTCGACACGCTGCACAAGGACCTGCATCGCGCCCGCGGGGCGGCGGTCAACATCATTCCCACCAGCACCGGCGCCGCGAAGGCGGTCGGGCTCGTGCTGCCGGAGCTGAAAGGCAAACTGGACGGCACCGCGATCCGCGTGCCGACGCCGAACGTCTCGCTCGTGTCGCTCGACGTCGTGCTGGAGAAGCAGACGACCAAGGACGAGATCAACGCGGCGATGAAGGCGGCCAGCGAGGGCGCGCTGAAGGGCATTCTGGCCTACAATACGGCGCCGCTGGTCAGCTCCGATTTCAACGGCGTGCCGGCGTCCGCCACCTTCGATGCGCCGCAGACCACGGTCGTGGATGGCGGGCTGTATCGCGTGATGGCCTGGTACGACAACGAGTGGGGCTTCTCCAACCGCATGTCGGACACGGCGGCTGTGCTCGGCAGCCTGTAGTCTCCGAACGGAGGGGAGAGCGATGAGCTTCAAAACACTGGATGGGGTCGCGGTCGCGGGCAAGCGGGTGCTGCTGCGGGCCGACCTCAACGTGCCGGTGCGCGACGGCAAGATCACCGACCTCACGCGCATCGAGCGGCTCTGCCCCACCATCCGCGAACTGTCGGACAAGGGCGCGCATGTCATCGTGCTGAGCCATTTCGACCGGCCGAAAGGCAGCCGCGTGCCGGCAATGTCGCTGGCACCGATGGCGACCGCGCTCGCCCAGGCGCTCGGGCGGAAAGTGCGGTTCGGCGAGGACTGCATCGGCATCGCCGCGCAGTCGGCAATCATGGCGCTGCAGGACGGCGACATCGCGGTGCTGGAGAACACCCGCTTCCACCCCGGCGAGGAAAAGAACGATCCCGCCTTTGCCGCGGCCCTCGCCAAGCTCGGCGACATCTTCGTCAACGACGCGTTCTCCGCCGCGCACCGCGCCCATGCCAGCACCGAGGGCGTGGCGAGACTGCTGCCGAGCTACGCCGGGCGTTTGATGCAGGCCGAACTGGAGGCGCTGAGTGCGGCACTGACCACGCCGGTGCGGCCGTTGATGGCCATCGTCGGTGGCTCGAAAGTGAGCACCAAGCTGGACCTGCTCGGCAACCTCGTGACCCGCGTGGATGTGCTGGTGATTGGCGGGGCGATGGCCAACACGTTCCTCGCGGCCGAGGGCGTCGGCGTCGGCACCTCGCTGCAGGAAGCCGAGATGCACGCGACGGCGCTCGACATCGTGGCCAAGGCCCGCGCGGCCAGGTGCGAGATCGTGCTGCCGGTGGACGCGGTCGTCGCCGCGACGCTGGCGCCGGGCGTGGCGACCGAGACGGTGGCGATCGCCGCCGTGCCGGCCGACCGGATGATCCTGGATGTCGGCCCGCAGACGGTAGCGGCCGTCGTCGCCAAGCTGGCCGGCGCGAAGACCCTGGTCTGGAACGGCCCGGTCGGCGCGTTCGAGACGGCGCCGTTCGACGCCGGCACCACCGCGCTGGCGAAAGCGGTGGCGGCGGCGACGGCGTCCGGGGCGCTGCGCAGCGTGGCCGGCGGCGGCGACACCGTGTCCGCGCTCAAGCATGCCGGCGCGATCGACCAGATCAGCTACGTCTCGACCGCCGGCGGCGCCTTCCTGGAGTGGCTGGAAGGCAAGGCCCTGCCGGGCGTGGCGGCATTGGAAAACTGATCCGCGGCCGGCCCGCCCGGCGATCGCGCCGAGTCTATTTATCTTTACGAAAGTATCGAAAACGCATACGGTGTCACCCATTAACGTTAATGGGTCGTACACCGATGCGGCGGATGATCCTGCGGATGATCGCCACCGGTTCGCTTTCCGCCTTTTCCAGCGCTGCCCTGCCCGCACTGCCGTCCCAGCAGGCGGCGCGAGGCGCGGGGGCCGCAGGATCGGTGCAGCAGGCGCGCGCGACCCAGGTGCAGCCTCAGCCGCAACCCACACCGCCGGTGCCGCTCGACCAGGGCAAGGGCAGCCAATCCAGTGGCCGCCCGGCGCCGCGTGGCTCGTTGCTCGACCTGTCGGTCTGACGGCCCCACAGCTCACGATCGCGTGTGGCCCTGCGGTCACGCCGTCCCTCCGCTGCGCCATTGGCAGGCTTACAGGGTTGTAACCGGCTCGCCAGGGATGCAACTTTGGGGGATGACGGACTTCGTGCGGCAGATTCCGGACGGGGATACGCGCGAGCGGTCGGTATGCGCGACCTGCGGCCACATCGACTACCAGAACCCGAAGATCGTCGTCGGGTCGGTGGTCAGCCATGACGGCCGTATCCTGCTCTGCCGTCGCGCCATCGAGCCGCGGCGTGGCTACTGGACGCTGCCCGCCGGCTACCTGGAACTCGGTGAGACCGCCGAGGAAGGCGCCCGCCGCGAGGCGCTGGAGGAGGCCGAGGCGCACATCGTGCTGGAAGGCCTGCTCGCGGTCTATTCGATCAGCCGGATCGGCCAGGTGCAGCTTATTTTTCGCGCCGGCTTCGCCGATCCGGGGGTGCCGGAGTTCGCTGCCGGGCCGGAAAGTCTGGAAGTTCGGCTGTTCGACTGGTATGACATCCCGCGCGAGGATATCGCGTTTCCCTCAGTCCACTGGTCCCTTGCGGCGTGGCGAGAGGGGGCCGGGCGCCCGTTGGGGGCACCGGCCGGCAACCCGGCGACCGATCTGCGTGGCGCAACGCCGGTGGGCGTGTCGCTTGAGGCAGGTGGCCTGTGATGGCACGATTCCATTCTGGCCGGGCGGCTCTGCTCGGCGCAGCGCTGCTCACCGCCGCGGCCTCGCCGCCGCATTTTCCGCCGCTGGCGCTCACCGAACCCCTGGTGCTGCCCTCGATCATCGCGCCGCAGGCTGCGGTCGCGCATCCTGGTTTCGCCCCCGCGCCGGTGCCCGACGTCGACTTCGAGGGCGGCAGCCTGCACAAGCAGGAGCCGGCCAAGGTCGAGCTGACACCGAACATCTTCCACGACCACCAGGGTTATCTGGGCGACGGCTACACGCCGAACTCCGGCATCCAGCGCGAGCAGAGCAAACGCCTGCTCTCGGCGCCGGGCCTGAACCTGAGCGTCCCGCTGCAATAGGCCGCCGCGGCGCGGCGGGGGCGGCTACCGCATCCGCGCTGCCGCCACCGCCTCCTGCAGCTCGGCCAGATCGACCGCGCCCGGCATCAGCTTCTTGCCGACCACGTAGGCCGGCGTGCCCTCGATCCCGAGCATGTGCGCCAGCTCCAGGTTGACGGACAGGCGCTTCTCGATCTCGGGGTCGGCCATGTCGTGCTGCAGCCGGTCCCAGTCGAGGCCGGCGCGGGTGGCGTCGGCGCGCAGGCTCGCCGGTGTGATGCTCGGCGGCCCCGCCATGATCAGGTCGTGCAGCTTCTGGTAGCCGCCCTGCCGTTGCGCCGCCAGCACCGCCCGCGCACCCAGCACGCTGTCCGGGCCGAGGATCGGGATGTCCTTGTAGATCAGCCGAACCTTCGGGTCGCTGTGCAGCAGGTCCGCCACCACCGGCAGCATCCGCCGGCAATAGGGGCAGCGCAGGTCGTAGAACTCCACCACCGTCACGTCGCCGTCCGGGTTGCCGGCCACCGGGTCGCTGGAGCTGTTGGTCAGCGCCGGGCCGGCCTTGCCGATCGCCACCTTCGCCGCCGCTTCCTTGATGCTGGCCTCGTCGTCCTGCAACGCGGTGACGGCATCGCGCAGGATGGACGGATCGGCCTTCAGCGCCTGCCGCAGGATCTCGACGATCTCGGCGCGCTGGCCGGGGGTGAAACTGTGCGCGCCATCGTCGGCCCGGGCGGCGCCCGTGCCGACCAGCAAACACACGGCCCAGAGCAGGGCCGCCAGGGGGGAACGCATCATCGGTCTCCTATGGCTCGTCGCCGAACCGGGTCTCTTTCTTGACGGCATTGCTGATGTCCTGTGCCCGCAGCCGGATACTGCCGATGACTGGCCGGCGCCAGCCGTAGCGGTCGCCGGGCGCGTCCGCCATCACGCCGATCAGGCCGGTGGGGATCAACATGCGGTTGCCGGTGCTGACGAACGAGTTTATGGCGTCATCCCGGATCACGATGATGCGGACCAGGTTCGGATCCAGGCCGGCCGCACGGAACAAGGGTGTGGCAAAGGTGCGCAGCAGCGTCTCGGTTTCGGCGTCGCGAATGACGACCAGCGGTGCGCCGGTCGAGCCGAGCTTGGCAAGCGCCGGCTCGGCCGCCGGCAAGAACGCCGCGAACAGCGCGGGGACGAAGCGGAGGCAATTCAGCAACGGCATGGCGCGCACACTAGCCAAAGCCTGCGCGCCCGTCCTGCTCTCAGTCGCCCTCGTCACCAGCGGGTGCTCGTCCGTGAGCGATGCGGTGAGCGGCACCAGCGTCGGCGACATCGTCGGCGTCGGCAAGCAGAACGGCGAACTCGGCTATGTCAGCGGCTTCCTCGGCGGCGTGGTGGCGGACGAGCCGCACGCGGCGCTGGTGGCGCGCGACGTGCTCTCGGCCGGCGGCTCGGCGGTGGATGCGGCAGTGGCGCTCGGCTTTGCGCTGACGGTCACGCTGCCGTCCCGCGCCGGGCTCGGCGGCGGCGGCGCCTGTCTGGTGTTCGCGGCCCATGAGGGCGCGGAAGCGGTCAGTTTCCTGCCGCGCGCACCGGCGCATCCGATGCCGGGCAGCAGCCGCCCGGCGGCGGTCCCGATGCTGGCGCGTGGCCTGTTCGCGTTGCACGCCAAGTACGGCAACCGCACCTTCAACTCGCTGCTCGGCCCGGCCGAGCAGCTGGCGCGGGAGGGTTTCACTGCCTCGCGCGCCTTCGTCACCGATCTGGCCGTGGTTGCGGGGCCGCTCGCGGCCGATCCGGCGGCCAGCGCGATCTTCTTCCCCAATGGCCGGCCGCTGCAGGAAGGCGCGCCGCTGCTGCAGCCGGGGCTGGCGGGAACGCTCTCGCAGTTGCGGCAGTCGGGCGTCGGCGACCTGTACCAGGGGGCGCTCGCGCACCTGCTGGCCGACAACGCGCGCGATGCCGGCGGCGGGCTGACGGCGGCGGATCTGCGCGACGCGCTGCCCAGCTTTGCGCCGCCGCTGACGCTGAAGGCCGGCGACGACGAGGTGGCGTTCCTGCCGCCCCCGGCCGATGGCGGGTTGGCGACGGCCGCCGCGTTCCAGGTGCTGCGGCACGACCGGTCGGCGCTGGCGGCGGCCGGCGACCGGGCGCTCGCGGTGGCCGCGCGGTTCCGCCAGGGCGGCGGCGACGCGAAGGCGCTGCTGGCGTCCGGCACCCTGCCGGCATCGACGCTGCCGCCGCTCGCGGCCTCGACGACGTTCCTCACGCTCGACCGCCGCGGCAACGCGGTCGCCTGCGCGCTGACCATGAACAACCTGTTCGGCACCGGGCGCGTGGCGCCGGGCACCGGCATCCTGCTGGCCGCCTCGCCGGCGTGGCAGACGCCGCCGCTGCTCTCCGCCGCGATCGCCTACAGCGCCGACAGCAGCCCGGATTTCCGCGCCGCCGTCGGCGGCTCCGGGCAGGCCGGCGCGCCGGTCGCGGCGGCGCTGGCGCTGACCCAGGCGCTGGCGGACAAGGGCGCGCCCGCCCATCCGCTCTCCACCCCGGCGCCGGAGCCGGGCCGGGCCAACGTGATCCAGTGCAACGACCACCTGCCGGGCGATTCCGCCGCCTGCGGCCAGGCCACCGACCCGCGCGGCTTCGGGCTCGCGGTCGGCAGCGCCAACTGATGTTGAAGGTTGGGCGCGGGGCCGCCGCCCCGCCGTTCATCGTCATGGACGTGATCACCGCCGCCAACGCAAGGCAGGCGGTGCTGCCGGCGGGCGGCAAGGTCATCCGCATGGAGGTCGGCCAGCCCGGCACCGGCGCGCCCGCGGGCGCGGTGGCCGCCGCACAAGCGGCGCTCGCGGCCGCCGGCTCGCTCGGTTACACCGAAGCCTTCGGACTCCCCCGACTGCGTGAGCGAATCGCCAGCCACATCATCGACTGGTACGGTATAGACATATCGCCGAGCCGCGTGGCGGTGACGGTCGGCGCCTCCGGCGCGTTTCCGCTGGCATTCCTCGCGGCGTTCGACGTCGGTGACCGGGTGGCGATGGCGGCGCCGTTCTATCCGCCGTACGTGAACATCCTCGCGGCACTCGGCATGCAGCCGCTCATCCTGCCGACCGGGCCGGAGACGCGCTACCAGCCGACCGTGGCGATGCTGGAGGCGCTGGACCCGCGCCCGGCGGGGCTCATCGTCGCCAGCCCCTGCAACCCGGCCGGCACCATGCTGCACCCGGACGAGCTTGCCGCCATCGCCCGCTGGTGCCACGCCAACGGCGTCCGGCTGGTCAGCGACGAGATCTACCACGGGCTGCACTACGACGCGCCGATCGCGACCGCCGCGGCGTTCAGCCCGAGCGCCATTGTGGTCAACAGCTTCTCAAAATACTTTTCCATGACCGGCTGGCGCGTCGGCTGGCTGGTGCTGCCGGAGGATCTGGTGCGCCCGGTCGAGTGCCTGGCGCAGAATTTCTTCATCAGCGCCCCGCACATCGCCCAGCTCGCGGCCGAGGCGGCGTTCGACTGCACCGAGGAACTGGAAGCGAATATTGCCCGCTACCGCCGGTCTCGCGATCTGTTGCTGGGCGCGCTGCCGGCGGCGGGCTTCGCGCTCGGCCCGGCGGAGGGGGCGTTCTATCTATGGGCCGATGTGGGCCGCATGAGCAACGACAGCGAGGCATTCTGCGCCCGCATGCTGGCCGAGGCCGACGTGGCGGCGGCGCCGGGCGTCGATTTCGACCGCACACGCGGCAACCGTTTTGTTCGTTTCAGCTATTGCGGCCCGGAAGCGGACATGGCCGCGGCGGCCGGGCGGCTGTCGCGGTGGACGGCGCGGATCACGTGACCGGCGCGCGGGGCTGACCACGTGTTGCGGTGGCTGACGGGCGAAATCTCCGTCGAGCTGCTGTCGCCGTTGTCGCCGGAGATGTGCATCGGCGTGCTGCGATACCGGATCGACCCTTTGTGGGCCGTGCTGGGGGATCGCCCGGTCGCCGGCTGGGCCAGGAAGAATACCTTCGGGATACGGAAACGCCTTCCCGTCTATTTCCGCAACTCGTTTCAATGTTATGCGTACGGACGGCTGCAAGAATCGTTTGGCCAAACTTGTATAGCCGTTCGTCTGAAGACGAACAGGCTGGCAGAGGCATTGACGGTATTTTATTTTCTTTGGGTATTTCTATTCGGTGGATCTATTTCTGTCTCGTTGGTCGGCAGAATTTTGTCTGGTACGCTGCCGCCGGGAGAAGCATTTATGTGCGGCATACCGCTCGCGATGCTCGGCTTTGTCTACGCGTTGGTCCGAATCGGCCGCTGGTCCGCCCGCAACGAGCCCCGGTTCCTGATCGAGTTCCTGTGCGCGGAGCTGCAAGCGGAGATCCTCGGGCCCGATCAGCAGCTTGCCGAGCCGCTGGCGCGCTGAGTTTCGCGACGATATCTTGGCGAGCGTGGAGGCGACGATGCCCGACGGGCTCTATGAGCGCGACATTCTGGACTGGGCGGATCGGCAATCCGCGCTGCTCCGGCGTCTCGCGCGCGGCGAGCGGGTGAACGACGCGATCGACTGGCCGCACGTGATCGAGGAGGTGCAGGACGTGGGCCTGTCCGAATTGCGCGCGTGCGAAAGCCTGCTGCGGCAGGCTTTGCTCCATTTGCTCAAGCTGCATCTGGAACCGGATGCCCTGGCCGTGCCGCACTGGCGCGGCGAGGTGGTGGGCTTCCTGGGCGATGCGACGGGACGTTTTACCCCCTCCATGCGTCAGCGGATCGACCTTCCCGGGTTGTGGCGGCTCGCGCTGCGGCAGATTGCGGCCGAGCGTGGCACCCGGCCGGCGGGTCTGCCGGACGAGTGTCCGTTCATGCTCGATGACCTGCTCGCCAAGGAGGCGGACCCGCTGCGGCTGACGGCACGGCTCGGCCGGTAACGCCCGTCGCACCCGCTTTCACGGGTGCGACGGAAGGGCAAGGCGGATCGGTTTCCAAAGGCCGTGGGCCTTTGGCGGGTTCCAGGGCAGCGCCCTGGGCTTGCTTGCTGCCCAGGGCGCTCAAGGTCTGCCTTACTTCTTCCACCAGCCGCGCTTGCGCTCGGCGACCGGGATGTCGTCCTGGCCGAGCACCAGCGGCTTGATCGCCGGGCCGACTGTCGGCTCGGCCGGTGATGCCGGTTCCGGCTCGGCGGCTGCCTGGGCGCCGGGGACGTGCGCACCGGTGGGCTCCGGCTCGGGCGCAGGGGGTTCGGCTGCCGGGGGCTCGGCGACGACCGGTGATACCTCGGCAGCCGGGGCCGCCGAAACGGTGGGCTCGGCTTGCGCCTCGGCAACCGGTTCGGGCACCTCCAGAACCGGTTCCGGCGCAACCGCGACCGGGCGCGGCGGCGGCGGGGCGGCGGGCTCGTCGTCGGGGTCGAGCATGTCGAAGATGTCGAACGGGCCGCTGCCGAACGGGTCGGCCGGGGTCGGGCCGGTATAGGCCGGCACTACATAGGCCGGCGCAGGCGGCGGGGCGGCGGCGGCGGGCGCCTCATCCGTCTCGCCCTCGCCACGACGCCGCCGGCGCCCACCGCGACGGCCGCGGCGGCGTGGCTTGGGCAGGCCGTTCTCGTCGAGTTCGGCGGCGTCCAGCGACGGCTGCTCGGCGCCGGCGAGGTCCACCGGCTCGGCCGGCTCCGCCGGC
>Ga0302314_10018717_pt1 | contig 11536 bp, 9 predicted proteins | sample III_Palsa_N2_3_FD_200533 | JGI IMG/M metagenome (GOLD analysis project Ga0302314, IMG submission 200533) | Peat permafrost microbial communities from Stordalen Mire near Abisko, Sweden - III_Palsa_N2_3 | ecosystem: Environmental > Terrestrial > Soil > Palsa > Peat permafrost | place: Sweden... | reverse complement strand
TGGCGCTGTTCTCGTTCATCGGCGTCGAGGCGGCCGCGGTCACGGCCAAGCGGGTGAGGGACCCCCGCCGCAACGTCAGCCGCGCCTCGCTTATCGGCACCGCGGCCAGCGCGATCTTGTACGTGCTGGTGACCGCGGCGGTGATGGGCCTGGTGGCGCATCACGCGCTCACCACGACCGGGGCGCCGTTCGTCAACGCCTTCGACGCGATCTTCCCCCGCAGCGCGTGGGCCGGGCAGTTCATCGCGGCGGTGGCCGTCGTCTCGGGCATCGGGGCCCTGAACGGCTGGACGCTGATCGTGACCGAGACGTCGCGGGCCATCGCCCAGGATGACCTGTTCCCCCGGCCGTTCGCCTGGACCGACCGCAACGGGACGGCCTGGTTCGGCATCGTGGTCGGGACGGTGCTGCCGTCGCTGCTCATGCTGTGGCGCTACAACGCGAGCTCGGGGCTGACGGTCTTCACCTACCTGGTCGACCTGACCGTGGTCACCGTGGCCATCCCGTACTTCATGTCGGCCATCGCCCAGCTCACCTACCTCGTCTCCCGCCGCCGCCGGGTGCAGGGCTGGGCCCTGGCCCGCGACCTGCTGGTCGCCGGGATCAGCGTGCTGTTCTCGATGTGGGTGACGTTCGCCTCCGGTTACCAGGTCGTCTACCAGGCCCTCGTCGTGATCCTGGCCGGGCTCATCCTGTACGCGTTCCTGAACGCCCGCCGGCAGCGCCTCGGCAAGGCCGGCGAGCCAGTGGACCTCCCTCCCGATGATCCGCCCGAGCCAGACGAACTGCCCGCCGCTGCCTGACCGGCAGCCGGCAAAAACACCGAGCAGAGGAAACCGCTATGACGTTCCGCGTCGACTCCGAGATGGGCCAGCTCCGCCAGGCCATCGTCCACCGTCCGGGCCTCGAGCTGTCGAGGCTCACGCCCGGCAACATCAACGCCCTCCTGTTCGACGACGTGATGTGGGCGCCCAAGGCCAAGGAGGAGCACGACGCCTTCGCCGAGGCCCTGCGGGACAAGGGGGTCCTCGTGCATTACTACGAGCAGCTGCTGGCCGAGGCGCTCGAGGTGCCGGAAGGACGGGCCTTCGTCCTGGACCGGGTCTGCACGCCGGAGATCCTCGGTCCCTCGCTGGCCGGGCCGGTGCGTCGCCTGTTCGAGGATCTGGACGGGGCGAAGCTGGCCGAGGCCCTGGTCGGCGGCGTCCTCAAGGCTGACCTGCACCCGCACCGGACGCATAGCCTCAAGTGGGAGATGCTGCGGGCGGACGACTTCATCCTCCCCCCGCTGCCCAACACCCTGTTCACCCGGGACAACTCGTGCTGGATGTACGGCGGGCTGACCGTCAACCCGATGGCCATGCCCGCCCGCCAGCGGGAAACCCTGCACAGCCGGGCCATCTACCGCTTCCACCCCCTGTTCGCCGGCGGCGGCTTCGCCACCTACTACGGGGGCGAGGACCGCGACTACCAGCCCGCCACCCTCGAGGGCGGCGACGTCCACGTCATCGGCCACGGGGCCGTCCTCATCGGGATGGGGGAGCGGTCCACCCCGATGGCCGTCGAGGCGGTCGCCCATGCCCTGTTCGACGCCGGGCAGGCCACCAAGGTGGTCGCCATCGAGCTGCCGCACAGCCATGCCTTCATGCACCTGGACACCGTGATGTCCATGGTCGACACCGCCACCTTCGTGCTCTACCCCTACTTCGACCGCCACCTGCGCAGCTGGACCATCTCCCCGGGCGAGCAGCCCGGCCAGCTCACGGTCGCGCGCAACCACAGTCTGTGGGACTCCCTGGCCGAGATCCTCGAAGTCGACCAGATCACGGTGCTCGCCACCGACGAGGACATGCGGGCGGCCGAGCGCGAGCAGTGGGACGACGGGACCAACTACCTGGCGGTCGCGCCCGGGGTGGTCTTCGGCTACGAGCGCAACATCCCCACCAACACCATGCTCCGCAAGCACGGCATCGAGGTCGTCGACATCGGCGGCAGCGAACTGGGCCGCGGGCGGGGCGGGCCCCGCTGCATGACCTGCCCGATACAGCGCGACCCGGCCTAGCAGCGGAACCCGAGGAGACGATGGTCATGGACCTGCACGGAAGAAACCTGCTCAAAGAAGTCGACTTCACCAAGGACGAGTTCCTCTCAATCGTGGACCTGGCCGGGCAGCTGCGCCGGGAGAAGCGGTCGGGCGCCGAGCGCCACCGGATGGCCGGGCTCAACTTCGCCCTCATCTTCGAGAAGCCCTCCACCCGAACCCTGTCGGCCTTCGAGGTCGGAGCGCACGACCAGGGGGCGCACGTCACCTACCTCGGGCCGGGCGACACCCACCTGGGCCAGGCGGAGTCAGCTAAGGACACGGCCCGGGTACTCGGCCGCATGTTCGACGGCATCGAGTACCGCGGGTTCGCCCAGGAAACCGCGGAGACCCTCGGGCAGTACGCCGGCGTGCCGGTATGGAACGGGCTGACGGACCAGTGGCACCCCACCCAGATGCTGGCCGACGTCCTGACCATGCGCGACCACTCGGACAAGCCGCTGAAAGAGATGACCCTCTGCTACACCGGGGACGCCCGCAACAACACGGCGAACTCGCTGCTGGTGACCGGCGCCCTGCTCGGCCTGGACGTCCGGATCGCCGCCCCCGGCTCACTGCTACCTTCCGATGAGGTGCGGGCCATCGCCGACAAGCTGGCCCGCGATTCGGGTGCCCGCCTCCGCGTGGGCGAAGACCTCCTATCCACGGTGGAAGGAGCCGACTTCCTCTACACCGACGTCTGGGTCTCGATGGGCGAGCCCGCCTCCGCCTGGGGCGAGCGGATCAAGCTGCTGCTTCCGTACCAGGTCAACGCCGAGCTCATGAAGGCGACCGGCAATCCTGACGTGAAGTTCATGCACTGCCTGCCCGCCCTGCACGACACCGAGACCGAACTCGGTCGCCAGGTGCACGACAAGTGGGGGCTGTCGGCCCTCGAGGTGACGGACGAGGTCTTCGAGTCTCCCGCCTCGATCGTGTTCGACCAGGCGGAGAACCGGCTGCACACGATCAAGGCGGCCATGGTCGCGACAGCCGGCCGCTGAGATGCTCGTCGTCGTGGCAGTCGGCGGCAACGCCCTGCTCCAACGCGGACAGGTCCCGCTCGCGGAAACCCAGGAGAAGAACGTCGCCGTGGCCGTCGGGGCCCTGGCCCCGCTGGCCGCGGACCATAACCTGGTCATCACCTATGGTGACGGGCCGCAGGTGGGCCTGCTGGCTAACGAGAGCGCCGCCGATCCCGTGCTGCCCTCCCCCTACCCGCTCGATGTGCTGGTCGCCCAGACCCAGGGGATGATCGGCTACTTCCTGCTCCAGGGATTCGAGAACGCCCTGCCCGGACGGCAGGTGGCCAGCCTGGTCTGCCAGACGGAGGTGGCGGCGGACGACCCGGCCTTCGGGCGGCCGACCAAGTTCATCGGGCCGGACTACCCGCAGGCCGAGGCCCGCCGGCTGGCCGGGCTCCGGGGCTGGCAGATCCGGCAGGACGGCCCCGCCTGGCGGCGGGTCGTGGCATCCCCAGAACCCCTGGCGATCGTGGAGCTCCCGGTGATCCGTACGCTGGTCGCAGCCGGCGCGATCGTTATCTGCGCCGGGGGCGGCGGCGCCCCGGTGCTCCAGGACGGCGACGGCCACTTCCGCGGAGCTGAGGCGGTCGTCGACAAGGACCTCAGCACGGCGCTGCTGGCCCGGGACCTCGGCGCCGACGCCTTGGTGATCCTCACCGACGTGGCCCACGTGGAGACCGGCTTCGGCACGGACGCAGCCAAGCCCATCGGCCGCACCACGCCCGCCGCCCTGCGCGCCCTGAAGTTCCCGGCCGGATCGATGGGCCCCAAGGTCGAAGCGGCCTGCCGTTTCGTCGAGGCGACGGGCAAGCCGGCGATGATCGGCCAGCTTGACGATGCGGCCGGCCTGGTCCGGGGGACCCGGGGCACCGTAGTGGAACCGGCAACCCAGCCAGCGCAGGGAGCAAGGAGACTGCCGTGAACGCCGGGGACACAGCCTGGGTCATGGTCAGCGCGGCGCTTGTGCTGTTCATGACCGTCGGCCTGGCGTTCTTCTACGGCGGGCTGGAACCGCGCCGCAACGTGCTGAACATGGTCGCCATGAATGTGTTCACGATCGCGATCGTCACCATCACCTGGGTCACGGCAGGGTTCAGCCTGGCCTTCGGGCCGGACGCCGGGCACGGGCTCATCGGGAACCTGCACTACGCCGGCCTGGCCAATATGAGCGGGCTGTGGCCGGGCACGCACATACCCAAGCTCGCCTTCATGGCGTTCCAGATGATGTTCGCGATCATCACCCCGGCGCTGATCACCGGAGCGCTCGCGGGGCGGCTGAAGTTCAAGGCGTGGATCGTCATCTGCGCGGGCTGGAGCCTGGTCGTCTACCCGCTCATCGCCCACTGGGTGTTCGACCCGGCCGGCTGGATTTACCGGCTCGGCGGCCGCGACTTCGCCGGAGGCGCCGTCGTGCACCTGTCCGCCGGCGTCGCCGCGGCCGTGCTCGTCCTCCTGCTGCGCCCCCGCAGCGCGCCGGACGCCGCCGCTTACCAGCCCTCGTCGGTTCCCGTGGTGGTGCTCGGCGCGGGCATCTTGTGGTTCGGCTGGTTGGGGTTCAACGCCGGCTCGGCGCTCGGCGCGAACCAGGTCGCCGCGAACGCTTTCACCGTGACCCAGATCGCGGCGGCGACGGGCTTCCTCGTGTGGGCGGCGCTCGAGCACACCCGCACCGGCAAGACCAGCCTCACGGGCCTGTCGACCGGGGCGGTCGCAGGACTCGCCACCATCACGCCGGCCGCGGGCTACGTCGGCCCCCTGCCCGCCATCGCGATCGGCGCCGTCGGCGCCGCCGCCTGCTATTTCGCCGGCATCGCGGCCAAGAAGATCAGGCGCTTCGACGACGCCTTCGGCGTGACGGCGACCCACGGCGTCGGCGGGCTCGCCGGGCTGCTCATGGTCGGGATCTTCGCCCAGTACCGCATCAACCCCACCGGGCTCACGGCAGCTGACGGCTCGCCGATTAACGGCCTGATCTCCGGAGGCGGCTCCCTGCTGTGGCACCAGACTCTCGCCGTCGTCGCGGTCATCGGCCTCACCGCTGCGCTCACCTACGGACTCGGGATCATCATCCGGGCAACAACCGGCCTGCGGGCAACCACTGAGCAGGAAGACCGCGGGCTTGGCGGTATTTTCGCCGACACCGGCAGCCCGGCACCGCTGGAACAAGCACCAATGGGTAAGGCCGCGGCCTAGCAGAGGAAACCATGGGAAGACACGCAGTCGTCGTGATTTACGTGCTCGCGATGGTAGGCGTCGTGGTCGCCGTGGACGTCCTGTTCTTCGGTAACCGGTGAGGAAGCCGCCCAGCCGCACCGCCGGCACTCGAGATCGCGCCTAAGGTCCTGCAGGCTGATGCCGCCGCGTCAGTCGACCAGCAGCACGAGCTTCCCGCGCGCGTGGCCCAGCTCGCTTAACCGGTGGGCCTCCGCGACCTGGTGGAGCGGGAACGTCTGCGCGACCGGGAGCGAGAAGCGCCCGGACTCAGTCAGCTCGCCGATCTCGGACAGCGCGTCGATTGCGCGGCCGGCGTCGCCCCGGCTGAACCTCACCCCGTACTGCTGCGCGCCAGCGAAGTCGGCGATGGTCAGGACGTGATCCGGACCGCCTGCGAGATCGATCAGCTCGGGCAGGACGCCGCTCCCGGCCACGTCGAGCGCCCGATCGACCCCGCCAGGTGCGAGCGCGCGAGCCCGACCGGCGAGCCCGTCGCCATAGGGGACGGGCGCGGCCCCCAGCGAGCGCAGGTACTCGGCGTTGGCCGGGCTCGCGGTGCCGATCACGCGTGCGCCGCGCGCCACGGCGAGCTGAACCGCGGCGCTGCCGACGCCTCCGGAGGCGCCGTTGACGAGCAGTGTGGTGCCGCTTTCGACACCGAGCTGGTCGAGCGCGCGCGTGGCTGTCTCGACGGCGACCGGCAGCGCGGCAGCGCCGGGGAAGCCGAGTGACGACGGGATCGGCGCGTAGGACAACAGCACCGCCAGCTCGGCCTGGGCCGCCCCGTCGGCGGAGAAGCCGAACACGCGGTCGCCGACGGCCACGTCCGCGACGCCCTTGCCGAGCTCGTCGACGACGCCCGCCGCCTCGTAGCCCAGGGTCTGCGGGAGTTCCTGATCCATCAGGCCCTTGCGCTTCTTCCAGTCGCTCGGGTTCACGCCAGCCGCGCGAACCGCGATCCGGACATGGCCGGGACCCGGGTGCGGGTCCGGAAGGTCCACCATCTCGAGAACTTCCGGGCCCCCGAACCGGCTGAAGCGGGCTGCCTTCATCATTTGCCCCGATCTCGGCCCTACGGCCGTGTGTACTGGTTGCGTTCAGAACGAACTCAGCCTCGATGCGCCGCCTGAGCTCTGGCGTTCGCCTGGAGGCCGGGCTGCGACCGCCGGTGGCGGACGACTGCCTTGCGGCACTCGTCGGCCAGGAGCAGCGCGAGGCCGAAGCCGACGAGCATCAGCCAGTCCCACACGCTGAGGCTCGCGGTGCCGAAGACGCCCTGCAGGACTGGGATGTAGCTGATGCAGCTGACGAGGGCGATGCCGAATGCCCCCGCCAGCAGGAGCCTGCGGTTGGTGAACACGCCGATGGTGAGGATGCTCTGGTCCTCGCTCCGGACGGTGAGGGAGTTGAAGAACTGGCTCACCACGATCCCGACCTGGACCATGGTGCGCGCTTCCCGGTAGACGGGGTTGGCCGCGGTGAAGTCGCCGAAGCCGAGGTGGGCGGAGTGGATGCGCCAGAAGAACGCGAAGCACACGCCGGCCGCCTGGATGGCGCCGAGGAACAGGAACCGCCCGACGACCGCCCGGGACAGCAGCCGCTCGGCGGCCGGCCGGGGCGGGCGGGTCATCACGCCGGGATCCGGGGGTTCCGCGCCTAGCGCCAGGGCGGGCAGGATGTCGGAGCCGAGGTCGATGCTGAGCACCTGCAAGGCGCTCAGCGGCACCAGGGGGAAAGCGATAGCGGCGGCCAGGAGGATCGGGATGATCTCGGAAATGTTGTGGCTGAAGATGTAAATGATGAACTTGCGTATGTTGGCGTAGACGGAGCGGCCGAGTTCGACCGAGGAGACGATGGATGCGAAGGAGTCATCCAGCAGCACCATGACCGCTGCCTCGCGGGCCACGTCGGTCCCGGTGACGCCCATGGCCACGCCGATGTCAGCCTGCTTGAGCGCGGGGGCGTCGTTGACGCCGTCCCCGGTCGCGGCGACGATCTCGCCGAGGTGCTGGTAGGCGGCGACGATGCGCTGCTTGTGCTCGGGCCGGACCCGGGCGAACACCATCTCGGGATGGGCCGTGAGCTCGGCTTCGAGCTGGGCGGCGCTCATCGCCTCGAGCTGCTGCCCGCTGACTACCCCGGGGTCGGGGCCGGTGACGATGCCGACCCGCCGGGCGATGGCCTCGGCGGTGACCCCGTAGTCGCCGGTGACCATGGCGATCCGGATGCCGGCCTTGCGGCAGGCGGCCACAGCGTCGGTGACGCCGGGGCGGGGCGGGTCCATCATGGCGACCAGACCCAGCAGGGTCAGGCCGTGCTCGGCGAGGTCCTGGCTGGGATGGTCGGTGTCGAGGTGCCGGCGGGCGACGGCCAGGACCCGGAGTGCTTCCCCGGCCAGCTGGTCGCCTGCGTCGGTTACCTGGCGGCGACGGTCGTCGGTGAGCGGGACGTCGGTGCCCGCCCAGGAGACCGTGTCGCACCGGCCGACCAGCTCCTGGGGTGAGCCCTTGACATAGGCGACGCACCCGGCCGGGGTGCGGTGCAGTGTCGTCATTAGCTTGCGGTCGTGGTCGAAGGGGAACTCGCCGATGCGCGGGGCCGCGGTGTCAGCGGCGGCGGTGTCGATGCCCGCCTTGGCGGCGGCCACGAGGATGGCCCCCTCGGTGGTGTCCCCCAGTATGCGCCAGTCCAGCTGGTGAGCCGGGTCAGGTGCGAGCAGCCGTGCGTCGCAGCACTGCGCGCCGGCCCGGAGCAGCTCCGTGACCTGGGCCGGGTCGCTGACGGTCCCTGCTGGCTGGTAGCCGGCCCCGGAGACCGGGTGGCGGCGCCCGGACTCCCAGACGGTGGTGACCGTCATCTCGGCTTTCGTCAGGGTCCCGGTCTTGTCGGTGCAGATGACGGTGGTCGACCCGAGCGTCTCGACGGCGGCGAGCCGCTTGATCAGGGCATGGCGGGCGGCCATCCGCCGCACCGCTATGGCCAGGGAGACCGACAAGGTGGCGGGCAGGCCCTCGGGCACCAGGGCCACCATGACGCCCAGGGCGAAGACGAAGCTGTCGACCAGCCCGGCAGAGGTAGTCGCGGTGCGCAGCCCGAAGACGAGGACGGCCAGCGCCACCGCCACTGCCGATACCTGTTTGGCCATCCGGTTGACGTTGCGCTGCAGCGGGCTGGCTACCTCGGTGACCTGGGCCGTCATCTGGTAGATCTGGCCGAACTGGGTGTCGGTCCCGGTGGCGAACGCGACCGCCGTGGCGGTTCCCGCCACCACGGAGGTGCCCATGAAGACCAGGTTGGCGGCGTCCATGGTCGCCGTGCCGGCCGGGACTGCGTTCGCGGTCCTGTGCACCGGTGCGCTCTCGCCGGTGAGGGCGACGTCGTCGACGGTCAGGTCGTGCGCCTCGACCAGGCGCCCGTCGCAGCTGATATCGTCGCCGGCTTCGAGGGTGAACACGTCACCCTGGACGATGCCGCCCGCGGGGATGTCGGCCAGGGTGCCGTCCCGCCGCACTCTGGCCGTGTGCGGCACCAGAGCCTGGAGCGCTTCGGATGTCTTCTCGGCCGAGTACTCCTGGAAGAACCCGATCGCGCCATTGAGCAAGACCACCGCCAGGATGGCGACGGCCAGCTCCAGGCTCCCGGTATCGCGGGGCGACTGGATCAGGTAGGAGGCGAACGTGATGACCGAGGCGCCCAGGAGCACGAGCGCGAACAGGTTGGTGAACTGCGCGAGCACCTTCCCGAAAACCGGCGGCCGCTTGGCCGCGCGAAGCTCATTGGGGCCGAGCGCCGCCAGCCGGGATGCCGCCGTCGCCGCGCTCAGCCCCTGGGCGGAGCTTTCCAGCGCGTCGAAGACCTCCGCCGGCGACCGCTCGGAGATGCCGGCCGCAGTGGCAGGGCGTGCGCGGAGATCTGGCCCGTGCGGGCCGGCTACCGGCGCCGGCGCGTTCGTCGTCACGTTCGACGACGGCGATAACGGAAAATCCCGGGCCGGACGTATCGTGGCAAATTCAGCATGAAAAAACTCCGGGAATTTCGGTGGATTTCAGCTGCTAGCGCTATGGCCACCGAGGTCCGGAGTGATAATCCCAGGTTAGCACGGGCGCTGACAGCATTAATTCGCTGACGGGCGGGGCTGGTGAGGGCCCACAACGCGCAGCCGCATTTGAAACTTACGGTCGCCGGGCAGTTCGGTGATCGGCAGCATGGATTCTGCTGGCCTCGAATGACTGCAGTTCGCCGGCGTAAGCCTGGCCCATTCCCTCGAGCCAGGCCAGGGTCCGCTCGGCCTCTGCCTCGTCGATCCGCGCGAGGGCGAAGCCGACGTGCACCAGGACCCCAGTCGCCGATGGCTATTTCGTCCCAGACCAGTGCCAGGCTGACCGCGCCCCGGACGCCGGAGACCTCGACCGTCCCGAGCTGGAAGTCACTGTTGGTGATCTCGACGAGCGCGCCGGAGCCTCCCGCCTGCAGGTCGCCCAGGAAGCGCGATCATTTCAAGCGCAGGAGCCGCCGCCGGGGCGGTTCGCCCGGCGACGGTTCCTGAGGTTTCAGGACGCATTTATCGTCCACGCGAGCCGGTACGTCAGCTAGCGGGTGCCGGTGCGGGCACCGGCGTCGGCGCCGTCGGCGGAGAATCCACGGGCCTGACCATGCGAGGGCCGGGGCGGAAACGGTTGCCGATCATCGGCAGGGCGAGGCGGTCCAGTCCGAGGTAGCCGGCGTTGCGCCAGGCCAGGATCAGGAAGACGGCGACGATCGCGTAGGCCGGGTTCACCCCGGCCGATCCGGAGAACATGTAGATCACGTTCAGTCCCAGGCCGGCGATGGCCGCGAGGCCGGTGAACAGGCCCAGAATCAGCGCCGCGCCGATGAGCAGCTCGCTGATCGTCACGACCTTGGCGATCCAGGATGCGTTGGGGATGACGAAGTTGTGCAGGAACGCGGCGAACCAGCCGTAGGATGCTCCGCCTTTCCCGGCCTTGGACCCGGCGACCCCGGCGGTGGCGAATCCCTTGACCCCGGTGCCGCCGCCGTTCCAGAAGACGGCTTTCTCGCTGCCCCACAGTGTTATTTCGCTGGTTCTCGGACGGTCGGCCGCCGTGCGGGGCCGGTCAGGCCGGATACGGGCCGCGGACCACGACCACGGGGCAGAGCGCGTGCTGCACGCAGTGCTGGCTCACCGAGCCGAGCAGCGCTTCGGCGAACCCGCCGTGCCCGCGGCTGCCCACCACCAGCAGGCTGGCGCCGGCCGACGCGTCCAGGAGCACCTGGGCGGCATGGCCCTGGGCGACGCGGGCGCTTACCTGTACGTCGCTGGCCGGGTCAACGGTGCTGCTGATGGCGTCGGCGACGATCTTCTCGGCGTTCTCCCGGAAGATCTCGTAGGTCGGCTCCACGGCCCCGACTGCGATGCCGGAGGAGGCCAGGTCCGGGTAGTGCCAGGCGATCACGGCGTCCACCGCGGCGCCGGTGAGCGCGGCCTGCCGGATCGCCCAGCGCAGGGCGCTGGCCGATGACTCGGAGCCGTCGATGCCGGCGACTATCCGCGGACTGACAGTGTTTTCCTGGGCTGGCATCTGCTTCTCCTCGATCGTCTGTGGTTCCGGGCCGTGCCATTGCCTGGTGCTAGCCGGGCTCGATCGTCGGCTGGTTAGCGTGGCTACCGTTGGCGGGAGTCCCGTTCGCCGCTGGGACCAGGACAGGCACGCTGGCCGCAGGCGGAGCGGCGACAAGCGGGGCGGCGGGCAGGCCGGCGGCGGCTTTCTCGCCGGCCAGGAAGGAGCCGAGTTCGGCGATGGTGGTCATGAGGGGGGCGGGGAACACCACGGTGGTGTTCTTGTCGACGCCGATCTCGACCAGGCTCTGCAGGTTGCGGAGCTGGAGGGCGAGCGGGTGGGCCATCATGATGTCGGAGGCCTCGCCAAGCGCGGCGGCGGCGAGGGACTCGCCCTCGGCGTTGATGATCTTGGCGCGCTTCTCCCGCTCGGCCTCGGCCTGCTTGGCCATGGCGCGCTTCATAGTGTCGGGCAGCTGGATGTCCTTGAGCTCGACCAGGGTGACCTCGACGCCCCACTCGACGGTGGAGACGTCGAGGATCTTGCGGATGTCCAGGTTGATCTTGTCGGTCTCCGAGAGCGTCTGGTCCAGACTGTGCTGGCCGACGACTTTCCGCAGCGTGGTCTGCGCGATCTGGTCGATCGCGGCGTAGACGTTC
>Ga0302314_10018715_pt1 | contig 11536 bp, 10 predicted proteins | sample III_Palsa_N2_3_FD_200533 | JGI IMG/M metagenome (GOLD analysis project Ga0302314, IMG submission 200533) | Peat permafrost microbial communities from Stordalen Mire near Abisko, Sweden - III_Palsa_N2_3 | ecosystem: Environmental > Terrestrial > Soil > Palsa > Peat permafrost | place: Sweden... | reverse complement strand
GGTTCCCGGCTTCAGCGGCAGTACGGCGATGGTGATCCCGCCGCTGGTCTACGTGATCTACCAGATGATGTTCGCAGTGATCACGCCTTCGCTGATCACCGGTGCCACGGCCGACCGCTGGCGGTTCAGCTCGTTCGTCCCCTTCGTGGTGCTGTGGTCGCTGCTGGTCTACTGCCCGGTCGCGCACTGGATCTTCTCGCCGGTCGGGTGGCTCGCGAAGTTCGGTGTGCTCGACTTCGCCGGTGGGATCGTCGTGCACACCACGGCCGGGGCAGCTGCCCTGGTCATGGCGATCGTCCTGGGCAAGCGCAAGGGTTGGCCGGACCGACCGATGCCGCAGAGCAACCTGCCGCTGATGCTGGTCGGTGCGGGGATCCTCTGGTTCGGCTGGTTCGGCTTCAACGGCGGTTCGGCCCTCGGCGCGAACCAGCTCGCTGCCAGCGCCTTCCTCAACACCAACACCGCCGGCGCGGCGGCACTCCTCGGCTGGCTGGCCGTCGAGCGGCTGCGGCACGGCAGGACCACCACCCTCGGCGCGGCCGGCGGGGCCGTCGCCGGGCTCGCCGCGGTCACCCCGTGTGCCGGATACGTGAGCCCACTGGGCGCACTGGCGATCGGCGCTGCGGCAGGCGTGCTCTGTGAGTTCGCCGTCGAGTGGAAGCACCGCCTCGGCTACGACGACGCGCTCGACGTGGTCGGCGTACACCTGGTGGGCGGCGTGTTCGGGGCGCTCGCTCTCGGCCTGTTCGCCACCAAGTCGATCAACGCCGCAGGGGCCAACGGCCTCTTCTACGGCGGCGGGGCGGCGCAACTGGGCAAGCAGGCCGTCGGCGTCGGCGCGGCGTTCGGCTACACCGTGGTGGCGACCCTGGTGATCGCCCTCGTACTGAAGCGGATCACGGGCAACCGGGTCTCCGAGACGGACGAGGAACTCGGCCTGGACCTCAGCCTGCACGGCGAGACCGCGTACGCGCTGTCGGAAAGTCAGGCAACCGACCCGATCGACTCCGGCGAGTACAGCATCGGCGAGCCGCAGGCCGCGGACTCCTAGATCACAACTCCCGGTGCGCACAACTCCGGTCGGCCCGAGGCAGGTGTCGACGAACAGTAGCCCGCTGGGCCGACCGGAACGATCACCGTCCCGGCTCCTTGTGCAGGTGGACGCCGACGGTGCCGAACCGAAGCGTGACCCGTTGGACCCGCTCGCTCGTGGTTGACCGGCAGACCGGCAGACCGGCTTCGCGGAGTCCGGCCGTCACCCGCGGGGCGCCGTTGGTGCCCTCGGAGTCGGCGTGGACGGCGTGGACGGCGCGTACGCGCGCCGCGAGAGTGCGGCATCGGCAGCCGCTCCCGCGGCGCGGGCCGGGGCACCGCCCGTCCAGCGGTAGAAAGCCGGATCGGGACGGGCCAAGGGCCTGGCACAACCGCTTGACGCCGAAGGCGTGCTGGTGGTCGGCGAACGAACTGGGAGCGGCACCCGGTCGCCCCAGCGGGACGTGACTCTTCGTCACCGCTCCACAGCAAATGGATGAACGCCGGGGGCGATCCGGCCCCCCCGGACGAAGAGCAGTCAGGTTGGCCGGATTTCGCCTCCGGCTCCTGGAGCGTGCCGACGGGCCTGCTGTTCGTGTTCGCAGGGCCTCGCGTTACCCATGGTCCGGCAGGGGTCCGACACCGGTGTACGGCGCGGCCCCGGCCACGGGTTCACGTTTTTCCGGCCGTTCTGGAGTTCCCGAAAAGTCGTCCACAGGTGCGCGATTAACACTCCGTTGACGCTCCCGCAAGGTCTTGAGTCCGGCAGGGAAACCCGGCTATAAATCCGACCTAACGCCGGGCCACACAACGGGGCCGGCCGGTGGAGAAGGCCGGGCACCACCCCGCGCGGCCCGTCGAGTATGTGGAGGGATCTCCCGGTGCGGCCTTCGGACTACGAGCAGTTCTGCCAGGCGGATCCCGTCTTCTACGACGACCCCGGCGCCCAGGACGACGTCCAGGGCCTCTACGCACCGGCCGTCGCACCGGTGCCCGAGGGCTGGCGCCGCAGCGGGGACAGCGTCTGGGTCTACCTGCACCCCGACGGCCAGACGCTGCCCGACCAGGGCTGGAAGGTGCACGTCTCCGGTGCCCTCGACGAGGCGCCGGAGATCATCGACATCGTCCTCAAGTTCTGTCATGAACAGGACCTGAGTGTCAAATTCCTGCGCGGTCGGGAAACCGTCCTGAAGGCGAATTCGAAATACGCGCCGCGGGGTTCCAGCGGGAAGCTGCTGACCCTCTACCCGCGGGACGAGGCCGAGCTGCACCGGGTGCTCACCGGCCTGGAACCGCTGCTGGCCGACCGGCGCGGCCCGTACATCCTCAGCGACCTGCGCTGGCGTGACAGCCTGCTCTTCGTCCGCTACGGCGCCTACCGCCAGCTGTACTGTCTGGACGAGCAGGGCCGCACGGTCTCCGCGCTGCGCGACGCGACCGGCAACCTCGTCCCGGACCTGCGCCGACCGGTCTTCTCGGTCCCCGAGTGGATCACCGTCCCCGACTTCCTGCGTGAGCAGATCGAGTCCCGGGCCGGCGCCGCGCCCGAGAACTTCCCCTACGACATCGAGCGGGCGCTGCACTTCTCCAACGGCGGCGGCGTCTACAAGGCGCGCGACCGCCGCACCGGCCAGGTGGTGGTGCTGCGCGAGGCCCGTCCGATGGCCGGGCTCGACCACCGCGGCACCGACGCCGTCGAGCGGCTGCACCGCGAGCGCGACATGCTGCGCCGGCTGTCCGGACTGGACTTCGTACCCGAGCTCCACGACCACCTCGTGGTCTGGGAACACGAGTACCTGGTCGAGGAGTTCATCGAGGGCGAGAAGCTGGAGCGGCACCTGTTCACCGGCCGCTACCCGCTGCTGCGCGCCGAGCCGGACGCCGCCACGCTGGCCGAGTACACCGCCATGGCGCTGGACTACGGCGAGCAGTTGGCCGCCATGCTGCGCACCCTGCACGAGCACGGGGTGGCCTTCGGCGACCTCCACCCGGGCAATGTGCTGGTCCGGCCCGACGGCCGGCTCGCCCTGGTCGACTTCGAGCTGGCCTTCGACCTGGTCGACGGGGTGCCGCCCGGCTTCGGGGCGCCCGGTTTCATCTCCAGGGCCGCCCGGACCGGCAGCGCGATCGACACCTACGCGCTGGCCTGCATGCGGCTGTTCCTCTTCCTGCCGCTGACCTTCCTGATCGAGCTGGACTCGGCCAAGGCCGAGGCGCTGGCCCAGGCCGCCGCCGAGCGCTTCTCACTGCCCGAGGGCTGGGCGGCGCAGTTGGTCGCCGAGCTGCACGCGGCGGCCGGCGGGCAACTGCCGGCCGGAACCACCGAGCGCACCGGGACCGGGCGCCCGCTCTTCGTGCCGGAGGGCGCCTCGGGCGACGACTGGCGCCGGGTGATGGACGAGCTGGCCGAGGGCATCCTGGCCGCCGCCACCCCCGGGCGCGCCGGCCGGCTCTACCCCGGCGACCCGGAGCAGTTCAACCGGGGCGGCATCGACCTGGCGCACGGCGCCGCCGGCGTCATCTACGCGCTGGCGGAGGCCGGCTACCCGGTGCCCGAGCAGCACGTCGAGTGGCTGCTGCGGGCGGCCCGTGACCCGAAGGTGGTCCGGCCCGGCCTGTACGACGGCCTGCACGGCGCGGCGTTCGCCCTGGACCGGCTCGGACTGGCCGACGAGGCCGGCGAGATCCTGGACCGCGCCCGCGAGTTGACCGACCACCGGCAGCGGCTCGGGGTCTTCGGCGCCGACCTCGCCGGAGGCCTGGCCGGCCTCGGCCTGAGCCTGCTGCACTTCGCCGACCGGCGGGGCGACCGCGCGCTCGCCGAGCAGGCGCGGGAGTACGGCGAGCGGCTGGCCGCGGGCGCGCCGCTCGGCCAGGGCCGGGTCGGGCTGCTGCACGGTGGCGCGGGCGTGGCGCTCTTCCTGACCCGGCTGTACGAGCACACCGGCGAGGAGCGCTGGCTGGATCTCGCCTTCGGCGCGCTGGGCCGCGACCTGGCCGGCGCGCAGGTGGACGAGAAGGGCATGCTGCTCGCCCAGGACGGCCAGGGCACCGCCTACCTCGGCGCGGGATCGGCCGGCGCGGCGTTCGTCGCTCGCGGGTTGCTGCGGCACCGTGAGGATGCCCAGCTGGCCCAGGCCGTGGAACTGCTGGATCGCGCCTGCGAAGCCGAATTCCTGCTGATGCCAGGGCTGTTCGAGGGCCGGGCCGGCATGATCTGCGCGCTCGCCGCGGCCGGTGGCGACGGGCGGCAGTTGGAGCGGCAGGTGTCACTGCTCTCCTGGCACCTGGTCCGCCACCAGGACCGCGCGGCCTTCCCCGGCCAGCTCCTCTACCGCCTCTCCACCGACCTGGCCACCGGCTCGGCCGGCATCCTGCTGGCGCTGCACGCGGCGTCGGCCCGGAAGGGCACCGCCCTTCCCCTCCTGGACCACCACGGCGCTCCGGTGTCCGCGGTGCACAAGTAACACCCACTCCCGCCGGTGGCACCACATAGTCACCGGCAACCGAAAGAATTGAGGTGTGTCATGGCTTTCATCCTCGACCTTCAGGGCCTGCACGAGGAGTCCGAGTCGATCATCGAGTCGCTGTTCTGCAGCCACTGGTCCTCGCGCACCTGCATGTGACGTTCGCACATGTGACGGTCGTGTCGGCCTGACAGCGGTGCCCACCCGAGCCTCAATCGGGTGGGCACCGCTGCGTGTGGCCACCGCTCGCGGCCGGATGCCACCTTATCTCCAGTCGGGCACGGCACCGGTCGGGCACGGCGCCGGTCGGGCACTGACAGCCACCCCGGCGCACCCGCACGGCTCCTACACCGCAGGGGGCGGAACTCCTGCGCCTGACCGACCGGACCGGGTCCGCCAAGAACAGCGCCGAACTCCGGCAGGCGGTACTGCATGAAGGTGGAGCAGCGCGAGTGGCGTACCGACGCCGCCTCGGAGGTACAGGACGCCGCGCATACGGTCAACTTCTCTCGGCACCAGGAGCGGTGGTGTCAGGCGTGTCGTCCGCCATCGCCTAGGTCATCGGTGCCCGGCGGAGACGTGTCACTCCTCATAGGGGAAGCGAGCGAGTGGCGCCTCCTGGGCGAAGAACGTCTTGGCTCGGATCATCGCCTGCTCATCCGCGAGCACTTGCCCCGGCCGGGAGCCGTTCCCGAGCAGCACGCCCCCGAAGTGCATGCCCATGTAGGCGGCGGTGTGGTGCAGGCTGAGCACGTGAGGTTCGGCGACCACCTCCTGACGATGCGCCATCGCCGTTACGCCCCACAGGGTGCGTCCGGCCATCTTCCCCTTGAAGCCCGGGTCCGGGGTGGCCAGCCACTTCGACCAGTAGTCGAGGTAGCGCTTGGCGTGGGAGGACATCGAGTACCAGTACAAAGGCGAGACGATCACGATGTCGGTGGCGCCGAGCGTCGCCTGCCGCAGCAGTTCCTCGTTCGTCTGCTCGGGCCAGGGCCGGTCGGCGTGCCGCGCGTCCACGTAGTCGGGCAGGGGCAGCTGTGCCAGGTCCAGCCAGCGCTGCTCGGTGCTGCCCGGCAGCTGCTCCGCTGCGGCCCGGGCCAGCAGCTCGGTGTTACCGTCCGATCGGGTGCTGGCGAGGAGAAAGACGAACGAACGGTTCACGTGGGCTCCAGTTGTGGCGACTGAGTTCGACACAGCCAACCGCACTCGACACCGCAGTATTTCCGCCGGCGCCCACGTGGCGAAGGTCATCGCCGGGATCACCGCCATGTCCGGTCGTCCTGGCGCTGCCCGCGCTGACGTCTCAGGTCTCAGGTCTCAGGTCCAGCACACAGGTGCAAGCGCCACCGTCCGTCCAGGAGACTTCGTGCCCTCCAGAGGCGCGCGTCGACCTGACGCACGGTCACCACCGCAGCAGCGCGGCGAGTACGGGGAGGGCGAGAAGGGCGCTCAGGGACAGGAACACCGCCCGGTCGTACCAGAGGACGGCGACGAACTCGCGCAGAGCAGCCGCCAGCCAGTACGAGGGCGCGGTCCAGGCACCGGCGGCTCTTCCCCGCACACCCAGGCGCCGCATCAGCAGGCCGGTGCGGAAGGCGTGGAAGTCGCTGGTGATCACGGTGCAGTGGTAGTCGGGGTCCGCGCGGCGCATGATGTCGCCGCTGTTGGCGAGGTTCTCCTCGGTGTTGCGGGAGCGGTCCTCGCGGCGGATCCGGTCGGCGGGTACGCCGCGGGCGGAGAGATAGGCCGCCATCGCCTCGGATTCCGAACGCTCCTCGTCCGGTCCCCGTCCACCGGAGGTGATCAGGGTCGGGCGGCTGCCGCGAGCGAGCAGGGCTCGGTACACGGTCAGAGCGCGTTCCAGCCGACCGGCGAGCAGGGGAGAAACCTCGCCGTCGACGAGTCCGGCTCCAAGGACCACCACGTAGTCGGCGGACCGACGCGGCTGCAGACGTCCGCTCAGTACGGCATGACCGAGGAACAGGACGAAGAGCAGGGACAGATAGGCGGCCGTCGCATCCAGCACGAGGCAGACCTCAGCGAGCGTGTGACTGCCGGAGCAGCAGACGGTCAGGATGCTCGACGCGGTGAGGGCCGCCAGACCGGTGCCGGCCGCGAGAGCCGCCAACTGGGGCGGCGCGGTGCCCTGCGACCGGATCAGCAGCAGACCGTCCGCGACCAGAAGTGCCGCAAGCGCAATCGCTCCGATGACCGCCGGACCCGCCAGGACGACGGCTGCGGCGGTCCACAGGGAACCGTGCGGCACCGCAAGCCGGGACACCACCGCCGACCCGAGTGAAGCCGCCGACAGCGCCGTCAGCACCGACCGGCGGAACGGCTGCCCGACCCACAGGGCGCCCACCGCGCACGCCAGGGCAAAGCCCCCGGCGACCAGACCCTGGCCCATCCTGCTCCCATCGCCTTCGAGTGTTCCCGAGCCGTCCGGCCCGAACAAGGTCACCCCTGCCCGCACACTCCGGGCGCAATCCGGGCCGCAGGCCCGCAGGACGAGGTCCGGCGTCAGGCCGGCCGGTCTCCGGTGACCGGGACGTCGGGGGGCCGGGTGGCGGTTTCGGTGTCGGGGTGGAGGACGAAGACGCGGTCCAGGCCGGTGATCCGCAGGATGCGGGTGGTGTTGGCGGGCACGGCCGCCAGGGCCATGTCGGCTCCCTGCGCGGTGGCGAGGCTGCGGGCGGTCAGCAGGGCGGTGATGCCGCTGGAGTCGCAGAAGTCCAGGCCGGACAGGTCCAGGACCAGGCACTGTCCCGGGGTGAGGGCGACGGTGGCGAGGCACTGACGCAAGGCGGGGGCGGTTGCATGGTCAAGGTCGCCGGTGATCTCCAGTACGGGACCGGTGGCAGCGCCGCGGGTGTGAATTTTCAGCGGAATCATGCCAGGGGATCACCAACCGCAGCCGGAGGGGTGGCGGGGATGCCGAGGGCGAGCAGGGCCGTGTCGTCGTCCAGGCCGTCACCGAACCCGGTCAACAGCGTGGTCAGCGCGGCGACCAGCGCCTGCGGTCCGGCCGGGGGCTGGGCGCGGGTGAAATCGCGCAGGGCGTCCTCGCCGTACAGGTCGCGGCCGGGGCCGATGCGGGCCTCGGTCAGGCCGTCGGTGTAGAGCAGGAGAGTGTCCCCACGGGACAGCACGGTGCGGGCGGTTGTGAACTGCGCGTCGGGCAGGATGCCGATGAGCATGCCGCCGGGGGTGGGCAGGTAGTCGGCGCTGCCGTCGGCGCGCTGGATCAGGGCGCTGGGATGGCCGCCGGAGGCCAGCTGTACGGCGGTGCGGTCCCCGTCGGGCTCCAGGAAGCCGAAGATGGAGGTGCAGTAGCGGGCGTCGCCGCTGTTGTACCGCTCGTGCAGTACCGCGTTCAGTGTCCTGAGCACGCTGACCGGGTCGCGGTCGTGCATCGCGGCGCCGCGCAGGGTGTAGCGGGTCAGCGAGGTGACCGCGGCGGCCTTGGGGCCCTTGCCGCACACGTCGCCCAGGAAGAACGCCCAGCGGGTGCCGTCCAGCGGGAACAGGTCGTAGAAGTCACCGCCGAGCAGGTCCGGGGAGGCGGTGTGGTAGTAGGAGGCGGCCTCCATTCCCGGCACGGCCGGCAGGGTCGCGGGCAGCAGGCTCTGCTGCAGTACTTCCAGGGCTTCCTGCAGGCGCGCCCGGTCCGCGTCGGCCTGTCTGCGGGCCTCTTCTGCCTCGCGGTGTCGGCGCAGCAGCTCCGCCTCGTAGGTGCGGCGGTCGCGGGCGTCGAAGACCGTGGTGCGGATCAGTATCGGCTCGCCGTCGGAGCTGGTCTTCACCTTGGAGGTGACCAGCACCGGCAGCCGGGACCCGCCGGCCGCCTTGATCTCCAGGGCGATGCCGTTGATCTCGCCGTTCATCCGCAGCATCGGTGCGAAGTGCGTCTCGTGGTACAGCTTGCCGCCCACGCTCAGCAGGTCGGTGAACCGCATCCGCCCCACCACTCGCTGCCGGGGCAGGCCCAGCCAGTCCAGCAGCGTGTTGTTGATCTTCGCGATGGTGCCGTCCATCAGAGTGGACAGGTACCCGCACGGGGCCTGCTCGTACAGCTCCTCGGCGCTGTCCTCCAGGAGCGAGGTGAACGCCGCGTCGGTGGCCCCCGCGTCCTGGTCCCGGTCCGAGGGCTCGTTCGGCACCTGGTCGGTGCGGCACATCACCGGGCGGCGCCGACGAAGTCCACGATCGCCTCCGCGGTGGCCTGCGGCGCACTCAGCTGGGGGCAGTGCCCGGTCGCGTCCAGGGTCACCAGACGGCTGCCGGGGATCGCGGCCTGTACGTAGGCGCCGACCTCGCGCGGGGCGATCACGTCCTGTGCGCACTCCAGCACCAGCGTCGGCACCGCCACGGTCTTCAGCTCCCTGCGGCTGTCGGACAGGAACGTGGTGCGGGCGAAGACCCGGGCCATGTCCGGATCGGTCGCGCAGAACGAGGCAGTCAGTTCCTCGCCCAGCTCGGGCCGGTCCCCGTTGCCCATGATCACCGGAGCCATCGTCGCCGACCAGCCGAGGTAGTTCGACTCCAGCGACTCCAGCAGCTCGCCGATGTCCTCGGCACTGAACCCGCCGCGGTAGCCCTCCTCGTCGATGTAGCAGGGCGAGGGCGCGACCATCACCAGCGCGGAGAACCGCTCCGGGGCCCGCGCCGCCGCCAGCACCCCGACCATCGCACTGACCGAGTGCCCCACGAAGACCACGTCCCGCAGGTCCAGCTCGGCGCACACCTCCGTGACGTCGCGGGCGTAGCCCTCCAGTGAGCTGTAGCGCTCCTCGCTCCACGCGCCCGGATCCGAGCGGCCCGAGCCGACGTAGTCGAACAGCACCACCCGGAAGTCGCGCGCCAGGGCGGGGAGCACCAGCCGCCACATGTTCTGGTCGCAGCCGAAGCCGTGCGCGAGCAGCACCACCGGCCCGTCCGCCCGACCAGTGACCCTCACGTTGTTCCTGCGACGAACGTCCATCCCACCAGTCTCCCAGCCCTCACCAGAACCCCCGGGCGAGGGCCACACCGACGCCTACCCTCTCACGGGCGGACTACCCCGACCCACGATCCTGCGCGCTGGCAGGCCGCGTCGGCGGTCGGCCCGGAACCGTTCCGCGCCCCGAGGTGGCGGTCCGGAGGACTCCGCCTCCCTGCCTGTCCGGGGGTCGCGGACACCTGTGGACACGTAGTCCCCGACGGGCAAGAGCTGTCGCCCAGGGTCACCGTCGGCCAGGCCCGAATTTTCTCGGAGCAGGCATGGGTTGGCGGAGCGGGGTTACACGCTGCTTCGAAGGAGGATGACAACAATGGGTGCTCTTCTGCTTGTTCTACTGCTGGCCCTGCTCCTGGGTGGCGCCGGCTTTGCGATACACATCCTGTGGTGGGTGGCGATCATCGTTCTGGTCGTCTGGGTGCTGGGCTTCGCGTTCCGCGGCTCCGGCGGCGGCCGCTGGTACCGATGGTGACCTGATAGCAGCCGGTAGTTCGACCGGACCAAGGCGGCGCACCCTGCAGACGCGGGGTGCGCCGCCTCTGCGTCGGACCGGCGCCGTCCTCAGCGGTGGGGATGGGAGCAGATACGTGCGGCCGGCCCGGGGCCACGGCGCCTGTGGCACAACGGAACGGGGCGGGCCGTCGAAGGGACAGCAGCAGCGCGGTGACGGTCGCGGGCAGGCCGCACCGGACCGATGGCTCCTCGGCTGTTGCACGAAGAAGCGGGCCGCGGGGATGTTCACCACCCGTGTCGCCGGGGTCTTCGCGACCACGGCTCACGTCGCCACGTCATCAGCCGGGATCGGCAACGTCATTGCTGCAATGTCATTGCGGCAATGTCATTGCGGCAATGACATTGGGAGTCAGCAGCTGTGCCGGCATCTGTGTCGGGCGTGTCAGGCGCGGATGGTGGCGAGGTCGGCGAGTCCGGAGACGGCGGCTTCGGTCGAGTGCGCGGGGTGGTCGCCAGCCCGGTGCGGGCGGTGGCCGATCTTCTCGGCCAGGGCGTGGGCAGCGGTGTGGGTCGCTGATCCGGCTGCCTGGGTTGCGGCGCGCGCGGCCGACTGCACCGCCGGAGCCTGGACGATCGCGTGCGAGGCCTTCCGGATCTGCTCGTAGCGCTCGCGTCCGGCCCTGGTGCCGAGTAGATAGCCCACAGCGAGCCCGGCGATGAAGGTGGGCTTATGCATGAGCTGCCTCCGTTGTCTGCTGCGCCGTCCTGGGATCGATGCCAGGCGCAGGCGATGGGTGTCGGTCTCACGTCGAGCTCGGGGCGGCCCGCCGGCGGCGCTCCGGCCGCCCCTGCTCTTCGCGGACTCCTCGGTGTCGGCCCTCCAGGTCCCGTGGCGGGGGGACGGCACCGCGAGGAGCTGCCGCACACCGGCGGACCGGCCGCAGGCGAGCGGTCCGTGCCGAGGCGACGGAGCCCGCGCGGGCAGGGGCCGCTCTCAGGCGGCGGTCGCCAGGGAGTGTTCGCGGCGGGAGGCCAGCAGGCAGCGGGCCCGGGCCAGGGCGCGGTCCGGTTCGCGGACTCCGGTGGAGACGCACAGCGTGTAGTACAGGTCTTCGCGCCGCGATTCGGATTCGGGCTGGTCCGGCAACGCGTCGAGGTCGGCGACGAGGCGTTCGAGCAGCGGAAGATTGATCAATGGCATGGCCTGCTCCAGAAAGGGAGACGGTGGGAACCGCGTGCCGGGTCCCCACGACGCTGGGGTTCAGGGAAGGTCGAGGCGATGGTGCTGTGCCGCACCTGCCCCGTCCCGGGTGCCTCACACCCGTGAAGGTGCGGGCTCTCCCTTGGTGGTCACCCTGCGACCCTGGGGCTGCGCCGGGGCGTGACCGGCAGGAAGGGGCGACGCCGAACGTGTGTCGGTCCGACTCACCCTGTCGGCACCCCGGACCGACCGCGGCCGCGACCCTCAGCCCCGGTCTGCGGTTCCGCCCTGGGCGGGAGAGGCGGTCTGCTGGTGCCCGCCGGGACGCGGGGTCCCGTGGCGGTCACGGACACTGTCGTGCGCGGCGGCGGCGACGGCCCGGGGGGG
>Ga0302314_10018713_pt1 | contig 11537 bp, 12 predicted proteins | sample III_Palsa_N2_3_FD_200533 | JGI IMG/M metagenome (GOLD analysis project Ga0302314, IMG submission 200533) | Peat permafrost microbial communities from Stordalen Mire near Abisko, Sweden - III_Palsa_N2_3 | ecosystem: Environmental > Terrestrial > Soil > Palsa > Peat permafrost | place: Sweden... | reverse complement strand
GCAGGCGGCAGTGTTCCGCGTGGCGGTCGCGGATCTGTCCGGGCGCCTGCCGCTGATGCGCGTCAGCGATCGGCTCACGGACATCGCCGAGCTCATCATCGAGCGGGCGGTCGATCTGTCGCTGCGGCAGATCTGCGCCGAGTGGGGCGTACCGCAATGCGGTGAGGGGCCACAGCGGCGACCGGTCACGATCTGCGTGGCCGGCTACGGCAAACTCGGCGGCCGCGAACTGGGCTACGGTTCGGACCTGGACCTGGTATTCCTGCACGATTCGGCAGGTGAGCGGCAGGAAACGGAAGGTGCGCGCAGCATCGACAACCAGCTGTTCTTCCTGCGCCTGGCCCAGCGCATCATGCATCTGCTGACCATGCACTCGGCGGCCGGCCGGCTCTATGAAGTGGACGTGCGGCTGCGGCCCAGCGGCAAGGGTGGGCTCCTGGTCACCAGTCTTGCCGCGTTCACCGAGTATCAGAAGCGTGAAGCCTGGACCTGGGAGCACCAGGCCCTGCTGCATGCCCGCGCCGTGGCCGGTGACCCGGGACTGCGCGCGAGTTTCGAGGCGGTGCGCATCGATGTGCTGCGCCACAATGTCAAGCGCGAGGGGCTGCGCGCGGCGGTGCGGCGCATGCGCGAACGCATGCGCCGCGAACTGTCCCGCAGCGCTGCGGACCAGTTCGACATCAAGCAGGATGCCGGCGGTGTTGCCGATATTGAATTTCTCGCCCAGTACTGGGCGCTGGCCTGGGCGCTGCGCTATCCGCCACTGATCACTTTCTCGGACACGATCCGTCAGCTCGAGTCGGTGGCCTCGGCCGACCTGGTGCCGCAGTCCACCGTGGACAGGCTGACGGCGGCCTATCGAGCGTATCGGGAGCGTACTCACCGGATGTCGCTCGAAGGTGGGGCGAACGTGGTGCCGGCCGATCAGTTTTTGACCGAACGCCGCGCGGTGTCGGCCATTTGGCAGTCCGCCATGGTGGACTGAAGCCGCGATGGATCGCGTATAATCCACCCGCCATGCCTGCCACGACCAAACCGCTCATCCAGCCGAACGCGCAAAACCAGTACCAGGTTTCGTCGAGCGATCTGCCGCTCGCCTGCCCGATGCCGGAAATGTACCTGTGGAATTCACATCCGCGGGTCTATCTTTCCATCGAAGCCACCGGTTGGGCCAAGTGCCCCTACTGCGGGGCGGAGTACACGCTCCAAGGCTGAGCCACGCGGGCTAGCGGTAGGGTTGGTAGGACTTCTCCTCCACGATGCGTGATCCGAGCGCGACGTTGATGCGCTTCTTGATGGCCGCGCGTTCGTCATTGCGGTGATAGACGGCGCGCGCGAGTTCGATGAAGCCCTGATCGAAGCTGCGGGCCGCCTCCTTGTCGCGGATCCGGTCCTCGATGTCCCACAGCTGTTCGTTCACGGCCTGCAGCGCCTGTTCATCGGCTGCCACTGCCTCGGTTGCGGCGCCCAGGGTGGCCCAGGTCCGCTGCAGCAGTTCGAGCTCCAGGCGGACGTTGGCGAGTTGCGCGGCATCCGCGAGACGCTGGCTCTTGATCCTGAGGATGGTGATCTTATCCAGTAGCTCACCGGGGGAGACGGGCACGTGCAGGTCGATCATGGGCGTGATCGTATCAAGGCATCGAGTTTCAGGGTGACCTGCGGGACCGCGATGAGGTCCATGACGCCCGGCACCTCGATCTTCGTGGTCCAGGGCAACTCTGCGGCGGGCCGCCCGCGAAAGCGCTGCGCCGCCTGGGCGTAGGCGTCCACACACCAGTTGCGCGAGCAGTAGGGGCCGGTGCGCGCAGGATTGGTCGCGGCATACAGGCCGATGACCGGCGTGCCGACCATGGTGGCCATGTGCACGGGCCCGGAATCCGGGCTCAGCAGTACGGTCGCCCGCGCCAGCAGCGCCAGCAGCTGCGGCAGGTCATCCATGCCGACGCGGTTGCTGAGCGGCGCGCGGGCGTGATGCAGGATCGCCGCGCCCATCTCCCGGTCGGCATCGCCGGGTCCGCCGCAGATCAGCACCTGCATGCCGAGCACCTGGACCGCGTAGTCCGCGACCGCGGCGTAGCGTTGCGCGCTCCAGTTGCGCAGCGTGTGGCTGGAGCACGGACTGATGATCAGTGTTCGCTGTCCCGCCGGGATGAGGGTTGCGGCCCGCGCCGCTGCGGCCTCCGGGATCGGCACATCCCAGCGCACGACGCGCTCGTGCACCCCCAGCGCTGCCGCGAAACCGAAGAAGCTGTCCATGACATGCTCGCGGCGGTGTGCGGCGATGCGCCGATTGGTGAACAGCCACTGCAGTTCCCGGGCGCGCGGCCGATCAAACCCGAGTTTGACGGTGGCCCGGATCTGCCGCGCGATCAGGCTCGCTCGCAAGGCCAGCTGCAGGTGCAGCAGGACATCGAATTGCCGGCCCCGCAACCGGCGCGCGAGGTCCTGGCGGGCAGCGCGGCCGGCGCGCTTGTCGACGGTGATAAACTCCACGCCGGGCAGAGCGCCCAGCAGCCTGGACTCCAGCGTTCCGATCACCCAGGTGAAGTGGCTTTCGGGCCAGGCCTGCTGCAGGGTGCGCAGCACGGGCACGACATGGCAGGTATCACCTATGGCCGAGAGCCTTAGTATGCAGATGTTCTGCGGCGTCGAGATGGGACTCGGCATGGAGCGCGTGTGACTGGAAAATGGCCGCTGGGATCCGAGGTCCGGCGCAAGGTGGTGGCCGGCGGGGCCATGCTATATGACGCATCCCGTGCCGGCAATTTGTCGACCGAGGTCTTTGATCCGGTGCTGCTCGCACGTCGCGGGCAGATCGTCGGGGAGGCGCGCGGGCGCGGCACGACCTGGTTCCTGTCCGTGCAGAACCGCTCCTGGGTGTTGCGCCATTACCGGCGTGGCGGCCTGATCCGCAGGCTGTCGCGCGATCGATATGTCTGGCAGGGCGAGGAGAACACACGGTCCTTTGCCGAGTGGCAGCTCACTTACCACCTGCACCGCGCCGGGCTGCCGGTGCCGGCGCCCATTGCCGCGCGGTATCGCAAACTCGGTTTCAGTTATCGCGGCGACATCATCACCGAACGGTTGCCGGATGTGTGGTCGCTGGGGCAGGCGCTGGATGCCATGCCACTGTCGCTGCTGGCCTGGATCGCCATCGGCCGCTGCCTGCGGCGTTTTCATGAGCTCGGCGTCTATCATGCGGATCTGAATGCGCACAACATCCTGCTCGGCAACGGCACGGACGACGAGCGGGTCTTCCTCATCGATTTCGACCGTGGAAGCTTGCGCAAGCCGGGCTTCTGGAAGGACGACAACCTGGTGCGGCTGCGCCGCTCGCTCGAGAAGATCACCTGGGGCTTGCCCCGCGAGCGCTTCACCGAGGACGACTGGCACGGACTGCTCGACGGCTACCAGCAGCTGCCCGCGGCGCCCGAAGGCATCGCGGCCGACGCACCGGCGCTGACCACCGGGTAGTGTTACAAACTTCGTGATCTTCAAACTCAGCGCTTACCTGCTCGCTCCGTTCTACCTGGCGGCTGTGCTGTGGCGCGGCCGCGGTGAGCGCGGTGCCTGGCGCGGACTCGCTCAGCGCTTCGGCTTCGGCACCGAACTGCCGGCGCCGGTGTGGCTGCACGCGGCCTCCGTCGGGGAGGTGCAGGCGGCCGCGATACTCGTGACCGCCCTGCGACAGAGGAATCCGCAACTGCCCCTGCTGGTCACCGCGACCACCGCAGCGGGACTGGCGCGTGCCCGGACGCTGTTTGAACCGCAGTCGGTCGCGGTGCGTTATCTGCCATTGGATCTGCCCGGCTCGGTGCGGCGGTTCCTGCAGCGCGCGCGACCGCAAGTGGCACTCGTGCTCGAAACCGAGATCTGGCCGAATCTGATCCGTGCCTGCGCCACCGCGCAGGTGCCCGTCATGTTTGTGAGCGCGCGCCTGTCCGCGCGCTCCGCGCGGCGTTACCGCAGGCTCGGCAACGGGATGCGACAGGTGCTGGCGACGGTGGCGCAGGTGGCCGCACAGACGACGGCCGACGCACAGCGCTTCGCGGATCTGGGTGTGCCTGCCTTGCGTATCGCGGTCACGGGCAACCTCAAGACCGATTTCACCGTACCTGACAACGTGGCCGAAAACGGCACGCGGCTGCGCGCCCATCTCGGGCCGCAACGACCGGTGTGGGTGGCCGGCAGCACCCACGAGCACGAAGAGCAGCAGGTGCTGGAGGCGCATCGTGCGATTTGCCAGGTGCAGCCCGCGGCACTGCTGATACTGGTGCCGCGCCATCCGCGACGCTTTGCCGCGGTGGCCGAATGGCTGCAGCGCGAGCAGGTGAATTTCGCGCGCCAGTCGCGCGCCGAGGTCGTGACCGAGCGGACACAGGTGCTGCTGGTTGATACGATGGGAATGCTGCTGGAGTGCTACGCAGCCGCCGACGTGGCCTTTGTCGGTGGCAGTCTGGTGGCGGTCGGCGGCCATAATCTGCTCGAGCCGGCGGCGCTTGGTCGGCCGCTGCTCACAGGTCCTCATCACGGTAATGCGCGCGAAACCCTGCAGGCGCTGCGGGACGCGCAGGGCGTAAGGGTAGTGCGCGATGCCGCAGATCTGGGGCGCGGTGTCGCGGCGCTGCTGGCAGATGCCGATGCCCGCCGACGCCTGGGTGCACAGGCGCTGACGGTCGTGACCGCAGGACGTGGCTCCTGCGCGCGGGTGATGGCCCTGCTGCCGCGGTTCCCTACTGTGCAGGCGGAGCCGGTTCGGGCGTCGGCGGGCCACCCATGAGCGCGGTCAGTGACTTGTTGAGCTCGACCAGCGTGTCCCGGGTCAGCGTGCCGGCCGCCAGCTGCAGGGCGATCACATCGTTCATGTAGTCGTAGCGCGCCTGCGCAAAATTGGTCTGGGCCAACACCAGGGCCTGGCGCTCCTGCAGCACATCGACCGTCGTGCGCGTGCCCACCTCGTAACCGGCCTCGGTTGCCTGCATCGCCACCCGTGCGGACTCCAATCCCTGCTTCAGCGCGTTCACCTGCGCGATCTTGCTGACCAGCCCCTGATAGGCGTCACGGGCATTGCGCTCGGTCTGGCGCGAGATCTGCTGGACATTGTACTTGGCGGCGATCCACTGATACTGCGCCTGGCGCACCTGGGACTGGACCAGGCCACCGCTGAAGATCGGCACCGTGACCTCCAGCTGGATCTGGTTGTCGTTGCCCGACTGCGGGAAGCGAATGCTCGCGGGTGGGCCACCGCCGAACGCCTCATTTTCATTGACGTCCTCATTCTGGACGCCGCGCGTCGCGGTGATCGACACGGTGGGCAGATGGCCGGAACGACTGATCTCCACGGCATCGCGCGCTTCATCCGCCGCGAGGCGGCTGGAGATCAGGGACAGGTTCTGATCCATGCTCACATCGACCCAGTGCTGCGGATCGGCAGGCTGCGGGGGGTTCAGGGCCATCACGTCGCCCGGTTTGGAAAGCGTCGGGTAATCCTGGTCGGTGATCTCGCGCAGCGCCTGCTGCATGTTGGCGAGCTGCCGCTTGGCATCGATCAGGGCAGCGGCCGCGGCGTCATGGGCGGCCTGGGTTTCCTTCACATTCGTGATGGGAATCAACCCGACGTCGTAGCGTTTGTTGTCCTGATCGAGCTGCAGGCTGTCCGCGTTGAGGGCGGCCTGATCCGCGTCGACCACATCCTGCGCCGCCAGCACATTGAAGTACGCCGTGGCGACGCGCTGGATGAGATTCTCCTGCGCCGTCTTGTAGTCCGCTTCGGCCTGCGCGACCAGCTTGTGCGCCCGACTCAGGGTCTTCCAGTTCGCCCAGGAGAACACACTCTGTTGCAATTGCAGATTGTATTGGCGTTCGTCGGTGTAACTGGTGGCGTCGATTGGCACTGCCTCCAACAACGCGGGGTTCACCGCCGAGGGAAAGGGCTCGACAGTATTCTCAACCTGCCTGGCCCGCGAGATCTGCCAGTTGCCGGAGGCCTGCGGCAGGAGTGCCGCGAGGGCCTGCGGGGAGTTTTCGCGCGCGGCCATCCGGGTGGCGTCCGCCGCATGGATCTGAGGATCGAACCGCACGGCATCGTCGTAGATTTGGACCAGGTCATTGGCCCGGGCCACCCCCACGAGGGCCAGCGAGACCCAAGCAGCGACGCAAGCATGCTTCATAGATAACCCTTTTCCCTGTAGTGTCAGCGTGTTACGCCGAACGACTTTGGTGTTGTACTTCACTATATCAGGTGCGAAACCTGTTGAACAGGCGGCCGTGACCGCAGGCCTTACAGCCCATCTAGAGTGGCTGGGGGCTTCTTAGGTTCAGTAGGTGCCGATGCTCGGATCCACGTCATTTGCCCAGGCGTGGATGCCGCCAGCCAGATTGGTGACCTGGCTGAAGCCGTTCTGCGCGAGGAAATGGGCCACCTTCAGGCTGCGAACGCCGCCATGGCACATGACGACGATGTCGCGGTCACGGGGCAGCTCGGTCAGGCGCTGGGGGATTTCCATCATCGGAATGTCGAGGGTACCCGCCAGCCGGGCGGCGTCGCGTTCCCAGTTCTCACGCACGTCCAGGACCAGCGGCGGCCCGGGGGAATCGAGCAGGACTTTCAGCGCCGCCGGACTGATTGCGGGGATGTCGTACGGGGTCGCCATGGCCTGTCCTTCAGAACGTGAAGCTTTCGGCGCGGCGGGCGTTGAGCAGCGGATCGATGCAGGTCTCAAACAGCACCGTGCGCTCCCATTCCGTATCGCCCATGCGCCGCAGCAACCGGGCCTCCTGGACCGGCGGCTCGCCCACGATCACGAACATGCGGCCACCTTGGGTCAGCAGGGTGCGGAAGCGTTCATCCGGCAGGGGCATCGCGCAGGTCAGCACCACAACTTCGTAGAGTCCGCCAAATGGACTCCCCGCGGCGCGGGCAGCCGGGGAGGCGACCTGATCCGAAGCGGCATCGGCGGTGATCACTTCGACGTTGCGGATCCCCGCGGCGCGCAGATTCACACGCGCCATATCGGCCAGATCCGGATACAACTCGACGCTGCGGACGCTGGCGGCGTTGACCGCCAGACAGGCCGTCAGGAAGCCGGTGCCGGTGCCGACCTCCAGCACCCGTTCAGTGCCCTGCAGGTCGAGCGCCTGGAGGATCTTGCCGGCGAGGCTCGGACGCAACATGTGCTGGCCATGCGGCAACGGAATTTCAGTATCCGCAAATGCCAGGTATTTGACACCGTCCGGTACGAACAGCTCCCGGGGCACTTTGCGCAGTGTCGTCAGGACGCGTTCGTCCAGAACATCCACGGCACGCACCTGCTGTTCAATCATCTGTTCCCGGGCCAGTTCAATCTGCATTGTCACTCTCACCTTGCGTTTGTGGGCCATTATGTCATCCGGCTATTCGGATGCATATGGTGAATGCCTGAGGCGCCGTGATAATCCTGAGCTATGCTGACCCGAAGGACTATAAGGACGCGAGCACGAGAAAACCAACTCAACGTGCCACGCCCAAAAGACTAGGGGAATCATGACCATCGTGGGTCTTGCGTGCGTGTTACTTGGCCTGGTTGCAGGCCTTCTGGCGGTGATGTACCTGTTGCAACGGCGGGCGTTGCTGGCCGTCGATGATGTGTCGCAACAGGTGCAGCGAATTGCGATCGGCGGCCGGATCAGCGGTCGCATCGAGGTTCCATCCGACGGCGCGGAAGTGTCATTGCTGGCGACGGCGGTCAATCATCTGCTGACGCGCGTATCAAATGGCGCCGAACGTGATCGCGGCACGCCGCGGCTGTTTGCCGAACTCGGCGATCGCATCCACGAGGCGGTACTGGTTCATCGCGACACCATCTTGCATGCCAATCGACAGTTCGCGAGCCTGATGGGCGTTGAGCGTTCAGCGTTGATCGGTCGCAAGCTCGGTGATCTGGTACCCCCCGGTTATGCCGAGCTGGTCAACGAGAACATCGCGCATCGGCTGGCGGGTGAGCCCGCCGCCGAGCGCTACGAAATTGAGATGGCCGGCCTCAACGGCCAGATCACGCGGCTGGAAATCAATTCCACGGTGATAGATTATGACGGTGCTCCGGCGCTGCTCGTGACCGGCGTGGAAATCATTCCCACGCAGACCGTACAGACACTGCGCGGCATGACGGCCGAGGACGAAGAGCAGGCGCGACGCGACGCACGCCGGGCACGCGCGCTCGAGTCCCTGAGTGATGCGGTGGTCACCACCGATGAGTCCGGGGTCATCGATTTCATGAATTCCGCCGCCGCCACACTGACCGGCACCAACGCCGATTTCGCGGTCGGCAAGTTGCTGGCCGAAATCGTCGAGCTGGTCGAGGATGAGGACACCACGGCGACGCGCGCCACCGGCACCCACAGGACACTCTCCACCGGTGACCACGCGCCGGGCACCAGCCGACGTGCGCTGCTGCTGTCGCATCGCAGCGGCGCCGAGAGCGCGGTCGAGGTTTCCACCGCTCCGATCCGCTCCGTGGATCTGGACATCACCGGAACCGTGCTGCTGTTGCGCGACGTGACCGAACAGCGCGGCATCACGCGCCAGATGTCGTACCAGGCCACGCACGATGCACTCACCGGTCTCATCAACCGCGGGGAGTTCGAGCAGCGCGTGACGGATGCCATCGAGAGCGGCCACCGCGGTGACGGGCACCACGTGCTGTTGTACCTCGACCTGGACCGTTTCAAACTCGTCAACGACACCAGTGGTCACCTCGCCGGCGACAGCATGCTGCGCGAGGTGGCGAAGCTGCTGCGCGATGCGATTCGTGACAGCGATACGGTGGGCCGCCTGGGCGGCGATGAGTTCGGCATGCTGCTGGTCGGCTGTCCGCTGCAGAAGGCCCGGCAGATTGCCGATGACGTCTGTCGCAACGTGGCCGACTATCGGTTCATCTGGAAGGACAAGTTATTCAATATCGGCGTGTCGGTGGGCCTCGTGGAGATTTCGCGAGAAAGCGGCACGATGGAGGAGCTGCTGTCAGCCGCGGATGCCGCCTGCTATGTCGCCAAGAAGGAAGGCGCGGGACGCGTCGCGGTGTATTCGGCGCGCGACGAAGCACGCGCGCGTCAAACCGGTGAGATCCAGTGGTTGCATCGCCTGCAGACGGCCCTCAAGGAAAACCGTTTTCAGCTTTATCAGCAGACCATCGTGCCGGCTTACGACGATGACGGCACCGGGCCGCGCCTCGAGGTGCTGGTGCGCATGACGGATGAATTCGGCAACGAAGTCCTGCCGGCGGAATTCATGCGTGCGGCGGAGCGGCACAAGCTGATGCGGCTGGTGGATCGGTGGGTGGTGCAAACGACGTTCACCGCGGTTGGCCGCGGCATCATCCAGCTCACCGACAGTCATACCATCGCGATCAACATTTCCGCGCAGACCCTCGGTGACCCGCAGTTCCTGGAGTTCGTCGTGGAGTGCCTCGATCGCACCGGCGCCCTGCCGACCCAGATCTGCTTTGAGATCAGCGAGGCGGCGGTCATCGCCAACCCCGAGCACGCGCGCCGCTTTGTCGGCGTACTGCACGGCATGGGCTGCCAGTTCGCAATCGATGACTTCGGGTCCGGCGTGGCCTCCTTCTCCAATCTCAGGAACCTGCCGATCGATTACCTGAAGATCGACGGCTCGCTCACCCAGAACCTGGCAAAAGACGCTGTCAACCAGGCGATGGTGACCGCCATGATCAAACTGGCGCGTTCACTCAAGTTCAAGGTCATCGCCGAACAGGTTGAGGAAGCCTCCGCGGCAGAAGTGGTGCGCCGCATCGGCGTCGACTTCCTGCAAGGCTACGCCATCGGCAGGCCCAAGCCGCTGCTGATCGCGGCCTGACAGGCCGTTTTGCTGCAGCGCTTTGCGGCACCTGTGTTGCCAGGTGTTGACCCGTCAAGTCCCCCAGGCGCAACCGGTGCTCGACCCGTTGCGGGTACCGATGGGTGGGAGTATAAAAAACGAAAGGGGTCGAAACGCCTATGCAGCTTGCCCGACTTTGGCGTCAGCACAAGGACGCCGGCTGTCCGCCCGAACTGCTGGGTGTGCAGATCGCCGGCACCGAAGCGCGTGCGCTGGATGAGGAGATCACCTCCTGTGTCAGCGCCCTGCTGAGCCACACGCTGACGATGGACGAGCGCATCGAGCGGCGCCTGGTCGAAGTTCGCGCCGACCTCACCCGCCGGCAGCTGCGGTCCGAACCGCCTGTCGCCCAATACTGCGCCCGGCTCAACGCACTGGTGAGCGCCGTGCTCACCCGCGACAAGATCGGCCTTCCTGACGACGATGCCTAACGACGATCCGGCAGTCCCTGGAAGCGGGGCAGGGCGTCATCAAATCGATCCCAGGCGAGCGCGTCCTTGACGTAGACCACGCTCTCCGGACTGATCCGGTTCGGGTCATCCAAGGAGCCCGCCTGTACCATGACGACCTCGCCCGGCAAGGTGCCCGAAGTGTAGAGGCGCCCGCCGCAGCCGCCGCAGAAATGCCGCACCACCTCGCCGCCTGAATCTCCCCGCGACGTGTAGGTCTGCGGCGTGCCCTGTTTGATCTGCAGTTGATCGCGCTGCACGCCGACAATGGTGGTGTGGCCCGTTCCGGTCGCTTTCTGGCAGTCCTTGCAGCAGCACTGACTGACGAAGAGTGCGGGGCCGCGCAGCGCGTAGCGGATCGCGCCGCACAGACAGCCTCCCTGGAGTAATCCTTCGATGTTCTGCATCGTCCGCGCTCCTTCAGGTCCGGATGAGCGACTCGCATTCCGCCAGCAGTTCGCTCACCTGGCGCTTGCCGAGCTCGGTCAAAGGATAAGGTTCGTCCTCACCGCGTTTTATCGCTGGGGAGCCGCGCGCCCAAAGTTCGACGCAGCGCTTGCGGATGCTCTCCAGCCGCGGATCCTCGATGCGCACCGATATGAAATAGGCCCATTCCCGGCTGCCCGTCGTTCCGTTGAGGAGAGACTTCAGCACGGAGACGACCTCGGTCGCCGAATGACGCACCGGCCGCCGGTTGATCCTCCACAGGACGTAAGCCATGGCCGCGATCGCGAGCCAGATGAGGATGGTAAACATTCATGGCCGCTTACAGCAGCGGCACCAGCAGCAGTGCCACGATGTTGATGATCTTGATCAGCGGATTGATGGCCGGGCCCGCGGTGTCCTTGTAAGGATCGCCCACGGTGTCGCCCGTGACTGCGGCCTTGTGGGCATCAGACCCCTTGCCACCGAAGTTGCCTTCCTCGATGTACTTCTTCGCGTTGTCCCAGGCGCCACCGCCCGTGCACATGGAGATGGCCACGAACAGGCCGGTCACGATGGTGCCGATCAGCAGACCGCCCAGGGCGCGGATGCCAGCGCCGTGTCCGAACGCGAGGTTCATCAGCACCACGAGCACCACCGGTACCAGGATCGGCAGCAGCGAGGGAATGATCATTTCCTTGATCGCCGCGCGCGTCAGCAGATCCACGGCGCGCGAGTAGTCCGGCTTTGCCGTGCCTTCCATGATGCCGGCGATGGTGCGGAACTGGCGGCGT
>Ga0302314_10018712_pt1 | contig 11538 bp, 10 predicted proteins | sample III_Palsa_N2_3_FD_200533 | JGI IMG/M metagenome (GOLD analysis project Ga0302314, IMG submission 200533) | Peat permafrost microbial communities from Stordalen Mire near Abisko, Sweden - III_Palsa_N2_3 | ecosystem: Environmental > Terrestrial > Soil > Palsa > Peat permafrost | place: Sweden... | reverse complement strand
GGTGTCCGCGCCCAGCGCCTTGGCGGCCAGTTCAAAGCTGGTGCGGGTGCGGGTGGAGGACTCGTAAAAGAGCAACGCCACGCGCCGCTTGGCCAGAATGCGAGCGCGGGTGAGCGGGTCCTGATTTTCGAGGGCAGTGGCGCGGGCGAGGATATAGCCGATCCCGTCCAGGCTCAGGTCGGATGCGGAAAGCAGCGAGCCGGGATTGTAGGGGAACGGCGATGCAGGCGCTGGGGGCGGGTGAATCTGTCGGCGTGCGGGGGTTGCGGCGGGGTTCATAGTTTCTAGCTTTCAGCCCTCAGCTTTCAGCTATTAGCTCCTAGCTAAAAGCTGAGAGCGAATGGCTGAAGGCTGCTTTCCTAGTCCACTCGCTCCACCAGCAGCACCTGCTCGTCGTTGTCCACTTCGCGGAATTTTACTTCGATGATCTCGCGGCTGCTGGTGGGCACATGCTTGCCCACATAGGTGGCCTCGATGGGCAGCTCGCGATGGCCGCGGTCGATGAGCACGGCCAGTTGCACGCGGCGCGGACGGCCATGGTCGAAGAGAGCATCGAGCGCGGCGCGGATGGTGCGGCCTGTGTAAAGCACGTCGTCGCAGATCACTACGTCGCGGCCCTCGATCTCGATGCCGATGGCTCCCGGCGTAACCACGGGGCGGACGCCGGCAGTGGAAAGGTCGTCGCGGTAGAACTGAATGTCGAGCACGCCGGTGTCGACGGGATGCTTTTCAATGCCGGCGATCAGCTTGCCCAGGCGTTCGGCCAGCGGAACGCCGCGCCGCTTGATGCCCACCAGCGCCAGGTCCTCGCTGCCGTTGCTTTTCTCCACGATCTCGTGCGCCAGGCGCACCAAGGTCCGCTCCACCTCAGAGGCGGACATCAAGCGGCCCTTCACGCGCAGGCTTGTCTGTTTCTCGGTTTCGCTCATTGCTTATCTCTCGGGGATGATACGAGGGCTTGCCGGTCAAGAGCAAGCTGTGGAGAACGTGGAGAAGCGGAATTCAGGTGCCGCTTCAGCCGGAGATGTGCTTTCAACCTACTGCAGCTGAGATCGAACACCGCGACGCCCCAACATGAATGCGGCCACGAGTCCGACGATTCCACCTAAAGGAACCAGCGTAACCCACGCCAGGATCAAGAAGATTCCACCGCCCGGAGGGGCATCCTCGCCGTTTGGGCCCATACAAAAAATACGAAACAAAACGATGGACGCTATGAAACCGGCTATGGCTCCGCAGGCAGCCATCGATGAGCCGATGAAAAAGCGCCGATAGTTACTTTGTTTCCCCATTTGAGTGCTCATCGCCTTTCGATCTCGATCAAGGCGACTTCTGAGTTGGAGGGATCAAATCTTCAAAATACGGCGCGCAGCTTCAACTAAACTTGCGGCCGCCGGGCGCGCGCCTGCAAACGAGCGCCCAGCGCGCCGCCGCCGACCGCAAAGAAAATTAGAAACGTCACAAGAAAACAAATGGCGCTCAACATGGATCCGGCTCGCCCTTCCGGGCTGAGCAGCCAGCTCTTGTAAAGAACGATGGTCTGCGCGTCCACGCCCGCCGAAGTCCATTGCCGCGCCACCTGGTCGCTGATGATGGTGGTCCAGGTTTCGTCGAGCGATTTTCCCTGGTGGAGCAGGAAGCGCATCACGAACAGGCTGATCCCTGAAGCGGCAGCCGCGGTCCAGGCACCGAGCAGGCCGGTGACCAGGCCGATGCGCGCTCCGGCTCCGATGGTGATCCAGGCAGGCCGCTGGTTGCGCAGATAGAGAGCGACAACCCAGGCCGCGGCCACCGTCATCCACAGCAGGCCGAAGATGCTCACCGGAGAAAACAAGGAGCACAGCATACCGGCCGGAACGGCCAGCGCCAGGGCGGGGCGCATGGCCCGCTTCCAATCCACAATGCTTGCATCCTGCACCTGTTCCAGCCAGCGCTCCGGCGGCGCCTGCCCGGGCACGTTCTCCGCTGAGTACTGAAGCTGCGGCAAACCGCACGTGGGGCAGTAGCAGTTGTCGGCCAGTACAGCCTGGTGGCAGCGGGTGCAGGTAATCTCCATACATCTACGAGCGTATAGCATTTCGGCGCGAATTGGGGCGCTTCATCTCGTCCGAACGACGCCGGGCCTGAAGGTCACGTCGATTTGCCGCCAAATTCAGGGGCATGAATGCCCCTGTTCCCTCCGAATGAACAGCAGTTTTCACGAAGGCGATTCCGCACTGCGGATTCACAAAGAGGGATGCTTCCCTGCGGATTATTGATGTTCAACCGGCAAGTTCAACCGGGAAGTCACAATGTTCTCAGCCGCTTGAACCGCCGCTTCCAGCGTCATGTGCGTGGAATCGAGCAGGATAGCGTCGGGCGCGGGCTTCAGGGGGGAGTCAGCGCGGTTGCGGTCGCGGGCATCGCGAGCGCGGAGGTCGCGAATCACCTCGTCCGCCTGCACGGCGGGGCTGGGACCAAGCTGATCGAAGCGGCGCAATCCCCGCACTTCGGGTGCTGCATCCAGGAAGATTTTTACGTCGGCATGAGGAAAGACGACGGTGCCGATGTCGCGGCCTTCCATCACTACGCCGCCGTCTGCGCCAAGCTGCTGCTGCAAGCGAACCATCCAGGCTCGAATGGCCGGGAATACGCTCACCCTGGAGGCTGCGTCGGTCACCAACTGGTTGCGGATGAGGCCGGTCACGTCCTCGTCGTCGAGCAGGACTCGGTTCTCTTCTTCGCCGGGCTCGAGGCGGATGCTCGTTTCCGCCGCCAGCGCTTCCAGGCCTTTGCTCTCATCTAAAGGAATTGCCGCGCGCAAGGCTTTCAGGCCGAATGCGCGGTACATAGCGCCTGTTTCCAGGTTGAGCAGGCCAAAGTGCCGGGCCAGGTGACGGGCAATGGTGCTTTTGCCCGCACCGGCCGGGCCGTCGATGGCGACAATGACTTTCCGCTCGGCAGGGATGGGGCGCGGAAGGCTTTCTTCCAGGTTCATCCGCGCTTTTTCGTCTCCTGCTTGGGCCGGGCGGTAAAGCCGTAGCGCTTGCTGTTCCCCGCCTTGGCGCCAGCCGCAAGGGCCGGCTTGCGGCTGCCGCTCCGTGAAGGCCGTGCTTCGGTCCGCGCGCTGTTGCCGTTCCGCGCGAGACTGCCGCTGCGTGCGCTGGTCTTGCCCACGGGCTTGGCGCCGTTCGAGTGCCCGTTGCCTGCGTGCCCGTTTCCTGAGTTTCCGTTGCGCGTGCTCCAGGCAGGAGCGGCGGACTTGGCGGTGCGAGCGCCGGACGCACCATTTGCCGGGCGGGCTGTGCTGCCATTCGATCGTGATCCTTTGGCGGCGGCACTGTTCGCGGTGCGCGAACCATTGGCCCCGTTGAGTTTAGCCTTGGCGGAAGCGCCATTCGCGCTCCAGCGTGTGCCCGTGGCCGGGCGCGCTCCGCTTGCCGGGCGAGCGGAAGCCGAGCGGGTATCGGCGGCCGGGCGGCGGACGGCGCGGCTGCCCGCGGACGACTGAGCCGGCTTGCGGTCACGAGAATGAGTCGACGGCCGGCTGAAGTGAGGCCGCGCGGCTACCGGCTTCCCGTTGGAAGCAGGCTTGCGGGCCGGCGTGGTCCGGGTAGGTGTGCTGTGCGAAGCGTGGGTCTCGGCGGCAATGACCGGCCCAATCTCTACCGGGGGCGCAACGAAAACAGGCGCCGGCGCTTCAACTTCCTGCGTCTCCTCCTCGCGGTCATACGAACGCAGGAAATACGCCGAAGCCGGCATCGACGAACTGGCATAGAGAGTGGTCGGGACAGAAAACTCGGGCAGCGTTCCGGCAACATAGAAATGCGGAGCGTGGCCCATGGAAATGGTATGCACCTGACGCGTGGCTACCAGTCCGCGGAGCACTTCGCGCACCTTGCTGCGGGCGGTGAGCGGAGCCAGGAACAGCTCCACTTCCTCCATGCTGGAGGCGATGACAGCCTGCAGGTAGATGGACGCAAGCACCGAAATGGCAGTCACTTGCGAGGTGGACGCGCCCTCGGCAATGGCCTTCTGATAGCGATGCCGAAGCAGTTGCCACTTGGCGGGCACGCCCGGCGCAGCGATCACCGGAATAATGCGCAACTGCTGCCAGAGCTCGGTAATGGCACGCAGCACGGCAGTCTCGCTGACCTCGCGGCCCAGCGCGTGTTTCAGATCCGTAATGTTGGCGTCGCCGGCTTCCAGATGCTTGTATGCCTGCACGGCCAGTTGCGAAACCTGGCGCGAGCCGGTCAGTTGCGGGCTGCGGCGCCAGTCACGATCGCCTCTGAGCGCATACACGTAGGGCAGAACCCAGCTGGCCACAACAAAGTCGGGCAGCTCACCAGGCTGTCCAAGCAGATTCAGCCGGACGGCTACGTCATCCAACTCCAGCCGCACCAGCAGTTCCTCGGCAAGCTGAATATGCTTGGGATCGGGGGTTGCGTTCTGATGGCCAGCTACGGCCTCAACAAACGAAGGTGCGATGGACGACGAAAACTGCCGCCGCGGCAAAAAAAGACACAATCCTGTCTCTTCAATCCACACCCGGGCGTCTTCCAGTGTGAGCGCTCCGTGTCCGTTCTGACGCATCCTTTCGGCGCGTGATGCTTCCAATTGCTCTGCTGTCAAAGAAAAACCTCACTTCCAGGCTGGCGAAGGCCGCCGGACAATCTCCGCCCCTGAGAACGGAGAGATTGATACCTTCCTTATGTTACCTGCGATTTAGATGCGATGGAAGGCCCGCTGGATCTCCTTCCAAGAATACAGCAAAGCGATTGGACGTCCATGCGGGCAACTTGTTGGGTGGCTGGTCTTGGCCAGCTCCAACAGTAACCACTCCATTCGAACCGGGTCAAGAGCGGTATTGACCTTGATGGCGGAATGGCATGCAATGGAGGCGGCAATGCGCGTCCTTAGCGCTTTAAGATCCTCATTCTGCTTGACTTCTCCGGACTCCGCGCTGGACTGCTCGATGACTTCCGCGAGCATTCGCTCGAGTGCTGCGCCTTCCAGGCCGACCGGCGCGGCTTTTACCGCAAGTGTTTGTGGGCCAAAGGGTTCCACCTCAAAGCCGTTGCGTTCCAGCTCCTCGGCGATGCGCGCGAAAACCACCATCTGCGAGGCCTTGAGTTCCACCAGCATGGGCATCAGTAACCTCTGCCGCTGAACTTGCTCGACCTGGCGATCGCGCAAAATTTTTTCAAAAAGGATGCGCTCGTGAGCGACATGCTGATCGATTATCCACAATCCGTCGTCTCCGCTGGCCAGGATGAAGGACTCGCGGAGCTGGCCGAGGGGCCGAAGGGAGCCGAGGTGGTTGAGGGTGGTCGCGGCCTGCTCGGCTTCAATCTGGGCGGTTGCCGTAGCTGGACTCAGTCCATTTGCCGAGGGTCCATTTGCCGAGGCATCGTCGAGGGGATGCGAGCAGCCATCTGGCCCGGAGGCCGGCCCCGGCTGAAAAAGCGCGGCAGCGGCCTGGCCCCAGGCCTGCTGGTCCCCCCATCGGTTGGGATTGAGGCCACCGGGATTGAAGCCGCGGGATTCAAAGGGCAGCTTGCCGGGAGCCGGGGTCGGCAAGCGCGGAGTTAATTGAAAAGGCTCGGTTTCTGCCCCGGCGGCCGCAAAGGCTTGGGGCTCGGAATCGGCGGGACGTACTCCGTCCGGTGCGCCGGGAAGGGGCGAGCCGGCCGGCGGCATCAGCGACGGGCTGGCCAAGGGCGCGCTGTCGAGAGCGGCCAGAAATGCGGCGGCAGGGCGGGATTGGATGAGCGCGGTCCGCAGGCTGTCGCGGACAAAGTCGTGAATCAGGCTCTGCTGGCGGAAGCGGACCTCGGTTTTGGCCGGGTGCACGTTCACGTCTACCTCTTCTGGCGGCATTTCCAGAAAGAGGAGCACCACCGGAAAGCTGGTGGGGGGAATCACGTTGCGGTAGGCCTCGGTAATCGCATGTATGAGCAGGCGGTCACGGATAAGCCGCTTGTTCACAAAGATATAGATCGAGTTGCGGTTGAGCTTCTGCAGCTCCGGCTTGGAGTAGAAGCCGGTCAGGCGCAGGGTTCCGGGATCGCGCGCGGGCTCGTCGGGGTCCATCTTCCACGGAGGTCGTTCGGGCAGGCCGCCGTGGGCGAGGGGCGTCTCGGCGGCCACGGGGAGCAGTGCGGCGAGGGTTTCCTTGCCGAAGATCTGGTAGATGCGCTCGGCGGTGCGCGCGACTGGCGGCGCGGAGACGATGGTGTGGGTCGCGGAGACGAGCTCGAAATGCTTCTCGGGATGGGCGAGCGCGTAATGGGTGACGAGGGCCGTAACATGGGCCAGCTCCGTGCTTTCGGCGCGGAGGAATTTTCGGCGGGCCGGGGTGTTGAAGAAAAGATCGGCGACGGCGAGAGTGGTCCCGCGCGGCAGGGCTGCATCGTCCACATGAAGGATTTTGCCGCCCGCGATCTCGATGTGGGTTCCCGAGGCGTCTTCCCCGTCTGAGGTATCGAGCGCGACGCGGGCCACTGAGGCAATCGAAGGCAGCGCCTCACCGCGAAAGCCCAGGGTCGCGATGGAGAGCAGGTCGTCGGCGGTGCGCAGCTTGGATGTAGCGTGACGCTCGAAAGCCAGCAGGGCGTCGTCGCGGTTCATGCCGTGGCCGTCGTCGCTGACCCGGATCAGCCGCCTGCCGCCCGCCTCGACCTCGACGCGAATGCGCATAGCGCCAGCGTCCAGGGCATTCTCCAGCAGTTCCTTCACCACGGAGGCCGGCCGGTCAACGACCTCGCCGGCGGCGATCTGATTGGCAACCTGATCGGGAAGAATGCGGATGCGGCCCATACGACCTAAGGGTAACTCAAAGGCAGGGAACAGGGATCAGGGAACAGGAAAACTGGAAAGCGGCAAACTGGGCGTGTTGAGCCGCATGATTCCTCAACCATCGATTTGTCGGATTTTCAAAATCGCCCCTGAGCCCAATTCCCGCCTCGCACAGTCAAACCAAGCGAAGCTCGCCGACAGGAACGGAGGATCGCTTCTGAACGTATCTCCTTGTGTCCGAGATTCGCGCGGGTCTTTGTCTTTTGCTGACTTGTTCGTGGGCGGACATGCTTGTTCGAAAATGAACGGCAGCAACGCAGTCACGATGCGCAATCCTGCCGAAGTTCACGGCTATGTTCAATGAATTGTTGGGTATGTGGGCGCCGTTGCGGCCGGCGGTTTGTGGCAGGTTGATTGCTGAGACGGAATGGGTACTCCTCTCTCCCCGGAGGTCCAGTTGGAATGAAGCAGTTTGCGTGTTTTGGGCTGGACACGGCGAATCAGTGCCTGCGGCGCGGCGGTGTGCCCATCGAGATGGCGCCCAAGCCCTTCGCGGTGCTGCGCTACCTGGTGGAGAACCCCGGCCGGCTGATTACCCACGACGAGCTGCTCGATGCGTTGTGGCCGGAGACGTACGTGCAGCCGCAGGTGCTGCGGACCTACATGCTCGAATTGCGCAAAGTTCTGGGTGACGATGCAGGGCAGCCGCGCTTTATCCAGACCCTGCCCAAGCGCGGCTACCGGTTTGTGGCGACGGTGACCGAGCGGAACGGGATTGCGTCTGGCTCCGAAGCGGACACTTCGATCTCAAGCACTGGAACCGGGGAGATCGTCGGCCGCGATGCCGAACTTGCGCAGTTGCAAGCAAATCTTCGGCAACTTGAAAGCGCTCAGCGGCGCGTGGTGTTCGTCACCGGGGAAGCGGGGATTGGTAAGACTGCGCTGGTGGATGCGCTCTGCCGGCAAATCGACCCATCCATCGCGGCCAGCGTGGCGCGCGGCCAGTGCGTGCAGGGAGTGGGCGGGGTCGAAGAGTATTACCCAGTTACCGAGGCGCTGAACCAGCTCTGTGCCGGCCGGGACGGAGAGCAGGCTCACCGGATTCTGATCCGAAGGCCGCCGGCGTGGCTTGCGCCGGGGCGGGCTGAGACAGATGCATCGGCTGCGGCGCGGCCTTCCGCACAGGAACGGATGCTGGGGCACCTTTGCGAAGCTCTCGAAGAGATAGCGGCCGAGACTCCGCTGATTCTCGTCTTCGAAGACCTGCACTGGGCGGACGATTGCACGCTCAACCTGATCTCGGCCCTGGCGCGGCGGCGCGCCCAGGCCAGGCTGATGGTGCTGGCGACCTACTGTCCGCTAAGCGGAGATAACAAGGACACGCTCAACAGGCTGAAGCAGGATTTGCTTTTGCGGCGGCTATGCGTGGAGATGGAACTGGCGCCGCTTAAAAAGACGGCAGTCAGCGAATTGCTCCGCAGGGAACTAGGGCAGGCGGAGTTGCCCGAGGGCCTGGCCGATTTTGTGTACCTGCGCTCCGAGGGCAATCCGCTGTTTGTGACCGCGGTGGTGGAGCACTTGATGGCGCAAAGCTTTCTGGTGCGCAACGGGGCGGGGCAATGGGAGCAGCGCGCGCCTTTTGAAGAGATGGGGGCGGGGGTTCCCGATCAACTGGCGCGCATGATCGAGATGGAGATCGGCCGGCTGAGCGAAGACGAACAGCACATGCTGGAGGCGGCGAGCCTGATGCGCGTGGCGTTTCCCGCATGGGCGGTGGCTGCGGCGCTGCAGATGGACCCGGTCGAAACCGAGGAAGCGTGCGATGCGCTGGCGCGGCGGCTGCATTTTGTGGTGCGCGCCGGGCAGGATGAATTGCCCGACGGAAGCCGGTCGGCGTTCTATGTGCTGGCGCATGGGCTGTATCGCGAGGTGCTGTACCAGCGGCAGTCGGAAGCGCGGCGGGCGGGGCGGCATATTCGCATCGCTGAGCGGCTGGGCGAGTTGTTTGTTGGACGCGAGGCCGGCGTGGCGCGCGAGAGGGCGATGCATTACGAAGCGGCTGGCGACCCTGGCCGCGCAGCAGGCGTGCTGAACGCGGCCGCAATCGAGGCGCTGCAAACCGGCGTCTGCTGAGCCTCAGTAAACTCGCGGCAAACTGCAAAAACAAAAGCTTGACAGTTTCTCCACGGGAACTTGACGACTTTTTTTTTGCGAATCGGTAGCGTGGGTTGCGTGGGAGGAATCAACTTCATGCGATCCAAGTTCAGCATCTTCGTTCTGGCGTCTACGGCTTTGGCGGCGACATTGGCCACGCTTCCAGCAGTGGCTGAGACAAGCACAACACTCAACGTCCCGTTCAGCTTTACCATCGGCGGAAAGATTCTTCCCGCGGGCGAATATTCGGTCGCGCGGGACCGTAACTTCGTCCGGCTTCAGTGCAAGGACGGCTCCCAGAGGTTCACATGGATTGCGGCGCCCTCCGCGACCGAAGAGAAGAAGGTAATTCTCAAGTTCGATCCTCAGGGCCAGACCCATGCCCTGCAATCGGTCCAGTACGGACCGTTAGTCGCCACGACCCTTGATAAGAAGTCGAGGAAGGCTGAAGAAATGTCTCCGCAGTCCATGCCCGGGCAGTAGTCTGCTCAGCGGCGCAGAACCGGACGACAAAAAAGGGAGGGCATTCGCCGCGGCGGATGCCTTCCCTTTTTTGGTGTTGAACATTTAACTCGGAAATGCAAATGCCGCCTGGAGGCGGCAATTGCGATACGGATCAAGAAAGATCGAATCAGGGAAGGTCGATTAGATGCCCATTCCGAATTCGCTGGCCTGCTGCTCGGAGTTCGAGTAGAAGTCGTACGGGGTGCGGCGCTTGAACTTGTAGCGGCTGCGCAGTTCGCTGCCCAGATAAATGCCCAATGCGGCTACAACCATCCCCACGGAGAACCAGCCGATCACGCGGAGCGTGCTGCTCTCTGCCGCCTGTTCAATGGCGGCCTCTCCTGCGGATTCAATGTCTTCCGGTTCGGTGGACATAGGCTTGCAGCTCCCCTCTACGAACATGATACCCCAGTTTCTATTGGACCGGCAGGCCGGCGCGAAGGTTAGCCTACGACTTTTGGTTACTGAATGGAGTCGATTCGGGTGAGCCAGGCGACCTTGGCCAACTCGGGGAGAAAGCTCGCGCGAATGGAGTTGGCGGCCAGTTGGCGCAGCTCATCGCGGGTGAATCCCTGCTCGATGTGGGCCAGCAGGTATTCATTCGCCAGGTCGGAGCCGAAGAAGGCCGGATCGTCGGAGTTGAGGGTGACAAGCAGGCCGGCATCGAACAGGCCGCGCAGCGGATGCTCGGCGAAGGAGGCGCACACGCCGGTGCGGACGTTCGAGCTGGGGTTCAGCTCCAGCGGGATGTTGCGCGCTTTCAATTCTTCGATGAGAGCAGGATCCTGGATGGCCGAGAGCGCGTGTCCAATGCGTTCGGAACCAATGGCGAGGGCTTCCCAGATTGCCGCAGGGCCGGTGGTCTCGCCGGCGTGGTTGGTGAGCCGCAGGCCAGCCCGGCTGGCGCGCTCATAGAATGCGCGAAAAGGCTCGGAGCCCGCGCGGCGCTCGTCGCCTCCCAGGCCGATACCGATGATCGAGGGGTAGTGAGGCCGCATTTCGGCGGCTTTGCGAAAGACGCGATCTGCTTCTTCCACGGTGAAGTGGCGCACCGCATCGAAGATCCAATAGAGCGACAGGCCCAGCTCGCGTTCACCGCGCTTGCGGGCCTGCTCCAGGCCGGCAAAGATCGGCTCGAAGGCGCGCGGATCGAAGTTGCGCCACATATAGATGACGCCCACGGAGATGTAGACCTCGGCGTGCACCACGCCCTGCGCGGCAAGCTGCTGCATCATGCGCCACGCGACGAGCTCATAGTCCTCGGGAGTGATGAGCCGCTTGGTGACGGCTTTGAAGCTCTCAATGAACGACGTGAAATCGTCGAAGCGATAGATTGCCTCGGCCTCCGCAAGAGTCAGCGGGCGGGCATCGTGGCGGGTGCTCAGCTCCGTCAAAGTCGCAGGCAGAATGGTGCCTTCGAGGTGCAGATGCAACTCGGCCTTGGGCAGCCGGCGAATGAAGCTGTCAATCTCCAACATTTTCCAAGTTTACTTTGACCAGCCCGGTTTGCCAGGTGCGGGACCAGGGTCAGGCAGCGGAAACCGGCAAGGTTCAATTGCGCCGAACGGTGATTGAGATCTGGATGTCTGTGACAACGGGGTCGGCGCCGCACATTGCCGGTTTGAATGTGAGATTCTTGAATGAGTCCATTGCGGCCTTATTTATCGCAGTCCCGCTAGCGTGGAGAATCGCAACGTTGCCCACCGTTCCATCCGCGAAAATAGTAAGGCTTGCCGTGACGCTCCCTTCGATGCCCGGTTGATTGAACGTAGGCGGAGACCGCTTGTCTGAAATCGGCGCCATCATGCCGGGGCACCAGCGGCGCTCAATCGCGCCTTTCGGCGGAACCAGGAGCGCCGGGTCAAATGCGGCGTCATGAAGCGCGGCCACGCTGGCTGAGATGCTCTCTTCACCGTTCTTCGATAACTGGAGCTTCGTCGGATAGGCAGTCCCATCAAAGGCGGAATAGTCGGAAAATCTCTCGATGTCCTTTTCGTCGGTCCAAGGTTCCCAGTCTTCGCGCAGCAACTCGTGCGAGGCGGTGTCAAAGCAAAACTCCCTGTTATTGGCCTCAAATTTCCCCATTCGAGCCTCAACGCA
>Ga0302314_10018711_pt1 | contig 11538 bp, 13 predicted proteins | sample III_Palsa_N2_3_FD_200533 | JGI IMG/M metagenome (GOLD analysis project Ga0302314, IMG submission 200533) | Peat permafrost microbial communities from Stordalen Mire near Abisko, Sweden - III_Palsa_N2_3 | ecosystem: Environmental > Terrestrial > Soil > Palsa > Peat permafrost | place: Sweden... | reverse complement strand
CACATAGACCAGTCCCAAATCGGTGTCGGCCGACATCGGCGCCCAGGCGCCGGTGTTGCCCGCGGTTTCCGCCTGGCCTGGCGTGGTCCAGGTGTCGTAGCCGAACTCGCCCTTGCGCGGGATGGTGTGGAAGATCCATTTGCGCTGCCCCGTCTTGATGTCGAAGCCGCGCACATAGCCTTTGGAATCGTAGGTCGGGGCCGCGCCCACCACGATCGTGTTCCTGACCACCAGCGGCGGCGCATGCAGGCCGATCACACCCTTGTTGGGGTCCATGGTCTGGTCGTCATTCTGGCGCAGGTCCACCATGCCGCCCGTGCCGAAGGCCGGATCGGGCACGCCGGTCTTGGCGTCCAGCGAGAACATGTTGTAGCCGCGGGTGACATAGACGATGCGCTCATTGGTCCCGTCGGTCCAATAGCCCACGCCCAGGCCGGGGCCGCCGCGCGAACCCAGTCGCGGGGCTTCGTCATAACGGTGGATCCAGAGAAGCTCGCCAGTGCCCGCATCCAGGCAGACCACGTCGCGGCGGAAGCCGGCGGTGGTGTAGAGCCGGCCCTTCACCACCAGCGGCGTGGACATGAAGTCTGCGTCGAGCCTGGGCCCCAGCGCATTGGTGGAGAAACGCCACGCCAGATCGAGCTGGTTGAAGTTGGCGGCGCTGATCTGGTCCAGCGGCGAATAGCGGGTGCTGGCCAGGTCGTTGGCATAGTGCAGCCAATCGGTCTCGGCGGGCGCGGCCTCAGCCCGGCCCAGCCCGGTGCCCAGGAGTGTGAGGGCCGACGCACTGGCCAGCAAGTCTCTACGATTTATCATTTTGTTGGTCCCTTTACCGCCCCGGAATGGCAGGACGGTAAGTGGACGGGGCGCGGACGGCAAGCCGACGGGCAGGCTTGCCTTCCTATAAATATGCCGCAACCGCCATGCTGCGGCGCAGTAGCAATCGGGAATCCGTCCGTGCCACGCCTAGCGCGTGTACCGCCGCACGACCTCGTGGATAAAGCCGACATAGCGGACGATGAATTCGGCGCAGGCATGCAGCCTGTCCTGCTCGACCAGATATTGGCCGTTGGAAAAGTTCTGCACGCGGTAGCGGCCGCGGTCGTGTTCGATTCCCCAGCCGCCCGCCAGCCTCTGGTCCCTGCCTCTTTCCAGCCACAATTCCGCCAGGTTGGGGTCTTCTTCCAGCGCTTCTTCTACATCGCCGACGGTGAGCGATTGAGGCTTGTCGAGATAGCCTGTATCGGCGAGCAGCCGCACGGTCGACAAGTTGCTGTGTTCGTAAGCATCCGGCACTTCGCTCACACGTTGTGCAAGGGACATGATTTCCTCGGCGATTATTTCAAACAGGAAATGTGGTTGCCTCTGTCAGGTTGCTCCATGCCTGACATGCCTGCTGATATGTCACCGTCATGCGACAATAGGGCGACTGCCATTCGTTGACTTGGCGGCTTTGCGGTTGTAGCCAGCACATTGTTTTCATCGCGTCTGCGAGGGCTATACGCGCGCAGGCTGCTCGATATTCCAACCTGAATCTCCCAATTTCCCGGTCGGCAATATTCGCCTGCCATGCAAGGCTTGAATCGTCTGATGACACAGGAACAGTCCAACAAGAATCTGATGCTATCGGTCTTCGCCGCCTTGAAAGACGGCGATCTGGAACCGCTGTTCGCAGCACTCAGCCCGGAAGTGGTGTGGCAGGCGACAGCACCGCCGCAATTTTTCCGCTTCGGCGGCGTTCATCGCGGCGTGGCCGGTGTGCGCGAATACAGCGCGCTGTTGTTTTCGCGTTATCACATCACGCGGATGGCGCCGCGCACCGTCACCGCCCAGGGCGAGCGGGTCTGGGGCCTGTTTGAAACCGAAGCGCTGCACCAGCCGTCCGGCCGTTATGTCCAGTTCGATCTCTTCATCGGCTGGACCGTGAAGGACGGCAAGGTCGTTGGACACCAATGCATGTTTGACACCGCCAGCGTGCTGATGCAGCAGGGCGAGTTGGCGGCCGCCGCGGCTTAAGCGCGGTCAGGCCCATAACAGAGCGCCACGATCCTGTTTGCCAGGACCAGAAGCACAAAGGCCAGCGCCAGATAGAAACCGACCAGAAGCTTGTCCTGGGTCATGGAGACCTGGGAGTTGAGTGGCAGGTTGGCTTCTTTCATGGCGAGATAGAGGCCGGCATTGAAGGCGTCATACAGAAACCAGACGCCCAGCACGCGCAATGCCACGCCGAACAGGTCACGCGGCTGCATCTGTCATATCCCCAGATAGGCGAAGGCGAACAGCGTGGCGCCGACCAGGCCCAGCCCCATGGCCGAAAACCAGAAAGCGCGCTTGGAAGTGATGATCGCCACGGTGGAGAGCGCGATGCCGATCTCAATCAGGGTGGCCGCGCCGGTCAGCCAGTGATGCCGCTCTTCATGTACGGCACTTTCCTTCAGCCGTGCATCGCGGTCCTTCTCGGAATCCTGCGCCTTTTCGCGCGCCTTGTCCTGGCCGCTGCGGTCCCTGGTGATTTCCTTGGCGTATTCCTCCGCTTTTGCTCCGCCGGCGACGGATGCGATCTCATAGATGTGCCGTTTGAGACTGTCGGCCTGATATTCATTCCAGCTGTCGGTGGCCTTGTCCTGGGCCAGCACCGCCTCGCTGGATTCGGTGATGGCGCGCCCGCCTTCCACCGTCTCCAGCGACCCCGCCGCCGCCGCCATCACTGCCAGCACGGCGACGGTGATGGAGACCTGGCTGATAAAAGGATTCTTCTCATGCGCTGCATGTTCCGCATGTTCCATGTGTTCATGGGCTTCCAGGGCGGGATCGGACATCGCAAGGCCTATTTGAACAGGTTCAGGTCAATGACATTGGCCATGGCCTGATAGCCGGCATCATTGGGATGCAGCTTGTCATTGAGATTGAAGTTCAGGTCGTAGGTGAGGGGATCGGACTTGTCGGCGACGGCGGGCGCGAAATCCACCACCCCGTCGAAGGCGCCGCCGGTCTTGATCCAGGTGTTCAGCGCCTCGCGCACCCGCTCGCCGTCGGCCATGTAGTAATGTGCGCCCTTGTAGGGCGTCAGCGTGGCGCCATAGACCTTGATGCCTTTGGCGTGGGCGCGTTCGATGATCTGCTTGTCGGCGGCGATCAGTGCATCGGCCGTCACCGGCTCGGTCGGGGGATAAAAGCCGCGGCCGATATCGTTGATGCCTTCGAGCAGGATGATGGCCTTGACCCCGGGAACGCTCAGCACATCGCGGTCCAGCCGCGCCAGCGCGCTGGGGCCGGTGCCATAGCGCAACAGACGGTTGCCGCCGATGCCGGTATTGACCACCGACCATTTGGAATGGCCGCCCGCCAGCCGTTCGGCCAGCCGGTCGGGCCAGCCGCGGAAGGCATTGGCGGTGGAAAGCGCGCCTTCGGTGATGGAATCGCCCAGGGTGACGATCACGCTGTCGGCGCTGACCGGGTCCACATCCACTTCGGTGACCAGTGCCGGCAAGCGCATCAGGCGTTGGTTCGGCAGGCTGGCGGCGGCGGTGTGGTTGCCGGGCATGCCCGCCACATACTGAAACAGGCTATGGCCGGTGCGCGAGAAGGGCCCCGGTATGTGCACCGAGATCACCAGCTTCTCCAACGCCTCCACTTTCAGGTCGATCGGATCCGACAGCAGCGGCGCGCTGGCCGGGATGGTGATGCCGGGCTTGCCGTCAAAAGTGACGACACGATCGCTGCCCGCGATCACGCTGCCGTCGGGACCGGCGGCGCCGACATGCACCGCGCCCAGGGTCAGGGCGTCGCTGCCGGCTTCATTGGAAAAGCGCAGGCGGATGCGCTTGCCCGCCACCGCCACCCGCACCAGCTGGCGGATGGTGACGTTGGAGGGATCGCTGTCGGCGATCAGCACCGGCACATTGCCGGGATTGTCGAGCAGAGGCGGAGTGGGCGCGGGCGGGTTGACCGGCATGGCCTGGCCGGGCGCCAGGGGAATCACCGACGGATTCGCAGGCGCCAGCGCAGGGGTTGTACCGGGTGGCAGCGGCGTGGAGACAAAGCCCCAGGCGCCGATCCAGGTCTCTTTGGTCAGCGGGGCTGCTTGCGCGCCCGCAGCCAGAATCAGAGCGCCGGCCAAGGCCAGATTCCAGGCAAAATGACGGATTCTCATATCCCACCCCATGTTTTTTGCTTGTGACGACTTTCCATGGGGCGGCGGAAGTGTGCAAGCCGCCCGGGAGGTGGGCAAAACGGGGCCCAAATGCATCGCCCACGGACCAAAACCGGGTGCTGGACGGGAAAAAGTCTGATTTTTCAGATGCTTCCCGTTGACGCCCGGGAACTTAACTGGAAGATTATGTCCAGCATCGCGACTCCATCGCGGGCAATGTCCCTGAAGGGGCCTGGGGATGATCAAGTCTGAATTGGTTGCGCGCCTGACGGCCCGCTATCCGCACCTCTACCACCGCGATGTCGAGCGCATCGTGACCACGGTTCTGGATTCCATCAGCAAAGCGCTGGCGGATGGCCATCGTGTGGAGTTGCGTGGTTTTGGCGCCTTCAGTGTCAAGGTGCGCCCCTCGCGCATGGGCCGCAATCCCCGCACCGGCGAGCCGGTGTCCGTGGGCCAGAAGCGTGCGCCTTTCTTCCGCACCGGCAAGGAATTGCGCGAGCGGCTGAATGGCGGTACGCCGGAGCCGTGAATCCAATCTTTGTTGCCCTTGATACCACCGATCTCGATTATGCCCGCCAGTTGGCGGAGCGCGTGCGCGGGTCCGTTGGCGGGCTGAAGCTCGGTCTGGAATTCTTCAGCGCCCATGGTCCCGATGGCGTGCGCGGCTTTGAAGGCTCCGGCCTGCCGATCTTCCTGGACCTGAAGTTCCACGACATCCCCAACACCGTGGCCGGCGCCTGCAGGGCGGCGGCGCAGTTGGGCGTTTCGATCATGAACGTCCACGCCCAGGGTGGGGCGGCGATGATGCGGGCGGCAGTAGAGGCGGCGCGCGGTGTGTCGCCTTCGACCAAGGTGATCGCGGTCACCATGCTGACCAGCCTCTCGGACGAGGATCTGCCGTCGGTCGGCCTGATGCCGCCGGTGGCCGACCAGGTATTGCGGCTCGCCTCCCTGGCCCAGCAATGCGGGCTGGATGGTGTGGTCTGTTCAGCGCATGAGATCGTCCGGCTTCGCGACGAGCTGGGTCCCGATTTCCTCCTGGTGGTGCCGGGTATCCGGCCTGTGGGCGCGGCGGTCGGCGATCAGCGCCGGGTGATGGGCCCGGCGGAGGCCGCCGCGGCCGGCGCCGACATATTGGTGATCGGCCGGCCGATCACGGGCGCCCCGGACCCCGCGCTGGCGGCCCGCGATATTGCCCAAAGCTTAGGCGTTCCAGTCGCTTAACCCCGGTTCCCGGCTTTGCTTGATTTCCCCCTTTCGCGGGCCCATACAGCCCAGCCGATGACTGTTGCGGTAAAAATCTGCGGCCTTTCCAGCCCCGACGCGATTGATGCGGCGGTGAGCGCGGGTGCGGTCTATGGCGGGCTGGTCTTTCATCCCAAATCGCCGCGCTTTGTCGCGCTGGAGCAGGCGCGGGTCCTGGCCGAGCGCATGCGCGGCCGGCTGAAAAGCGTGGCCCTGATCACCGACATGGACGATGCCGGGATTGCGGCGCTGGTGAAGACGGTGGCGCCCGAATTCCTGCAGCTGCATGGCAGCGAGACGGTCCAGCGCACCGCCGAGATCCGCGCCCGTTTCGGCCTGCCGGTGATCAAAGCCTTGCCGGTGGGCGAGGCGTCCGATCTTGCCGTGGCGGCCGGCTATGAAAAGGTCGCCGACATGCTGATGTTCGATGCGAAGCCGCCGAAAGGTGCGCAGCGTCCCGGCGGCCATGGCGCGGCCTTCGACTGGAAGATTCTCGCCGGCCGTTCGTTCGCCAGGCCCTGGTTTCTGGCCGGCGGGCTTGATCCCGACAATGTCGCGCGTGCCATTGAGCTTTCGGGTGCCCAGATGGTGGATGTGTCGTCGGGCGTGGAAAGCGCTGCCGGCGTGAAGGATGCCGCACGCATCGCCGCCTTCATCAACGCCACGCGGTATCCCGCCTCTATTGCCAAGCAGAGCGCATGAACCAGATTCCCAATTCCCTTCGCACCGGCCCCGATGTGGGCGGCCATTTCGGCGCCTATGGTGGCCGCTTTGTCGCTGAAACCCTGATGCCCTTGGTGCTGTCGCTGGAGAAGGCCTATGAGGCGGCAAAAAACGACCCGGCGTTTCAGGCCGAATTGTCGGGCCTTCTGACCCATTATGTCGGCCGCGAAAGCCCGCTCTATTTTGCCGAGCGGCTCACCGAACACCTGGCCGGTCCCAAAATCTATCTGAAGCGCGAAGACCTCAATCACACCGGCGCGCACAAGATCAACAACTGCCTGGGCCAGATCCTGCTCGCCCGGCGCATGGGCAAGACCCGCATCATCGCGGAGACCGGCGCGGGCCAGCATGGCGTGGCCACCGCCACGGTGGCGGCGCGCTTTGGGCTGCCCTGCACCGTCTATATGGGCGAAGTGGACATGGAGCGGCAGAAGCCCAATGTCTTCCGCATGCGCCTGCTGGGCGCGGAAGTGAAAGGTGTTTCATCCGGCTCGCGCACCTTGAAAGATGCCACCAACGAGGCGTTGCGCGACTGGGTCGCCAATGTCCACGACACGTTTTACATCATCGGTTCGGTGGTGGGCCCACATCCCTATCCCGCCATGGTGCGCGATTTCCAGGCCGTGATCGGCAACGAGGCCCGCGCCCAGGTGCTGGAGCGTGAAAAGCGGCTGCCCGACCTGGTGGTGGCCTGTGTCGGCGGCGGCTCCAATGCCGCCGGCATGTTCCATCCTTTCCTGGATGACGCGGGTATCGAAATTCATGGCGTGGAAGCGGCCGGCGATGGCGTGGACACGCCGCGCCATGCCGCCACCCTCTCCAAGGGCACGCCTGGCGTGCTGCATGGCGCGCGGTCTTATCTGCTGCAGGACCATGACGGCCAGATCATCGAGGCCCATTCCATTTCCGCCGGTCTCGATTATCCGGGCGTGGGCCCGGAGCACAGCTGGCTGAAGGACATCGGCCGGGTGAAGTATTTTTCCATCACCGATCGCGAGGCGCTGGACGCCTTCATGCTGCTGTCCAAGCTGGAGGGCATCATCCCGGCGCTGGAATCGGCTCATGCCATCGCCCATGTGGTGAAAATCGCCGGCCAGATGAAGAAAGACCAGACCATCGCCGTCTGCCTGTCGGGCCGCGGCGACAAGGACATCTTCTCGGTCGCCGAAAAGCTTGGAGAAAAGCTGTGAGCCGCTTGGCCGCCAGATTCGCCGCGCTGAAGAAGGAAGGCCGCGCCGCCTTCGTGCCCTTCATCACCGCCGGCGATCCCGACATGGAGACCAGCTTCGCCATTCTGGAAAAGCTGCCGGGGATCGGCGCCGATGTGATCGAGCTGGGCATGCCTTTCACCGATCCGATGGCCGATGGTCCGGCGGTACAGGCTTCTTCCGTGCGCGCGCTCAAGTCCGGCGCCACCATGGCCAAGGTGCTCAAGATGGTGGAGAAATTCCGCAAGGCCGACAAGAACACGCCGGTCGTGCTGATGGGCTATTACAATCCCATCCATGCCTATGGCACGGCGCGCTTCGCCCGCGATGTCGCGGTGGCGGGCGTGGATGGGTTGATCGTGGTGGACCTGCCGCTGGAAGAAGATGAAGTGCTGCGTGTGCCGGCCCAGGCCCAGGGCGTGGATCTGGTGCGCTTCGTCACGCCCACCACCGACGAGGCCCGGCTGAAGCGCATTGTGGGCGAGGCCAGCGGCTATCTTTACTATGTCTCCGTGGCCGGGGTGACCGGCACCAAGGCGGTGCCTGAAGACGAAGTACGCGCGGCGCTGACCCGCGTCAGGGCGGCCACCGATCTGCCTTGCGCGGTAGGCTTCGGCATCCGTTCGCCGGAACAGGCGGCCGCGGTTGCCCGGGTCGCCGACGGCGTAGTGGTGGGCTCGGCCATCGTCAGCCAGGTCGCGGCCAATCTGGACGCCGGAAAAGACAAAATCATTGCCGAAGTCTTAGGGTTGGCCCGCAATCTGGCCGGTTCCACCCATGCGGCCCGTCATGGTAAGGTGGTGGCATGAACTGGATCACCAATATCGTGCCGCCCCGCATCAAGGGCCTGATGGCTGCGAAGGGTAAGGGCGGCGGCGACACCCCCGAAAATCTCTGGAAGAAATGCCCGTCCTGCGGCGAGATGATTTTTCATCGCGACCTGGTGGCCAATCTGAACGTCTGTACCAATTGCGGCCATCACATGCGCATCGGTCCGGCCGAGCGGTTTGCCTATACCTTCGATCCCGGCAGCTTCACCGAACTGACGCCGCCCACGGTCCCGGCCGATCCGCTGCGCTTCAAGGGCGAGAAGAAATATTCCGACGAGATCAAGCAGGCGCGCGCCAAGACCGGCCGGCCGGAGGCCTTCACCGCCGCGCGCGGCAATATCGATGGCCTGCCGGTGATGATCGGGGTGCAGCCTTTCGATTTCCTGGGCGGCAGCCTGGGCATGGGTGTGGGCGAGGCGCTGGTCGAAAGCCTGCAGACGGCGGTCAAGGAAAAACGACCCTATGTGCTGTTCGTGGCCTCGGGCGGCGCGCGCATGCAGGAGGGCATCCTCTCCCTGATGCAGATGCCGCGTACCACTATCTGCGTGGACATGCTGCGCGAGGCGGGATTGCCATATGTGGTTGTGCTGACCGATCCCACCTTCGGCGGCGTCAGCGCTTCCTATGCCATGCTGGGCGACATCCAGATCGCCGAGCCCGGCGCGCAGATTGGCTTCACGGGCGCGCGTGTCATCGCCCAGACCATCCGCGAGAAGCTGCCCGAAGGCTTCCAGCGCGCCGAATATCTTTTGGAGCACGGCATGCTGGACATGGTCACGCACAGAAAAGAGATGCGCGCCACCCTATCGCGGGTGCTGCACATGCTGATGAAGCAGGAAAAGCCGCGCAGCAAGGTGCTTTCCATGCCCCGGCGCCCGGGCAATAGCGGCATCGCCGCTGTTCCCTAATGCTGTCGGAAACCACGCGCAGCGACGCCGTGCTGAAGCGCCTTCTGGCGCTGCATCCCAAAAAGATCGACCTGGCGCTGGATCGCATCCTGCGATTGCTGGCTGCCCTGGGCAATCCACATCTGAAACTGCCGCCGGTGATCCATGTCGCCGGCACCAACGGCAAGGGCTCGGCCTGCGCCTTCGCCCGCGCCATGCTGGAGGCGCAAGGCCTGAAGGTGCATGTCCACACCTCGCCGCATCTGGTGCGCTTCCATGAGCGCATCCGTCTGGGCGGCAAGCTGATCTCGGAAGAGGCGCTGGTGTCGCTGCTGGAAGAAGTGGAAGAGATCAACCAGGGCCGCGAGATCACCTTCTTCGAGATCACCGCCGCCGCCATGTTCCTGGCCTTTTCGCGCTATCCCGCCGATGCGGTGGTGCTAGAAGTGGGGCTGGGCGGCACTTATGACGCGACCAATGTGGTGCCCAATCCCGCCATGACGGTGATCCAGCCGGTGGGGATGGATCACAAGGAATTCCTGGGCGACGACCTGGCCGGCATCGCGGCCGAGAAGGCGGGCATCATCAAGAAGGGCTCGCCCTTGGTGGTGGGTCCGCAGAACGAAATCGCCCGTCATGTCATTCTTCGCCAGGCCGACCGGCTTGGCGTGCCGGTGTTTGAGTTCGGGCAGGACTTTGTCAGCCGCCAGGAACATGGCCGAATGGTCTATGAGGATCAGGCTGGCCTTCTGGACCTGCCGTTGCCCAGGCTTGTCGGCCGTCACCAGATCGAGAATGCCGGCGTCGCCATTGCCGCCTTGCGCCATGCCAGCCATGACTGGGGCGATGACATCGCCATCGAACGCGGCCTTTCCACCGTGGAGTGGCCGGCCCGCCTGCAGAAATTGCAGCGCGGCCCGCTGGTGGACGCAGCACCCAAAGGCGCCGAAGTCTGGCTGGACGGCGGCCACAATCCGCATGGCGCCGAAGCGGTGTCGCGCGCCATGGCCGACATGGAAGAACATGGCGAGCGGCCGCTCTATCTGATCTGCGGCATGCTGGCGAACAAGGATGCGCTTGCGTATCTGCGCAGCTTCAATGGATTGGCGCGGCATGTGGTGACGGTGGCGATCCCGGGCGAGGCGGGCAGCCTGGGGGCGGGCGCGCTTTACGATGTGGCGCGCCGTGCCGGTCTGGATTCCGCGCCGGCCGAAGACCTGGACGACGCCATGCTGCAGGTCACGGCCTGGACGCGGCTGGACGACCAGGAAACGCCGCCGCGTATCTTGATCTGCGGGTCTTTGTATCTCGCCGGAAAAGTGCTCGCAGAGAACGGGTGAACTTTGTCATGCCCGCGTAAGCGGGCATCCATGGTCAACAAAAACGCAAGTTGAGAAATGGATTCCCGCTTGCGCGGGAATGACAAAAGAAGCGTTAGATCGAACTCTCGATCCATTCCTTGATCTTGGACTTGGGAAGCGCGCCAACCTTGGTCGCGGCCACTTGGCCCTGATGGAAGATCATCATGGTGGGAATGCCGCGTACGCCATACTTGGTGGGCACATGCGGATTCTCGTCGATGTTCAGCTTGGCGATGGTCACCTTGTCGCCCAGCTCGGCCGACAGCTCGTCCAGCGCCGGTGCGATCATGCGGCAGGGTCCGCACCACTCTGCCCAGAAATCCACCAGGACGGGCTTCTTGGCATCCAGGACATCGGCCTGGAACGAGGCGTCGGACACTTTGATGGGCATGAGCGTGATCCTGAAAACTGCGGCACAATATCTAGGAACGAGCACTCCGTGGGTCAAGGTTGGCCGGGTCAAGGCGGGCCATTATCCCCGCCATTTGGGCGTCCAGAACCACATCGGAAAGCTGTAGAAGCCGTGGACCGTCGGTGAAGACCAGGCCGCAGACGATTCGACGCCCCAAGAACACTTTGGCGGCGGCGGCGCGGTAGAGCGCCATCTGGGCAAGGTAAACCGCCGGAACGTCCGCTTCGCGCGCAGGCGGCGGCCGATTGGTCTTGTAGTCCAGGATCAACACGCTTTCGTCCGTCACCGCCAGCCGGTCGATGCGGCCATTGACGCGGGCGCCAATACCCAGTTCCGGCAGCTCGGCGAGAAGCCCGGCCTCGGCCTGGCTGCCGGGCGCAAAGGCAGCGGCAAAGGCGGGATCGTCGAGAACCGCCAAGGTTTCGTCCACCAGCCTTTCCGGTTGCTTGAGTCCGCTGGCTTGCACAAAGGCCAGCGCCACCGCGCGGCGGCGGCCCGGCGCGATCTCCGGCAGTCGCGCGAGCAGCGCATGCACCACAAGACCGCGACGGAAGCGGCCTGCGCCTGTCGGTGAGAAAGCCGGCGGGGCTTCGCCCACGGCATCCGACGGACGGATCAACCGCGGCAAAGCCGGTTCGACCGGCGCAGGCCGGCTGGCCCAAGCGGGCAGGGCCTTCTGTTTGGGTGCGGGCGCGGCGGCGACGCCTTTCTCTTCG
>Ga0302314_10018710_pt1 | contig 11539 bp, 8 predicted proteins | sample III_Palsa_N2_3_FD_200533 | JGI IMG/M metagenome (GOLD analysis project Ga0302314, IMG submission 200533) | Peat permafrost microbial communities from Stordalen Mire near Abisko, Sweden - III_Palsa_N2_3 | ecosystem: Environmental > Terrestrial > Soil > Palsa > Peat permafrost | place: Sweden... | reverse complement strand
TCGCGCGTTCGAGGTGGCCGGCTACCGATTCGATGCGATATTCCGACCCGTGGAACAGATCCTCGTGCCGAAAGAGACCAAGCCGGCGACGCCGGCCGCCGCGCAGCGCTCCTCAGCCGCGCCCCGCGCAGCGACGCCCGGCGCAGGGACGCCCCGCTCCTCCCCCGCGCCGAGGCCGTGATCCGCGCCTCGAGCGCCGGCTTCGGGCGGCGCTTCGCGGCGCTGATCTACGACGGCTTTTTGCTCATCGCCGTGCTCATGCCCTATACCTGGGTCGTGGTGTTGATTCACGGCGGTGCCGTGACCGAGGCGAACGGGCGGATTACATGGTGGGCGTACCGGATGGGCGCGCTCGCCATCATGGCCGCCTACTACGTGCTCAATTGGACCCGCAGCGGCCAAACATTGGGCATGCGCGCGTGGCGGCTGCGCGCGCTCACCGACTCGGGAAAGCCGTTGCACGTTGGACAGGCAGTGGCCCGGTTCTTCTGGGGGGTGGTGGCCTGGGCGCCGTTCGGGCTCGGGGTACTGTGGCTGTACGCCGATCCCGAGCATCTCGCCTTGCACGACCGTCTGTCGCGAACCCGGGTGGTGGTGTTATCGCGTTCTCGCGATCGCAACCAGCGTGCAGAATCCGAGGATCGCGGTCGGGAGCCAGCCGATCAGCAGAGGATTCAATCCGAATAGCTGTCCGCCGTTCTCGACGGTGCGCAGGATGAGAAAGAACACGACGCCGAGCATCACGCCGATGACCGTGCGCGTGCCGGCGCCCGCGGTGCGCAGCGGACCGAACACGAAGGGGAGCGATAACAGCGTGACGATGATCACCGCGACGATGCGTGCGAGCCGTCCCCAGTAGCCGATCTCGTAGACTGCCGGATCGAGGCTGTTGCGGCGCAGATGGTCGATGTACGAGCGCAGGCCCGCGAGCGTGAGGAGGTCGGGGTCGGTGGCGGCGAGACTCAGGAAATCGGGATTGATGGTCGAGCGGACGGTGACCTCGTCGATGACGCCGCTGTCGACGTGATCTTCGCCGAAGGTGGTGCTCGCCACGTTGTGCATGCGCCAGCGGCCCGGGTCGGCGACCGAGATGCGATCGGCGCGCTTGATGGATTTCAGGCGATTCGCGCCCTCGAGCTCGTACAACGACACCCCGCCAAAGGACTGGTCGACCTCGCCGGTCTGCACCCTGAGGATGAGATTGCCGTCCTTCACCCACGCGCTGCTGGTGCCCGCGAAGCTCACGTCCGCGAGCTTGCTGGTGGTTTTCTCGCGCTTGGCGAACTGCGCGAGGGGCGGCGCCACGTATTCGCCGACGGCATACATGATGAGCGCGAGCGTGAGGCCCGCGATGCCCACCGGCCAGGCGATGCGCCACACCGACACGCCCGAGGCGCGCGTCACCACGAGCTCGCTCCCCGCCGCCAGCTGCCCAAGCCCCATGAGCGCGCCGATGAGCGCGGCGATGGGCAACAGCTCGAAGACCTGTTGCGGCAGATTGAGCAGCGTGAACAGGAAGGCATCGCCCGTGCCGTACTCCCCCGTGCCGATGTCGCTTTGTTGGCTGATGAACAGGAACAGGCCGCCGAGCGTCAACAGCACCGCCATCACCATGGCGGTGTAGAGCATGACCGTGCGGTATAGATAGCGATCGATCGTATTCACGTGCCTCGTCCCTCGCGATACACCAAGTACAGCCCGAACGACAGGGCCAGAATGTGCACCCACCACACGCCGATCGCCGGGGGCAACTGCCCCTTCTCGATCCAGACCTTGCAAGCGGACAAAAGGTTCGCGTAGATCAAATAAACCACGATGGCGAAACCCACGCGCGCGTAGCGGCCCTGGCGCGGCCGCAGCCGGGAAAGGGGCACGGCCACGAGCGTGAGCACCATCGCCATGATGGGGCTCGAGGCCCGAAACTGCAGCTGCGCGATGTCCACGAGCGCGCTCGAGCCGATCAGCAGCCGCGTCGGCTTGGTGTCGGGGTCATTCTCGGTGCTCAGGGTCTGCTCGGGCGTCAGGATGGGAATGCCGTGCTCGCTGAACTCGATCACCCGAAAGTCGCTGTGTCCGGGCACTCCTTCGTAGCGCCGTCCGTTGAACAGCGTGACGAAGTGCGCCCCGCTCGTCCCCGCCTTCGAGTACGTCGCCGTGTCGGCGAGGGCCACTTCGATGCGCTCGCCCGTCTCCCGGCGCACGAATACGTTGTGCAGTACGCCTTCGGCGTCGACGCGCTCGGCATAGAACACGGCGTCGCCTCCCCCGCTCATGAAGGAGCGGAATCGTCCCGCATCGAGCTGCCCGAACTGCGCCTCCTTGGCGGCCGACTGGCGCAGGAGCTGCGCCTCGTGGTCGGCGCGGGGGACCTGCACGAACGTGAGCCACGCAAGCCCGGCGGCGATCACCACGGCAAAGACCGACAGCGGGCCCAAGAGCCGCGCGGGCGAGAAGCCGCAGCCCTGCAGCGCGGTCATCTCGCTGTCGTGGTAGAGCCTGCCGAGCGCGAGAATGATGGCGAGCAACAGCCCCACGGGCACAATCACCGACAGGTTCATGATCGCGCCGAGCGCGATCAGGTCGAAGACGATGTGGCGGCCGTAGGCGTTCTCCGCCGCCCGCCCGAGCACCTTCGAGAGCTGGTTCGACACCAGAATCGCCACCAGGATGCCGGTGACGGCGAGCCACGTCTGCACGACTTCGCGCAGCACGTAGCGTTGGACGGTCCACTTCATGGCAACGAGCTTAGAGCCTGGGCGTTAATCTAGTAAACTATTCGCAATGAAAGAGTCACCCAATAGCGGAGCCCGAGATATGGAATTCAAGGTGATCGTCGATGCCAAGGCACGCGCGACGGCCGGCTGCGCCGTCGTCGGCGTCTACGAGAACGGCGAGCTCGGCGCGGCCACCCGACATCTCGATGCCCAGCTCGGAGGCCTCATCGCACGTCTGCATTCCGCGGGCGATTTCGCCGCAAAGTTGGGCGACGCGCTGCTCCTGCCGCAGCCGCAGGGCGCCGCCGCGCAGCGTGTGTTGCTGCTCGGCCTCGGAGCGCGCGCCGGATTCGGCCGCAAGCAGTACCGCAAGGCCTTGACAACGAGCGCCCAAGCGATACTAAAAACCGGCTCGGCCGACGCGATCGTATATCTCGCGCTCGAAGATGTGCCCGGCATGGAGACAGGCTATCGCGCTCGTGCAGTCGCGGAAGTCTTTTCCGCGCAAATGTACAAGATTCCCGACTTGAAAACGGCTCCCAAGCCGAAACCGCCGAAGCTCGCACGCCTCACGGTGGCCGCGGACAATGCGCGCTCGGCGAAAGCCATGACGACGGGCCTCAAGATCGGCGCCGCGATCGGCGCGGGCAGCGCGCTCGCCCGCGATCTCGGCAACCTGCCGCCCAATGTGTGCACGCCGACCTACCTCGGCGAGCGTGCGCTCGCGCTCAGCGCCGAGTGGCCGCGCATCAAGACCAAGGTGCTCGACGAGGCCGCGATCAAGGCCCTGAAAATGGGAGCGTTCCTGGCGGTCACGCAAGGCTCCGAGCAGCCGCCGCGCTTCATCGTCTGCGAGTATCGCGGCGGCAAGAAGGACAGCGCACCGATCTGCCTGATCGGCAAAGGCATCACGTTCGACTCGGGCGGAATATCGCTGAAGGACCCGCCCGGAATGGACGAGATGAAGTTCGACATGAGCGGCGCCGCCACGGTACTCGGCGCGCTGCGCGCGGCCGCCGAGCTCGCGCTGCCGTTGAACGTGGTCGGGCTCGTGGCCGCGTGCGAGAACATGCCGGACGGCCGTGCGATCAAGCCCGCGGACATCGTCACCTCGATGTCGGGCCAAACGGTCGAGATCCTGAATACCGATGCCGAGGGCCGGCTGGTTCTGTGCGATGCCATCACCTATAGCCGCCGCTTCAAGCCCGCGGCCGTGATCGACGTGGCCACCTTGACCGGCGCCTGCATCATTGCGCTCGGCCATCACTTCAGCGGTCTCATGAGCAATACCGAAGCGCTGGCCGATGAGCTGCTCGCCGCGAGCACGCGCGCCGACGATCGGGCGTGGCGCCTGCCCATCGGCGAGGAATACGCGGAACAGCTGAAGAGCAACTTCGCGGATTTTGCCAACGTCGGCGGCCGCGAGGGCGGCGCCAGCACCGCGGCCGCGTATTTGTCGAAGTTCGCCAAGGATATGGCCTGGGCGCATCTCGATGTCGCCGGCACCGCCTGGCTCGGCGGCTCGCAGAAAGGCAGCACGGGCCGCCCGGTGCCGCTCCTCACCGAGTTCCTCCTCCATCGCGCGAGCCGCGTGCGCTGAAGGCGTAGGGGCGCGCCCGAGAGCCTCTCGCATGACGGAACGGGTTGATTTCTACGTGCTCCCGAGCACCGCTCCCGAGCAACGCTGCCGGCTCGCGTGCCGGCTCGCGGCGCAGGCCTATCTTGCGAACGCGCGCGTCATCATCTGGAGCGGGAGCGATGCGGAGGCGCGAGCCTGCGATGAGCTGTTGTGGACGTTCGATGACCGCGCCTTCGTGCCGCACCGGATCAGCCGCGACGAGCAGCTGGCGGACCGCGGCACGCCCGTGCATGTGACGGTGGCGCTCGACGGGGTCGACACAGCCGATCTGCTGGTGAATCTCGCCGATCGGCTGCCCGACGGATTGCCGCGCTTCACGCGCGTAGCGGAGATCATCGATGCCGACGAGTCACGCCGGCGGCTCGGGCGCGAACGCTTCAAGGCCTATCGCGATCAGAAGCTCCCGCTCGAGACTCGCCAATGCCGCGACAGCGAGGACCTCTGACGGCGTTGCGCGCCGCCGCGCGCCGCCCCCGGCTATAATCCATCGTCATGGATAAAGCCTATTCCCCCGGCGCAATCGAGTCGCGCATCTACGCTTTCTGGGACAGTTCCGGATATTTCGCGCCGAGCGGACGCTCCACGCCCTACTCCATCGTCATTCCGCCCCCGAACGTCACCGGCACGCTGCACATGGGGCACGCGTTCCAGGACACGATCATGGATGCGCTCATCCGCTATCACCGGATGAGCGGCTTCGACACGCTGTGGCAGCCGGGCACGGACCACGCGGGCATCGCCACCCAGATGGTGGTCGAGCGGCAGCTGAACGCTGCGGGCCAAACCCGCACCGAGCTCGGGCGCGAGGCCTTCGTCGAGCGCGTGTGGCAATGGAAAGAACAATCGGGCGGAACCATCGCACAGCAGATGCGCAGGCTCGGCGCATCGGTCGATTGGACCCGCGACCGCTTCACCATGGATGCGGGGCTCTCGCGAGCGGTCACCGAAGTGTTCGTCCGGCTCTACGATGAACGCCTCATCTATCGCGGCAAACGCCTGGTCAATTGGGATCCGGTGCTGAAGACGGCGCTGTCGGACCTCGAGGTGGCCGCATCGGAGGAGGACGGGCATCTGTGGCACCTGCGCTATCCGCTCGCCGAGGGCCCGCTCGCCGATGGCACGGGCTTTGTCGTGGTCGCCACGACCCGTCCCGAAACGATGCTGGGCGATGCCGCCGTGGCGGTGCATCCGGAGGATGAGCGTTATATTCACCTGATCGGGCGGCGGCTGAAGCTCCCGCTCACCGATCGGCAGATCCCCGTGATCGCCGACGCTTATGTCGATCCGGCTTTCGGCTCAGGCTGCGTAAAGATCACGCCCGCCCACGACTTCAACGATTACGAAGTCGGCCTGCGCCACCATCTGCCCATGCTCAACATTTTCACACCCGCGGCGGCGCTGAACGAGACGGTGCCGGCGCCGTACCGCGGACTCGACCGATTCGTCGCGCGCGAACGCGTGCTTGCCGATCTCGAGGCGCAGGGTCTCATCGAGCGCGTCGAGCCGCATAAGCTCACGGTGCCGCGCGGCGAGCGCAGCAACGCGGTGCTCGAGCCGCTCCTGACGGACCAGTGGTTCGTCGACATCAAGCCGCTCGCCGAACCGGCGCTGCAAGCCGTCGAGCAAGGGCGCATCCGCTTCATTCCCGACAACTGGACCGGCGTCTATTACGACTGGATGCATAAGATCAAGGATTGGTGCATCAGCCGCCAGCTCTGGTGGGGCCACCGCATTCCCGCGTGGTACGACGCCGACGGGCAGGTCTATGTCGCGCGCAGCGAAGAGGAGGCGCGCGCCAAATACGCCATCGCCCCATCGGCGGTGCTGCGCCAGGATGAGGACGTGCTCGACACTTGGTTCTCCTCGGCGCTCTGGCCCTTCTCCACACAAGGGTGGCCGGAGCGCACCCGCGATCTTCAGAGCTATTATCCGACCTCGGTGCTGGTCACCGGCTTCGACATCATCTTCTTCTGGGTGGCCCGCATGATCATGATGGGCCTCAAGTTCGCCGGTGACGTGCCGTTTCGCGCGGTGTACATCCACGGCCTCATCCGCGATCACGACGGACAGAAGATGTCGAAGTCGAAGGGCAATGTCATCGACCCGCTGGACATCGTCGACGGCATCTCGCTTGACGATCTGCTCGCCAAGCGCACCACGGGTTTGATGCAGCCGCAGATGAAGCCGGCCATCGAGAAGGCGACGCGGCGGCAATTTCCGCAGGGCATTGCCGCGTTCGGCACCGATGCGCTGCGGCTCACCTTCGCGGCCCTCGCGACGCAGAGCCGCGATCTGCGTTTCGACCTTGCAAAGGTCGAGGGATTTCGCAATTTCTGCAACAAGCTGTGGAATGCCGCGCGCTATGTGCTCATGAACGTCGAAGGCAAGGAGCTCGCGCCGCGCGCCGGCGCCCCCGATGCGAGCCTCGCCGACCGCTGGATTCGCGCGCGCCTGAAAGCGATGCTCGCCCGCGCGCATCAGGGCTTCGCGGAGTATCGGCTCGATACCGTGGCAAACGCGCTCTATGAATTCACCTGGAACGAGTTCTGCGACTGGTACCTCGAGCTCTCCAAAGCCGTGTTGCAGTCCGACGCATCGAGCGAGCGGGAGAAAAGTGCCGCGCGGCGCACGCTGATCGACACTCTCGAGACCCTGCTGCGGGCACTGCATCCGCTTGCGCCGTTCATCAGCGAGGAGATCTGGCAGCGGGTGCGCGAATCTGCCGGAGCGAGCGGACCCTCGATCATGGTGAGCGCATATCCCCGCGTGGAGGACATCGAAACGGACTCGGACGCGGAGGTCGAGATGCAGTGGGTGATGAATTTCATTCTCGGCGTACGCCAGATACGCGGCGAGATGGATATCGCGCCCGCGCGGCGCATGGACGTGCTGCTGCAGAACATCGGGCCGGACGATACGGAGTACCTGGCGCGCAACCGCGCCTCCCTCATGCGCCTCGCAGGCGTCGCCGAGCCGCGCATCCTCGCCGCCGGCGAGCCGGCACCCATCTCCGCGGTGGCCCTCGTGGGGCGGCTCGAAATCCTCGTGCCCATGGCGGGCCTGATCGACCCGAAGGCCGAACTCGAGCGGTTGGCGAAGCGCCGGCGGCGCGCCGAGGTGGATCTCGAGAAGCTCGAGGCCAAGCTCGCGAATGGGGATTTCGCGAAGAATGCTCCCGCCGAGGTGGTCGCCAAGGATCGGGCCCGCGTCGCGGAGCTGCGCGCCGAGATCGATCAGCTGGCGAAGCAGATCGCCCGCGTGAACCGCTTGCTCGACACATGAGCGATCCGGCTGCAAGCGCGCCGATCGCCGCGATCCTCTCGCAGTTGAACCGCGTCATTCTCGGCAAGGAGGAGCAGATTCGGCTCTGCCTCGCGTGCCTGCTCGCGCGCGGGCACCTGCTCATCGAGGACATCCCGGGCGTCGGCAAGACCACACTCGCGCACGCCCTCGCCCGCACGCTCGGCTTGTCGTTCCAGCGCGTTCAGTTCACCAGCGATTTGTTGCCGGCGGACGTGCTCGGCGTGTCCATCTTCGATCGCGAGACCGGTAAGTTCCGCTTCCAGCGCGGCCCGATCTTCGCGCAGCTCGTGCTGGCCGACGAGATCAACCGTGCCTCCCCCAAGGCGCAGAGCGCACTGCTCGAGGCGATGGAGGAGCGGCAAGTGACGCTCGACGGCCAATCCATGCCGCTGCCCGATCCATTCTTCGTGATCGCGACGCAGAACCCGCAGGAGCAGGTGGGCACTTTTCCGCTGCCCGAATCGCAGCTCGACCGCTTTCTCATGCGCGTGCACCTCGGGTATCCGGCCGCGGCGGCGGAGCGCGAGCTGCTGAGCGGCACGGATCGGCGCGAGCTCGTGAACTCCCTGTCGAGCATCGCGAGCGTCGAGACCTTGCACGAGCTGCAGCGCCGCGTGCTCGATGTGCACGTGTCCCCGGCACTGCTCGACTACGTGCAGGCGCTCATCGCGCATACGCGCAGCGCCGCCGGGCTCGCGGTCGGGCTCTCGCCGCGAGCCGGCATCGGACTGCTGCGCGCCGCGCGCGCGTGGGCACTCGTCGCGGGGCGCAACATGGTGACGCCCGAACACGTGCAAGCGGTCTTTCCCTCCGTGGTCGAGCATCGCATCGAGCAGCGCGACAGCGGGCCCGCGGCCGCTCAGCGGCTGCTCGAGGCCGTTCCGGTGCCTTGAAGAAGCGACTCCAGGATCTGCGGCGCGCCTCCGGGCGGCGCTTGCGTGCCTGGAACGCGCGCCGCCACGGCGCGGATTCTCTTCCGCTGACGATCAACCGCCGGCGCATTTACATCGTGCCGACCCGCTTCGGCCTCGCGCTGGCGGCGCTGCTCGCCGCCATGATCGTCGCCGCGCTCAACTACAACAGCAATCTCGCCCTGGCCTTCGCATTTTTCATGGCCTCGCTCGCGCTGGTCGCCATGCATCACTGCCACCGCAATCTGTCGGGACTGAGCGTCGATGTGAACCTCGAGAGCGATGCGTTCGCAGGCGCGGATACGGTGTTTCATTTCATGCTGCGCAACGAATCCTCGCTCGAGCGCAGCGGCCTCGAGGTGTCGCTCGAGGGCGAGAAGCCGGCGCGCGCCACCGCAAGCGTTCCTCCGCACAGCGACGAGCGCCTGGCCCTCGAGGTCCCCATCGCGCGCCGCGGCGTGCAACGGTGGGACCACGTCCAGGTGCGCACGATGCACCCGTTCGGCTGGTTCCGTGCGTGGACCTACGTACACACCTCGCTCACGGCTTTCGCAGCGCCGCGCCCCGAGGGGAACCGTCCTCTGCCCTCGGCGGCCGGCAGCGGCCACGCGCCGCTCGGTGAGACGCATGGCGAGGAGGAGTTCGCGGGCCTTCGGCCTTATGCCCCGGGCGTTGCGCTCAAGCACATGGCCTGGAAAGTGCTCGCGCGCGGCGGCGAGCCGGCGGTGCGTGTCTATACCGACCTCGGCGCGCTACCCGAGTGGTTGGAATGGTCCGCGCTCGAGGGCGTCGAGATCGAGGCACGCCTGTCGCAGCTCTGCCGCTGGATTCTCACCTGCGAATCGCGCTCCGCCCGTCCCTACGGGCTGCGGCTCCCCGGCATTGAAATCGCGCCGGGCCGCGGTCCCACCCACCGGATCCGATGTCTGCGCGCACTCGCGCAGCAGCCGGGCGTCGCATGATGCGCGGGGCGCCGCCACGCCGGGCTTCGCCGGCCGCGCACGAGGTCACGTATCGACAGCTACGCACCATGGGCGCCTGCCTCGGCCTCGCCATCGCGGCGCATGTCGCGGCCCTGCCGCCATGGCTGACGGCACTCGTGGCGGCGAGCATCGCGATGCGGCTATTCCTGGCTGCGCGCGGCCGTGCTGCGCCGGGCAGACCGGTCAAGCTGGGCATCGCCGCGGCCTCGATCGCCATCCTGTTCTTGCAGTTGCGCACCTTCAACGGGCTCTCGGCCGGCACCGCGCTGTTGAGTCTGGTCGCGGGCCTGAAATTTCTCGAGACCCACACGCGGCGCGATTTGTACGCCGTGGCGCTGATCATCTATTTCTTGTGCCTGTCGGCGCTGCTGCGGAGCGACTCGTTCTGGCTGCTGCTTTATCTGCTCGGTGTCGCCTGGCTCAGCGCCGCGGCCTTGCTGCGCCTCGCGCTCTGGACGCCGCTCCATGGCTGGCCGCTCGATCTGCGCTACGTGGGACGCATCTCGGCCCAAGCGCTGCCGGTCGCCGCAGTGCTGTGGCTGTTCTTTCCGCGTTTCGATGCACCGCTGTGGCAATTGCCGTCGGAGCGCGGCAACGCGCAGACCGGGCTCAGCGATACCATGAGCCCGGGCGACATCGTGGATCTCGCGCTCTCGGACGAGATCGCCTTTCGCGTTCGTTTCACCGGCCCCTTGCCGCCCGCGGATGAGCGTTACTGGCGCGGACCCGTATTGCACGACACCGACGGGCACAGCTGGCGGAACGTCGGACCGCCCGCCGGGAGCGCCCGGACGCTCATAGCGGAAGGTCCCGCATACAACTACACCTTGAGCCTCGAGCCGCATGCCTTCAACTGGCTGTTCGCGCTCGATTGGCCCGACAAGTGGAGCGTGCCCGACGGACGCCTCAACGCCGACGATACCCTGGTGCAAAGCGAGCCGGTGTCGCGGCCGCTCGATGTGAGCGCCCAGTCGCACACCCACGTAGCCACGCAGGAGCCGTTGAGTGCGACGGCGCGCCGACGGGACACGCAGTTACCGTCGAACCGCAATCCGCGAGCAATCGCGCTGTCGGCAGAGCTGCGCCGTTCGCACCCCGATGATCTGGAGCTCGCGCAAACGGTGCTCGAGCTGTTCCACAGGGAGGAGTTCTTCTACACGCTCTCGCCGCCGCCGCTCGGCGAGAACTCGGTCGACGATTTTCTGTTCGACACCCGGCGCGGCTTCTGCGGACACTACGCCTCCGCCTTCGCGACGCTCATGCGCGCCGCCGGTATCCCCGCGCGCATCGTCACCGGCTATCACGGCGGAACCTACAATCCCTACGCAGGCTATTGGATCGTTCGGCAAAGCAACGCGCACGCCTGGGATGAGATTTGGATTGCGGGCCGAGGCTGGGTGCGCGTCGATCCGACGGCGGCGATCGCCCCGGCGCGGGTCGAGGCGGGACTCGACAGCACGCTCGCGGCGGAGCCGTTGGGCCTTGGGATTCGCGCGCGCGTGCCATGGATCACCGATTTGCGCCTGCGCCTCGATGCGCTCGGACAGCTTTGGCGGCAGCGCTTTCTGAATTTCAACCAGGTCGCGCAGCTCTCGCTCATCGAGCGGCTGGGCATCGCGGAGCCCGACGCGCAGAAGATCGTTCTGGTGATGGCCGCGGGCTTGATGCTCGCGTTTGCATGGCTCGTCTGGCAGTTGCGCCGCGAGGAGCGCGCGGAGCCTCGCGACCCGGCAGTCGTTGCCTACCGCCGCTTGTGCAGAAGGCTTGCCGCCATCGGCTTGGCGCGCCGGCCGCACGAAGGCGCGGAAGGCTACGCGGCCCGGGTCGGGCAGGCTCGTCCCGATCTCGCCGCCGCCGTCGCGGCGTTGTGCGCCAGCTATTCGCGGTTGCGTTATGCGCAACCCTCGCCCGAGCACGGCGCGGATCTGGACGCCTTGGTCGCGCGCACCCGGGCTTTTCGCCCGCGCCGCCGAGCGCCCGACTCCGGGC
>Ga0302314_10018708_pt1 | contig 11540 bp, 9 predicted proteins | sample III_Palsa_N2_3_FD_200533 | JGI IMG/M metagenome (GOLD analysis project Ga0302314, IMG submission 200533) | Peat permafrost microbial communities from Stordalen Mire near Abisko, Sweden - III_Palsa_N2_3 | ecosystem: Environmental > Terrestrial > Soil > Palsa > Peat permafrost | place: Sweden... | reverse complement strand
CGCTTCACCTGTGGTCGCGGCTGTGGTCGTCGCCGCGCTGTGCCTGGCGACGCTCGCCATCGCCGCCCCGCACCTGCTCCCCTATGGCAGCCAATCGGAAGGCCCGGCCTTCGCCTTCCCGCGCGGCGTGGTCTGGTTCTTAGGGATTCTCTGTTTCATCCTCTTCCTGACCGAGGGCTCTGTGCTCGACTGGAGCGCAGTCTTCCTGAGTTCGGTGCGCGGCATGGCCAAATCGTATGCGGGCCTGGGCTACGCCGCCTTCGCCTTGACCATGACCGTCGGCCGGCTGACCGGCGACCGGATCGTGCAGCGGTTTGGCGGCGCCAACATCATCCTCTTCGGCGGCCTTTGCGCCGCGGCCGGCTTCGCGTTGGCGACGCTTGTGGGGTCCTGGCCCGTGGCCCTGGTCGGTTATGCCCTGGTCGGCGCCGGCTGCTCCAACATCGTGCCGGTGCTGTTCAGCGGCGTCGGCCGCCAGACCGACATGCCGGAAAGCGTCGGGGTGCCGGCGATCACGACCCTGGGCTATGCCGGCATCCTGATCGGCCCGGCCGCCATAGGCTTCGTCGCCCGCCTAGCCAGCCTGCCCGCCGCCTTTATGATCCTGGTCATCATGCTGGTCGGCGTGGCGGCGAGCGGCCGGCTGCTAAAGCTCTAGCCACCCCGCACTTCTCGGAAGGGGACGTCGCGGTCCACCTCCGGCTCCTTGGGCAGGCCAAGCACGCGTTCGCCGATGATGTTGCGCTGGATCTGGTCGGTGCCGCCGCCGATCGAGGTGAAATAGGCGTTCAAGGTCAGGAAGTTGGCGTCTTCGGCGCGCGGATGGTCGCAGCCTTCTAGCAGGCTGCCCGCGCCCAGGATGGCGGTGCGCAGGCGCGCCTCCTCGTGCAGGATGCGCGACATGGCGAGCTTGCCGAGGCTCATGACCGGCGAGGAAGTCCCCTGGGCGAGGTCCGCCTTGGCGCGGGCGGTGTTGAGCGCGTTGAGTTTCTTGTAAGCAATCACCCGGGCGATATCCTGGCGCAGCACAGGGTCGGAAAGCACGCCGGCCTCGCGGGCGAGCGCGATCAGCGGCTCCTCGCCCACCGCCTCCGCGACGCCGGAACGCGGGCCGCGCGCCCCCTCGCCCATCACCGAGCGCTCATAGGCCAACGCCGTCTGCAGGACGCTCCAGCCCTGGCCGAGTTCGCCGAGCAGGTTCTCCGCCGGAACTGTGGCCTCGGTGAGGAAGACCTCGTTGAAATGGCTCTCGTCGGTGATCTGGCGCAGCGGCCGCACCTCGACGCCCGGCTGCTTCATCGGCAGGAAGAAGAAGCTGAGGCCCGCATGCTTAGGCACGTCCCAATTGGTGCGAGCGATCAGCATGCCGTAGTCGGCGGTCGCCGCCGTCGAGGTCCAGACCTTCTGGCCGTTGACCACATAGTGGTCGCCATGGAGCTCGGCGCGCGTGCGCACCCCGGCCAGGTCCGACCCGGCGCCCGGCTCGGAATAAAGCAGGCACATGACGATCTCGCCGCGCAGGATCGGGCCGATCAGCTTGGCCTTCAGCGCCTCGGTTCCCTTGGCCAACAGGGTGTTGGCGTAGAGCTGGGTGCGATCCTGGCCAGTGCCGGGCGCGCCGACACGGGCGAACTCTTGCTCGACGATGCGGCCCTGTTCGTTGGAGAGGCCGCGGCCGAACCATTGCACCGGCCAGCGCGGCGCGGCCCAGCGCGCCTCGACCACCTTGGCGATCCAGGCGCTGTAGCCCCCGCCGTCGGCCTGGCGATTGTCGCGGATGGACGGGTCCCAATTGGCCTTCAACCAGGACGCCACCTTCTCGCGGAGGTGGTCGTCGGAGACGGAGGCGAGGCTCGCGGCGTCGTCCATGATCAGGCTCCCAACTGGCGGATGTAACGTTCGCGATAATAGGCGGGCGCGCCGAAAAGCTGGGCGTCGGCCCGCGCCCGGCGCAGGTAGAGGTGCGCCGGATGGGCCCAGGTGAAGGCGATGCCGCCATGCATCTGGATTGCGGTCGCGGTGGTGGTTGAGAAGGCGTCGGCGCAGGCGAAGGCCGCCAGGCTGATGGCCGCATCGGCGTCCGGCGCGTCCTCGGCCAGGGCGCGGGCGGCGTTGCGGGCGGCCGAGATGGCCGATTCCGATTCCAGCAAAAGGTCCGACGCCATGTGCTTGATCGCCTGGAAACTGCCGATGGCGCGGCCGAACTGGATGCGCGCCTTGGCGTAGTCGACGGTAAAGTCCAGCACCCGCCGCGCCCCGCCGGCCTGTTCGCCGGAAAGCCCGACCAGGGCGAGGTTCAGCGCCTGTTGCACGGCGTCCCATACGGAGCCTCTCGCCGCAAGGCGCCGCGCCCGCGTGTTGACGAAGGTGATCCTGGCCAGGCGTAGCGTGTGGTCGAAGGTCGGCAGGGCCGCGATGGCGGCGGCCTTTGGATCGACCTCGTACACCTGCAGGTCGTCGCCCGCCTTGGCGACCACGAGCAGAACATCGGCGTTCTGGCCGTGGATCACGTAAGAAGCCTTGCCCTTGAGCCGCCAGCCGCCCTCCGCCTCGGTCGCCGTCACTGAGATCCCTTCCGGCGTCCAAGTTCCCGCATCGCCGGTCAGGGCCACCGAGGCGATGCTGGTTCCCGCCGCGATGCCTGGGAGCAGGCGTCTCTTGGCGTCATCGTCGCCGAGCGCGCGCAAAAGCTCGGCAGCCAACACGCCGCTGGCCAGCAGCGGCGAGCACAGCAAAGCCGCGCCCGCCTCCTCCATGACCAGTTCCAGCTCCAGCGGGCCGGCCCCGGCGCCGCCAAAGTCCTCTTCGACGACCAGCCCAGCTATGCCCATCTCGGCCAGCTTGCGCCAAAGCTCGGCGTCGTAGCCGGCTTCAGTCTCCATCGTACCGCGCACGTCCGCCTCGGCGCTGTGATCCGCCAGCAGCCGGCGCACGGAATCGCGCAGCGCCCCTCTTTCCTCCGCCGAAATGGTCGCCAAGGCCGTTCTCCCTATTTCGCCAGTCTAGCGCAGGATCTCGACCATCAGGACCCAGGCGTTCATCAGGGCCGCCAGCATGGACACGATCATCCCCGCTACGATCCAATAGAGGCCGCTGGGGAAGCCAAGCGCCAAAAGCACGCCCGCGAAAACCAAGGGCAGGGTCTGGGCCTGGTTGACCGGCACTTGGATCATCACCCACTCGCGCCGCAGGTTCTTTGTCAGCCGCAAGGACTTGAGCAGAAGGTAGCCGGCCGAGGCCCAGATCACCGCGCCGGCGCAAAGCACCTCGACCCCGAACGAGCGAGGGGCCTGTGGAACCAGGGCCAGCATGGAGATAACCATGACGCCGGCCAGGGGAATAAGGGCCGAGCCGGCGCGGCTGGGCAGCTGGGCGAAACCCAGGATGCGGGCCAGGTTGATCGAAATCGCCACCACCAGCAGCCCGACGAGGGTCGCCGCAGCTCCCGCCGAGGTCTGGAAGAAGCTGGTCCAGGCGCCCATCAATCGCCTGGTCGCAGGATCACGAACTGCCGTTCGGGATCGTCCTGAGCGGCTGTGCGGCCGTCGCGATAGGTGGCGACCGAGCCGTCGTGGGAATATTGCAGGATATATGCCTTGCGCACCGTGCCAGTCTTCAGGTTCGGCCCGGTGCGATGCGGCGCGAGCGACGAGAAGACGATGGCGTCGCCAGCCTTGGCGGGCACGGCGACCGCGTCCGCCGCCTCATCCAGGCATTTCAGGCCGATCTCGGTCACCCAGTGATCCAGGGTCCCGCCGCGATGCAGGCCCGGCGCGATCCAGGGACAGCCATTCTGCTCGTCCACGTCGACCAGCGGCAGCCAGAAGGTCAGGTACTGCTGCGGCTCGATGAAGGTGTAGCCATTGTCCTGATGCCAGGGGAATTCGCGCATCTGGGCGGTCTTCTTATAGACCGACTGGTCCCAATAGAGCCGCACCGCCTCGCCCAGGAGGTCGTGGCAGACGTCCTTGATAAAGGGGTGGGCGGCGAAGTCGCGTAAGGTCTGCGAGACCTTGACCATGTGGGTGGTGAAAGTGATCTCGTCGGCGGTCGAGATCGAGATGGTGCCGCCGGCGCGGCGCAGCCTCTCCTCGGCCACTGCTTCCAGCGGATCGATGGCGGCGGTGACCGCGGCGATCTCCGCGGGGGTGAACGCCCCCTCGAACTTGACGAAGCCAAGCCGGTCGAAGGCCTCGCGCTGGTCCTCGGTGACCCTGCGAAACGGGCCCGGCCTGTCTTCCCAGCGGAAGTCAGCATTGAGCGGATGCGGGCGTGGCGTGCGCAATCTTAAGACCTCCCTTGAGGCGTTTTAAATTGCCCGCGACGCTGCGTCAGGTCCAGCCGCGCTCTTGTGCGCGGCCAAAGCGGAGGCCAACCTTCGAAAAACCAGACCTATCGGGGAGATGAAATGCGCGCGCTCGTACTGGATGGAGAGCCGGGGATCGACCACCTGAGCGTCGTGAACCGCCCGGTCGTGGAGCCAGCGGCGGGCCAGGTCGCGGTGACCATGAAGGCCGCATCGCTGAACTATCGCGACCTGGCGACGGTGGACTCGCCGATGATCAAGGCGCGGCTGCCGCTCATTCCCCTGTCGGACGGCTGCGGCGTGGTCTCGGCGATCGGGGCCGGCGTCAAACGCGTCGCGGTGGGCGACCGGGTCGCGCCGCTGTTCTTCCAGGACTGGTTCGGCGGCGAACCGACGGCGGCGGGGCTGTCCACGGCCCTGGGCGGCGCGCTCGACGGCGTGGCGCGCGACCAGGTGGTCTTAAGCGAAAACGGCGTCTCCAAGGTCCCGGCGGCGCTCAGCGACGAGGAGGTCGCCTGCCTGCCTTGCGCCGGCCTGACCGCCTGGCGCGCCCTGATGGTCGAGGGCGGATTGAAGCCCGGCGACGTGGTCCTGGCACTGGGCACCGGCGGGGTCTCGATCTTTGCTCTGCAGTTCGCCAAGGCGGCCGGCGCCACCGTCATCATCACCTCGTCCTCGGACGAGAAGCTGGAGCGGGCCCGGGCGCTCGGCGCCGACCACACCATCAACTACAAGACCGATCCCGACTGGGCGCGGGCGGCCCGCAAGCTGACCGGCGGCCGCGGCGTCGACCACGTCATCGAGGTCGGCGGCGCCGGCACCTTCCAGCAGTCGATCCAGGCCATCCGGGTCGGCGGCCACGTCGCGGTGATCGGCGTGCTGACCGGCATGAGCAACGACGTCAACGTCGCCTCCATCTTTGGCGCCAATGCGCGCGTCCATGGCATCACCGTCGGCAGCCGCGAGCAGTTCGAGGATATGTGCCGGGCGATCGAGGCCAACGGCGTCAAGCCAGTGATCGATAAGCGCTTCCCGCTCGAGGACGCCCAGGCCGCCTTCCGATCCATGCGGGCGGGCGAGCACTTCGGCAAGATCGTGCTGACCTTCTAGTCGCGCAGGTGGCAGCGCTCGTTCAGGCTGATCAGGTTGCGCTCGCCGCTGCTGGCGCAGAGATAGCGGTGGACGCTGGCATAGACCGGTTCGAAGAACAGCCGGGGCGGCATGGTCAGCACATGCGCGGTCCAGACATTAATCACCCCGCCGTGGCAGAAGACCGCTACCCGCTTTGAGGGGTTGGTCCCGACGATGTCTTCCAGGGTCTCGACCACGTTGCGCTGGAAGGCGCCGAGATCGACCTGATAGCCGCCGGCGACAAACGCCTTCCAGGCCTCGTAGTCATCGCGCTTCAGCTCCTCCATCGGGACATAGGCGCCGGTGCCGCGATCAAACTCGACAATGCCCTCGCGTGTCTCGATCTCGTGATGGCTGAGCTTTGCGAACGGCTCGGCGGTCTGCACCGCGCGCACCATGGGGCTGGAATAGACCGCGTCGATCCGCTCGCGCGCCAGGTAGCGCGCCGCCCTTTCCGCCTGGTCGCGGCCCTCGGCGGTCAGCGGCGGATCGGCGGTGTCACTGCGGCGTTCTGGCAGGCCGTGACGGACAAGGATCAGTTCCATGATATCCTTCGGAAATACTGGGCGGATGGCTTCGCCACGCTGCTTAGCGTAATCAAGACAGCGCGAATACCGCGCGGGAGGCCTTGAAGATGAGCGACGCTACGGAAGCCAGCAAGCGGATGAACGCGGTGCTGCAGCGGCAAAAGGCGGCGCATCTGCGCGATGGCGCGCCCAGCGTCGAAAAGCGGATCGATTGGCTCGATCGGGCCATCAAGCTCTTGATCGGCCACGAGGCGGCGATCGTCAAAGCGCTGAACGACGACTTCGGCAACCGAGCCGCCGCCGTCAGCGGCATCACCGACGTCGCCGGCTCGATCGGCCCCCTGAAGCACGCCAAGGCCAATGTGAAGGCCTGGGTGCGGCCGGAAAAGCGCAAGACCACCCCTGCCCTGCTCGGCATGCTGGGCGCCAAGGCCGAGGTGCAGTTCCAACCCAAGGGCGTGATCGGCATCATCAGCCCCTGGAACTTCCCGGTGAACCTGACCTTCGCGCCCCTGGCCGGCGTCCTGGCGGCGGGCAACCGGGCAATGATCAAACCATCGGAATTCACCCCGGCGACCTCCGAGCTGATGGCCAAGATGTTCGGCGAGCTGTTTTCCGAGGAAGAGATCGCGGTCTTTCCCGGCGGGCCCGAGGTTGGCCAAGCCTTTTCGGAACTCGCCTTCGACCACTTGATCTTCACCGGCGCGACCTCGATCGCGCGCCACGTGATGAAAGCCGCGGCGCAGAACCTGGTGCCACTCACGCTTGAGCTCGGCGGCAAAAGCCCGGTTATCCTGGGCCGCTCAGCCGATTATGCAACGGCGGCGGCGCGGGTGATGGCCGGCAAGACCCTGAACGCCGGCCAGATCTGCCTGGCGCCCGACTATGTGCTGGCGCCCGAGGACAAGCTTCGCCAGTTCGTCAGCGCCGCGGTGAGCTCGGTCGAGACCATGTTCCCGACCATCAAGGACAACCCGGACTACACCGCCGTGATCGCCGACCGGCACTATGAGCGCATCAAGGGCTATATCGACGACGCTCGCGCCAAGGGCGCCGAGGTGGTCGAGATCAATCCGGCACACGAGGACTTCAGCCAGCAGCAGCACCGCAAGATCCCGCCGACCCTGATCATCAACCCGACCGACGACATGAAGGTGATGCAGGAAGAGATCTTCGGGCCCGTCCTGCCGGTGATGACCTACAAGTCGGTCGGCGAGGCCATCGCCTATGTGAACGCACATGAGCGTCCGCTCGGCCTCTATTATTTCGGCGCAGACGCGACCGAGGAGGCGCAGGTGCTGTCCAGCACCACCTCGGGCGGGGTGACCGTCAACGACGTCATCTTCCACGTGGCGCAAGAGGAGTTGCCGTTCGGCGGCGTCGGGCCGTCCGGCATGGGCAGCTATCACGGCGTCGATGGCTTCCGCGAATTCAGTCACCGCAAGTCCATCTATCGGCAGCTGAAGAAGGACCTGGGGCCGATGAAGATGCTGCGCCCGCCCTATGGCGAAGGCGTGATGAAATTCATCGCCGGCTCGATGAAGCCCTAGCCGCGCGCCGCCAGGGCGCGGGCGATGATGGCCTCGACCACATCGCCCTTGGCGTTGGCGTAGTGCTGCACGTGGCGCCAGGTGCGGGCGGCCAGTTCGCGCTTGGTCTCTTCGTAGAGGCGCCGCTCTTCCGGATCGTCGCGGCAGCGGTCGCGGAAAGCCAGTATGCGCACGATCTCGGCCGAACCGACGGTGAAGATGTGCAGGTTGACCGGCGGGAAGACGCCTTTCATCACCCGGTGCTGCTCCCAGTCCGGCTCGCGCAAGTGCAGGCGGTAGCCCTGAGCGGTGAGCGCGGGGACATAGGCGTCCTCGTCGGCTGAATCGGCGACGCCGAGCACGATGTCGATCAGCGGCTTGGCGCAGAGGCCGGGGATCGAGGTCGACCCCACATGCTCCAGCACGATGGCGCCATCACCCAGCGCCGCGCGGATCTTGGCCGCCTCGGCCTCGTACATCAGCGGCCAGGTCGGATCGTAGTCGGCCAGATGGATCGTGTCGTTGTGAGCCGTCACCGTGCCGCTGACCCGGATAGCGGCCATTTCCGCGTCAGTCTCGGGCTTTTTGGTCATCGGACCGGCTTGCCCCCCGGAACCGGCGGCGGGACGACCTCGGGCGCCTGCTCCCAGCCGCCGCCGAGCTGCTGGAAGACCGCGACCTGGTCGACGGCCAACGCTTGATCAGAAACCGCCAAGTCCTGGTCGGCGGCGACCAGGGTGGTCTCGGCGGTCAGCAGATCAAGGAAGCTGATCGAGCCGGCGCGGCTCTGAATCTCGGCCAAGGCAAAGGCCTTGTTGGCGTGGTCCTGGGCCGAGGCGAGCGCCGCGTTTCGATTGAGGTCGCCGCCATAGGTGCTGAGCGAGATCTCGGTGTCCCGCAGCGCGGAGAGGACGGTGGAGTCGAAGCTGGCGATGGCGGCCGAGGTCTGGGCGGTGGTTTCGCGGATGTGCGCCTTGGCCACGAGGATGTTGGGGAAACTCCAGGTCAGCAACGGACCGAGCGCGTAGGAGATGGCGTTGGCCGAGCCCAGGCCGCCGATCGAGCCGGCCGCCGAGTTGACCGCGCCGTTCAGGCTGATGGTGGGGTAGAGGTCGGCCGTGGCCACCCCGATCCGCGCGGTGGCCGCGGCGACATCGCGCTCGGCCTCGCGAATATCGGGACGCCGGCGCAGCAGCGCCGCCCCGTCGCCCACCGGCAGCGCCTGGGCAATCTTCGGCGGCGTCGTGCACGATGCGGCGTCCGCGGGGACCTCGGCGGGGGTACGGCCCAGCAAGGCCGCCAGTTCGAACAGGGCCGCGCGGCGTTGGCCGTCGATGGCCGGCACCGTCGCGCGCGTCTGCTCCAGAAGCGTCGCCTCGCGCTCAACGTCGAGATCGGAGACGGCCCCCAGGCTGCGTTCCCTGACCAGGAGATCATAGCTCTGCTGCAGCACCGAAAGTGAATGGCGGGCGACCGCGCCCTCTTGCGCATAGGCGCAGATATTGGCGTAGGCGCCGGCGGTTTCGGCAGCGACCGTGACGCGCACCACGTTCTCGGCGTCGGCGGCGGACTGGGCGTTGGCGCGCGCCGCCTCGATGCCGCGCCGGATGCGGCCGAACAGGTCGAGCTGATAGGAGGCGCTGAAGCCGGGGGTGTAGGACCATTGCGGCTTGGCGGCCGCTCCCGTGAGGCCGGAGATCAGCAGCGCGCTTGAACTGGTCCCGTAGGTGGCGCCGGCCGTAAGGTCGGTGGTCGGAAAGAGACCGGCGCGAGCCTCGTCGAGCAGGCCCTGAGCATAGGCGAGATTGGCCGCCGCTGTCTTCAGGTCGGCGTTCTCGGTCAAGGCCTCGGGCACCAGCCGGTCAAGAACGGGATCGTTGTAGAGGCGCCACCAGTTCGGCGGCAGTGGCTGATCGCCAGCCGCAACCTCTGGCGTCGCCGAGACGAAGGGTTGGGCGGCGGTCGGTGACGTCCCGGGCACTTCATAACGCGGTCCGACTTCGCAGCCGGCAAGCGCCAGGGCGCCGATCAGACAAAGGCTGGCAAGGCGGCGGCTCATGTTTGCGGCAGCTCCTCTTCGTCGTGGGGAGCCCCGCTGGTGGTCGGCACTTCCGGCCGCTTGGGCGGCGGCTTGGGCAGGCGCGCCGAGACCGCCCGCATGACCACATAGAAGACCGGCGTGAACAGAAGGCCGAAGATCGTCACCCCGATCATGCCGAAGAAGACCGCGACGCCCAAGGCCTGGCGCATCTCCGCGCCCGCGCCGGTGGCGAAGGCGAGCGGCACCACGCCCAGGATGAAGGCCAGCGACGTCATGAGGATCGGCCGCAACCGCGTCCGCCCCGCCTCCTCGGCGGCCTCGAAACGATCCAGACCGTGTTCCTCCTCGCCCTGGCGGGCGAATTCGATGATCAGGATGGCGTTCTTGGCCGCCAGCCCGATCAGCACGACCAGGCCGATCTGGGTGAGGATGTTGTTGTCCGCGCCGCGCAGATTGACCCCGAGGATCGCCGCCAGAAGACACATGGGCACGATCAGGATCACCGCGAACGGCAGGGTGACGCTCTCGTAGAGGGCGGCCAGCAGCAGGAAGACGAACACCACCGCCATGCCGAAGACCATCGTGCCGGTATTGCCGGCCAGCTTCTGCTGATAGGCGAGCTCGGTCCATTCGTAGCCGTAGCCGGGCGGCAGCCGCTGGGCCGCCAGCCGCTCCATGGTGGCGATGGCCTGGCCGGACGAGTGGCCTGGCGGGCTATCGCCCTGGATTTCGGCGGCGGGGAAGAGGTTGTAGCGCAGCACGCGATAGGGGCCGGTGGTGTGCTGGAGATTGATCATCGAGCCCAACGGCACCATGGCGCCGGAGGTGGAGCGGGTCTGCAGCTCCAACAGTCGCGTCTCGTCGTTACGGTAGGGGTTGTCGGCCTGGGCGAGCACCTGGAAGGTGTGGCCGAATAGGTTGAAATCATTGATGAAGGTCGAACCCAGATAGGTCTGCAACGTGTTGAAGACGGCGCTGGCCGGCACGCCCAGGGTCTCGGCCTTGGTGCGGTCGAAATCGGCGAAGAGGCGCGGCGTCTTGGTGTTGAAGGTGGCGAAGGCGCCGGTCACGTCGGGGGTCTGGTTCGCCGCCTGGGCCAGGTCGTTCACCACCGCCTCGAGCGCCTGCGGGCCGTGACCGCCCTGGTCCTCGACGATCATCTTGAAGCCGCCGGTCGAGCCGATGCCGCGCACTGGCGGCGGTTGAATGATGCGGATGTCGGCGCCGGTGATGACACCCAGGCGCTTGTAGAGTTCGGCGATGACGGCGCTGGTCCGGGTATTGGTGCTGGTGCGCTCTTCGAACGGTTTCAGCACCAGATAGACCTGGCCGGAATTGGATGCGGTGGTGTTGGTGGTCGCGTCGACGCCGGCATAGACCGAGACCGCCTCGACCCCTGGCGTGCCCATGGCGATATGCGACACCTGTCGCTGGATCGCGTCGGTCCGCTCCAGCGTGGCGCCGGCCGGCAGCTGGGTCGCGATGATCAACTGGCCCTGGTCCTGGGCCGGGATGAAGCCACGCGGGGTCACGGCCAACCGCCAGCCGGTAACGGCGAGCAGGCCGACATAAAGGATCAGCATCACTGCGACCATGCGCACCAGCCGATGGATCAGCACCGAGTAGCGGCCGGCCAGACGGTCGAAGTTGCGGTTGAACCAGTCGCCGAAGGTTGAAAGCCGGAAGCCGCGCCGGGACGCCGCGTGGGCGTCGCCTTGCGGATGGGCCTTCATGATCAGAGCGGCGAGGGCCGGCGACAGGGTCAGCGAGACGATCAGCGAGATCAGCGTCGCCGTGGCGATGGTCAGAGCGAACTGCCGGTAAAACTGCCCGGAAATCCCGGTGATGAAGCCGGTGGGCACGAAGACCGCCATCAGCACCAGGGCGATGGCGACCAGGGCGCCGCCGACCTCGTCCATGGTGATGTGCGCGGCCTCGAGCGGGGTCATGCCCTGTCGCAGGTGCCGCTCGATATTCTCCACCACCACGATGGCGTCATCTACGAC
>Ga0302314_10018707_pt1 | contig 11540 bp, 9 predicted proteins | sample III_Palsa_N2_3_FD_200533 | JGI IMG/M metagenome (GOLD analysis project Ga0302314, IMG submission 200533) | Peat permafrost microbial communities from Stordalen Mire near Abisko, Sweden - III_Palsa_N2_3 | ecosystem: Environmental > Terrestrial > Soil > Palsa > Peat permafrost | place: Sweden... | reverse complement strand
GCCCGCCGGCGCCCCGAACGTAGTGTGGATACTGATTGACGATGTGGGCTATGGCGCCGCCGGCACCTTCGGCGGATTGATCCAGACTCCGACCTTCGACACTCTGGCCAACAATGGTCTGCGCTACACGAACTTCCATACAACCGCAATCTGCGCTCCGACCCGCTCGGCTCTGCTCACTGGCCGAAACAGCGCATCCGTGCACGTCTCCGGATTCTCACACACCATCATGTCCGCCGGGTTTCCCGGCTGGGACGGCCGCTTGCCTGCAACGGCCGGTACCATCGCTGAGATTCTGCGAGACAACGGCTATAACACATTTGCGGTTGGTAAGTACGGTGTGACGCCGGATGAAGAGGCAACGGACGCCGGCCCATTCGATCACTGGCCCACCGGAAAAGGCTTTGACCACTTCTTCGGATTTCTTGGCTCGCAAACCGACCAATACAAGCCTGACCTGGTGCAGGATCAGGCGCACGTGCGTCCCGACGGCCGCCATCTAAGCGATCAGATAACCGACAAGGCGATCTTCTATATTGACCGTCAGAAGAAAGCCGCGCCGGATAAGCCTTTCTTCCTTTACTACGCGCCGGGCGCCACTCATGCTCCCCACCAGGTCGACAGGTACTGGAGCGATCAGTACAAGGGTAAGTTCGATAAGGGCTGGGATGTTTATCGTGAGGAGGTCTTTCAACGCCAGAAGAAACTCGGCGTGATTCCCGCCAACGCGATACTTCCCGATCGTAACCCGGACATCAAGGCCTGGGATAAGCTGACACCCGAAGAGCAGAAGCTTTATGCGCGCTTCATGGAAGTGTATGCGGGCTATCTTACCTACACCGACTTTGAGATTGGCCGCCTGGTCAATCACCTCAAGGAAATCGGCCAGCTCGAAAACACGCTGATCTTTCTCTCTATTGGCGACAATGGCGCAAGCAAAGAGGGAACGCTGAACGGGGATATCGATCGCCCTCTGTTTGGAAGGCCGTTAACAGAGCAAGAGAACATCGATCGCAATCTGAAGAAGATTGGCGAGATTGGCACGCCCGCCGCTACTGAGGGGAATTATCCTCTCGGCTGGGCGCAGGCCGCGAATACTCCTTTCAAGTTCTGGAAGCAGGATGCGAATAGCGAAGGGGGCACGCACAACCCGCTCATCGTCTATTGGCCGAAAGGCATCAAAGACAAAGGTGGAATTCGTACCCAGTACAGCCACGTCATCGACCTTCTTCCGACGACTCTCGATCTAGTGGGCATCAAGGCTCCTGATGAGATTCGCGGCATCAAGCAGCAGCCGATTGAAGGAACGTCACTGGCCTACTCTATTGACGATGCCAGGGCGCCCACCCGCCACACGGTGCAGTACTACTACATCTTTGGCTCGCGCTCAATCTACGACAACGGATGGAAAGCGGAGTTGGCATTTCCCACCGGCTTTATCAAAGGCAGCCTGGAGACCGCGCAGCCCTTTGATGAAAATGCCTGGGAGCTCTACAACCTGAACGACGATCCCACGGAGCGAATCGATCTGGCTCAAAAGGACCCGGACAAACTGGCTGCACTCAAGGCTGAATTCGAAGAGCAGGCCAAGGCCCACAACCTCTATCCCTACATCACCTGGGACGATGTGCTGAAGGGTCGAATTCACCGTACCCCGGGGTCCAAGTCATTTGCTGATGCGGTGAAAGACGTGACCAAGAGTGGGCGGAACCAGTAGTATTGGCGACTTCACTGGGCAAATCAGCAGTCTGGGCTGGCATGGCAACATGCCAGCCTGGCAATTCATGATCCCGATACGGTTTTACCAGCGGTCCGCGGGAAGGCATCGAGTCAGTTTTCGGTCGGGAAGTTGTGCGAACTACGGACGGATGCTATGCCAATCGACGTGGGCTATTTCATCCTCAATAACGCCAGGGCATGTTGTTGCGCAATGATGTGTTGCATATCCGTGGGCGATTGCGTAGCGAAAGATCTGCCCAACATTCTGCATTGCCCGCTTGGCCAGATCAGCGGCGCCACGGCCCTCGATCATTTTGACCATCGTGACCAGTTCAGGGGCTTCGATCTCAGTGATGGGGCGCGCACCAAGCAGCGGCAAGATATTTGCATCCATGCGCCTCCGCGTCGCGTCTACGTGCTGCGCGCTCTTCTCAGCGCGCCAATGCTCAAACCAGAGGCCCGCGATTGTTCGAAAGGAATTCTCCGCCGTCGCCTTTTCTGCGGTCTTTGCAGCCTTCCGCTGTTCCATTGGATCAATACCAATAGCAAGCTGCCTGCGAGCCTCGGCGTGGCGTTCCCTTGCTAATGCGAGCGGCACATCCGGGTACTTCCCAATTGCCATGAGCTTTTGCAAACCACCGTGACGATATTTGTAGCGCCATAACTTTCCACCCGTTGGAGTAACGAATAGAAACAGGCCCTTGGTATCCGCAAGGCGGTATGCCTTCGTTCCCGGCTTGGATTTACGAATTTCAGTGTCAGTTAACGACATAACCCCTCCGAACTTGGGAAATGGCGAAATACCACCAAATCGCTTCCGGGATTCACCAGAAATACCACCAACAATCCATGGCTTCCACAGTACCGCTTTGAACGGTAAAATCCACAGAATACCTGTGTTTATTGGGTTTTTTCGGATTATTGAACTTCCTCGAACTATATAGAACTAATCCATGGTGGGCAGAGAGGGACTCGAACCCCCGACATCCTGCTTGTAAGGCAGGCGCTCTAACCAACTGAGCTATCCGCCCGCGTGGTCGCAGACAAGGCTTCGAGAAGCCTCTGTTCAATCATACCAGCGATTACCGATGCCTCCCAACCTCCGATCTCGATCGCGCATGACACAACCCGGGTCAACCCATATAAATTGGCGCCTCTGCTGATTCCAGCGAAAGAATCCAACTGAATCCCTCTGATCCGTCGCACGCCCAGTTGATACACTCATCCGAGTGAAACGACTCATTGTGAACGCCGACGATTTTGCCCTGACCACTGGAGTCAATCGCGCCATTCTGAGCCTGAATCAACGTGGCAAACTTACCTCGACAACTCTGATGGCCATGGCCGATGCGTCTGCGGAAGCAGCTTCGCTTGCTCTTTCTTCACCAAACCTCGGAGTCGGCTGCCATGTTGTCCTGGTGGATGGAACGCCTGCGCTGCCGGCAAGACAATTGCCTACGCTCGTTGATCCCACCACAGGCCGTTTTCGCACGACGCTCGGCAAATTTGTCAAAGACCTGTTCCTGGGCCGGATCCGAACTGACGAGATCGAAGCAGAAGCCGAAGCCCAGATCGCCCGAATCGGTGCTCTCGGCGTTTCACTCACTCACGTTGACACGCACAAACACACGCACATGTTTCCCAACGTCCTGCGTCCTGTCCTCCGCGCAGCCCGAGCAACCGGAATCCGTACCGTCCGCAATCCCTTCGAGCCAGCCTGGAGCATCCGCGCCACGCCGCGCGCGCCCTGGCTCCGCCGCTTTCAGGTGCAACTATTGCACAATCTCGAACCGGCCTTCCGCCGCATCGTCGCCGAAGAAGGCTTCGTCACCACTGACGGCGCCATCGGTGTGCTCGCCACCGGCACCCTCGATGCCGAAACGCTGACTTCCCTGGTCAGCGCGATGCCTGACGGCACCTGGGAGCTGGTCACCCATCCCGGCTACAACGACACCGCACTCGCCAATGCGGGTACCCGCCTGTTAGCGTCCCGGGAGACCGAAATGGCAACGTTGACCAACGCCAAATTCCCTCAAGATATCGAGCTCATCAATTTCGGCCAGCTCACCAGCCAGAGCTCCCCTTGAGCCTGCGACCGGATTTTGATCGGATTTTCGCAATGGCATCCTACGCTTCCGGAATCTTCGCCACACCCTCGACCGTCCTATCCTGAGAGCTTATGCGCATCGGAATCACGTGTTACCCAACCTACGGCGGCAGCGGAGTGGTTGCCACAGAACTTGGTATTGAACTCGCAGCCCTGGGCCACGAGGTTCACTTCATCAGCTACTCGCAGCCCTTCCGGCTCAGCGGCCGCGAAACCGGCATCTTCTACCACGAAGTTCCAGTCTCCAACTACCCGCTCTTCGAGTTCCCTCCTTACGACCTCGCCTTGGCCTCGCGTATGGCCGAGGTGGCCGAGTACTACCATCTCGACCTGCTGCATGTGCACTACGCCATTCCTCACTCCGTCAGCGCTCTGCTGGCTCGGCAGATGCTCGCCGAACGGGGCAGGCACTTGCCTTTCGTAACCACTCTGCACGGCACCGACATCACCCTGGTTGGCATGGATCGCTCCTATTTACCCATCACCCGATACGCCATCCAGCAGAGCGATGGAGTCACCAGCATCTCCTCTTATTTGAAAGAAGTCACCGAGACGAGTTTCGGAATCACGCGGCCCATTGAAGTGGTGCATAACTTCGTTAACTGCGATGTCTACAAACCTTTCGAGGACTTGGACGCCAGAGCCCAGGCCCGCTCCCGATTCGCAGCCCCGGACGAATTCCTCTTCGCGCATCTCTCCAATTTCCGCCCCGTCAAACGCGTTGCCGACGTCATTCAGATCTTCGCCCGTGTCGCGAAGGAAATCCCGGCGCGGCTCGTACTCATCGGAGACGGACCCGACCGTTCGACCGCGGAATGGCTCGCCAACTCACTCGGCATCCACGACCGCATTCACTTTCTCGGCAAGCAGGACCGCGTGCACGAACTGCTCCCGCTTGCCGACCTGATGCTCATGCCCAGTGAGATGGAGTCCTTTGGCCTCGCCGCGCTCGAAGCAATGGCCTGCCAGACTCCGGCCATCGCTACCCGCGTAGGTGGCGTGCCTGAGCTCATCACGGATGGAGTCGATGGTCTGCTCTTCCCTGTCGGAAAGGTAGACGATATGGCCCTGGCATCTATCGCATTGCTGACGGATGCCGAGCGCTACCAAACCATGCGTAAAGCCGCACGCAAGACCGCGCAGGATCGCTTCTGCTCCACGCGCATCTTGCCCCGGTATATCGACTTTTACGAGTCGCTGCTGGCCCGCGCCGGAGCCTGAATACGGCTCTCGGTTCCATTCTGACCGTTGAAGTCTGGCATCTCCGCGGGTAGTTCGATCGCAACCAGCGTGCCCCGTCCAGGCCGCGAAACAACGGTAAAACGCGCTCGGTTGCCATAGAGCACTTCCAGCCGCTCGCGGACATTCTTCATCCCAATCCCGGCGCCCTGCCGCTCCAATGCCGAAGGCGGCTTCAGGACGATCCCTACACCGTCATCCTCAACCTCGACGACAAAACTATCTCCCTGCATGCGGCTGCGAATGGTGATCGTCCCACCGTGCAGGCGTGGCTCGAGGCCATGCTTGATGCTGTTTTCGATGAGCGGCTGCAGCAGGATACTGGGAACCAGAAAATCTAGCGTCCGCTCGTCGAGTTCCTTCACCACGCGCAGCTTTTCCGCGCCAAAACGAACCACTTCGATGTCCAGGTAGTCGTCGGTGAAGCTCAGCTCCTCTCGCAGCAAAACGTAAGTTCCGTGATCCTTAAGCAGTGCGCGCAGCAGATTCGCCAGCTTAACAATCATTTCTCGCGCAAGATCCGGCCGAAAGCGAACCAGCGAAGCAATTGAGTTCAAGGTATTGAAGAGAAAATGCGGGTTGATCTGCCGTTGCAGCGCATCGAGCCGAGCCTCAAGGACCAGCCGCTTTTGCTCCTCGAGTTTCAACTCGATGCGCAGCGCGTTCCACATCTTCAGGCAGATGCCCACCACCATCGGCGCGCATAGCCACACGAGGATCCGCAGCCACCAGGCATCTGTGTAGAGCCCAAACAATCGGTGTGGATACCTGCCGGCGATCCAGTCGCGCGCAATCTCCATGCCGGCAATCAGCATCAGCAGCGCAATCTGCCGGTCGAACTTCGGCTGGCGAAGATTCCGCCGCACCCAACGGTAGATGCTCAGATCGACAAAAGGGGTAAAGGACCAGACCTCTTCCCTCTCCACCCAGACTCCGAATATGCCCGAGATCAAACCCACCGCCAGCAGAAATGGCGCTGAGAGATATTCATGCTTGAGCATCGCCGGGAACGCCAGAACGAGTGCACTCAGCATCGCCCAGGCCGGCCCAAGCAGCAGGCCCAGCAATGTCACCGTTTCGAAGGAAATATCCGCCGCATAGAAGTTGGGAACAGTGATACGCACCCATACACCCAGGGTCAATGGCGCCAGGAAGAAAATCAGGAGCCCAACCGTCTGGCGCCCATTCCGGCGCTCGGCAAAGAGAAGACGCTGGAAGACTCGCGACCGGGCCAATGCGCTCGAAACAGAAGCCGCGACACCCAGCTTCACCATGAGCGTAATCAGAATCAGCTTTTGATCTACCACGCATTCAATGTATCGCGCTGAGGTGCATCGCGTTCGGATTTTAAACATCCAATGGGCAGACGCCATATCTGGGTGCCCCACACTGGCCGGGTCTTTGTTTTTCCGGCCTGGGTGGGAGTCCACGGAATAGGCATCTCCACCGAGGCCGTAAAATAACCTATGAGCTTTGAACGAGTTGTAAAAGTAGCCGACGCCGACTTCCCCACTCGCTGGGGACACTTCCGAATTCTGGGCTTCGAGGGCCACTTACCCGCACCTCGCCCGTGCTGCGAGGAATCAGCTAAACACGGTAAACGAGTTGAGGGACTGGTCGCCCTCGTCATGGGCGACATCCATGCCGCGCCGCCGTTGGTGCGTATTCACTCGCAATGCCTCACGGGCGACGTCTTCGGCTCCCTGCGCTGCGATTGCCGCCTGCAGCTGGAGCTTGCCCTCAGCAAAATCAGCCAGGAAGGCGCCGGCATCCTGCTCTATGAGCAGCAGGAAGGACGCGGGATTGGCCTCATGGCCAAGCTGAGAGCTTACGAGCTTCAGGATCATGGCCGTGACACCGTCGAAGCCAACGAAGAGCTTGGCTACGCCGCGGACTGCCGCGAATTCGAACTCCCCGCCGAAGTGCTAAGGCTGCTCGGAGTCACAGCCGTCCGCTTGGTCACCAACAATCCTGAAAAAGTAGCCGCACTCGAAACCGGCGGCATTGCCGTAATCGAGCGCGTCTCGGCTGAAGTCGTGCCGCAGGAATCTTTCGAAAAATATCTAAAGACCAAGCACGAAAAGATGGGCCACATCGTAGAGTCGCTCGTAGTCGAAGAGCAACCCCGCTAATAGATCAAACCTATTCGCTAAGCGTCGTTACGGGACTTCTCGAATGCATCAACAAACTCGTGGTAGCGCTTTGCCATTTCCGCGTCATCCAACCAGAATTGAAAGCAAAGCTAGAGCGGCCTAAGATCGCCGCGCCGCCAGCACCTTGGCCGTAGTCACCACCTGGCCCACATGCCGCTGCGTATGATCCGCTACATGAATCAGCGCGCCGCCGATGCTGGTCGGCAACTGCTTTCTTCCCACGCCACGGAAAGTATCGAAATCCACCGTAGCCAGCACCCGTACGCGCTCCGCCGCATTGTTGAAAGAAGCCTCAACCTCAGCCAGCAACTCTGCCAGCGTCTCCTCACCCGACTGTTCTGCCTTGAGCGCCGTCAACTGCTCGGAAGTGAGCGAATTCCCTTCCGCATAGCTCAGAATCCGGTCCACGCTGCGAGCAATGTGCCGCAGTTGAAACCCCACTGAAGGCAACCCCAGCGGCTGCTCATGAACCTCCACATCGCCCAACCCGGACGTCCACTTGGTGAGGTCATCCAGCCCAAGCTCCAGCGCATGCAGCACAGCCCTGCCGACCGCCGGAACCTCCCCATGGGTTCCGCGCAGCCACGGTTCAACATAAGGCGTAGTGACAGCTTGGGTGCTCATCGAAATACCTCGGTACGGATTTGCGTTTTCAGTATCGGTGTCATCCTGAGCGCAGTGAAGGATCCGTTTGAGCGCCCTCGCCGACATCAGCTCGAACTCTTCACCCGCACCACAGTGATCTTGCTGAACCCCTCATCGAAAGCCGGCGGCTTCAGCCGCTCCGCCATCTTGTGCATGACATCCTCGGCCACCGGCCGGTCGCGCTTGCTGTTCCTCTCCAAACAAACCTCCAGAGGAACGTCGAAGAAGACCGCCTGCACCTCGTACCCAAAGCTCTTCGCCATCTTGATCCACTGGCGGCGCTCATGCGGAGAAAGATTCGTCGCATCCACATAATTCCACGGCATGCGCGCAATCAATCGAGCCCTCAAGAGCGACCGAAGCGTAGAAAACACAAGCCCCTGGTACCGTTGCTCCGTAATATCGTCGAACAGAATCGTCCGCAACATATCGCTCGACAGCGGAGTCACCCCGCGCCGCTTGAACCAGGTCGTCTTTCCCGATCCCGGCAAACCGATGGTCAGCACGACAAAACCTTTAGGGTCCTGCGCCGTGCGTCCAGCCGCTTCATTCTCCTGGGGAGGCAGCGACGGCATATCCGGCTGCGTTTCCAACTCCAGCCGCGCCGCATCCTCATCGGAATAGGAAGGAGTTGCAGCCGCATGGCGATGCTGGTGTGGACGCGTGGCCGGTCTGGCATCCTGCCGAAATCCCGACTTGGCCGCAGGGCCTGCCGAAGGCGCAGGCGGCTGCCCGGACCTCGAGCCCGCCGGCGGAGCCTCGGGATACAAAGGCGACAAAGGCCGCGGCTGGTTGGATGGAAGTTCGTGACCGATCTTTCCGGTCGACTCAGAGGTATTGGGCTCTCGCTTTTGACGTCTTCTCATGCCTTGGTTTCCAATTATCACACCCATCGTTATCATACTCGTCCTTTGCACCGCAATGAGTGCACGTGAGGTTACCCCCGTGTTGCTCCCAAGGCAATATCTGTGCCCTCGATCACAGGCTTCCAACCCCAGGAAGGAGCAAACTTTAGCTGGCTTTCGATTTTGTTCTTGTTGACAACAGTGGTAGTCTGATGAGTTTGGTGGAAGGCCTAGCCGGGCGCTGAATCTGCCGCCACCGGTCAGTCTGGCAAGCAACCAGGCAACTGTCGCTTCATTCCGTTTTCTGAACTCACGAGCACACTGTAAGCAATTCAAGGAGAGATAAAACATGGCAGTCAAGGTTGGCATCAATGGTTTCGGCCGCATCGGCCGCAACGTCTTCCGCGCAGCGCTGGGTAACCCTGAAATCGATTTCGTTGCCGTAAACGACCTCACCAGTCCCGCAATCCTCGCCCATCTTCTTAAGTACGATTCAATTCTCGGCAACATCTCGAACGAAGTCGTCGCCGGCGAAGACTTCATCTCTGTCGATGGTAAGAAGATCAAGGTATTTGCCGAGCGCGATCCCGCCAAGCTGGATTGGGCCTCGACAGGCGCGCAGATCGTCATCGAATCCACCGGCCACTTCACCGACGCCACAAAGGCCAAGGCCCACCTCGGCACGACCGTCAAGAAGGTCATCATCTCCGCCCCGGCCACCAACGAAGACGTCACCCTCGTCCTCGGCGTCAACCAGGACAAGTACGATCCGGCCAAGCACAATATCATCTCCAACGCCAGCTGCACCACCAACTGCCTGGCTCCAGTCGTGAAGGTCATCCTCGAAACAACTGGCCTGGTTTCCGGCATCATGACCACCATCCACAGCTACACCAACGACCAGGTCATCCTGGACTTCCCGCACAAGGACCTGCGCCGCGCCCGCGCTGCTGCCATCAACATGATTCCGAGCTCCACCGGCGCCGCCAAGGCACTCAAGCTGGTTATTCCCGAGACCTCCGGCAAACTCGACGGCTTCGCCATCCGCGTCCCGACCCCCAACGTTTCCATCGTCGACCTCACCTACGTCGCCGAGAAGCCAACGGACGCCGCAACCCTGAATGCCGCCTTCAAGGCCGCAGCTGCAGGCGAGCTGAAGGGCATCCTCGGCTATGAAGAGAATGAGCTCGTCAGTTCCGACTTCAAAGGGAACGCCCTTTCCTCGATTCTCGATGCCAAGCTCACCAAGGTCGTCGGCAACAGCGTCAAGGTCCTCAGCTGGTACGACAACGAGTGGGGCTACTCCAACCGCGTCGTCGACCTCATCGGCTTCCTCGTCAGCAAAGGCCTCTAGTTGCAAAAGCTGCAAACCTGGGTGCCCCATCCTTGAAGCGCAGTTTGCTTCAAGGGTGGGATTTCGCAAATCACTGCCTCGAATTTGAAGGGTACGGGCTTCAGCCCGTACATAAATCTGAATTACGCGACGGGGCTTTAGCCCCTGAGGACGCGCTCTTCGCGATCATGACCCGTCAAAACCTCCCAGGAAGCTCCCCTTACGAGCCCATCATCGGCTTCTCCCGCGCCGTGCGCATCGGCAACACCGTCCACGTCTCCGGCACCGGCCCAGTAGGCGCAGACGATGCCGACCTGGAAACCCAGACCCGCCGCATCTTCGAAATCGCATCCGAGGTCCTCCAACGCGCCGGCTCCTCTCTGGACGATGTTGTCCGCACCCGCATGTATCTCACCCGCGCCGACGACTGGCAGGCCGTCGGCCACGTTCACGGTGAGCTCTTCAAAAACATCCGCCCGGCAGCTACGATGGTTGTCGTCGCGCAGCTTCTCAATCCCAAATGGCGCGTGGAAATCGAGCTGGACGCGGTGATTCAATCCACCGTCAGCACTCCACCCGCGGAAGGCCAGTGACTCCATGCCCAAGCTCTCGATTCGCGATCTCGACCTCAAGAACAAGCACGTCTTCATTCGCGTCGACTTCAACGTTCCGCTCACCGAGGACGGCTCGGCCATCACCGACGACACGCGCATTCGCGCCACCCTGCCGACCATCGTCTACGCCATCCGCCATCACGCCAAGGTCATTCTGGCTTCGCATCTCGGCCGCCCCAAAGGCAAGCCCAATCCGAAGTACTCGCTTCGCCCCGTAGTCGACCGCCTTCGCGAACTGCTCGATCACGAACTTGGCGACTCCATCAACGTAGCCTTCTCGCCTGACTGCATCGGCGAAATCGCCTCCGAGCTCGCCTCCCAACTCGAATCCGGCCAGGTACTGCTACTTGAGAATCTGCGCTTCCACCCAGAAGAGGAGGCCAACGACCGCGGCTTTAGCAGTGCCCTTGCGTCGCTCGCCGAAATCTACGTAAACGACGCCTTCGGCTCCGCCCATCGCGCTCACGCCTCCACGGAGGGCATTACCCACTTTCTCAAGCCGGCAGCCGCAGGCCTACTCATGGAAAAAGAGCTGACCTACCTCGGCAAAGCCCTCGAATCGCCCGAAAAACCCTTCGTCGCCATCATCGGCGGCTCCAAGATCTCGGGCAAGATAGACGTCATCGACAACCTTCTCGACAAGGTAGACACCCTGGTCATCGTCGGCGGCATGGCCTACACCTTCCAGCGTGCCCTCGGCGTCACCACCGGCAAGTCGCTGGTAGAAGAAGACAAGATCGAGATCGCCAGGGAAGCTTTGGAAAAGGCAAAGAAAAATGGCGTAAAGCTCCTGCTCCCTGTCGACAACATCCTGGCCGACAGCTTCGCTCCCGACGCCAAAACCCAGCCCTGGGATTCGTCGGTCAACTTCCCAGCCGACTGGCA
>Ga0302314_10018706_pt1 | contig 11540 bp, 14 predicted proteins | sample III_Palsa_N2_3_FD_200533 | JGI IMG/M metagenome (GOLD analysis project Ga0302314, IMG submission 200533) | Peat permafrost microbial communities from Stordalen Mire near Abisko, Sweden - III_Palsa_N2_3 | ecosystem: Environmental > Terrestrial > Soil > Palsa > Peat permafrost | place: Sweden... | reverse complement strand
GCTGGGGTCGAGCCGGTCGAGCGGCGTCGCGTAGGCTTCTGTCCGGGCCGCGTTGATCAGGCTTACGTCGCCGTCCGCCATCGTGGCTCTCCCAGCATGGCTTTGCCTTGAGATCAGACACCCGTCACCGGCTCGTCGCAAGCACCGGTCCCAGCGGCGGCCTCCATCAGATTTCGCTGCATCGATCGATCCGGCAGGTGTAGTGTCATTCGACAAGCCAAAGAAGGGCGGGTCGAGATGAAATCGGGGAGTGCGTCGGCGGCCGTGGTCGGCGCCTTGATGGCGTTGATGATGCTTGGCGCGGCGCGCGCTTCGGTGCCCGCGGACGCGGCTCTGCCGGACGCTCTTCCCGGGACCGCGCCTCCCCCGGCCGCCACACCTCTGCCGCCCACCGCGTCGCCTGCGACGGACCAGGACGCCGCCGGCGACCAGGACCTGAAGCTGGTCCAGGATCCGTCCACGCGCCTCACCCTTGCGGTGATGATCGACGGCAAGGGGCCCTATGCGTTTCTGGTGGATACCGGCTCGGATCGCACGTCGATCTCCCGTGAACTGGCGGGCGTCCTCGCCCTGCCGCCCGGGCCCAAGGTGCTCATCCACGAAGGCGGCGGCGCCGACATGGCTCGGACGGTGGTGATCGACAGCGTGACCATCGGCAATCGCACGATACGCCACATCGAGGCCCCGGCTTTGTCAGCCAAGGACCTGGGAGCCGACGGGATGCTCGGCGTCGACACCCTGCGCGACCTGCATCTGGTGATGGACTTCAAGGCCCTGCGGCTGTCGAGTTCACAGAGCCGCGCCGAGCCCCTCGACGAGCACACGATCGTGGTGCGCGGGCGCAGCCGCTATGGCCAGCTCATCCTCGCCAACTCCAAGGTCCACGGCGTCCCCGTGCTGGTGGTGCTCGATTCAGGGTCACAGCTGTCGGTGGGCAATCCGGCCCTGCTGAGGCTGCTGACCGGCCACGACACCGCTTCCGCCCCGCAACGGACGACCCACATCGTCACCGCGACCGGACGCCACATGACCCTTGAGCTCGACGATATCGCCGAGGCGGAGGTCGGGGGGGTCACCATCCGCCACATGCCCCTGGCGTTCGCGCAGCTGCATACCTTCGACCGCTTCGGCCTGACCCACCAGCCGGCATTGCTGCTGGGCATGGACGTCCTCAGCCTCTGCCAGAAGGTGACGGTCGACCTTCGCCGCCGTGAAGCGACCTTCACCCTGAACTGACTTTCGCCGGATAAGTTTCTATAGAATCAAACGTTTAGAGCAGGATTCAGCCACCAGTCGGTTCCGACCAATGGCATCCTGCTCTACGTCCCCCGCCTCAGCTGGACGTCTACGCCGCTGGATGGGTGGGAGACGAGGAGGCTGTTGCTCCAGCGGCCGAAGCCGATCAGCGTCTGCCCGTCGGCGCCGACCAGATTCATGCCATGAGGCGAGGGCGTCCATCCCGCGACGCCGCTGGGCAGGGCGTCACCGCAGTCTGCGGGCGCCTGCGCCTTGAAGGCGCCACCGGCGATCTTCACGGCCCCGAGCTTCAGAGTGCAGATCGAATGGCCGCCGGATTCGAGCGTCCAAGACCCCGCGGCCTCACTCGGCGATAGGGACACGCCCGCCTCGTTGTCTTCGGCCGCGGCCACGCTGGCGCTCGATAGCAGAATGGCGACGCCCAGCGCGGCGGCGCATTTGAGAGTGTTCATGACGACTTCCTCCATGGAAGCGCAACGCCGAGCCGATGCTTGCGGTTGCCCCTGCCGTGATTCACCTTGGCGTTCGCGGCGGGTCGGGCATTATGCGAGGCGGCGGTCCGGCAGAGGCCGTCTGGAGCAAGCTCCCGGGAGACGCGTTCATGAAGGCTGCGGTGTTGCGGGAGGTGCGCACGCCCCTCCAGATCGAGGACGTGCAGATCAGCAAGCCGGGTCCTCACGAGGTGCTGATCCGCACTGCGGCGGCCGGTGTGTGCCACTCCGACCTGCATTTCATCGAGGGGCTGTATCCTTACGTCCTGCCGGTGGTGCTCGGCCACGAGAGCGCCGGCATCGTCGAGCAGGTGGGATCGGAAGTGCGGACGGTGAAGCCGGGCGACCACGTGATCACCTGCCTCTCGGCCTTCTGCGGCCATTGCGACCAGTGTCTCACCGGCCATCTCAGCCTCTGCAACGGCCAGGAGACCCGGCGCGGCAAGGACGACGCCCCGCGCCTGTCGGACGAGGGGCGGCCGATGGCGCAGTTCGCCAACCTGTCGTCGTTCGCCGAGCAGATGCTGGTCCACGAGCACGCCTGCGTGGCCATCCGCAAGGACATGCCGCTCGACCGCGCCGCCCTGATCGGCTGCGGGGTGATGACCGGCGTCGGCGCGGCGATCCACACCTCGCACGTGAAGCCGGGCGAGACGGTGGCGGTGCTCGGCTGCGGCGGCGTGGGCCTGGCGGCCATCAACGGCGCAGCGATCGCCGGGGCTGGGCGGATCATCGCCATCGATATTTCGCCGGCGAAGGACAACCTCTCGCGCACGTTCGGGGCGACCGATTTCATCTGCGCCGCCGACACCGATCCGGTGAAGGAGGTGATGGAGATGACCAAGGGCGGCGTCCACCACAGCTTCGAGGCCATCGGCCTGACCAAGACGACCGAACAGGCCTTCGACATGCTGCGCCGAGGCGGCACGGCCAATGTGATCGGCATGATCCCGGTGGGCCAGAGGATCAGCCTGCCCGGCGCGGCGTTCCTGAGCGAGAAGCGCATCCAGGGATCGGTCATGGGATCCAACCGCTTCCCGGTCGATATGCCCCGGCTCGTCGACTTCTACCTGGCCGGCAAGCTGAAACTCGACGAGATGATCTCCCGCCGCCTGAAGCTCGAAGAGGTCAACTCGGCGTTCGAGGAGCTGAAGCGGGGCGAAGTGGCCCGTTCGGTGATTATGTTCGACGCCTGAGACGCAGCCGCTTCCGGATGGATATCAACGTCGAGGTGCACGGGGACGGCCGCAGACCCTACCTGCTGCTGGTGCACGGTCTGCTGTCGAGCCGCGCCCAGTGGCGGCCGAACGTCGGAGCGCTCACCGCGGTGGCGACGCCAGTGGTCGTCGAGCTTCTGGGCCATGGCCGATCCGCCGCGCCGACAGAGCCCGAGGCGCACACCGTTGACGCCTACGTCGCCCGCTTCGAGGCGTTGCGCCGACAGCTCGGCGCCGAGCGCTGGTTCATTTGCGGGCAGTCTTTCGGGGCCGGGCTCACCGTCCATTACGCCCTGGAGCACCCCGACCGGGTGATTGGCCAGGTGTTCACCAACACCATGTCGGGGCTCTCTCCGGCCGCGCGGGAACGCCTGCCGGAGCGCATGGCGCGGTTCGATGCGGTCGAGCGGGGCGGGCGGGAGGCCCTGAAGGCCCTGCCGTTCCATCCCCGGCCCTCGAAGCGCCTGCCGCCCGAAATCTGGGAGGACCTGGTCGCCGACGCGGAACTCCTCTCGCCCCCCGCCGTCGCCCAGGCGCTGCGAACGACCTCGCCGGAGCTGTCGGTGGCCGACGACCTGGGCCGGATCTCCGTCCCAACCCTGCTGGTCAACGGGACGCGCGAGACCGCCTTCCAGCCGCTGCGCGACCTCGCGGCGCGCGACATCCCCGCCGTCGAGGTCGTCGACCTCGACGGCGGCCACTCGGTGAACCTCGACCGGGCGGCGGACTTCAACGCCGCGGTGACGGCGTTCATCGAGCGCTGCCTCGCCTGATCGCACCTTTCGATCGGCCGGCTGCAAAAAAGGCACTTGCGCGCGCTCTGGTGTTATGGTCAACTACAACACCGTTAAGGCACATCACGCGTTTACGCCCCCCTGAAAGACGACATGGACCCGGAGTGGAATGACAGTCAGCCGATCTACCGCCAGCTGCGCGACCGCGTGGTCGCGATGATCCTCGATGGCCTGCTTCAAGAGGGCGACCCCTTGCCGTCGGTGCGCACTGTCGCAGCCGACAATCGGGTGAACCCGCTCACGGTCCTCAAGGGCTACGAGCTGCTCGTCGACGAGCAACTCGTCGAAAAGCGGCGCGGCCGCGGCCTCTACATCAACGCCGGCGCGCGCGCGCTTCTGCTGCAGGCCGAGCGCCAGAGGTTCCTGACCGAACAGTGGCCTCCCATCCGCGCCACCATCCAGCGGCTCGGGCTGACGCCACAGGACCTGCTGGCGACAGACGACGGTGGCAAATCCTCGGCGACGCCGGGCGGGGAGGGTTGAGCGACATGCCCTGCATTGAAGCCCGCGGCCTTCGCAAGGCTTATGGCGCCACGGTTGCGGTCGATGGGATCGATCTTCGGGTCGAGGAGGGCCGAATCCTCGGGCTCATCGGTCCCAACGGCGCGGGCAAGAGCACAGCGCTCAACGCGATCCTCGGCCTCACGCCATTCCAGGGGGAGCTCAAGGTGCTGGGCCGCAATCCGTGGACCCAGCGCGACCAGCTGATGCGCGATGTCTGCTTTATCGCCGATGTCGCAGTCCTGCCTCGGTGGATGCGAGTCTCCCAGGCGCTCGACTACGTCGCCGGGGTCCACCCCAGGTTTGATCGAGCAAAGGCCGACGCCTTCCTCGCCAAGACCGACATCAAGCGGACCAGCCTCGTCAGGCAGCTCTCCAAAGGCATGGTGGCCCAGCTGCACCTCGCGCTGGTGATGGCGATCGACGCCAAGCTGCTGGTGCTGGACGAGCCGACGCTCGGGCTCGACCTGCTGTACCGCAAGCAGTTCTACGACACCTTGTTGAATGACTATTTCGACGGGTCGCGCACCATCGTGGTGACGACGCATCAGGTCGAGGAGGTCCAGCACATCCTGACCGACCTGATGTTCATCAACCACGGACGTATCGTGCTGAGCTGCAGCATGGACGACTTCGAGACGCGCTATCTGGAATTGATGGCGCGCCCCGAGCAGGTCGCCGAAGCCCGCGCGCTCAAGCCGATCCACGAACGGCAGGTGTTCGGCCGCAGCCTGATGCTGTTCGATTCCGTCGACCGCGAGCGGCTCGCCCCGCTGGGCGAGGTACGCACCGCCAGCATCGCCGACCTGTTCGTGGCCGTGATGGGCGGCCAAACCCAAGGAGCCACGGCATGACCACGACGACGCCCGAAACCGCTTTGGCCGCGCGCAAGGTGCGGCCCTTCTACTGGTCGGTCCGGCGGGAGTTGTGGGAGCACCGCTCGCTCTACATCGCGCCCCTGGCGGCCGCCGGCGTGGTCCTGTTCGGCTTCCTGATCAGCGCGATGAACCTCTCGCACTTCCGGGGCGCCATCCTGTCGCTCGACCCGGAAAAGCGCGCGGCCGTGGCGTCTATTCCCTACTTCATCGCCGCCGCTGTGGTCATCATGACGGCGGCAATCGTCGGGGTGCTCTATAGCCTGGGCGCGCTGCACAACGAACGGCGGGATCGCACCATCCTGTTCTGGAAGTCGCTGCCGGTCTCCGACCTCACCACCGTGCTGTCCAAGGCGAGCATCCCACTGGTGATCCTGCCGGCCATCGTCTTCGTGGTCATCCTCGCCCTGCAGCTGGTCATGCTGGCGGTGAACACAGTGGTGCTCGCGGCCGATGGGCTCGGTTCGCCGACCGTCCAACTGCTGCTGCCGCAGATGACCGTGGTTCTGGCCTACGGCCTTGTGGCGATGGCGCTGTGGTACGCGCCGATCTGGGGCTGGCTGCTCCTGGTCTCCGCGTGGGCGCGGCGCACTCCATCCTTGTGGGCCTTCCTGCCGCCCCTGGCCTTGATCGTGCTGGAAAAGGTCGCCTTCGACACCAGCCACTTCGGCGAGCTCGTGGCCAATCGCCTGCAGGCCTTCGACCAGGCCTTCGTAGAGATCCCGCGCCACTCGGGGATGCATGTCCTGCCGGAGCCGGACCCGCTTCGCTTTTTGAGCAACCCGGACCTGTGGACAGGGCTCGCCGTCGCGGCGGCCTTCCTCGCCGCGGCGGTGTGGGTGCGACGGTACCGCGAACCGATCTGACCAGGGGGACACCATGCCAGTCGCCGTCGCATCCCACTCTCCAGCTCCCAGATCGCTGGTCGACACCGCGCTCGTAACGGTGGCCGGGCTGTGGTTCGGCGTCGGGTTGTTCGGACCTTGGGCGTTCGTCGGCTACCTGGCCGTCCTCCATGGTCCAGCGCGCCTGGACTCGCATTTTCAAGCCATGCTGGCCGCTCTCGCCGGGCTCGGCGATTTCGGCGCGCTTCTGGCCGGATGGCTGCAGCTGTTGTCCGGGAGCTGACCATGATCCTGCATGTCCCGCCGGGGAGCCCGGTGCTGCTTCGCGACGCCGCCGCGGCGATCCTCGCGCTTCACGTCGGCGGCGCCCTCACCGGGGTGTTCTCGGGCTTGACCGCGCTCGCGGCCCCCAAGGGCGGGCGCCTGCACAGGGCGGCCGGCCAGGTGTTTTTCGTCTCCATGCTGGTCATGGCGGCCATCGGGACAGTGGTCTCGCCGTTCCTGCCGAACTGGTCGAACGTCGTCATGGGGCTCTTCATCCTCTACCTGGTGGCGACCGCCTGGATGACCGTCCGTCGTCCCGCCGGGAGGATCGGTCGGTTCGAGGTCGGCGCCATGGCGTTCGCCTGGGGCGCGGCGGCGATCGGCGTGCTGCTGGGCCTGTGGGCGGCCGCCAGTCCCGGTGGGCTGGCGGGCGACCCGCCGGCGGCATTCTTCGTGCTGGCGAGTTTCCCGGCTCTGGCCGGAGCGCTGGATCTGCGGATGATCCGGCGCGGGGGCGTAGCCGGCCCCAGACGCATCGCGCGGCACCTCTGGCGGATGAACGTCGCCCTGTTCGTCGCCGCCGGCTCGCTATTCCTCGGTCAGCAGAAGCTCTTTCCACACGCGCTTCGCGGCTCCCCGATCATGTTCGCGCCGGAGCTGGTGATCGTTGTCATGACGATCGTTTGGCTGGTGCGCCTGCGCCGCCGCAAACCCAAATCCGCTCATCCCCGCGAAGGCGGGGACCCAGTGGTCTTTCGTCCGGCGAGAAATCTGGTGATCGAGCAGCGACTCGTCGCACTGGGATACCTGGACACCGCTGGGTCCCCGCTTTAGCGGGGATGAGCGGGTAGAGTGATCATGGCCCGCTCAGGAACGCCAGCATCGCCGCGTTGAACTGAGCGGGGTCCTGCAGCATGGCGAAGTGGCTGACGCCGGGCAGGATGATCAGCTTCGCTCCCGGGATCGAACGCGCCAGGTATTCGGTGTGCTCGCGCCGGATAGCCTCGTCGTGGTCGCCATCGACGATGGCCACCGGCGTGGCGATGCGGGCCAGGTCGGCGCCCGTGTAGTTGGGTTGGGTAGCCCACATGCGGCTGATCGCCTCGGAGAAGGCTTCGAAGCCGCCCGGTGTCGGCGACAGGCGGGCGTAGGACGCGGCGGCGTCGCTCCCGAAGCGGGCGAAGGTCGGATTGGTCAAGGTATCCGACTTCACGCCGCTGGGGTCCATGTTGGCGGCGAAGGCGAACACCCGCGTCAGCCGATCGGGATCCTTCAGCGCCAGGACGAGGCCGATGATCGCGCCGTCGCTCCAGCCGACCACCGCCGCGCGGCCGATCTTCAGCGAGTCCATCACTGCCACCACGTCGGAGGCCATCAACTCATAGGTGTAGGGCCGATCGTCCCGGCTGCTACGTCCGTGGCCGCGGCTGTCGATCAGGATCACGCGATAGCCCGCCGCGGTCAGGGCCGAAACTTGGTCTCCCCAGTAGCCGCTGCTGGCGAGACCGCCGTGCAGCAGGATCACCGGCGCTCCCGCGCCATAGCTCGCGAACCAGATGTTCGCGCCATCATGGGCCACGCGGCCGGAAGCCGCCGGTACGGGGAGGGCCGCGGGGCTAGGCAAGGTCTGCCAGAGCGCCTCCGCCCTGGCCGAGGAGGACGGGACGCCCAGGGCGAACGTCACCAACACAAACGCTAACACCAGCCATTGCCGCATGAGCTCCTCCCGTCCGTTCGGCTTCAGTCCGCCAGGCGCGGACGATGGATGAGAGCCATGGTGGCGGCGCCTGCGACCGCTTCGATCGGCAGTAGCGCCAAGAGCACGCCCGAGGCGCCCGCGCCTGCGCCGAGCAGCCCGGCCGCCAACAGGGGGCCGAAGATCGCGCCGAACCGGCCGACGGCGACGGAGGCGCCCACTCCGGCGCCCCGGATCGACACCTCATAGTAGCAGGGGGCCAGGCCGTAGAGCGGCAGCGGCACGCTGCTCACGAAGAAGCCCACCGCACAGCCCGCCACGGCCGCGGCGAGGAAACCCGATTTCACCATCGCCAGGGCGACCAGCGAGAGGGCGAGGCCCAGATACCAGAGGGCGATCGTCCGTCGCGGCCGGCTTCGATCCAGCAACTCGGCGAGGATCAGCACTCCGGCCGCCGCGCCGAGATTGAACAGCAGCGAGACGACGCTGGCGCGAGGCCTGGCCAGACCCAGGTCGCCCATCAACGTGGGCAGCCAGTTGAGCAGGACATAGAGCGACAGCAGCGAGGCGAAGGACGCCGTCCACAGCAGCAGCGTCGCGCCCGCCCGGCCACCGCCAAACAGGATGGAGAGGAAATTGACGCGTCCCGTGGACGACGGCGCCGTCGATCGGCGCGCCTCCAGGAACGCTTGCGACTCAGGGAGGACGAGGGCGACGAGCGGGGCCAGGACCAGCGGCGTCGCGCCACCGATGTAGAAGATGTCCCGCCACGCGAGGTTGGCCGCCACGAGCCCGGCGATGGCGCCGCCGAAGGGCAGGCCGCAGGTGATCCGGGTCACCAGGCCGGCGCGGTGTTCCGCGGTCACCGCTTCGGCGGCCAGAGCCACCAGGTTCGGCAGCGCCCCGCCGAGCCCAAGGCCGGCGATCAGGCGCACGAGAAGGAGCGCGTCAAACGGCCGGATCGCCGCCGTCGCCAGCGAAAAGACCCCGAAGACCAGAAGGCAGGCCACTAGGACGCGCTTGCGCCCGTACCGGTCGGCGAGCCGCCCGCAGATCACGGCGCCGATCAGCAGGCCCACGATGCTGGCGCTGAACAGCGGCCCGAGCTGGTCGCGCGTGAGGCCGAGCGCCGGGGCCATCCGCGGCGCCGCCAGGCCCATCGACTGGATGTCCAGGCCTTCACAGAGCACGCCCAGAAAGCAGAGGACGAGCGTAAGCCCGGCGTGCCGACCGCTGTCGATAGCCACGGCCTGCGCCATCCGCCCTCATCCCCCAACTCAGCAGGGTTGAGGGCTAACCAGTTCGCGCCCCGTCCGCAACCATTCCCCCTTGACCCGCGTCCGCAACGGCCGCAGGCCCGAAGCATGAACACAATCGCCACCCTGGATGGTCCCCGTGTCGCACCGGCCTCCGGTGGGCCTCCGCGCTCGATCGTCATTCTGGCCCACGGCTACGGCTCGAATGGCGCCGACCTGATCAGCCTTGCGCCCTACTGGAGCCAGGCGCTGCCCGACACCCTGTTCGTCGCGCCCAACGCGCCCGAACCGTGCCCGGGCGCGCCGGAGGGCTACCAGTGGTGGCCGGTGTGGAGCACCGATCGCAGGATGGGCGTGCGTCACGCGGCCCCAATCCTGGACGCCTTCATCGACGCCGAGCTGTCCCGCAGCGGGCTGATGGCAGACCGCCTGGCCCTGGTCGGGTTCAGCCAGGGAACCATGCTGTCGCTCTACGTCGGCCCCCGGCGCGAACAGCAGATCGCCGGCATCGCCGGCTTCTCAGGAATGATGGTCGAGGGCGACGAGAACGAGTTGCTGACCCGGCCACCGGTGCTGCTGGTGCACGGCGACGAAGATCCGATGATCCCGGTCGCCTCTTTTCACCGGGCCGAGGCGACCCTGGAGCGCCTCGGCTTCCCGCTCACCAGCCACGTCAGCTCCGGCCTCGGCCACAGCATCGACATGGAGGGGCTGCGCCTGGGCGGAGCGTTCCTCCACCGCGTGCTGGGCTAGAGCATGATGCGATCAGGCGGAATCGCCTGACCGTTGAATCATGCTCTAGAATCAAAAGTTTAGAGCCCGATTCAGCCTTTGGATCTGTTCCGTCCAAAGGCGCCAGGCTCTAGCGCCGAACTTGCCGGCGCGCGCGTTCGGGCGCACGGCTTGATTGGACAAGGGAGGCTGAGATGGCGGGTGAGCTGAACATCGTGGTGACCCTCCGCGTGCGCGTGGGCAAGGAGGCCGAGGCCGAACCGCTCCTGTGCGAGATGGAGGCGGCGACGCTCGCCAACGACAAAGGATGCCTGCGCTACGAATGGTACCGCGCGGAGGCGCCGCAAACCTACATCCTGGTCGAACGATGGACCGGTGAGGCGGCCGTCCAGGCGCACCTCAAGGCCCCGCACATGGCTGAGATATTCCAGAAGATCGGCCCCCTGATGCCCGAGCCGTTCACGGCGACGCCCCTGACGAAACTGTAGTCGCCGACGCAATATCGAGTGTCTTACCGGTCCAGCCGCGGATTGAGTTTCAGGAAGGACGGATGCCGGAAGGTGTCGCCGGTCTTCAGGCCTTTGTGAAAGCCGTCCATGCGCGGGCCGGCGGGGCCGGGGCGCTCGTCGTACACGGCGTCGTCGCCGAAGAATCGCAGGGTCAGGGTGCGGCGGCGTTGTCCCGGGCGGGTCGGCGCGCCGCCGTGCAGCATGGAGGGGTGGAAGAGCACGACGTCCCCCGGCTCGACGCTGAAGGAGACGATATCATGGGCGCCACGGTCCGCTTCTATGTCCGGCAGACGCGGCATGGCGGCGTTCGGGTGCAGCGGGGCGGTGTCGTCGCCGAGCTTGAAGCTGGAGCCGTTGTAGAGGACGCCCCGGTGAGAGCCGCGCACGAATTCCAGCGACTCCGCGGCGCTCGCCCGATCGAAGGTGATCCAGGCCACCGCCAGGTGCTGGCCGGCGATCGTCAGGTAGGAGCTGTCCTGGTGCCAGGGCGTGCGCCGCGCCTCGCCGCCCTCCTTGAGGAACACCTGCTCGTACATGAACCACACATCGGGGGAGCCCCAGATGTCGGCGATGACCACCGGCAGGGGCGAGGCGCGCAGCATCGCGGCGTAGCCCTCCAGGCAACGCGGGTTGAAGAGGTCCTGGTAGAAGGTGGCCTCCGCGGCGTGCGAGGCGATGCGGCTGGCCGCCGGGCCGGGGTGCGCCACGCTCCACTCCCAGGCGGCCAGCGCCTCGGCGAGCGCCGCGTCGTCCAGCGCGCGCGGCAGCAGGACGACCCCGTCCCGGGCGTAGGTCTCGCGCAGCGAAGGAAGGTCGAAGGGCATCGGAAGATCCTGGTGGTGCAAATCAACCAGATGAGTCCTATCCCTGCCGCTCAGAATGCACCACGAGATTCAAAGTCTTGTGGTGCGTTCGGCGCCTCTCGGGCGGGGGGCGAGGTGTCTGTTTCGCACCACTAGCGCATGTCGAAGAGGTGGAGGGCGGTCTTGCCGAGGATCAGCTGAGCGTTCTCGACCGTGGTGGCGTCGAACACCGCCTGGATGGCGCTCCTGGTATAGCCGAACGTGCTCTCCTGGTGCGGGTAGTCGGACGACCACATCACG
>Ga0302314_10018701_pt1 | contig 11542 bp, 9 predicted proteins | sample III_Palsa_N2_3_FD_200533 | JGI IMG/M metagenome (GOLD analysis project Ga0302314, IMG submission 200533) | Peat permafrost microbial communities from Stordalen Mire near Abisko, Sweden - III_Palsa_N2_3 | ecosystem: Environmental > Terrestrial > Soil > Palsa > Peat permafrost | place: Sweden... | reverse complement strand
GCTGGGACGCCACCCTGGCCTGGCATCAGCCGAGATACGATATACGCCTCAACATACTCAACCTGACCAACAAGCAGTACTTCGATGCGCTGATCCAGTCGGACGGCGGTCGCTCGGTACCCGCCATTGGTCGCACGTCGATGGTGACATTTACCTACAAGTTCTGAGGAGTCATCGATCATGCTGGTGCATGTGCCGGGCCTGCTCGACAGCGGGCAATTGAACCACTTCCGCCAGCGGCTTGCCGCATCGGATGCCCCGTGGGTCGACGGTCGCGTCACCGCGGGTCATCAGGGCATTCACGTCAAGCAGAACCAGCAGATTGCCGAAGGTTCGGCCATGTCGGCCGAGCTTGGCAGCATCGTGATGTCGGCACTGGAACGGCTGCCGCTCTTCATCAGCGCGGCATTGCCGAACCGTGTCTATCCGCCCATGTTCAACCGCTACGAAAACGGCATGCACTTCGGCAATCACGTGGACGGCTCGGTGCGGCTTATGCCCGGCAGCGGCATCAAGATCCGCACCGATCTCTCCGCGACACTTTTTCTCGCACCGCCGGACAGCTATGACGGTGGTGAGCTACTGATCGAGGACACCTACGGCTCACAGGCGATCAAGTTGGCAGCTGGCGACATGGTGCTTTATCCCGCCAGCAGTCTGCACCGTGTCGCGCCGGTGAGCCGAGGCGTGCGCCTGGCGTGTTTCTTCTGGGTGCAGAGCATGGTCCGCAACGATGGCCAGCGCGCCCTACTGTTCGATCTGGACAACGCGATCCAGCGATTGACCGCGACCGGCGCCGATGAAGCCGCCCGCATCAGCCTCACCGGCAGTTATCACAACCTGCTGCGAATGTGGACTGACATATGAGGTGGCATCGCCACCTTTGTATGCGTATGACCAGCCTTAGCTTGCCACCCGGACAGCGTTCTTCCGATTTCAATAAACCGGTTGTCCAGCGGCACCCCGTTGCATGTGCCTCGACAGCAGCCAGACCAATACCGAAGCAGCCCATCTGCTCGACACCATTGAAGTTCAGCCAGAACTAGTAGATCAATGCCGACGCACAGCTGGATCACTACAGCACCGATTTCACCAGCATGGTGGTCTGTGTGGCAATAAGACCACGACCGCGTGCGGTACGTTGCAGGCCGGCAGCATCGTGCCGAGCACCGACACCCGCGTCTCGGGCAAGCTGCCTAACTACAAGCTCGAGGTGTTGTACAAACCGACTGCCAACGGGAGCATCTACGTCAATTTCGCCATGTCGCGGGAGCCACCGGGCGGCAATGCGCCCACCTTCAGCAGCTCGGCCAACAGCCGGGACAATCCCGATCTCGAACCTCAGAAGGCGCACGCGGCCGAGATCGGCACAAAGTGGAGCCTGCTCGACGAGCGTTTGATTCTGACCAGCGCGCTATACCGCATCACGGTTACCAAGCCGCTGGCGCAGGATCCTACCAACCCCACCCAGTACGACCCGATCGGCGAGCAACGCGTGCATGGCCTCGAGATCAATGCGTCGGCACGCGAGGCGCACGTTTCGCCTCGTTCTTCTGGGTGCAGAGCTTGATCCGCGGCGACACCACCGCCTACTGTTCGAACTCGATAGCTCAATCCAGACCGTAACCCAGTCCGGCACCGATGCCGATGCGCGGCTGCAACTGACCCGTGCCGACCCACAACCTGCTGCGGCAATGGGTCGAGACCTGTGCCACCCGTCTCTGCGTTCCCAGACTCAAACGTCCGACGCGGCGCGCATGACGAACTCTGCGTCGGTCGTCACAACCATCTACCCAGATGCACGCGATATTGACTAGTCGCTGACGACAATCCCCATGTGCATCACGAAGATGGCCCTGGTAATTGCATCAGCACCACGAAGCGATCACCCTGCGGTCCGGCCTGTACTTTCGCCAGCGGCCCGTATCGGTAAGCAACGCGTTGCCGCACGCTGTCCAGACCGTGACCGTTGCCAGCCTCCGGCGGTGTCACTGGCAGCGGATTGCAGATCTCGATACGCACTCCCTTTCCATCGCGTTGTCCACGCAAGGTCACGTCGCCGCCTTCGCGCAGCGGCTGAACACCATGGCGCACCGCGTTCTCCACCAACGGCTGTAGCAGCAGGCGTGGCAATGGAAAGTCGGCAGGCAGGTCATCCAGTTCACGCCTCACGTGTAGACGAGCCCCCAGACGCAACTGTTCGATCGCGAGGTAGCGCTCGACCAGCGCCAACTCGTCACCGAGCGTGCCATCGCCGGTGTCGTGCTGACCGAGCGCGGCGCGGAAAAGCTCGGACAGGTCCTCCACCGTGCGCTCGGCCGCAGCCGGGTCGATCCGGATCAACGCAGCTACCGTGTTCATGCTGTTGAACAGGAAGTGCGGGCGGATGCGCGCTTGCAGCGCCTCGACCTGCGCCTGCGTGACGGCCGCCAGCCGTGCCTGCCACTGCGCCAACACATAGAAGTAGCGCAGCATCCCCGCGCCAAGCAAGGCCGCGACCGCCACGTTGTCGCGCACAAAGATACCCAAGTTGCTCTGCACCAATTGCAACTGCAGAGCGTCATTGAATTCGTGTGCCACCATGCTGGCGCCGGCCACGATCGGCATGATCACCAGCCACGTTCCTACATAAGGCATCTTTCCGGGCAGTCGCTGCAGCAGCGAACGCAACGCGCACAGCACCAGCCCGATTACCAGAGCCAGCCATGTCGCGAACAGAATGCCGATGCTGTAACTGTTCCAATCTCGTCGACTGTCCGATGCCAACCACATCGTAGTCGCGGTAAGCGTTGCGATCACCAGCAGCGCGAACATCATGGGCAAATTGCAGAAATCCGGCAAAGAACCGTGTTCGGCAGAGCGGCGCGGGCCGCTGACAGGGCGAGAGTCACGCATGTGGGAAGTATGCCGTATTTTTCGGCATCGCCAGGAGCAAGCCGCCGTGGCACGCGATCCATTAACCTCGTCGACAATTCGATGCACCCGTTCAATTGCGACGCGGAGATCCGCAACTACCGCATCCTGTTTCCGGTTGCACCCGCGGCCTTGACAGTGAACAAAGCGGTGCTGCCAGACGCTCGTTGCTGTTCAACCGGAATAATGCGGAGCAGAGACTCGTGACTGCCGCTGTGCTGAAAAATGCCTGTGCACATCTCGCCAGACGCTGGTCGTAAAAACATGCGAAGCATGTTGATCTGTGAAGGTCATCAAGATTTCTGCGACGAATGGCTACTTTTCCCCGATAAACGGTAGTTCAAATCGTCTTGCCTGCAAGTGAAAATGAGGCGGCGATCCACTACACATGTGGGTCGACCGGGGCACCAGGGGTTCATCGGACAACATCCGATGAAAAATCAGTCAGCATCAACACCAGACGGGGGCGATCCATGAACTCGATGCACACACATCGCGAGCCGGCAGCCGGATTCACGCTGATCGAATTGATGATCGTTGTCGCAATCATTGCGATCCTCGCCGCCATCGCTCTTCCCGTCTACAAGAACTACATCACCCGCAGCAAGCTCTCGGAGGCATACAACAACCTCGCGGCTTACCGGGTAAGCATGGAGCAGTATTACCAGGACAACCGCAATTACGGTACGACTGCATGCGGCGCACCCGCGCCGGCGAGCAGCACCCTCAAATACTTCGCAATCACTTGTACCGGCAGTGCCAGTGGCACTGGTGCCACTGCCGGGTATCAAGCGTACTTGGCAACGGCTACCGGAAATACTGGCGGTCTGACCGCAGGCTTCACTTTCACGATCGACAACAATAACACCCAGGCCACCACCACCGTACCGGCCGGATGGGGCGCAGCGACCACTTGTTGGGTCGACCGTCCGGGCGGAAGCTGCCAATGAAGCCGGCGGACCAACGAGGCTTCAGCCTGATTGAGCTGATGGTCACCCTGACGGTTTTCGGAATACTGCTCGTGATCGGCATTCCCACCTATCAGCAGTGGACGCTCAATACGCGTATCCGCACCGCGACCGAGTCCATCCAGAACGGTCTTCGGCTCGCGCGCAACGAGGCATCGCAGCGCGGTACCAACGTCAGGTTTTACCTGTTTGCCAACACCGCCGGTGCGGCAGAGTGGACCGTCTGCCTGTTACCGACTTCCGCAGCCAGCGCGGCTACCGTGACGACCTGCCCGCTGCCCCCCGCTGGCAGCAGCAGCACCCTGCAAAGTTTCGTCAACACTGGCGACACAACCAATCTGCAGGTAGGTGCCGCGACCGCCGTAGCCGACATCACCGGCAACTATTCATCCATCATGACCGGCGGCGTACCCGGTGGCATTACCTTCAATGCACTGGGTCGTCCAACGGACTACGGCAACACCTCGATCATCCGCATCGACGTTACCGCCGCGCAAGCGGGCGCACAGGCTAACAGCCGGTCCCTCGTCACCACGATCTCTGCCGGCGGCATGGTGAACATGTGCGACCCGCAAATCACCTTCAGCGCCAATAGCCCGCAGGGGTGCCCGTGAAAAGCGCACACATCAAAAACTGTGGTCCTTTTCCGTGGCGATCAACGCAGCAAGGTTTCATCCTGCTCGACGCCATGATCGCCGTGCTGATCTTCTCGATCGGCATCATCGGCATGGTCTCGTTGCAGTCAGCGGCCATCAAACTCGCCGGCGATGCGAAATACCGCACCAATGCCGCCATGCTGGCCGACCAGGTCATCGCGCAGATGTGGGCATCTGACCCGACCAAACTGGCCGTCTATTCCAGTACCCCCGCTGGCGCAAGTTATACGACGTGGGCCAATACCGTCGACTGCACCAACGCCGCCGCCTCGACAAATTGCCTGCCCGGCGTGACAGCCAACCCACCCACCATCGTGATCGTGCCCATGGCTATCCCGACGGCGACTTCGGGAGGCACGGAATCCCAGGTTACGGTCACCGTCAGCTGGCAAGCCCCTAACGACACCGGTCCCCATAGTTATGTATCCATTTCAGATATCGGCAACTGAGACCGGCAGCGTCAACGGGCGCCCGCGCGCCCTTGATGTGCGCACGCGCAGCCGGGGTTTTTCGCTGATCGAGCTGATGGTGGGCATCGTGGTCAGCATCATCTGCACGCTGGCGATCATGGCGGCTTTCGCGGTGTATGAAGGTCATAAACGCACCACCAGTAGCGGCGATGATGCGCAGCAGAACGGCAGCTATTCACTGTATGCGCTGGAGCGTCAAATTCGCAGCGCCGGCTCCGGGTTGGTGCAGGGCTCACGCTATAGTGTCCTGGGCTGCGCGATCAATGCCGCCTCGGGGGCAACAGCGTTGCTACCGGCAACCTCCCTGCCTGCCCCGTTCGCCACCTCCGGTTGGCCGCTTACCACGCTTGCGTTCCCCGTGCTGATCGCCGGTGGCGGCGCCACCACTCCAGACGTGATCGGCGTGATCAGCGGCAACCCCGCGCAGCAGGTATTCAAGGTGGGCGTCACCAGCACCACCGCTACCACCGTGGTTGTGGGTAATTCCTTCGGTTTTCTAGCGAGCGATTACGTGCTGGGCACCATGCCAAACGGCAGCTGCACCATTGGCCAGCTTGCCGCCACCCCTAATCCCATTCCCACTACGACCACCACCCTCACTCTGAACACCGCCACCAGCCCGTCCACCGGACTGACAAACGCGGTCAACCTATTTGACCTGGGCCGCTCACCCATATTCACCCTGTTCGGTGTCGATCCCGCCACCAACTCGCTGGTGTCGTTTGATCTCCTGCAGCGGGCGACGAATGGTGGCGCGGGCACGATTCCGATTGCCGATGGCATCGTGCAGCTCAAGACGCTGTATGGCATCCACGATGGGACTGGACCCTCTGGCGAGCCTGCCTTCGTCGTCGACAACTGGGTGCAACCCGTCGGTACCACGTGGGGTATCGCTGCACTCACTGCCAATACTGCAGCGGCACAAGCAGCCATAGCCCAGATCAAGGCGATCCGCGTGGCCGTTGTGGCACAAAGCCGGTTGCCGGAGCGATCGACCGATTATGTTGGCAAAACCACCTTGACACTCTTCCCGGATCTCGCGTCGACATTGCAATACAGCATCACCACGCAAACGCAATTTCGCTACAAGGTCTACGACACCACCATCCCGATCCACAACGCGCTTGTCACCCAAACGTACTGAGTCAAGTCAACATGAGCCTGAAGAACACACGCATGGGATACCGGGGTGGACCGCACCAGCAGAGGGGCATGATCTCCACCCTGATCGCGATCGTCGTACTGGTGGTCACATTATTGGCCGCGGTGGCGCTGATGCGTTCGGTGGACACCAGCAACACCATTGCCGGCAGTCTTACCTTCAGGCAAGGCGTTGTGCAAGAGGCCGAGCGCGCTTACGTGGACGCCATTCAGAATATCAACTTCGGCGAGCCGACCAGCGATAGCGACCTGGCCACCAGCGGGTATTACGCTGAACCTCAAACGGCAACAGCCCGTCCGGATGGTGATATACCCAACGTACTGGTGAACGGCACCACCGGCAACATCGGTACGGTGCCGTCGCTGGGTAACAACGACAACACGGTGACCTACGTGGTCGAACGGCTTTGCCCAGCCGGCGGTGCCGCCAGCCCCACCACATGCGTCGTGCCGGGCGCGTCGATCCTGGGTGGATCGGTCTCCAACCAGTCCAAGGACAACGGACCGCCGTTCGTTTCAGGTGCCTATGCAGCATTTCGGTTGACCGTAAAGGTGACCGGCAGCAAGGGCACCACCGGTTACGTACAGACCATATTGCGCTGAATAAGGCTTGCGGCGGGTTGCACGATCCCGTCACAGGCGCACGGAACCATTGGGGTGGTGACATTACATGGGTGATCCATGTATTGGCATCAGAACCAGCTTGCCAACCATGGACACGAACAGGACGTTCGCATCCACAGCTTAATCACTCGTATTTCGGGAACGGCCATGTCCAAGTCTTTTCGTCCACTTCGCTACTCCGGCCTGGGCTGCGCGCTGCTGGTGTGCATGCTGACGCTGATGGGCGGCGGCAACGTACAGGCACAAACCACACTGGCCGACACCCCCGTATACAGCACATCCAACGTACCGGCGAATCTGATGCTGGCGCTGTCGGTGGAGTATCCGACGGGTACGGTCGGTGCTTATACAAATGCCACCGGCTACACCGCTTACACAGCCGCCACCGCCTTTCTGGGGTATTTCGACCCTGCGAAATGCTACGACTACAGCCTCACCACTGGCCTCCCCGGAACCACAACCCCCGGATATTTTGTACCCGTCGGGGCAGTGAACAAGAACGGGAGTTGCACCACAACATCCGGCACGACAACCACCTCCCACTGGAGTGGCAACATGCTGAATTGGGCCACCATGACGGCCCTCGATGAGTTTCGTCAGGCCCTTACTGGTGGCAATCGCATCGTGGATACCACGTCCAACACCGTGCTTTTGCGTTCAAACCTCAACTCGCAAAGCTCGACGGGCAATTTCCCGAACAAGACCATTGGCAGTACATCAAATGTCGCAGCGTCAACGGTTATCGGTGATGCCAACTATTCGTCGCTCGGCAGTGTGTATTTGAAATCAGCCGCGCAGGGCACGACCTTCGTCATTTCAAACAACAGCTCATTCAGCAGTACTGGATCAACGGGAAGCGGCAATTCCAAAGTTAATAATATAGCGGCCACTTACAACGCGGCGGTCCAGGTTTGCGTAGTGAACAAGACCGTGTTTACGACTTCTCCGTACGGGTTGGAAAGCAATTGCAATTCGGCCCACAACACTACCGATTATGTCGGCGCTGGGGTCTACGCCAAACCCGAAGGACTGATCCAGCAGAACTACACCAAGATTCGCGTGGGAGCCACCGCGTACGCATTCTTGAACGGGCAGTCTCAACCCAATGGTGTAGTACGCGCCCTGCTTCGCGACAATGGCCCCACCCTTTACAACGGTTATGGTGCACGCACGCTTACACCAACGGTCAGTCCAGTAAACACCTACTCGGAGTGGAGTGCGAGCACCGGTATTTTCACTAATAACCCGGATCAATCCGATTCCATCTACGGAACAGCACCCGGCGGCGCAGCTTTCACCAATAGCGGCGTCATCAACTATCTGAACCAGTTCGGTTATGCCAATGGGTATGAAACCAACGATACGGTGAGTGAACTGTACTGGGCCACGTTGGCCTACTACATGCAGCAGCAGCTTAGCCTCACCTACACCACAGGCCTTACCGCAGGCAGCTCAGGCAACAGCACGGACACCGCATTTCCGGTCTTCAGCGGCACCCCCGCTAGTGTCTCAGCAACCCCGACCGTCAATGATCCGATTCAGTATCGCTGCCAGAGCAATGCGATCCTCACGATCGGCGACGTACATACCCACTTCGACACAAGCGTACCAACCAACGGTGGCCCCACCGCCTCCTCCGGCCACGCTGCTTTGACGGCTCTCGCCGTACCAGGGCTTACCACGGTGGATGCCGGCGGCTATACCACCCAACTGGGCAACCTGCCGCTGATCGAAAAAAACGGCGCCACGGCAGCATCGAAGAACATGGCTCAATATCTGGGTGTTACCGCGTTGGGTACAACATTCGAGGTAAGCGATACAGGGACAGCTACCTACAACATGGCAGGCTTGGCCTACTACGCCCATACCAACTATCTACGGAATAGCCTGCCCGATAGCCAAGGGAACAACACACCCTATGCAAAGGTAACGACCTACGTCGTCGATGTGCTGGAGCCAGGCAGCTACGACGGCACCTCCGGCAACGAGATCTACAATCCAACCAAGATGGGAGGCGCAGGCCCCAGCATGTACTGGCTGGCGGCCAAGTACGGCGGCTTTAACGACATCGGCAACAATGGTACCCCGGCGAACATCCTCACCTGGCATACCAATACTTCGACGGCGGCAGCCTTGAATCTGCGACCGGACAATTATTTTCCCGGCAACCAGCCCGCCCTGATCCAGTCCGGACTGCAGCAGATCTTCAGCAATGTCTCCGCGACGTCCCAAAGCGCCTCGGCACCAGCCGTGACAGCGACACGCGCACTCACCGATGTTCCAGCCAGCGCCACCACGGCACCGTTCTATTCACCAGCTGCCGGCTTTCCGATCTATACCACCCAGTACACCCCGGTGACATGGAATGGCGATGTCTACGGCTATGTGGCTTCGGCCGTCGCAGGTGGGAGCGTCACGCAAGTCAGCGGCAGTGGCACCTGGGATGCGCAGATCCAGCTGGATACCCTGACACAGACCACCTCCGGCACACCCGCAACGATCGTGGGCTGGAACACCGGTCGCCGCATCATCACGTGGAATGGAACAACCGTAGCCGGCGTACCAACCGGAGCCGGCACACCCTTCCGTTACGGCACCAGTTTGTCGACTGCCGAACAGACGGCCCTGAACAGCGTAACTACTGGCGGCACTGGTACCACTCTCGTCAACTACCTGCGCGGCGACAAGAGCAATGAGGGAACCTACTACCGCACACGCAGCCACATCCTTGACGATATCGTGAATTCCCAGGCAGTGCTGGTACAGAACGCCTTGTCACCGTCCTACACGGAAAGTGCGAACCCCGGCTATACCGCATTCACCAAGAGCGTACTGAACCGCCAACCGGTGGTGTATGTCGGCGCCAACGACGGCATGCTGCATGCGTTTGAAGCCGACTTCCAAACTTCGACGAGCAATCCGTTGACGGGCGGTGGTAGCGAACTGTTTGCCTATGTGCCAAGCCTGGTTTACGCGGGTCCGACCAGCACGCCACTGATCAATGGACTGCCCGCACTCGCCAATCTCAACGGTGTTTCCACAAACAACTACAACCATCACTTCTATGTGGATCAGACGCCGCAGGTTGCCGATGTCGACTTCACCCTGACGGGCGATGGCACCACCACACCTGCCACTACGGCCAGTTCATCCAAATGGCACACGATCCTGGTGGGCGGCCTTGGCCACGGTGGCATGGGCATCTATGCGCTCGATATCACGACGGTTCCGGCAGCGGTCGATAGCACCAGCAGTGCCACTGTCGAGGCATCCCAGGCTAAGAAGGTACTTTGGGAATTCACCGATCCCGACATGGGCTACAGCTATGGCGCCCCGTTGATCGTAAAGACCCGCAAGTACGGCTGGGTCGTGTTGATGACCACAGGCTACGACAACACCGGCTCAGGCCAGGATGGCCTTGGCAAGCTCTATGTACTGAATGCGACGACCGGCGCACTGATACAGACCATCAACACTGGCGTAGGGACACCCACCAGTCCCGCCGGCCTCACCCAGGCCACCGGCTACACCCAGGATGTCAGCGACGGCACCATCGAGCAGGTCTATGCAGGCGATCTGCTGGGCAATGTATGGCGCTTCGATCTGTCAGAGCCGGCAAAGGATGCGACCGGAAATGTGACCCCCGCCTATCTGACACCGACCCTGTTGGCCACACTTAAAGACAGTGCCGGCAACCCGCAACCGATCACCACGGCGCCACGCATCGAACTAAGTACCGATTCCAGTGGGCTCGGTACGCTCCGGTGGGTTTTTGTTGGCACCGGCCAGTTTCTCGATACCAGTGATCTCAGCAACACCCAGCAGCAGACCATGTATGCATTGCGGGATGGCACGGGCGTGACGCCGTCAACGACGGGACTGCCTTTGACGCGAAGCGTGCTGACTGCGAACACCAACCTGTTGACAGGCCTGAACCTTACAGACAGCTCCCTTGGCTGGTATTACGACCTGACGGGCACCGCCGGAACTAACGGCGGTACCGAACGGATCGTCATCAGTCCCAATGCTGCCGCCGGTGTCTTCGTCATCACCTGGACGACACTGACCCCTTCCTCTAATCCCTGCGACCTGTTGGGTAGCATCTATGCCACGACCTTTGCCGGCCAGTCAGTACTGCTGGGCACTGCCAATACTCTCGTGCCATACATCACTACCACGACCGCACCGACCGGATCATCGGTTGTCCAGCTTCCTGGTGGCACGTTTACAATCTTGTACGGCCAGACCGGCGGCCTGCCCCAGACGGCGAAAATGCAACAAACCACCACCACGCCCCAACTCCAGCGCGTCAACTGGCGTGAAATACTCAACTGAGCGATAACCAGTGACCTTTCCGCCCTGTGCCCTGGGCCCAGGGCACCACGCGCCACGCCCTGGGCGGAATCATCACATTGCCCACCTTGCCTAGGCAGCAACAAGCGTTGAGCGGATAATCCACAACCCTCGACGCTAAGCGGCTGTGCAATGTTCGTACCTGGTCAACGCTGGATCTCTTCTGCCGAACCTGAGCTTGGTCTCGGCACTGTTTTACGCGTCGAAGGACGCGGTGTGCAGATACTGTTTGCCAAGGCCGGCATCCTCCGTCCCTACGCGATCGATTCGGCACCGCTGCTGCGCGCGGAATTCCGTGCGGGCCAGCGCGTTGCCGGCAAGGGCATCGCGTTTCTGGTGGAGCGCGTCGAGATTCGCGACGAGCTGCTGATCTATCGCGGCGAAGGTCGCGAGCTGG
>Ga0302314_10018700_pt1 | contig 11542 bp, 8 predicted proteins | sample III_Palsa_N2_3_FD_200533 | JGI IMG/M metagenome (GOLD analysis project Ga0302314, IMG submission 200533) | Peat permafrost microbial communities from Stordalen Mire near Abisko, Sweden - III_Palsa_N2_3 | ecosystem: Environmental > Terrestrial > Soil > Palsa > Peat permafrost | place: Sweden... | reverse complement strand
GGGCGCGACGACCACGCTGCCGACCTTCCGCCGGGTCCGGCAGGGCCTCGGCATCCTGCCCGAGCAGCGCTCGGTGTTCGGGCACCTGACGCTGCTTGAGAACCTGCGGCTCGGGCGGGGCAGCATCGACGAGGCGATGGCGCACTTCCCCGAGCTGGAGCCGCGGCTCAGCCTGCCCGCGGGCCTGCTGTCCGGCGGCGAGCAGCAGATGCTGGCCCTGGCCCGGGTGATCTCGGCCAAGCCGAAGGTCATCTTGGCCGACGAGATGTCGCTCGGCCTGGCGCCGAAGATCGTCACCCGGCTGCTCGGCGTCCTGCGCGCGCTGGCCGACGCCGGCACCGGGGTCCTGCTGGTCGAGCAGCACATCCACCTCGCCCTGGACATCTGCGACCGGGCCTGCTTCCTGAAACTCGGCCACATCCAGCTCCACGGCGACGCGCGGGACCTCAAGCTGCGCCGGGCGGAAGTCGACCGCATCTACCTCTGACCACGCTTTACCGACATGGCGTCAATGATGACAAGAGGAGAAGTATGAATAAAAGAGTCCTGCTGCTGACGGCAGCCGTCAGCAGCATCACCCTGCTGTCGGCGGCCTGCTCGTCGAGCAGCTCAAGCGGTAGCGCCGCGGCGGCCGGCGGCGGCGCGACCAGCGCCAGCAGCGCGGCGGCCACGACCGGCACGTCCGGGTCGTCGAGCAAGGCGCCGATCACCGTCATGAGCATCGACCTCACCCCGCTTCCCGGCCTCGACGTCACCCTGGGCGCCAAGGCCGCGGTCGCCGCCATCAACGCGGCCGGCGGCATCGACGGCCACCAGCTGAACTACGAGTTCTGCTCGAACGGGACCGTCGTCCCGTTCGGCGACCCGAACAGCTCGGCCGCCTGCGCGGCCAAGGCCGCCCAGCAGGGGGTCGCGGCGACGGTGTCCGACTTCACCGGCTTCGACAACGTGGTGTTCCCCGCGCTGATGCAGGCCAAGGTGGCCAGCGTCGCCGAGCAGCCGGTGGCCGCGGTCGACAACACCAGCGCGGACAGCTTCCCGATCGTCGGGTCGATCAGCATCATCGACGCCGGCATCGGCTACCAGCTGGCCAAGGCCGGCTGCAAGAAGGAAGTACTGCTCGAGCAGCAGGGCGACGGCGGCGACCAGCTCGACGCCCAGTCCTTCGAGGCCGGGGCGAAGTACGGCGGCGGCGACCCGTCGATCCTGCAGCTGCCCGACACGACGGCGGACTTCGCGCCGGTCGTGGCCAAGGTCAACAGCGAGGGCATCGACTGCATCGGCAACGGGTTCACCGCCGGCAGCGCGACCCAGCCGCTGATGACCGCGGTCAAGGCCAGCGGCACCAACACGCTGCTCAGCATCGACACCGCCACCGCCACCGAGTCGTCGCTCAAGGCGCTCGGCTCGGCCGCCGTCGGCGTGCTCGGCGTCAACACCGCCGTGGAGAACGCGTTCGTCTCGTACACCGATCTCACCAACGCGACGCCGCAGGAAAAGACGATGATCGCCAACGAGAAGAAGTACGAGCCCGCCGCGCTGCCCTACAACGCGCTGGACTGGATCGGGTACGCGTCGATCATTGTCTTCCAGGCGGCGGCGGAGAAGGTGCTCGCCGCGGGCCAGCCGGTGACCTCGGCCAACATCTACGCGGCGATGAACACGCTGACCGTCGACACCGGCATCTACCCGACGATCGACTTCGCGACCCCGGGCGGCGTTCCCGGCCAGCCCCGGCTCTTCAACACCGCGGTCAACTTCTTCAAGATCGGCGCGGGCGACCAGATCAGCGCCACCTCTACCGCGTCGGTCGACATGGCGCCGGCCTTCAAGTAGGCACCGCTTCCGGCGCCGCCTGCTGATCCAGAGCCGTCGCCGCACCCCGGGCAGGCCCGCGCGCCGGGCCTGCCCGGGACCGGCACCAGCACTCAACCGCCAAGCGATTGGATCTCCAGCACCATGGTCAAGCAGCTCAGTCATTTCATCGGGGGAGCCCACCAGCCCGGCCGGTCCGGGTCCTTCGGGGACGTGTACGACCCCAGCACCGGGCAGGTCCAGGCCCAGGTTCCGCTGGCCGGGGCGGCGGAGGCGGCCGAGGCGGTCCGGTCCGCGGCCCAGGCCCAGCCGGCCTGGGCGGCGCAGAACCCGCAGCGGCGCGCCCGGGTGATGTCGCGCATGGTCGAGCTGCTCAACCGGGAGATGGAACCCCTGGCCGCCCTGCTGTCCAGCGAGCACGGCAAGACGATCGCCGACGCCAAGGGCGACATCCAGCGGGGCCTGGAGGTCGTCGAGTTCACGACCGGCATCCCGCACCTGCTCAAGGGGGAGTACAGCGAGGGCGTCGGGCCCGGGGTGGACGCGTACTCGATCCGCCAGCCGGTCGGCGTCGTCGCCGGGATCACCCCGTTCAACTTCCCGGCGATGATCCCGCTCTGGCAGGCGGGCCCGGCCATCGCCTGCGGCAACGCGTTCGTGCTCAAGCCCTCCGAGCGCGATCCCTCGGTGCCGCTGCGGCTGGCCGAGCTCTGGCTCGAGGCGGGACTGCCCCCGGGCATCTTCAACGTCGTCAACGGGGACAAGACCGCGGTCGACGCGCTGCTGCACGACCCCCTGGTCTCGGCCGTGGCCTTCGTCGGCTCCTCGCCGATCGCCCAGTCGATCTACACCACCGCGGCCGAGGAAGGCAAGCGCGCGCAGTGCTTCGGCAGCGCCAAGAACCACATGATCGTGCTGCCCGACGCCGACATGGACCAGGTCGTCGACGCGCTGGTCAGCTCGGGCTACGGCTCGGCCGGGGAACGGTGCATGGCCGTCTCGGTCGTCGTCCCGGTCGGCGAGGAGACGGCCAACACCCTGGTCGCCCGGCTGGCCAAGCGGGTCCGCGAGCTGCGGGTCGCCCACCCGGCCGACCCGCAGGCCGACTACGGTCCGCTGGTCTCGGCCGACGCGCTCGAGCGGGTCCGCGGCTACGTCAGCAGCGGCATCGACGAGGGCGCCGAGCTCGTCGTCGACGGCCGCGACTTCACCCTGCCCGGTCACGAGGACGGCTACTTCATCGGCGCCTGCCTATTCGACCACGTGACCACGGACATGAAGATCTACCGCGAGGAGATCTTCGGCCCGGTGCTGTCGGTCGTGCGGGCCGCCGACTTCGAGGAGGCGGTGCGGCTGCCCTCGGAGAACGAGTACGGCAACGGCGTGGCCATCTTCACCCGCGACGGCGACGCGGCCCGCGAGTTCGCCAGCCGGGTCCAGGTCGGCATGGTCGGCATCAACGTGCCGATCCCGGTGCCGGTGGCCTACCACTCCTTCGGCGGCTGGAAGCGCTCGGGATTCGGCGACCTCAACCAGCACGGGCCCGACTCGATCCGCTTCTTCACCAAGATCAAGACGGTGACCAGCCGCTGGCCGTCCGGCATCAAAGAGGGTGCCGACTTCTCCATGCCGGTCATGCGATGAGCCAGCCGCCAGCCGCCGGCGCGGTGGCGTTCATCGGTGCGGTGGCGTTCATCGGCCTGGGCCGGATGGGCCTGCCGATGGCCGCCCGCCTCGCCCAGGCGGGCGTGCCCGTGCGGGCCTACGACAGCTCGCCCGCGGCCCGGGCGTCGGCCCAGGCCGCGGGCCTGCCGGTCGCCGACTCGATCCAGGCGGCGGCCGCCGGGGCCGACGTGGTCATCACCATGCTGCCCGCGAGCGCCCACGTGCTCGAGTGCTACGCGGCGATCCTCGGCGAGCTCAAGGACTCCGCCGTGCTCCTCGACTGCTCGACCGCCGGCGTGGCCGGGGCCGGGGCGATCCACGCGGCCGCCCGCGAGCGCGGGCTGGCCAGCCTGGACGCCCCGGTCTCGGGCGGCGTCGACGGGGCGACGGCGGGTACGCTGACGTTCATGGTGGGCGGCGAAGCGGCCGATCTCGCCCGGGTGGAGCCGCTGCTGGCGGCGATGGGCCGCCGGGTCTTCCACTGCGGCCCGCCCGGCGCCGGCCAGGCCGCCAAGATCTGCAACAACCTGATTCTCGGGGCGTCCATGATCGCGGTCAGCGAGGCCTTCGTGCTCGGCGAGGCCCTCGGCCTGAGCCCGCAGTCGCTGTACGACGTCGCCTCGACGTCCTCGGGCCGCTGCTTCGCGCTGACCGAGAACTGCCCGGCCCCCGGCCCCCGGCCCGCCTCGCCCGCGAACCACGGGTACCAGGCCGGCTTCGCCGGCGACCTGATGCTCAAGGACCTGCGGCTGGCCCAGGCCGCCGCGCGGGAGGCCGGCGTCGCCGCCCGGCTGGGCGAGCAGGCCGCGGCGATCTACGAGCGGTTCAGCGCCGAGGGCCGCGGCGCCCTCGACTTCTCCGGTGTCATCGTCTCGATCCGCGAGTCCGGGACCGCGCCCCGCGAGGCGCCGTGACCGAGCTCAACCTGGCCAGCCTCTGGGAGGGCCTGAGCGACGCCATGGGAACGTCCCCGGCGATCGTGCAGGGCGACGTCACCCGGACCTGGGCGCAGTTCGACGACCGGGCCGCCCGGCTCGCCGCCGCCCTGCGGTCGATGGGGGTCGGCGCCGGCGACGCGATCGCCCTCGACTTGTACAACTCACCGGAATTCCTCGAGATCACCTTCGCCGCGCTGAAGCTCGGCGCCGTCCCGGTCCCGATCAACTACCGGTACCGGGAAGACGAACTCGCCTACCTGATCGAGAACTCGCGGGCGGTGGCGGTCTTCTTCCACGCTGCCCTGGCCAGCCGGGTGCTCGCCGCGGCCGCGCGGACCGCGCGCGCCGTCCGGCTCATCGCCGTGCCCGATGGCCCCGACAGTCCCGGGCCCGACGCCCCCGGGCCCGGGGCGCCGGGGGCGGGCACCAGCCGCTACGCGGACCTGATCGCCTCGGCCGAGCCCGCCGTCCGTATCGCGCGCGGCGGCGACGCCGAGTTCATCGTCTACACCGGCGGGACCACCGGGCACCCCAAGGGCGCGGTCTGGCGGCACCGGGACCTCATCGGCGTGCTCGCCACCCTGTCGTGGGGGCGGGCCGGGCTCGACACCCCCCGGGACGTCGAATCGGCCGTCGCGGTAGCCGCCGGCCTGGCCCGGAGCGGACAGCGGACCACCGCGCTGGCCGTGCCGCCGCTGATGCACTCCACCGCGCTGTTCGAGTCGGCCGCGGCCCTGCTGCTCGGGGGCACGGTCGTCTTGTGCCGCTCCCGGACGGTGGACGGCGACGAGATCCTCGCCCTCGTCGAGCGGTACCGCATCACCCGCCTGTCCATCGTCGGCAACGCCTTCGCCGCCCCGCTCCTCGAAGCGGCCGACCGGGCCGCGGAAGCGGGACGCCCCTACGACCTGAGCAGCCTGAAGCGGGTGACCAGCTCCGGGCTGATCTGGAGCGCCCGGCACAAGAGCGGGCTGGCCCGGCACTGGCGCGCGGAGATGCACGACGTGCTCGCCTCCACCGAGGGCGGCCCGTACGCCGACGCGGTCACCTTGCCCGGCGAGGACCCGGCGGCGGCCCGGTTCCGGCTGCTCCCGCACGGGCGGGCCGTCGACGAGAACTGGCACGACCTCGTGCCCGGGTCGGGCACGGTCGGGCGGATCGTCGGCTCCGGGGCGATGCCGTCGGGCTACCTGCACGACCCGGGGCGCTCGGCCCTCACCTGGCCCACGGTGGACGGCGTCCGCTACTCCGTCCCCGGCGACCTGGTCACGCTGGAGGCCGACGGGTCGCTGACCCTGCTCGGCCGGGGCAGCGAGGTCGTCAACACCGGCGGCGAGAAGGTCTTCGTCGAGGAAGTCGAGGAGGTCCTGGCCCGCCACGCGTCGGTGGCCGACGTCCTCGTCGTGGGGGTCCCCGACGACCGGCTCGGCAGCCGGATCGCCGCGATCGTGCAGGTCCGCGCGGGGACGGCGGCCACGGCCGAGGAGCTGCGCCGTTTCGTCGGGCAGGGCCTGGCCGACCACAAGCGTCCCCGCCAGGTCGTGTTCACCGACCAGGTACAGCGCAGCGCGTCGGGCAAGGCCAACCGGGCCTGGGCCAAGCGGCTGGCCGAAGACAGCGCCTCACCAGACGCCAGACCAGACGCCAGACCAGACGGCGCACACGACGCCGCACGATGAGCGAACGGAGAACGACATGGAGAAGTTCCGCGCGGTCGTGGCGGCCGGCGACGGCCCCGCCCGGTTCCGGGACCTGACCGACGCCGACCTGCCCGCGGACGCGGTCACGGTCGACGTCACCCATTCCTCGCTGAACTACAAGGACGGCCTGGCCGTCACCAACCGCTCCCGCATCGCCCGCCGCTACCCGATGGTCTGCGGCATCGACCTGGCCGGCGTGGTCGCCGAGTCCGACGACCCGGCCTGGGCGCCCGGCGATGAGGTCGTCGTCACCGGGTGGGGCATGTCGGAGACCCACGACGGCGGCTACACGGGCCGGCAGCGGGTCAAGCCCGGGTGGCCGGTGGCCAGGCCCGCCGGGCTCACCGCCGTACAGACGATGGCCATCGGGACGGCCGGGCTGACCGCGATGCTCTGCGTGATGTCGCTCGAGCAGCACGGCCTGACCCCCGACACCGACGGCGAGGTCCTGGTGACCGGCGCGGCCGGCGGCGTGGGCGGAGTGGCCATCGCCGTCTTGGCCACGCTCGGCTACCGCGTGGTCGCGTCGACCGGCCGGGCGCACCAGCACGAGCGGCTGGCCCGGCTGGGCGCCTCCGCCTTCCTCGACCGGGCCGAGCTGGCCGCGGCCGCGTCCTCCCCGCTTGGCCAGGAGCGCTGGGCCGGCGCGATCGACGCCGTGGGCGACACCACGCTGGCCTCGGTGCTGCGCCAGGCCCGCTACGGCGCGCCCGTCGCCGCTTGCGGGCTGGCCGGAGGCAGCGGCCTGCCCACCACGGTCCTGCCGTTCATCCTGCGCGGCGTGTCCCTGCTCGGCGTCGACTCCGTCTACGCGCCGCCCGCCCTGCGCGCGACCGCGTGGGACCGGCTCCAGCGCGACCTGCCCGCCGCCCGCCTCGACGAGCTGACCACCGTCGAGCCGCTCAGCCGGATCCACGAGCTGGCTGAGGAGATCCTGGCCGGAACCGTGGGCGGCCGGGTGGTACTCGACACCCAGTCCTGAGAACGAACGCGGGCGGTCCGAACCCACCGCAGACCGAACACGCCCGACACCCAAAGGAGCCACCCGTGAGCCCAGTGCCCCCGCCGGCCGGCGACGCCCAGGTCGCCCGCTTCGCCGTGCTCGACACCTGCGCCGTCTCCGACGCCCTGGACGCCCTCGGCCTGGACGGCGTGGTCGACGGGCTGCGGCCGGTGTGGGAAGGCGCGCGGGTGGCGGGCCGGGCGGTGACCACCCGCCTCGTGCCCGGGCCGCCCGGTGCCGGCCCGCCCACGGTCCACCTGGGCGTGCGGGCGATCGAGAGCGCCGCGCCCGGCGACGTCATCGTGATCGACAACGGCGGCCGGGCGGGCATGGGCTCCTGGGGCGGGCTGCTCACGCTGGCCGCCTCGCTGCGGCAGGTCGCCGGGGTGGTCACCGACGGCGCCTGCCGCGACGTCGACGAGGCCCGGGTGCTGGCCTTCCCGGTGTTCGCGCGGGGCGGCGCGGTGCGCACCGCCCGCGGGCGGGTGCACGAGCAGTCCCGGGGCGAGCCGGTCGCGATCGGCGGCGTGACCGTGCACCCGGGGGACGTGGTCATCGCCGACGGTACCGGCGTGGTCGTGGTGGCGGCGGGCGACGCGGAGCGGGTCCTGGCCGTGGCCGAGCGGATCGTCGGGCGCGAGGGCCTGATGCAGGCCGACCTGCGGGCCGGGAAGCCGGTGTCCCAGGTGCTCGGCACCGACTACGAGGGCATGCTCGTGCGGCCCGCAGACGCCGCCTCTTGACTCCCTTAAGCCAAGATTGGATACTATCTTGGTAGATGATTTTGGCTGCAGGTCGATTTCCAAGCGATCGACGATCACCGCCGGGAGGGAATATTGCCTGCTCACGACTCAGGTACCGGGCCCAATGGGGAAGGCCTGCGGCCGGCTCCCCGCTCGTTCGCCGAGCCTGACTTCCCGCTCAACGCGTGGTACGCGGCGGCCTGGGACGTCGAGGTCACCGGGGCGCTGTTCGCCCGCACGATCTGCGGCCAGGAACTGGTGCTCTACCGCACCGAGGCGGGCCGGGCCGTCGCCCTGCAGGACGCCTGCTGGCACCGGCTCTACCCTCTCTCCCGCGGGCGGCTGTCCGGCGACCGGGTGACGTGCGGGTATCACGGCCTGCAGTTCGACACCGAGGGCCGCTGCGTCTTCATGCCGGCCCAGGACACCATCAACCCCTCGGCCGCCGTGCGCGGCTACCCGGTCGTCGAGCGGCACCGCCTGATCTGGGTCTGGCCCGGCGACCCGGCCAAGGCCGATCCCGGCCTCGTCCCCGACCTGCACTGGACCGAGGACCCGGAGTGGACCGCCGACGGGCGGGTCATCCACGCCCGCTGCAACTACAAGCTGGTGCTCGACAACCTGATGGACCTCACCCACGAGACCTACGTGCACTCCACCAGCATCGGCAACGAGCACGTCACCGCCGCGCCCTTCGACGTGCGCCACGGCGACGACTTCGTCACCGTGACCCGCTGGATGCTGGACAGCGAGCCCCCGCCGACCTGGGCCGAGAAGCTGGGCAAGCCGGGCAACGTGGACCGCTGGCAGGTCATCGGCTTCCAGGCCCCGGCGACGATCGTGATCGACGTCGGCGTCGCCCCGGCCGGCTCGGGCGCGCCGCAGGGCGACCGGTCGGCCGGCGTCCGCAACATGGTGCTCAACACGCTGACCCCCGAGCGGGACAACACCTGCCACTACTTCTGGGGCGTGGCCCGCGACTACAACCTGGCCGACCAGGCCCTCACCCACCGCGACCGCGAGGGCGTGACCGGCGTCTTCGGCGAGGACGAAGCCGTCCTGGCCGCCCAGCAGCGGGCCATCGAAGCCAACCCGGGCCGGACCTTCTACAACCTGAACATCGACCTCGGCGCGATGTGGGTCCGGCGGGTCATCGACGGCCAGATCGCCGCGGAAGCGGCCGACACGCCCGCCGCGCCGGCCGCGGCCGAAGGCCCCTGATGCCGCTGCTCGACCAGTGGGGCGGCGCCACGATCTCCCGCACCACGCTCATCGCCCCCGACGTCCGGCTCATCGAGCTCACCCCGGCCGACGGCGCGCGGCCCTACGAGCCCGGCAGCCACCTGAAGATCAGGACGCCGGCCGGCGAGCAGCTCGGCTCGCGCAGCTACTCCCTGGTCGGCCGGCCGTCGGCCGACCGCTACCGGATCGCCGTCCGGCTCGAGGCCAACAGCCGCGGCGGGTCGGCCTGGATGCACCGGCTGGCCGTCGGCGACCAGGTGTCGATCACCAGCCCGGCCAACGACTTCCCGCTGACCTTCGGCCGGGCGCAGTACCTGCTGATCGCCGGGGGCATCGGCATCACCCCGATCCTGTTCATGGCGTCCGTGCTGCGCGAGCTGGGAGCCAGCTACCTGCTCGCCTACGCGGGCCGGTCCCGGACGGCCATGCCCTTCCTCGCCGAGCTGCGGGCTGAGCACGGCCCCCGCCTCGAGGTCGGCATCAGCGCCGAGGGCACCCGGTTCGACCTTGGTGCCCTGATGGCCCGGGTCCACCCGGACGCCGAGGTGTACGTGTGCGGGCCGCAGCCGCTGCGCGATTCCGTCCGGCGGGCCTGGGCCGGCCAGGGCCGCCCGCCCGGCCGGGTGCGGACCGAGACCTTCGCCTCGGGCGGCTGGTACCCGGCCCGGCCGTTCACCGTGCACGTGGCCGATACCGGGCATGACGTGGAGGTCGCGGAGACGGTGTCCATGCTCGACGCCCTCGAGCGCGGCGGCGTGCCGATGATGTGGGAGTGCCTGCGGGGCGAGTGCGGGCTCTGCGTCCTCGACGTCATCGACGCCGTCGGCGTCATCGACCATCGCGACACCTTCCTCAGCGACGAGCAGCGGGCCGCCGGGAAGAAGATCTGCACCTGCGTCTCGCGCGTCGCCGGGGGCAGCGTCACCGTCGACACCGGCTACCGCCGCGCGACCTAGGGACGGGGTTCCAGCCATGGGTCACTACAAGGCCAACCTGCGCGACGTCGAGTTCAACCTGTTCGAGGTCTTCGGCCGGCAGCGGGTCTACGGGACCGCGCCCTTCGAGGCGCTGGACAGCGACACCGTCCGCGAGATCCTGCGGGAGGTCGAGCGCCTGGCGACCGGCCCGGTCGCCGCCTCCTACGCCGAGGCCGACCGGCACCCGCCGGTCTTCGACCCGGCCGGGCACAGCGTCACCGTGCCCACGTGCTTCGCCGAGTCCTACCGGACGTGGATGGACAGCGGTTACTACCTGCTCGACCTGGCCCCGGAATTCGGCGGGTACGGCGCGCCGGCCACGCTGCGCTGGGCGGTGACCGAGATGGTGCAGGGAGCCAACCCGGCGGTCCACATGTTCAGCATGGGCCCCTGGTTCGCCCAGCTGCTGGCCCAGATCGGGACCCCGGGGCAGCGGCGCTTCGCCGAGCTGGCGATCGCCGGCGAATGGGCCTCCACCATGGTGCTGACCGAGGCCGACGCCGGGTCCGACGTCGGGGCCGGGCGGGCCCGGGCCATCGCCAGGCCCGACGGAACCTGGCACATCGAGGGGGCCAAGCGCTTCATCAGCGGGGCCGAGCACGATCTCGCCGACAACATCTTCCACTTCGTCCTGGCCCGCCCCGAAGGCGCGGCCGCCGGGACGAAGGGCCTGTCGATGTTCCTCGTCCCGAAGTACCTGGTGGACCTGGACACCGGCCAGCTCGGCGCCCGCAACGGCGTGTACGTCACCAGCCTGGAAAAGAAGATGGGCCTGAAGGCCTCGCCCACCTGCGAGCTCGTATTCGGCGCCGATCACCCGGCCGTCGGCTACCTGGTGGGCGGCGTGCACGCGGGCATCAGGCAGATGTTCCTGGTGATGGAGAACGCGCGGATGTCGGTCGGGACGAAGGCGGTCGGGGCGCTGTCCACCGGCTACCTGAACGCGCTTGACTACGCCCGGTCCCGGACGCAGGGCCCGGACCTGACCCGGCGATCGGACTCAAGCGCCCCCCGGGTGGCGATCACCCGGCACCCCGATGTGCGGCGCAGCCTCATAACCCAGAAGGCCTACGCCGAAGGGCTGCGTGCCCTGGTCACGCTGGCCGCCTGCTACCAGGACGACATCGAGCTGGCCCGCCACCAGCGGCGCGACGCGAGCGACCTCAGCGCGGTCAACGACCTGCTGCTCCCGGTGGTCAAGGCGTTCAGCTCCGAGCGGGCCTACGAGCTGCTGGGCGCGGAGTCACTGCAGAACCTGGGCGGCTCCGGCTTCCTCCAGGACTACCCGCTCGAGCAGTACGTCAGGGACACCAAGATCGACAGCCTGTACGAGGGCACGACCGGCATCCAGGCCATCGACCTGTTCTTCCGCAAGATCGAGCGGGACGACGGCGCCGCCCTCGGGCTCGTCCTCGCCGATATCGGGCGCACGGTCACCGGCGGCCGGGCCGGGCTGGAC
>Ga0302314_10018699_pt1 | contig 11542 bp, 13 predicted proteins | sample III_Palsa_N2_3_FD_200533 | JGI IMG/M metagenome (GOLD analysis project Ga0302314, IMG submission 200533) | Peat permafrost microbial communities from Stordalen Mire near Abisko, Sweden - III_Palsa_N2_3 | ecosystem: Environmental > Terrestrial > Soil > Palsa > Peat permafrost | place: Sweden... | reverse complement strand
TGTACGGGGACCCGGCCGTCACCGGCAAGCCCGCCGGGGACGACCTGCGCGAGGGCAAGCGCACCCTGCTGGTCGCCGAGGCGCTGGCCGAGTGCTCGGCCGCGGACGCCCGGCTGATCGACGACCTGCTGGGCGCGCCCGAGCCGGGCGAGCGGGAGATCGGCCTGCTCCGGTCGGTGATCACCGCCAGCGGTGCGCCGGAGCGGGTGGAGGCCCGGATCACGGCGCTGCTGCGGGAGTCGCTGGGGGCGCTGGACGAGGCCTCGATCGCGGACGAGCGGGCCCGCCGGGCGCTGCACCGCCTCGCCGACGCGGCGACGGCGAGGCGGTACTAGCGCGGGACCGGCTGCGGAAGCCCTGCGGGGAACCGCTCAGTCGCGTTCGCGCACCCGGCGGGCCAGGTCGACGGCGGCAGCGTGCGGATCGGCCGCGGCCGTCAGCGCGCGGACCACGACCACCCGGCGGGCGCCGGCGTCGAGCACCTGGTCGAGGTTGCCGGCGTCGATCCCGCCGATGGCGAACCAGGGCCGCTCGGAACCGCTCCCGGCGGTGCGCTTCGCGGCGTACTCGACCAGGCCGAGGCCGGGTGCGTGCCGTCCCGGCTTGGTGGGCGTCGGCCAGACCGGGCCGGTGCAGAAGTAGTCCACCCCGGGCTCCACCAGCGCCGCGTCCACCTCGGACTCGGCGTGGCAGGAGCGGCCGATCAGCATGTCCGGGTCGAGGACCGCCCGGGCGGCGGCGACCGGGAGGTCGTCCTGGCCCAGGTGCAGCACCTCGGGCCGGGGCGAGTGCGCGACCCGGGCCGCGTGGGCGACGTCGGCGCGGTCGTTCACCGCGAGCATCCGTCCGTGCCGACGGCAGGCGTCCGCGAAGACCTCCAGGAACTCCAGCTCCTGCCGGGCCTCCAGGCCCTTGTCCCGCAGCTGGACGATGTCCACGCCGCCGGACAGCACCGCGTCCAGGAACTCGGCGAGGTCGCCCTGCTCCCGGCGCGCGTCGGTGCACAGGTACAGCCGGGCCGAGCGCAGCGCGGCGACGGTCACAGGGCCATCGCCTGCGCGCGGCGCTTGACCTCGGTGCCGCGGTTCTCGTTCAGCGCCTGGGCGGGGGTGCCGGGCAGCGAGGGGTCGTCGGTGAACAGCCACTCCAGGGCTTCCTCGTCGCTGAAGCCGCTGTCGCGGAGCAGCGTCAGCAGGCCGCAGATGCCCTTGACGGTGCCGTTGGGGCCGATGAAGGCGGCGGGGACCTGCAGCGCGTTGTTCTCGCCGCGCCGGACGCCGATCAGCGTGCGGTCGTCGACCAGCCGCCGGACCTTGGTCACCACCACCCCCCACTGCTCGGCGATGTCGGGGATGTACATCCACTCGGGAATCAGGGCGTCAATCTTGGGATCAATCTGGCTCACACCCCCAGACTGCCATCCCGGAGCGCCCTCGCGCACCACGGACGCCCCGGCGGGGCTCCCCGCGGACGGCTCCGGGGCCCGCCGCAGCCGCCCCGGCGGACCCCGGCTACCCGGCGACGGCGGCCTTGAGCTGCACCGACGGGTCCGCCGCCCGGGTCAGGTCGAGCGGGGTGCGGCGTTCCAGCAGCCGCCGTCCCTGGGCCAGGTCACGCGGGCGGTCGACGGTGAGCAGGGCCACCGGCACCTCGCCGCGCAGCCAGAGCACGGTCCAGCCGGCCGCGTCCGGGTCCTGCCGCCAGAGCAGGTCGTCGCCGGGGGTGTGCCGGCCGGCGTACTGGACCATCCGACCGAACTGCTCGGACCAGAAGTAGGGCACCGGGTCGTAGGCCTCGTCCCCGCCGAGGACGTTGGCCGCCGCGACCCGGGCGCCCTGGAGCGCGTTGTCCCAGTGGTGCACGGCCAGCCGCTCGCCGTAGCGGGCGGAGGGGAAGGAGGCGCAGTCGCCGACCGCGAACACGTCCTCGGCCGTGGTCCGCAACCGGTCGTCGGCGGCGACCGCGCCCCGCGGGTCGAGGGCGACCCCGGAGCCGGCCAGCCAGCCGGTGTCCGGACGGGCGCCGATGCCGACCACCACCACGTCCGCGCCCAGCTCGGTGCCGTCGGCCAGCCGGACCGCCGTGCCGGACGGGCCGGGGGCCCGGTCGAAGCCGCTCACGCCGACGCCGGTGCGCAGCTCGACGCCGGCCTCGGCGTACCAGGCCCGGGTGCGGTCGCCGAGCTCGGCCGGGAGCGCGCCGGCCAGTGGCGCGCCGGCCGCCTCGACCACGGTGACGGCGCAGCCGAGCTGCCGGGCGACGGTCGCGGCCTCCGCGCCGATCCAGCCCGCGCCGACGATCACCACCCGCGCGCCGGGGCGCAGCGCGGCCTTGAGCCGGAGCGCGTCGTCGTGGGTGCGCAGCAGGTGGGAGTCGGCGGGCCGGCCGGGCAGCGCGACCGGGGCCGCGCCGGTGGCGAGGACCAGCCGGTCGTAGGGCAGTTCGCCCTCCTCGGTGCGCAGCAGCCGCCGGTCGCTGTCGAGGCCGAGGGCGGGCCGGCCGAGCCGCAGTTCGATCCGCAGCTGGTCGTAGTCGACCTCGAAGCGGGAGTGCTCGGCCTTGCCGAGGAGCACGTCCTTGGAGAGCGGCGGACGGTCGTAGGGCGGGTGCGCCTCGGCCCCGAGCAGTACCAGGCCGCCGCCGTAGCCGCGCTCGCGCAGCGCGACGGCGGTCTGCAGCCCCGCCGTCCCGGCCCCCACCACGACGATCCGCTCCACTGTCGACTCCTCGGTCCGGCGCCCCGCGGCGCTCCGGCGCGGAACCCTGCGTCCGGCCCCGGCCACTGTACGGCCGGGCTCGCCCCGCCGGGCTCGAACGGTGAGCGACTACAGTGGGTTGCGCAATCACGGGAGCCCGGCGTTCCGGGCTGAGAGGCGGATGTCCGGGCGGTGACGCCCGCGGTCCGCGACCGTCCGAACCTGATCCGGATCATGCCGGCGAAGGGAGCGCAGGACAGTTGGCACGCGCCGAGAACGCGGACCCGAACCGCGGTGTCGACTCCAACCGCGGTGACGTGCTGGTCGTCGGCGGCGGCATCATCGGCCTCGGCGTCGCCTGGCGCGCGGCGCAGCGCGGCCTGGACGTCACCGTGCTCGACCCCGACCCGGGCCGCGGCGCCAACCGGGTCGCCGCCGGGATGCTCGCCCCGGTCACCGAACTCCAGTACGGCGAAGAGCAGTTGCTGCGCCTCGGGATCGTCTCCAACGAGCGCTGGGCGGACTTCGCCGCCGAGCTGACCGAGGCCACCGGCCTGGACACCGGCTACCGGGCCTGCGGCACCCTCGCCGTCGCCCTGGACGCCGACGACCGCGCCGAGCTGCGCGAACTGCTCGCCTTCCAGCAGCGTCTCGGGCTGGCCTCGGAGTGGCTGGGCGGACGCGACTGCCGTCGGCTCGAACCGATGCTGGCGCCCTCGGTGCGCGGCGGGCTGCTGGTGGCCGGGGACCACCAGGTCGACGGCCGGCGGCTGGGCACGGCCCTGGTCGAGGCCTGCGTCCGGGCCGGGGTCGCCCTGCGCCGGACGCGCGCCGCCGAGCTCACCGTCGACGGCGACCGGGCCACCGGCGTCCGGACCGAGGACGGCGCGCTGCTCACCGCCGGCCAGACCGTGCTCGCGGCCGGCAGCTGGTCCGGCGAGCTGCCCGGGATCCCGGCCGAGGCCCGGCTGCCGGTCCGTCCGGTCAAGGGGCAGATCCTGCGGCTGCAGATGAGCAGCGCCTTCGGCGAGCCCTTCCTCTCCCGCAATCTGCGGGCCGTGGTCAAGGGCGTCCACCTCTACCTGGTGCCCCGCGCCGACGGCGAGCTGGTGGTCGGCGCGACCATGGAGGAGCAGGGCTTCGACACCGTGGTCACCGCCGGCGGTGTCTACGAACTGCTGCGCGACGCCCATGAGCTGGTCCCCGGGATCACCGAGCTCCCGCTGCGGGAGAGCAGCGCGGGCCTGCGCCCCGGCACCCCCGACAACGCCCCGCTGCTCGGCCCGACCGCCCTGCCCGGACTGGTCGCCGCGACCGGGCACCACCGCAACGGGGTGCTGCTCACCCCGGTCACCGCCGACGCTGTCGGCGGCTACCTGGCCACCGGCGTGCTGCCGGCCGAGGCCGCCCCGTTCACCCCCGCCCGCTTCCACCGCACCGCCACTCCCGCTCCGGAGGCCCTCCGATGACGTCCCAGCCCATCACCTCGCAGCCCGTCACTTCACAGCCTGTCGCTTCACAGCCGCTGACGGCGCTGCCCATCCGCGTCAACGGCGCCGCGCGCGGGATCGCGCCCGGCACCACCCTGGCCGAGGTCGTCGCCGACCTCAGCGCCGCGCCCTCGGGCGTGGCCGCCGCCGTCAACGAGGCCGTCGTCCCGCGCAGCGCCTGGGCCGGGACCGTGCTCGCCGCCGACGACCGGGTCGAGATCCTCACCGCCGTCCAGGGGGGCTGAGCCGCCATGGCCGACGACATCCTCACCATCGCCGGCCGCGGCTTCGGCTCGCGGCTGATCATGGGCACCGGCGGCGCGCCCAGCCTGGAGGTGCTGGAGCAGGCGCTCCGGGTCTCCGGGACCGAGCTCACCACCGTCGCCATGCGCCGGGTCAACCCGGCGGCGCGCGGCTCGGTGCTGGAGGTGCTGCAGCGCGCCGGCATCCAGGTACTGCCGAACACCGCCGGCTGCTTCACCGCCGGCGAGGCCGTGCTCACCGCCCGGCTGGCCCGTGAGGCGCTGGGTACGAACTGGGTGAAACTGGAGGTGGTCGCGGACGAGCGGACGCTGCTCCCCGACCCGGTCGAACTGCTGGACGCCGCCGAGACCCTGGTGGACGACGGCTTCGTGGTCCTCCCGTACACCAACGACGACCCGGTGCTGGCACGGAAGTTGGAGGACGTCGGCTGCGCCGCGGTGATGCCGCTGGGCTCGCCCATCGGCTCGGGTCTCGGCATCCGCAACCCGCACAACTTCCAGCTGATCGTGGAGCGGGCCGGGGTGCCGGTGATCCTCGACGCCGGGGCGGGCACCGCCTCCGATGCCGCACTGGCCATGGAGTTGGGCTGCGCGGCGGTGATGCTCGCCACGGCGGTCACCCGGGCCCAGGAGCCGGCGCTGATGGCGGAGGCCATGCGGCGCGGAGTGGAGGCGGGCCGGCTGGCGTACCGGGCGGGACGGATCCCCCGGCGCTTCCACGCGGAGGCGTCCTCGCCGATGGCCGGGCGCGCCGAGTTCGACCCGGAGGCGCCCGCGTTCTGAGCGGAAGGCGCAGCCCATCGGCCCCGCAGGCGGCGGCGCGGTTCTTACCGTTGCGCAACGATCGTGTCGCCCCTCAGCGTCCGACCCCCTTCCGGCCCTCTAAACTCGGTGGGATGGACACGACCCTGCACGACCCGCTCCTCGGGCGGATGCTCGACGGCCGCTACCGGGTCGAGCAACGCATCGCCGTCGGCGGCATGGCCACGGTCTACCGCGCCATGGACACCCGGCTCGACCGGGTCGTCGCCCTCAAGGCGATGCACACCGGGCTGGCCTCGGACCCCGACTTCACCGACCGCTTCATCCGCGAGGCCAAGGCCGTCGCCCGGCTGTCGCACCCCAATGTGGTCAATGTCTACGACCAGGGCGCGGACAACGGGGTGGTCTTCCTGACCATGGAGTACGTGCCCGGCTGGACCCTGCGCGACCTGCTGCGGGACCGGGGCGCGCTGAGCCCGCGGATGGTGCTGGACGTCCTGGAGCCGATCCTGGCCGCCCTCGGCGCCGCGCACCGCGCGGGACTGGTGCACCGCGACGTGAAGCCGGAGAACGTGCTGCTCAGCGAGGACGGCCGGGTCAAGGTCGCCGACTTCGGGCTGGTCCGGGCCATGAGCGGGGACAGCGCGGTGACCTCGGGTCAGGTCATGGGCACCGTCGCCTACCTGGCCCCGGAGCAGATCGAGCAGGGCGCCACGGATCCGCGCACCGACGTCTACGCCTGCGGCGTGATGATGTTCGAGATGCTGACCGGCGGCAAGCCGCACCAGGGCGAGTCGCCGATGCAGGTCCTCTACCAGGCGATGAGCAACGACGTCCCGCCGCCGTCCACCCTGCTGCCGGGCCTGCCCCCGCAGCTGGACGCCATAGTGCTGGCGGCCACGGCCCGCGACGCCGACCGCAGGCCGCGCGACGCGGTGGAGCTGCTGGCCACGCTCCAGCACATCCGGCCCGGCCTGACCCAGCAGCAGCTGGACGCCGAACCGGGCGCGACGCTGCACCTCCGCGTCCCCGGCGCCGTCCCCGGTCCCGCCGACAGGCAGGCGGTCGCGGACCGGACCACGGTGCTGCCGGCCGGCATGCCCGCGCCGCTGCCGCCCGATCCGGGGCTGGAGGCGCAGCTGAACCGCACCAGCATCATGCCGAGCATGCGCGACCTGCCGCCGGAGCTGATCATGCCCCGGCGCGAGGAGCCGGAGCAGTTCGCCCCGCCGCCGCCGCGCCGGGGCGGGCGCGGCGGCGGCCGGTCCAAGGGCCGCCGCAACCGCTGGGCGCTGCCGGTGACGGTGCTGGTGGTGCTGGCCCTGATCGTCGGCGGGGCGACCTGGGCGCTGAACAACGCGCTCTACACCACCATGCCCGGCGTGGTCGGGCTGACCCAGAGCGCGGCGCAGACCCAGCTGACCGCCGACGGGCTCTCGGTGAGCACGACGCCGGAGTTCAGCAGCTCCGTCCCGGCCGGCCAGGTGATCGCCAGCGACCCGGGGGCGGGCTCCCGGGTGCGCAAGGACTCGACGGTGACCCTGGACGTCTCCAAGGGCCCGAACCGTCCCAAGGTGCCGGACGTGGCCGGGAAGTCGCTGTCGGCCGCCGAGGCGGCCATCAGCGCGGCCGGCCTGACGCCGGGCACGGTCACCGAGCAGAGCAGCAGCACCGCCCAGGGCGACGTGGTCGGCACCGACCCGGCGGCCGGCACCGCGCACACGCCGAACACGGTGGTCAACCTGGTCGTCAGCTCCGGTCCCGCGCCGGTGGCCCTGCCGAACGTCGTCGGCGAGCCCCAGGACCAGGCCACCGGGGACCTCCGGGCGGCGGGCTTCAACGTCCAGGTGCAGTCGGGCGCGGTCAACTCCGGCGTGCCCGGCGGGTCCGTGGTCAGCGAGAGCCCGAACGGCCCCACGGCGGCGGCGGGCTCGACGGTGATCCTGACCATCTCCTCCGGACCGGTGCAGGTGACCGTGCCGGACGTGTCGGGCGACACCGAGGCCCAGGCCAGGGCGGCGCTGACGGCGGCCGGCTTCAAGGTGAAGGTCCACCGGTTCCTGCCCTTCGGCACGCCGACCGTGGCCGACCAGAGCCCGGCCGGCAACTCCCAGGCCGACCAGGGCAGTACGGTGACGATCTCACTGTTCTGAGCCGTGTCGGACGGCCCCCGCCCACAGCGCGGCGGGGGCCGCTCGGTAGGCTTCGGGCGCATGAGCTCATCTGCCCCGAATGACCTTTTCGAGAGCATGTCGACCATGCGGGCCATGCGTCGGCTGAGCACCGAACCGGTGCCGGACCACCTGCTGGAAAGACTGGTCCAGGCCGCCGTCTACGGTCCGAGCGGGGCCCACGCCCAGGAGTACGACTACCTCGTGGTGACGGACCGCCAGGTCATCGCCACCCTCGCCCCGCTGTGGACCCGCTGCGTCGACGCCTACCTGGGCTCGATCGGCCGGATCGTCCCCGCCTCGATGGACGAACCCAGCTACGAACTGGTGCGCGAGGAGATCGAGTACCAGCGCGACCACTTCGCGGACACCCCCGCGCTGGTCATCCCCTGCTACCGGGCGCCGAAGATCAGCTCCGACCTGGACGGGCTGCGCGGCATGGTGACCCAGCTGGGCACCGCCGGACTGGGCCGCCTGGCCGCGCGCGGCGGACGGATGAGCACCCTGGCGGAGGCCGCCAGCGTCTACCCGGGCGTGCAGAACCTGCTGCTCACCGCCCGCTCCATCGGCCTCGGAGCGCATCTGACGCTCTGGCACCTGATGCTGGAGCGCGAGTGGAAGACCGCCCTGGGCATCCCCTCCGGCATCCACACCTTCGCGGTCATCCCGGTCGGCTGGCCGCTGGACGACTTCGGCCCGATCCACCGCCACCGTCCCCTCGCCGAGGTCCTGCACCGCGACCGCTGGTGACCTGCCGTCACCGCAGCCGCAGGTCCTCGACCCGGACCATCCGGCGGACCACCGAGGGCTCCTGCTCCGCCGGGGCCTCCGGGCCGGGCGGAGCGGGCGGCACGAGGGCGTAGCCGAGCCGGCGCGGAACCGCGCCGCTGGCCGTGTTGGCTGGGTCGTGGTGGATCTCCACATGGGTGGTGCCCGGCAGCTCGAAGGCCTGCCGGGTGAGCGCGGCGGCGGCCATGGTGACCAGGCCGCGCCCGGTCTGCTCCGGGCGGATCCAGTAGCCGATCTCCAGGCCGCCGGGGCCGATCCGCCGCATCAGTCCGCAACTGCCGAGGATGGCCCCGCCGGTGGTGATCGCGTAGTTGTAGGCCTCCCCGGAGCCCCACTCCCGCTCGGCGCGGTCGAGGTAGTCGCGCGCGGAGTCCAGGGTATGGGTGCGCGCCCACGGCATCCACGGCTTCAGGTGCTCCAGCGACTCGACGATCACCCGGTCCAACTCGTCCAAGTCCTCCGGACGGTAGCGGCGCAGGGTGACCAGATCGCAGGTGAGGGTCTCGGCGGGCTGTTCCATGGCCCGATCCTGCCCACCCCGACGATCACCCGCAAGCAGTTTCCGCCCTGCCCGCCGACGGAAGCGCAGTGCCGCTCCCCCGTTCCGCCTTTCTCCCGACCGCGCCGCCCGAGGCTTCGAACTGGCGTACCATCCGCCCGTGGACGATCTCTACCTCAGCGCAGCGGACCAGCCGGGGCCCGGCACGGAAGCCTGGTTCAACGCCGTGGCCGCAGTCCTGCTCCTCAGCGTCTGGGCGTCCGCGTGCTTCGGGATCCCGGGCGGCCTCCTGGTCCTCGTCACGCTCCCGGCGCTCCTCGTCCAACTGCAGCGACGCAGGCGGCTCGGCTGGCTGCGGGTGGACGCGGGCGGGATCGGCTTCTTCACCGGATTCCGTCGCTCCCGGGAACTGGCCTGGACCGACATCCGGGCGGTGGAGGTCAGGAAGATCAGCACCCGCCGCACCCAGTCCATCTGGCTGCGGGTCCGCACCGGCTCCGGTCGGCGCCACCGACTGCCGGCGCTGACCTTCACCTCACAGGTTCCGAACCCGGGGTTCTTCGACCTCGCCGACCAGGTGCTCGCCCTGTGGGGTCGCTACTCGGGCGAGGACTCGGGCGAGGACGCGTCCACGGACGCGGAGCCCGAGGCCTGAGACCGGCCGCGCCGCCCGGTGCGGCGGGATCACCGGGGTCAGGGCTCGGGACCGTCGCCCGGTTCCTCCTGGTAGGAGTAGCGCTGCTCGGACCAGGGGTCGCCGAGGTTGTGGTAGCCGCGCTCCTCCCAGAAGCCGCGCCGGTCGGCGGTCATGTACTCGATCGCGCGGACCCACTTGGGGCCCTTCCAGGCGTAGAGCATCGGTGCGACCAGGCGCACCGGGAAGCCGTGCTCGGCGGTGAGCGGATCGCCGTTGCGGTGGGTGGCGAAGACGGTGGAGGCATCCGCGAAGTCGGCCAGCCGGAGGTTGGCGCTGTAGCCGTACTCGGCCCAGGCCATGACATGGGTGACCTCGGGCGCCGGGGGCGCCAGGGCCAGCAGGGTCGTGGCCGCGATGCCGCCCCAGCGGCTGCCCAGCATGGTGAAGCGGGTGACGCAGTGGAAGTCCGCGGTGACCGTGGACCGCGGCAGAGCCGTGAACTGCTCGTGGTTCCAGCTGTACTTCTCGCCGGAGGCGGTGGCCCCGAATATCTGGAAGTCCCAGCTGAGCGGCTTGAACCGAGGCACCGGGCCGTAGTGCAGAACCGGCCAACCGCGCTGCGCGCGCTGACCCGGCGGAAACCGTCCGGAGCCGTCCGGGTGGGCCCTGGCCTGCTCGTTCTCGGACTGACCCATGCCTCCATGGTGACAGATCGCGCCATACACCCGTGCGGAGGGTGCGACGGGGGCGGCTGGACGCCACGGGTGAGGGTGAACTTACTGGAACTCGTCCGGCTGCGGTGGAACGATTCCCCAAAACGTCACGAACGGCGCAGAAAGGGTGCAATCCATGCAGGGCGACCCCGAGATCATCGAACTCCTCAACGAGCAGCTCACCGCCGAGCTCACCGCCATCAACCAGTACTTCCTGCACGCGAAGATGCAGGAGAACAACGGCTGGCCGAAGCTGGCCAAGTACACCCGGCACGAGTCCTTCGACGAGATGAAGCACGCGGAGATCCTGACCGACCGCATCCTCTTCCTGGAGGGACTGCCCAACTACCAGCGGCTGTTCCACATCCGGATCGGGCAGACGGTCAAGGAGATGTTCGAGGCCGACCGCCAGGTCGAGGTGGAGGCGATCGACCGGCTGCGGCGCGGGGTGGTGGTGATGCGGGCCAAGGGCGACATCACCTCGGCCAACCTCTTCGAGGACATCCTCAAGGACGAGGAGCACCACATCGACTACCTGGACACCCAGCTTGAGCTGGTGGAACTGCTGGGCGAGCCGCTGTACGTCCAGTCGCTGATCGAGCAGCCGGAGAGCAGCTGAGCGCGGCGCCCGCGATCAGGCGGCCACTTCCGCCGCCTCCTCCGGGGCCGCGAGGCCGAGCCGGGCGGCGAGGCGGGCGGTCGGGCAGGGACGCGCGCCCTCGTGCCCCAGGATCGCCTGGATCCGGCGGACGCAGGAGCCGCAGTCGGTGCCAGCCCGGCAGCCCCCGGCGACCTGGCGCGGGGTGGTCGCGCCGTTGGCGATCTCCTCGCGCACGCGCTGCTCGGTGACCGCATGGCACAGGCACACGTACATCGAAGTCACTCCCGGTTCTGCCGCGGCCAGTCGAACAAGCCAACGTCAGTCCGAGTCAGCTAAGGCTTACCTTACCCAATGGTTTCGGATGCGAAAAGCCCCCCTCGGCACCGGATCACCGGAACCGAGAGGGGCGTAGGTCACATCCCGAGGGGCGGGTGCTGCTAGCCGCGCAGCATCTCCGCGACCAGGAAGGCCAGGTCCAGCGACTGGCTGCGGTTGAGCCTGGGGTCGCAGGCGGTCTCGTAGCGCTGGTGCAGGTCGTCCTCGAAGACCTCGTCGCCGCCGCCGACGCACTCGGTGACGTCGTCGCCGGTCAGCTCCACATGGATGCCGCCCGGGTGGGTGCCCAGCGCGCGGTGCACCTCGAAGAAGCCCTTGACCTCGTCCAGGACGTCGTCGAAGCGACGGGTCTTGTGGCCGGTCTCCGCCTCGTAGGTGTTGCCGTGCATCGGGTCGCAGATCCAGACCACCTGGGCGCCGCTCTCGGTGACCTTCTTCACCAGCTCGGGCAGTCGCTCACGGATCTTGCCCGCGCCCATCCGGGTGATGAAGGTGAGCCGGCCGGGGATGCGCTCCGGGTCGAGCCGGTCGATCAGCGCCAGCGCCTCCTCGGCCGTGGTGGTCGGGCCGAGCTTCACCCCGATC
>Ga0302314_10018698_pt1 | contig 11542 bp, 7 predicted proteins | sample III_Palsa_N2_3_FD_200533 | JGI IMG/M metagenome (GOLD analysis project Ga0302314, IMG submission 200533) | Peat permafrost microbial communities from Stordalen Mire near Abisko, Sweden - III_Palsa_N2_3 | ecosystem: Environmental > Terrestrial > Soil > Palsa > Peat permafrost | place: Sweden... | reverse complement strand
CCTGGGCCGCCTCGGGGTCTTCGTCGAGCAGGATGACGTGCTCGATGCTAGGGCAGTGCTCGCAGAGTTCGTGCATGAGCGGGATCAGGCCGGCGCCGATGGCCAGCACCCGGTCCTTGGCCTCGTTGACCATGGCGGCGAGGTGGGCGGCGCTGAGGCGCGGATTGAGGGTGTGGCAGACGAAGCCCGCGCCCATGGCGGCATAGTAGGTCTCGAGATGATGCTGGGTGTTCCAGGCCAGGGTGGCGATGCGGTCGCCGGGCGCCAGGCCAAACCCCTCGAAGGCGCCCGACAGCCGGTTGCTGCGCTCGCGCAACGCTTCATAGCTGATCCGGGTGACGCGATCGCCCTGGACCACCGAGACCACCTCGGTCCTGCCGTGCCATTTGGCGGCGTGGTCCAGCATCTTGTCCAGGGTCAGCGCGTAGTCTTGCATGGGCATCAAACGAACTTCACTGGACGTCGCAATTCGCGAGAGTGCGTAGCTGAAAATGGAATGGAAAAATCGGCCGCCGGGCTGGGGGGACGCCCGGCGGCCGAGGGCAGGTTTTAGAACGTCTTCATCAGGCTGACGCCGAACTGACGCGGCGCGCCGGCCAGACGGATCGGCGAAGCCGCCGCGGCGACATAGTGGTCGTCGGTCAGGTTGTAGCTGTAGGCCGTCGCGATATAGGTCCCATGCGTCCAGCTGACCGACAGGTTCACGATGTCCCGGGGCGTCAGATAGTCGTCCTGGGAGCGGTTTTCGAACAGGGTCGCCCACTGGCTGGAGATGTGGCTGTAGCTGGCGATCGGCGTAATCACGTCGCCGCCGTCGAGCTTGAAGTTGTACTGGACGCCGACGTTATAGGTCACGTCCGGCGCATAGGTCTGGGAATGGCCCGCCTGATTGACGCAGGTGGGCGAGGCGGGTCCCGTGGACGGGTTGCAGGTCAGCGAGAAGCCGCCGGGAGGGGCGGCAAGGCGCGTGTCCTGGGCATAGAAGGTCGCCAGCGAGCTGTGCTCCAGGCCGACGTTGGCGTTGAGCGACAGATCACCGAACACGGCCTCCGCCGAGCCCTCGACCCCATAGAGCTTGGTCTCGCCCGGCACATTCAGCTCGGTGGTCTGGTCGGGCACCCCCGGCTCCGCCACGATGACCTGGAAGTTGTGGAACATGTTGTCATAGGCGCCGACCTGGGTGCGCAGATGATTGTCGAACCAGCTGGATTTCCAGCCGATTTCGTAATCGGTCACACTCTCCTGAGCAAATGGCGCGGGCGTCCCGCCACCGCCGAAGAGCAGGATGTTGTTGAGGCCGCCAGGCTTGTCGCCAGTCGCGACGAAGGCATAGAGAAAGTTGTGGGCGTCGAGGTTCCAGTTCAACGTGACCTTGCCGGTCACGTTGTCGCCGCTATAGGATCCATCGAAAGTATAGTTTAGGTTGAATGGCGCATAGGCCGGATCGGGCACATAAAACCTGACAGAGTTGTGCGTGTACCATTGCGAATAGCGAGCGCCGACCTGGAGCTGGAAACCCGCTGGCAACTCGTAGCTCACCTGCCCGAACACCCCCCAGTTGTGGGTAAGGTTGGTGCCTTCAAGCGCCTCGTCCAAGCCGCCAGGCGGAAATCCGATGTCGAAGTGGCCGTGAGGGAAGTCATAGTTGTTGCTGGCGTAGTCGGCGCCCAGAATCCAGGTCAACGGCCCCTTGGTGGGCGAGATGATGTTGAATTCCTGCGAAATCATCGTTTCGCTGACCGCTTCGTCAATGGACTCGCCGGCGCCCGGGGGGGAGTTCATCCCGTCGATATCGCCCGAGTAGGCCGTGCGGCCCGTCTGGCCGCTGGTGATCGACTGGAAGGTGATGCCGCTGTTGGGGTCGACATAGTCGAGCTTCAGCGTGTTCCGGACGAACTGATCCAGGGCGTAGGCGTGGAAGTCATTGCCGAAGTTGAACAGATTATGGGTTTCGGTGTTGGGCTGGCCGTTGGGCAGGACCAGGGCGTCGCCGAAATAGGCGCCATTGTTGAGATAGCTGTAGTCGGTCTTCAACAGGGCGGTGAAGTTCGAGGTGGGCTTCCACAGCAGGCTGAAGCGCGCTGACCCCTCTCGCGTATCCGGATCGCCCTTCCAGGGACCCGAAATGTCGTAGAAGGAGTTGCGGTATTCGCCGTTGAACGCCACGCGGGCGGCCAGGGTGTCGCTGATCGGCAGGTTCACGGCGCCCTGCAGGCCCGTGTCGTTATAGTTGCCGTAGTGAGTCATCGCATAGCCGGTGTAGCCGCCGCCGATGATCGGGTTGTTGGTGGTGACGATCACGGCCCCGCCGGTGGCGTTCTGGCCGCTGAACGTGCCCTGCGGCCCGCGCAACACTTCGAGGTTGGCGATGTCGTAATAGGGCTCATCCTGGAAATAGCCCGGGAAGGTCGCCGCACCGTCGCGATAGGTGATGACGCCGGTCGTGGTCTGCGAATTGTGTTCGCCCTTGCCGATGCCGCGGATGTCCACGTCATTACCCTGGCCGAAGTTGTTGACCGTGAGCGACGGGCTAACGAACTGCAGCTGGTCGACGGTCATGACCCCCTTCTTGATGAGGTCGGCGCCGCTCAGGACCGTTGCCGCGATGGCGGTCTTTTGCAGGTTGGTCGTGCGGCGTTCAGCGGTGATCACCACTTCGCCAACGGTTGAGGCTTTGGGCTTGTCGGCGGTTGCGCCGGAGCTGGCCGTCTGGGCGTTGGCGACACCGCACCAAGCGAGCGCCATAGCGGACGTGTAAAGCCAGAGCTTGGTCTTCATAGAAATTCCCCCCTGCGTCAAAAAACGCGCATGCATGCTCGTTGGCACGACGCTGAAGGTTGCAAATTTTATCCTACGCGTCAACAATCATTCTATTGCGTGATAATGAACCGCGCTGGCGTCAATGAAGCGGCGGGCAAGGGCGCCGCCGATCAAGGGCGGATTAGGGTTGGAAATCAGGGGGATGGAACGATGACGCTAGCCGATTTCAGGACCGGTCTCGTCGCGGCGATGACTGTGGCTGTGACCGTGGCGCTCTGCGTCGCCGCCCCCGCGACGGCGGCCGATTCGGATGGGGCCGTGGCCAATACGACGGGCGGCCAGGTCTCGGGCAAGCCGCTGGCCGACGGCATGGTGGTGTTCCGGGGCATCCCCTATGCCTCCCCGCCCGTCGGCGGTCTGCGCTGGCGACCGCCCCAGCCCGCCGCGCCCTGGTCAGGCGTGCGCGACGCGACCGCCTTTGCCCCGGCCTGCATGCAGCCCCTGTCGCCCCGCGGCGCCCTCTATGCCGATGATCCGCCGAAGATGAGCGAGGACTGCCTCTATCTGAACGTCTGGAAGCCGGCCGGTGCGGCCAAGGCGCCTGTCATGGTCTGGATCCACGGCGGCGCCCTGCAGGCCGGCAACCTCGCCGGCCCACTGTTCGACGGGGCCGGCCTGGCCAAACAGGGGGTGCTGGTGGTGTCGATGAACTACCGCCTGGGCGTCTTCGGCTTCCTCGCCCATCCCCAGCTGACAGCGGAATCGCCGAAACATTCGTCCGGAAACTACGGCCTGGAGGATCAGATCGCGGCCTTGATCTGGGTGCGGATGAATATCGCCCAGTTCGGCGGCGACCCGGACAATGTGACCATCTTCGGCCAGTCCGCCGGCGGGCTCAGCGCCATGGACCTGATGGCCAGCCCCCTGGCGCGGGGCCTGTTCCAGAAGGCCATCGTCCAGAGCGCCTATATGGTGTCCTACCCCGAACTCAGCCGGGCGCGGTTCGGCCAGCCCTCGGCCGAGGGCGTCGGCGGCCTGGTGGCGGGGGCGCTGCACGCCGCCGACATCCGCGACCTGCGCGCCCTGCCCGCCGATGTGATGGAGAAGGACGCCCTGGCGGTGGGCTTTGTCCCCCTGCCCACCGTGGACGGCTGGGTGTTGCCGCACCAGATCGTCGAGACCCTGGACCGGGGCGAGCAGGCGCCCGTGCCCCTGCTGGTCGGCTTCAACGCCGGCGAGATCCGTTCCCTGCGCGGGCTGGCGCCCCGCGACCCGAAAACCAGCGCCGACTATGAGGCCGAGGTGCGCCGCCGCTACCGCGACCTCGCCGACGCCTATCTGAAGCTCTATCCCAGCACGGATATCGAGGAGAGCGTGATCGCCGCCACCCGCGACGGCCTCTATGGCTGGACCGCCGAGCGGATGGCGACAAAACAGGCGGCGATCGGCCAGCCCACCTTCCTCTATCTGTTCGAACACAGCTATCCGGCCGCCACGGCGCTCAAGCTGGACGCCTTCCACGCCAGCGAGCTGCCCTATGAGTTCGGCCAGATCGGCCCCGGCGGCCACCTGACCGCAAACTGGCCCGCCCCGCCGGACACGCCGCAGGAGGCTGCCCTGTCCAGCGCCATCATCAGCTACTGGACCAGCTTCGCCCGCACCGGCGTTCCCGCCGCGCCCGACCAGCCAGTCTGGGCGCCCTTCACGCCAGGCGGCGCCTATATGGATTTCGCGGCCCAGCCCAAGGCCTCTACCGACCTGATGCCCGGCATGTACGCCCTGCACGAGGAAGTCATCACCCGCCGCCGCCACGCCGGAAACCAGAACTGGTTCGCCAATGTGGGCCTTGCCTCGCCAGTGGTTCCGGCGGCGGCTGCGGCGCCGCGGTGATCTCTCGCGTCGCGGGTGGTCGGCGGGCCGATGATGTCGTGGATCGTCAGGGCCAGGGCGTCGAGAGAGCACGGTTTGGCCACCGTCCTCATGCCGCGCTCGAGGACGACCCGCGAGCCGTGGCGTGTTCCGAATAGCCGACCTCTGCGTCGAAGGGTCGTCAGGGCGAGCGTTGGCGAGGTGGCGTCCTGGCCAACTAGGCCACGGCGCGAGCCGGCTTAGCTTTGGCGCGCTTCGTTGGGCCGGTCTTGGAGGCGTCCGTCTTGGCGGCAGCCGTCGGCCGCATTGCGCCGATTTCCTTTTCGGTCCGGCGTTCGAGGCCGATGAAACGATCTTCGGCGGTTTCGAGGGCGCGGATCAGCTCGTCCAGCTTGGCTTGCAGCGCCTCGCCTTCCCGGTTCTGGCTGTTCTGGATCAGGAACACCATCAGGAAGGTGACGATGGTGGTGCCGGTATTGATCACCAGCTGCCAGGTGTCTGAAAAGTGAAACGCCGGCCCGGATGCAGCCCAGACCACAACGAGCAGGCAGCAGGCAATAAAGGTCAGCGGCCGCCCCATGGCCCGCGAAATCTTGTTCGCGGTTTTTTCGAACAGCTCTTCCATCTGATATCCCCTCCCAGCCCCAAACAAACCTAGGCCATAAGCGCAACGAGGCGGCGCCTTCGTGGTTCCGCCACATCTCGCCATGGGGGATCAGCACAAGGCGTCGTGCGTTAGGGCTTTGCCGCGCAGAAAAACGCCGTCTCGGACACCTGCCGGAGGCCAGCCTGCTTGAGGCCAGCCTGCTTGAGGGAGGTCATGAGCGCTTCGGCGGATCAACCGGAGGCCCTGCCGCCTCACATCGAACAGACCGTAAAGGCGATCGCGCGATTGCACGCGGCGCACCAAAGGAGGGCTACGCCCCTGGAGCGGCTTGTCGACCGGATGACGTCGGTGGTGGCCAGGCCGGCCTTCATCGGCGCCATTACGGTAGTCGTTCTGGCCTGGATCGGCTTGAACCTGGCCGTGTTGCGCATCGCCGGGTGGCGACTGGATCCGGCGGGCTTTCCGCATCTGCTGGGCGTCGGTGAGCTTGTCGCCATCTATATCACCGCGCTGATCCTGATGAGCCAGCGCCGCAAGGACGAGCTCTCGGAACTGCGCGAACAGCTCAATCTCGAACTGGCGATCCTGACCGAGCAAAAAGTCGCCAAGCTGATCGCCTTGAACGAGGAGATGCGCCGGGACAATCCGCAACTGGCCGACCGGGTGGATCATCAGGCCGACGCCATGGCCAAGCCGGCCGACCCCGAGGCGGTTCTCGACGCCTTCAAGGAAACCCACGAGGGCATGATGACCGATCACGCCGAGGATATGGGCGAGTCATTTCCGGAGGGAAGGGTCAGGAACGAGCGCTCAAGCTAGGCATTTCGTATTCGCTTTGGTGATCGGTATCGCGGACATCCACACTTCAGGCGTCGATCATCGGCGCGCGCCTCGGCGGCTCAGCCTGTTTGATCGGAACGTCTTTGCTGCTGTCGGACGCCGCCACGCGCTGGAAGACCGCCAAGGCCGATCGGGCCGCGCTTTTGATCGACATGGAAGCTTATTTCGACGCGGCCATGGAGGCGATGTCCCGGGCCAACCACAGCGTCCATCTGCTCAACTGGGCGTTCGAGGCCAATACCCTGTTTCACCCCGAGCCCGGGGGCGGCGGAAGGGACTCCGACCGGATCGGCAATTTTCTGATCGCCCTGGCCAAGAATCCCGACATCGACGTGCGCGTGCTCTGCTGGAAGTCGGCCATGCCGGTAGCCGCCACCCAGCATTTTTTCCCCTTCATGGACCGCAAGGCGTTTGCCGGCACCAAGGTCAAGTTCGTGCTGGACGGCAAGCTGCCGGTCGGCGCCTGCCATCATCAGAAGATGATCGTCGTCGACGACGCCATCGCCTTCTGCGGCGGTGGCGATATCGGCCCTGATCGCTGGGACACGCCGGAACATCTCGACGACAACCCGCGGCGGGAGAAGACGCGCCGCGACAACAAATGCTTCGACAGTCGCCATGAGGTGATGGGTCTGGTCGACGGCGAGGCGGCCGTGGCGCTGGGCGATTTGTTTCGCGACCGATGGCTGCGTGCGACGGGGGAGACGCTGGAAGCCTGCCCGCCGATCCGCAGCCCCAGATGGCCCGGCAAGATTCCGCCGGCCTTCGCCGACATCGACGTGGGAATTTCCCGCACCGGCGCGGCCTGGCGAAAATACCCGCAGGTTCGCGAGAACGAGACTCTGCACGTGGCTTCGATCCGCGCGGCCAAGGCCTGCATCTATATGGAGAACCAGTATTTCACCTCCCCGCTGATCGCCGCGGAACTGGCAAGGCGGCTGAAGGAGGCTGATGGCCCGGAGGTGATCATCGTTTCGACGGAGCATTCGCCGAGCTATTTCGACCAGGTGACGATGGACCGCACGCGCCTGAGCTTCATCAAGACCCTGAAGTCCGCCGACAAACATGGCCGCTTCCACGCCTACAGCCCGGTCACCACCCTGGGGCTCACCATCATTGTGCACGCCAAGCTGACCATCATTGACGATGTCCTGTTGCGGATCGGCTCGGCCAATATCAACAATCGATCGATGGGCTTCGACACCGAGTGCGACATGTCGCTAGAGGCGTCCGGTCCAGGGTCGGCCGCCAACCGCGCGGAGATCACCCGCCTGCGCAACAAGTTACTCGCCCACTGGCTGGGGTGCGTCGAGCCGGCCATGGTGGACGCGATCGCCCGGCTCGGCAGCGTCGGTGCGGCGCTGGAAGAGCTTCGCCAGGGCGGCTTTTGCCGGCTTCGGCCGATCAAGCTCGAACCGCTGAAACCCCTGGCCGCCTTTATCGCCGCCTTCCACCTGGGGGACCCCGTCGGTCCGGGGGACTCCTGGCGGCCCTGGAAGCGTCACAAAGCGCTGGAGGCGGAATCCGGCCGGGTTGGCCGCCAAATGCGCAAAGACAGGTCAGGCCGCCAGGATAAGACGCAGCCGGCCGCCTGAGACCGAACGGTCGTGACTTGGGCCCGGCTGCGGAAGCGGAACGGGCGGGTAATTCGAATGGAGCAGCCGGTGTCGCCCGCCGTGGCCCTCGGGTTTCTTCAACACGATCGTTGGTGATCGTGTCGAAGAAGGTGGCGCGCTCGGAGCGATTCGAACGCCCGACCCTCAGATTCGTAGTCTGATGCTCTATCCAGCTGAGCTACGAGCGCGCATGGCCTTGTCGCAAGGGCGCGGAACCTAGACTCGGGCCGGAGCTAAAGCAAGGCGCCCTTGCGGGAGGAAATGGAATTATTCTCACCTATTTTCGGTTGGCGATGGTCTCGATGACATCCAGCTGCTCCTTGCGGAACTGATCGTGCACGACAACCCCGTCGGCGCCGAACTCGATCGCGGCGTCATTGGCGGGGGTATAGGCCGGCCATTCCGGGCCGCCGGCGCTGTCCGGCTTGCCGGTCTTGGCGAAGGCGACCCAATAGGCGTGGATGTGGGCGGCCAGGGCGTGATCCTCGCCATTGGCGGCGGGAATCTCGATGCCGCCGCGCTTCATCGGCGCCGTGGGCAGCGTCTCGAACACATAGCCGATCTCGCCCCCATGCGGCGTGCCGGGCGCGATCTTGCGCAAGGAAGCGGGCATGTAGGAGAAGTAGTAGACATAGGCCTTGTTGCCCGCCTTCACCTCCTGGCGCGCCAGATAGCGATCGGGCTCGATGATGGCGCTCTCGGTCCAGATCAGCGAGGCGGCGTCGGCCGGACTGCCGTTGCCGAACAGCTTGACCATGTCGTCCTTCTTGTCGCCCAGGGGATCGAGGGTGCTCTCCGGATGGGCGCGCACCCGGCTGAACAGGCTGGCCTCATAGCTGTTGCCGCCGAGCATGAAGGGCACATGGGCCTGCTTGCCGTCGGCGAAGGCCTTGGCGACGGTGGTGGGAACCAGGACGCCGTCGATGATCGGGCCGGGGGCGTCCGGGGCGTCGAGGCCGGCGGCGGGCTTCATCAGCACGTCGGCGGGCAGGGCGCGCAGGGCCGCGACCTGGGCCGCATCGTCGCCGGTGGCGCCGTTGGCGGCGGCGAAGGCGGAGCCCAGCTTCTCGGCGGAGTCCAATGTCCGGCCGGCGGTGCGGCCGAAGCCGGATTCTGAGATGGCCTTCCGATAGAGGCCCCGGGCCTCGGGCGAAATGAGCAAATAGTTGACCGACATGGCGCCGGCGGATTCGCCGAAGATGGTGACGTTGTGGGCGTCGCCGCCAAAAGCGCCGATATTGGCCTTGACCCATTTCAGCGCCGCGATCTGGTCCATCAGGCCGTAGTCGCCGGTGGGACCGCCGCCCTTATGACCTTGGGCGGCTTCTTTCGTGAGGCCGGGGTGGGCGAACCAGCCCAGGCGGCCGAGGCGGTAGTTGACCGTCACCAGCACCACCCCGTCCTCGGCGAAATGGGCGCCGTTGTAATAGTTGGCCGCGCCGCCGATGAAGCCGCCGCCATAGATCCAGACCATCACCGGCAGTTTCTTGTGGGCGTGGTCCACCGGCGCATAGACGTTCAGCTGCAGGCAGTCCTCGCTCTGGACGCTGCCCGGCCGGCCGAAGCCGCCGGAAACCTGCAGGCAGGTGGGGCCGAAGGCGGTGGCGTCGCGCACGCCGGTCCAGGCGGCCTCCTTCTGCGGCGGCTTCCAGCGCAGGGGGCCGGTGGGCGCGGCGGCGAAGGGGACGTTCTTGAAACTGACCACCTGGCCATCGATCGCGCCCTTCAGGGCGCCGTCCTTGATGGTGACCAAGTCGGGCGAAGCCGCCGCCAGGGCCGCCGTGCTCGCCAACAGACCGAAACCGGCGACCAGCGCCGCGAGTGTTCCGCGCATTTCCATCCCCCTTGTCGACCGGTCCGCGCCAGCCCGAGTGTGGCTCAGTTTACACAGCTACATTTCCAGCGTGTTTCGGAGGCGTCGGCGATTTGCCCACCGCTCCGGTTGAGGCCAAGATCAAGCCCATGATTCGTGCGATCGCCCTGATGGCTGGCCTGAGCCTTGTTCTGCTCGCTGGCGGTGCCTGGGCTGATGATCCGCCCGCCGCCGCCTCGACGCCCGCGCCGGCCCCGGACGCCTCCAGCCAGACGCCGCAACTGCGCACCCTTTGCACCGACCGGCCGACCAAGTCGACCTCGCCCTGCACCGTCGATCCGGGGCATTTCCAGCTCGAGAGCGACATCGGCAATGTGACGGTGGACCACTCCGGCGGCGCCGACACGACGACGGCCCTCTACACCAACCCGACCCTGAAATACGGGGTCAGCCAGACCGTGGACGTCGAGCTGAACATCGCGCCGTACGAGACCATCGTCAGCCGCGACCGGGCGACGGACATCACCACCCGCAACGAGGGCGTCGGCGACCTCTATGTGCGGGTGAAGTGGGCGCTGATCGGCGCCGCGGGGGGCGACTTCGGCCTGGCCTTCGTGCCCTATCTGAAGGCGCCGACCGCCAGCGGCGGGGTCGGCAACGGCGTCTGGGAAGGCGGGCTGATCGTGCCGGTGGCCTTCAACCTGCCGGCCGGCTGGTCGGCGGTGGTGGATCCCGAGCTCGACATCCTGAAGGACCCTCTGGACGACCAGCATCATGCGGGTTTCGCCGGCCTGATTAGCCTGTCGCACCCGCTCACCAAGACCATCACCGGCTCGGTGGAAATCTGGGGCGATGAAAACTACCAGCCCGGCGGGACGATCAAACAGGCCTCCGCCGACGTCGGCGCAGCCTGGATCCCGGCCGCCGACCAGAACCTGCAGTTCGACGGCGGGGTAAACTTCGGCCTCAACAGCCAGACCCCCGTGGCCCAGATGTACGTGGGCGTGTCACGGCGGTTTTAGGCGCGGGCTTCGGTTGAAGATTCACCGCTAAGGGCGCGAAGGACGCGAAGATTGCGCGAAGCGCCTCCAACCAGCCGTCTGATCGCAAAAAGGATTCGCGGGCTCCGCCCGCCTTCGCGTCCTTAGCGCCCTTAGCGGTGAATTCTTCCTTGGCTCACCACCTCCACGGACTCGGCAAAGCGGCGCTGGAACGATAGAACCCGGCGGTCTGTTGACGCCAGGTCGTGACCGGTTGGGATGCGCGGGCTCAGGCAAGCAGGAAGGCCCCCTATGCATAAGGTCGTCGCCGAGGTCACCGCCCGTATCGTCGAGCGCAGCCGGGACCGGCGCGCCGACTATGTGGCGCGGATGCAGGCCGCGCAGACCTCTGGGCCGGGCCGCGCCAAACTCTCCTGCGCCAACTGGGCCCACGCCTTCGCCGGCCAGCCTGGGGAGGACAAGCGGCGGATGATGGACCCCACCGCGCCCAATATCGCCATCGTCTCGGCCTATAATGACATGCTGTCGGCGCACCAGCCGTTCGAGCGCTTCCCGCCGCTGATCCGCAAGGCGGCGCATGAGGTCGGCGCCACGGCCCAGTTCGCCGGCGGGGTGCCCGCCATGTGCGATGGCGTCACCCAGGGCCAGCCGGGGATGGAGCTGTCGCTGTTCTCCCGCGACGTCATCGCCATGGCGACGGCCGTCGCCCTGACCCATGACGCCTTCGACGGGGTGCTGTGCCTGGGCATCTGCGACAAGATCGTGCCCGGCCTGGTCATGGGCGCGCTCAGCTTCGGCCATCTACCGATGATCATGGTCCCGGGCGGGCCGATGCCGTCGGGGATTTCCAACGCCGAAAAGGCCCGGGTGCGCGCCGCCTATGCCGAGGGCAAGGCCAGCCGCGAGGAATTGCTGCAGACGGAGATGGCCTCCTACCACTCCCCCGGCACCTGCACCTTCTATGGCACCGCCAACTCCAACCAGATGCTGATGGAGATGATGGGCCTGCACCTGCCGGGCAGCGCCTTCGTGCATC
>Ga0302314_10018695_pt1 | contig 11543 bp, 9 predicted proteins | sample III_Palsa_N2_3_FD_200533 | JGI IMG/M metagenome (GOLD analysis project Ga0302314, IMG submission 200533) | Peat permafrost microbial communities from Stordalen Mire near Abisko, Sweden - III_Palsa_N2_3 | ecosystem: Environmental > Terrestrial > Soil > Palsa > Peat permafrost | place: Sweden... | reverse complement strand
GACCCTGGGTCCCCGCCTTCGCGGGGATGAGCGCAAATTGGAGCGGTCAAATCCCAGCCCCTAGATATGCACCCCACCCGCCACTTCGATCCGCTGGGCGTTGACCCAGCCCATGTCGTCGGAGAGCAGGGCTGCGATGACCGGGCCGACATCTTCGGGCGTGCCGACGCGGCCGAGGGCGGTGATGTCGGCGACCATCTTGTTCACGTGCGGATTGTCCCGGACCATGCCGCCGCTGAAGTCGGTGGCGATGGCGCCGGGCGCCACGACATTGACGGCGATCCGGCGCGAGGCCAAGTCCACGGCCATGTACCGCGTCAGCTGCTCCACGGCGGCCTTGATCGAGCCATAGCCGATGCGGCCCGGCATGGCGAACCGGGCCAGGCCGGATGAGATGTTGACGATGCGGCCGCCGTCGTTGATCAGCGGCAGAAGCTTCTGGGTCAGGAACAGCACGCCCTTGAAGTGGACGTTGTAGAGACCGTCCATCTCCGCCTCGGTGATCGTCTCGAGACCAGAGGCGGAAGACGTTCCGGCATTGTTGACGAGGTAGTCGAAGCGTTCGGCGCCCAGCTCTGTCAGGGCTCCGCGTACGCGACCCGCGAAGTCTTCGAACGTGCTTGAAGCGCCGGTGTCGAGCTGCAAGGCGATGGCCTTGGCGCCCGCCTCCGCAACGAGCCCGACGACCTTGTCCGTCTCTGCACGATTGGAGTGGTAGGTGAATATCGAGCTTACGCCGCGCTTGGCCAGGCTGAGCACCGCATTGCGGCCGATCCCCCGGCTGCCGCCGGTGACGATAGCAATCTTACCATTTGACATAACTTATCTTTCTTATGATGGCTGAGGCATCAAAGCCGTTCATCGTGGCGCATTATGATGCTCGGCGGCCTGAAAGCGGAATGCCGAAACCGCTCTATTTCTTGCCTATTCCTGTCCCGTGGGATAACGCGTCCGTGACGCTGACCTGAACGGAGCGGTCGAACATGCTGAATGATCTGGCCAAGGCCCTCCTGTCCTACACCGACAGCCAGCCGGGCGAAGGCCCGTTCGCAACGGCGATCGAGGGCTTGGGCATCCTTCGCTCGGACCAACCGAACCCGCCCCGCCACCGTATCGCCAGCCCATCCCTGTGCATCGTGGCCCAGGGCGCCAAATGGGCGGCGTTCGGCGGTGCCAAGCTTGAATATAGGGCAGGGCAGGCCCTGGTGGTCGGCGTCGAGACTCCCTCGGTCGGGCGGGTTTTTGAAGCCAGTCCGGGCGAGCCCTGCTTGGTGCTGGTGTTGGGGCTGGACCTTGCGATCATGCGCAGTGTCGCGGAGAGTTTGGCGGCGCCACCAACGGCGAGCGGCGAGGTGGGCGCTGGCGTCTTCGTGACGGACTTCCAGGGCCCGCTCGCCGACTGCGCCCTGCGGCTGGTCCGGCTGCTGGAGACGCCTCGGGCGATCCCGACCCTCTATCCCGTCATCATGCGCGAGATCTGCTACTGGCTGCTCACCGGTCCCCAGGGGGGCGATATCGCCAGGATGACCTTGGCGAACAGCCCTTCGCAACGGGTGATCGGCGCCATGCACAGCCTCCGCGACCGCTTCAGGGAGGCGGTTCGGATCGAAGACCTCGCCGCGATCGCGCAGATGAGCCCGTCGGCCTTCCACCGCCAGTTCAAGGCCCTGACAGCGTCGACGCCGCTGCAGTATCAAAAGCAGCTGCGCCTGCTGGAGGCGCGGCGGCTGATGATCTCGAACGCCGTCAACGTCGAGGCGGCGGCTTTTCAGGTCGGCTATGAAAGTCCCTCGCAGTTCAGCCGCGAATACGCCCGCATGTTCGGCGCGCCGCCGAAGCGGGACGCCAAACATATGCAGACCGCCTTGCGGGAGGATCGCGCCTCCGAGCGCGCGGTCGCCGAGGCGGCTTAGGCCGGCGGCATGGTCTGATCAAATCATCGCTCCCACGAAGGGAGAGCGATTCCTCCCGCTTGCCGTTACGGCGCCGGCGTCAGGGAGAAATCGACCATGATCTCGGCCGAGATTTCCTCCAGCGCCGCCTGAACCTTGCTCGCCGCCAGGTCGGGCGGAAGCCGCAGCCGCGCGTCCATGTGGAACAGCGGCGCGCCGGCATGGGGCTCGATATCGACCCAGGTCCTGAACGACTCGATGTTGGCGCCCAGCCCGCTCAGAACGCCGGTCACCTGCTTGACGATTCCCAGCCGATCCTGCCCCACCAGTGCGAACTGCAGCGCCTCACCGCCCGCGCCAGAGCTGTCGATCGCGGGCGCGATCCGCACCTCGAGGCCGTGGGCGTCCACCGCGCTGACCGCCGATCGCAACCCTTCGACGTCGTCCGCCTCCACCTCGACCAGCACCGAGCCCACATAGAGCCCGCCCAGATGGCTAAGGTGGCCCTCGAGCCAGTTGCCGCGAGCAGACAAGACCGCGGCCGCCAGCGCCTGGGTGAGACCGGGCCGGTCGCTGCCGACGACGCTTAAAACCAACAACGCCATGGATGACTCTCGGGAGTAGGGAAGGGCTATGCTGCCGCCTTGTTATGCCAGGGCGCGGCGTGACGCCATGAGAGACGGCGCGCCGGTCGCGCCAGTATGACGGCCGGACGGGAGCGTGCGATGCGACGAGCGGGTGTCTGGGCGGGGTGGGCGGCCATGCTGCTGGCCATCTTCCTTGCCGGCGGCGTGAACGCGCAGGTCCTCGAGCAAGCCAGACCGCCGGCCAGCGCCACCTTCCAAGCCGCCGCCAGCTCAAGCGGCTGGATACCCTTCGATCTCTATGGCGGCCGGCTGATCCTGTTTCCGGCCAAGGTGAACGGCCATGCCGTGACGGCGGTGCTGGACAGCGGGGCGACTATTTCGGTCTTGGACGGCGGCTTCGCAGCATCAATCGGCCTTGTTGGCGCGGGCGCCCGGAGCATCGCCGGACTGCACGGGAACGTACAGGCTGGGCTTATTCCCGGGGTGTCCGTGGATGCCGGCGCCCTGACCCTGAAAAATCTGACCATCGCATCGGTGGACATGGCGCCCATGTCCAAGGTCGCCGAGCGGCCATTGCTGTTTTTCCTGGGAGACGACGCCTTCAACCAACTGGTCGTCGACATCGATTTCGCGGCGCGGCGCCTGGAGTTTGTGGACCCGCAGTCTTTTCAGGCGCCGCAAAACGCCACGCAGGTCCCGTTGCTGCGAACCCGAAGCGCGATGGCGACCGTGGTTCGGGTGGAAGGCGGGCCATGGGTCCCGGTGATCTTCGACCTCGGCGATGTGACCGCGCTCGACGTCTATGCCGCCTATTCCGGCCCGGCAAGGCTGCTTCAAGGCCGGCGTGCCTCGGCGGCCCTATCGTCGGCGATTGGCGGCGAGCGGTCGGATATCGTCGCTTCCTTAAGCGAGGTGATCTTCGGCGGCGTAAGGTTCGCCAACGTGCCCGCAACCTTCCCTGACCGAGGCGATGCCGTGCAGCCTGCAGCGATTGCGGGACGGATAGGGATTGGCCTCCTCAGTCGGTTTCGTCTGATGGTCGACTTCCCACAGAACCGCCTCTACGTGATCCCCAACGCCGACGCCACGACGCGCCCGTTCGCCAAGGACCGGCTCGGCCTGTCCATGGAACGCGATGGCGAGGCGTTCAGGGTCATGTTCGTAGCCCCAGGCAGTCCGGCCGCGGTGGCTGGCTTCAAGACGGGCGATCGCGTGGTCGCGATCGATGGCAAGGCCTCAAGCGCATGGTCGCTTGAGCAGCGGCTGGTGCTTGAGGATGGCGCTGTCGGCACACGCGCCGAGTTCACGCTCGACACCGGCGCCACCCGCTCATTGACGCTGGCCGACTACTTCTAGGGCTTGGTCGCTGGCGCCGGCCCAGGCGGGGCGGGCGTCGGCACAGTGAAGACGTTGTTGGCGCGGTTCTTATCCGGCGTCAGGTGATCGGGATCGAGGATGACCTGGGCGATCGGGCCATGGCCGGCGACGGTGATGGTCGCCGTCGCATGCTGGATCCAGGTTTCCGGCGGCAGGCTCTGCCGCGCCTTGGTCCCATCCGCATAGCGGACTTCCAGCACCGCCGGCATTGCCATCCTGTCGAGATTGGCGAGGGTGATCTTGGCGCCCTTGGCCGGATCGCCGTCCACATAGGCGACCCCCTGCACGGCCATATCCAGGTTCCAGTTGTTGAAGAACCAGCCGCGCCAGAACCAGGCCAGGTCCTCACCGCTCTCGCTCTCCATCTCACGGAAGAAGTCCGAGGGCTTGGGGTGTTTGAACGCCCAGTCGTCGATGTATTTGCGGAAGGCCGCATCGAACCGTTCCGGGCCCAGGATCTGCTCGCGCAGCATTCGCAGGCCGAAGGCGGTTTTGAAATAGCTCACCGAGTGGCCGTACTTGAAGCCAATGGCGTCGGCGCGGGTCATGATCGGCGGCGCGTCCGGATCGCCGATCACGCTCTGGATCTCGTCCGCCGGATTGCCGCCGCCGCCGGCATATTCGGAGTCCCGCTTGGGTCCGTAGACGCCGCCCTCGAAGTCGTCCGACTCATAGGTGTCGATAAAGGTGTTGAAGCCTTCGTCCATCCAGGCGTCGCGCCGCTCGTCCGAGCCGACCATCATCGGGAACCAGGTGTGGCCGATCTCGTGGGCGGTGATCCAGAACAGCCGCTTGCCGCTGTCGGTGAAGCCGTCGAAGGCCATGCCCGGATATTCCATCCCGTCCGTGCCGCCGCCGATGCTCCAGGCGGTGGGGTAGGGGTAGCTATGCCAGCGCTGGGAGAAGTGCTCGACCGAGTCCTTGAGGTATTCGGTGGACCGCAGCCAGCTGTCCTGGGTGGCCGCCTCGACCGGATAGGCTGACTCCGCCAACGCCGTCTTGCCGCCGGGCAGGTTGATCCGCGCGGCGTCCCAGACGAAGGCCTTCGACGCGCTGAAGGCCACGTCGCGGGTGTTTTTCATCAGATAGCGCCAGGTCAGCGTCCCGCCCTGTTTGGGCCGGCTGGATGGGTCGGTCACCTCGGCGGGGCCGCGGATCATCACCGTCTTGTCGCTGGCCTTGGCGTCCTCGAGGCGGCGCCTCTGCTCGGCGGTGAAGACTTCGCCCGGGTTGAGCAGCACGCCGCCCCCGGCCACCATCATGTCGGACGGCACGGTGATCGAATAGTCGATGTCGCCATATTCCAGGTAGAACTCGTTGCCCAGATAGGGCGCCGTGTCCCAGCCGCGGATGTCGTCATAGACGTGCATCCGCGGGAACCACTGGGCCATGTCGTAGATGTCGCCGTTCTTGGTCGCCACCCAGGAGGTGCGGCCGCCTTCGACGCCGGGGATGGTGTAGTGGTAGCTGATCCTCAGCTTGACGACGCCGCCGTGGGGCAGGGGGGCGGGCAGGGCGACCCGCATGCGGGTGTCGGTGACGACCGGCGTGACGGCGACATCGCCGACCTGCACCGAGTCCAACTCATAGCCCTTGGTGGACTTGCTGTGCGGGAAGCCGCCGACATAGCTGGCGCGCGAGCCGTCCTTGTAGATGTTCTGATCCAGCTGCACCCAAAGGCAGTCCAGCGTGTCGGGGCTGTTGTTGGTGTAGGTGATGACCTCGCTCGCCGTCAGGGTCTTGGCGACCGGATCGATGGCGGCGTGGATCTCGTAGTCGGCCCGATTCTGCCAATAGGCCGGCCCGGGCTGGCCGCTGCCGGAACGATAGCTGTTGATCGGACCGGTGAAGGGCATGGGCGCGAAGGTTTCGTGTGGGTTGTAGGCCGACTTGTCCTGACCGGCCGCCGCGCCCGCGAGGCCCAACATCGCCAGGGCCGCAAAACCCAACGACAACTTCCGCGCGATGACCTTCATGGTCGCCCCTCCCAAACCGTTGCCGTGGTCATAGTCCATCGGCTGGCGGATCGTAAGCGCGGTGCGGCGCCATTCTCGGATCGATGCGCGGGCGCCTGCCGAATGATCGGACGATGATCTTTGTGGGATAGCTACTTGCAATTAATTCGCAAATGCGAGAGATAGGGACAACGCCCGGGCGCCCCCGGGGCGGAGTATCGATTCGCCATGGCCTTAGACACCGTCTCCCGACCGCTCAGCCTCGCCCGCAAGGGTGACAAAGGCGTGGTGTCCCATGTCCACGCCACGGGCGAGGCGGGCCATGACCTGGAGCGGCGCCTGCTCGAGATGGGCTTTGTCGAAGGCGCCAAGGTCGAAGTGCTGCACGAAGGCCTGATCGGCCGCGACCCGATCGCGGTGCGGGTCGACGACATGCGCGTGGCCCTGCGCCGCCGCGAAGCCGGCTTCATTTCGATCGAGCCGCAAGCAGCCTGATCGTCATGACCGACGTCGCCATCCCGCCGGCTCGGATCGCGCTGGTGGGCAATCCCAACTGTGGCAAGACCGCCCTGTTCAACGCCCTGACCGGCAGCCGCCAGAAGGTGGCCAACTATGCCGGTGTGACGGTCGAGCGGAAGGAAGGCTCCTTCTCCACGCCGGACGGGCGCCGGATTTCCGTGCTGGACCTGCCCGGCACCTATTCCCTGCGCGCCCGCAGCCCGGACGAGGAAGTCACCCGCGACGTGGTGTTTGGCCGCCGCACCGGCGAAGCCATGCCGGATGTCCTGGTCTGTGTCGCCGACGCCACCAACCTGCGTCTGGTGCTGCGGCTGATCCTGGAGCTGAAACAGGTCGGCCGGCCCATGGTGCTGGCGCTGAACATGTATGACATCGCCCAGCGCCAGGGCATCGCCATCGACCTGGACGGCCTGTCCAAGGCGCTGGGCATCCCCATCGTCACCACGGTGGCCACCCGTCGCCGCGGCATTGAGGACCTGGTGCGAGAGGTCGACCGGCTGGCTATCGGCGCCGCTGGCGAGGCGCCGGCCTGGCGCGAGCCCACCGCCACCGAAATCCGCGAGGCGCATCGTCAGTCGCAGCGGATCCTGAAGGAATTCGTCAAGCCGCCGGCGCGGCCCGACACCTTTACCGGCCGGCTGGACGGTGTCCTGCTGCACCCGGTGCTGGGCTCGGTCCTGCTGCTGGTGGTGCTGTTCCTGATGTTCCAGGCGGTGTTCGCCTGGGCCAAGCCGCCCATGGACCTGCTGCAGGCCTGTTTCGACAACCTGGGCGTCTGGGTCACTCACGTGATGCCCGACAACCTGGTGCGCAGCCTGCTCGTCGACGGGATCATTTCCGGCGTCGGCACGGTGATCGTCTTCCTGCCGCAGATCCTGATCGTCTTCTTCTTCATCATCTGCCTGGAAGACTTTGGCTACATGGCCCGGGCGGCCTTCCTGATGGACCGGATCATGGGCGGGGCGGGGCTGCACGGCCGGGCCTTCATCCCGCTGCTGTCCTCCGTCGCCTGCGCCATCCCCGGCATCATGTCGACGCGGGTGATCGACAACAAACGCGACCGGCTGACCACCATCCTGATCGCGCCCCTGATGACCTGTTCGGCGCGGATTCCGATCTACACCCTGATCATCTCGGCCTTCATTCCCAGCCGGAACATCTGGGGCCCGGTCAATCTCCAGGGCCTGGTCATGTTCGGCCTCTACGCCGCCGGCATCGTCAGCGCCCTGCTGATCTCCTTCGTCATCCGCAAGATCTTCTGGCGCACCGCCTCCGAGCCCTTCCTGATGGAATTGCCGGCCTACAAGGTCCCGGATGTGCTCAACGTCGCGCGCGGCGTCTGGCAGCGGGCGGAGATGTTCCTGAAGCGGGCCGGGACCACCATCCTGTCGATGGCCGTCCTGATCTGGTTCTTGAGCTCCTTCCCGCGGCCGCCCGCCGGCGCCACTGCCCCCGCCATCGACTATTCCCTGGCCGGGATGATCGGCCATTGGGTCGAGCCGGTGATGGCGCCCATCGGCTTCAACTGGCAGATGGCGGTCTCGTTGATCCCCGGCATGGCCGCTCGGGAGGTTTCGGTGGCCGCCCTCGGCTCCATCTACGCCATCAGCGCCCACGGCGACGATACCTCAAAGCTGGGCGCGACCCTGGCGACCCACTGGTCGCTGGCCACCGCCCTGGCCTTCCTGGCCTGGTACATCTTCGCGCCGCAATGCGCCTCGACCCTGGCCGTGGTAAAGCGGGAGACCAACGCCTGGCGCTGGCCGATCATCATGTTCGTCTACATGGTCGTTCTGGCCTACGCCGCCGCCTTCGCCACCTACCATGTCGCCGTAGCCATGGGCTGGGGCCACTAAGGCGAGTTCGCGCGAAGGCCGCCACGCAGCGTCCGTGGAGCGCCCTCGTGCTTCGACAAGCTCAGCATGAGGACGAATGAGTGGCCGTCGGTTTCCTCAATCCTGGCCCATAAATCAACCTCATGCTGAGCTTGTCGAAGCGTGAGAGCGCCGAGCCCCTTTGCCGAAACGGCGCGCGGACGCATAAGGGGCCATGGCCTACGATCCCGCATCCGTTCGCGAAGTCCGCACCCTCTATGTCGCCGATGGCGAGGACGGCGTGCGCCTGGACCGCTGGTTCAAGCGGCGCTGGCCGCATCTGAACCATATCCAGATCCAGAAGCTGGTCCGCTCGGGCCAGATCCGCGTCGACGGCGCGCGAGCCAAGGCCGACAGCCGGCTCACCGCCGGCGCCCAGATTCGCGTGCCGCCCTTGCCGAGCGCGGGCGCCGCCGAGCAGGAAAAGGCCAGCATTTCGCCGCGCGACGCCGCCTACGCCAAGTCTCTGGTGCTCTATGAGGACGAAGACGTGCTGGCGCTGAACAAGCCGGTGGGTCTGGCGGTGCAGGGCGGCACCAAGACCACCCACCACATCGACCGGCTGCTCAGCGCCTGGGGCGAAGGCCTGGACCGGCCGCGCCTGGTCCACCGGCTCGACCGCGACACCTCCGGCGTCCTGTTGCTGGGCAAATCCCCGGGCGCCGCGGCCAAACTCGCCGGCGCCTTCGCCCACCGCAAGGCGCAGAAGACCTATTGGGCCATCGTCGCCGGGGCGCCCAAGCCGCCGGAAGGCGTCATCGAGCTGCATCTGGTCAAGAAGGGCCTCGGCGACCGCGAGCTGATGCAGCCGGCCGAGCCCAAGGAATTCGGCGCCCAGCCGGCCCACACCGAATACGTCACCGTCTCCCGCGCGGCCCATCGCGCCACCTGGATGGCCCTGCGCCCGCTCACCGGCCGCACCCACCAGCTGCGGGCTCATATGAAGGCGATCGGACATTCGATCGTTGGCGACCCCAAATACAACGATGAGAAGTCGATCGAATTGTCAGAAGGCCTGAAGCTTCAGCTGCATGCCCGGCGCGTGTCCCTGCCGCACCCAGGCGGCGGGCTCCTCGTGGTCGAGGCGCCGATCAGCGCGGAGATGAAGGCCGGCTTCAGCCGGTTCGGCTTCGACGAGCACGAGGCGGAAGCCGAGCCGTTCAAGGCCAAGGCAAAGCGCCGCAACTAGGGTGGGTTAGTTTCGACTTGAGTCCATCCGCCGCCGCAGCATTATCATTCACCGTTCCCTCGCCCTTGTGGCGAGGGCCCATTAGACTCAAGCGGTTGGGTTTTCTGACGCAGACGGCGCCATTCGCAACCCGTCGCCGGGCTTCGGCGCTCAATGGGCCCTCGCCACAAGGGCGAGGGAACGGACGACAAACGACGTCAGCATCAGGACGTCCGCGCATCTAATCCCAGCCTGCTCTAGCTCCCAACAGCGCGCCGTTTGATCATCGCCCGCGCCGCGTCCAGCGCCGCCGCCACCGGCTCGCGCCGATAGTCCCAGCGCGGGTCCGCGTCCGGCGGATTGATCACCATGGTCGCGTTGGCTTCGAAGACCAGGACTTCGCCGTCCGCGTTGAGCCCAAAGTCCGCGCCGCCGTAGTCGAGCCCAAGCCGGTCCGCGATGGTCCTGAGGCCTTCCACGGCGGTCTGACCGATCACACCCGCCATGTCGGTCAGGAAGGCGGCTTCCTCGGCCCGGTGATCCGGCCGATCGGCCATGTCGGCGGTGAAGTAGTGGACCTTCCAGTTCTCCGATATCGCCAGATGCAGCGGATAGAGGCCGCCATCGATCATCATCACGCGGTATTTGCGCGAATGGCCGAGCTGGTCGCGGGCGTCGAGATACTGGATCAGCAACAACTCATCGCCCGGCAACTCGGCCGCCGCGGCGTCAAGCTCCTGCCGCCGTTCCACCCGCACGAAGTTACGGCCGGTGTGAAAACCGGGCGTGCGCATGAGGAACGGATAGTCGAACCCCTTCGCCGCCTCGGCCAATTCGCTTCTCTGGACCTTGGCCACCCTCGGCGTGATCACGCCAGGCAGGTCCGCCAGCCGCTCCGCGATCTCCGCCCGGCCCGTGGACCGCACCTTGGATGGCGGGTTGATGACCGGCTCGGCGGTCCGCTTCAGCACCGCCTCCGCCGCATCCAGCGCCGGTCCGCAAAGATCGGCGTCGCCCACCGCGTTGAAGACCAGGTCATGCGGCGGAAGCGGCTCGCCGGCGGCCCGGGATTCCACGGCAAGGATCGCGATATCGAACGCCTGCCGGTCCAGCAGGCCCTTGGTCGGCACATTGCCGCCGACGGCCGAGACCAGTTGCAGGATGCGGCCAGCCGGCGAGGGCCCAAGACAGGGCAGCATCGTCATCCGCCGCGCGCCATAGCTGCGCTGGCGATAGCCCTCGGCGGCCGGATCACCCAGGTCCTGCAAAAGGTTGGCCATGCCTTGCAGAGCGTCGGGATGATCCGGCGAGAGCCCCAGGGCGGTCTCATAGTGGCCCCTGGCCGCGCCTGCCTCGCCGTTCGCCAGCAGCGCGTTGGCGAGGTTGATGTGCCCCGCCGGCTGGGCGGGATGGTGCTTGACCGCTTCCGCATAGCAGGTGCGCGCGGCCGCGCGGAACTCGGCCTGGTAGAGCAGGGTGCCCAGGTCGTTGAGCGCGCCGAAATGGGTTGGAGCCTGCGCCAGCGCCGCCAGAAAGTCCGCCTTGGCCTCCTCGAAGCGGCCGAGCGCCGCCAACCGACCGGCGCTTTGGTAGAGGCGCTCGGCGTCCTGACCCGCGGACAGCTGGCTCTGGCTCATCGGTCGATTGGACCACGATTCCCGGCCGGCGTCGGTTCGAGCTGACGATGCTACAGTGATCACCTAAGCCCCGAGTCGCCCTTATGACCGCACAGCCCCAGCCCGCCCTTGCGCCGCTCGGCAGGCCGCCCGAGCCGGGCGAGCCCGCGCCCTTCTTCACCGCCGCGACCACCAAGGTCGCGCGCTACAGCCTGGATGCGGCGGCGGGCCGCTGGATGGTTCTGATGGTGTTTGGCACCCTGTCCTCGTCGGCGTCACTGCACGCGCTCGAGCTGGCCCTGCGCCGCCGCGACCTGTTCAACGATATCGACGCGGCCTTCTATGGCGTGACCGTTGACGCCTCGGATCGGCAGCGGGGCCTGATCGATTCCGAGCCGGGCGTGCGGTTCTTCTGGGACCTGGATCGCGCCGTCTGCCGCCTCTACGGCCTGGCCAACGACGACTTCCTCAGGCCGGCCATCTTCCTGATCGATCCCGCCTTCCGGATCGTCATGGCCGAACCGATCGAGGCCGTGGACATGGTGCTGGACCGAT
>Ga0302314_10018693_pt1 | contig 11544 bp, 7 predicted proteins | sample III_Palsa_N2_3_FD_200533 | JGI IMG/M metagenome (GOLD analysis project Ga0302314, IMG submission 200533) | Peat permafrost microbial communities from Stordalen Mire near Abisko, Sweden - III_Palsa_N2_3 | ecosystem: Environmental > Terrestrial > Soil > Palsa > Peat permafrost | place: Sweden... | reverse complement strand
GCCGATGAGCAGGGTCGGGTACGCGAAGTTCCACCACTTGTATCCGGTGATGGCATCGCCGCTGAAGTCCTTCCCATTCGGCGTCGAGCCCGAGATGTAACTCATGGTGTACACGTAATCGTCGGTCGTATCCACGAAGTTGCGCGTGTAGAGGAAATTCGTGGCGCTCGACGAGGAGATCGCACCGTCGTAACGCGCCGTCTCGATCTCGATGTTCTGCGCGACCAGCGGCGTCGCGAGCGGGTCGACCACGGTCGCGTGCACCTTGAAGCCGCGGACCAGATCCTCGCTCGACAGGAACGCGGGACCCGTCCCGATCGGCATGGAGTCGACTGCCGCATTGTAGGGTTCGCGCACGAAGAACTGCGTGTCGGCGTTGACCAGGAGCGGCACGCCGATGCCGGACTCGTTCTCGACCGTCACCATGTCGTTCGTCGTATTGACGTGCAGCACGTGACCCTCGGGGCTGACCCACACGCTGTTGAACTCATCGCTCGCATAGATACGCGTGGCCACGAGCGTGCCGTTCTCCTGATAGCGCGCCGCGATGCGCACGTAGCGGCCGACGAGCGAGGTCTCGGAAGAGAAGCTGTCGATCACGGTGCGGGTCTTCGCGTCGAGGTCGTAGAAGATCGTGCCGTTCACGGAGTCGGCGCTGATCTGCAGCGACCGGGTGCCGGCGATCGCCGTCTCGGGATTCGTTGGCGGCTCGGTCGGAAACTCCTTGGTGACGGTGATCGTGCTCGACGCCACGGCGGTGACGTCGCCATACATGTGGCGCAGCACCAGCCGCGTCAAATCGTAGCGCGCCAGGCGGCGCAACGGTCCGTCGAAGTTGACGGCCCATACGCTCGGGCCGCCTCCCACGGGCACGTGGCCGGTGAGGAACGCGGGATGCGCGAGATTGAACTCCAGGTCGAGCGCATTGTTCTGAGTCGCGCTCACGACCAGCGGCGAATCGAAATTCACCGTGACGGGCACCGTTAAGCTGCCTGTCTCACCTTGCGTGTGCTGCACCTGAATTTCGTCCGCGGGAATCGTGACGCCTCCCGCTGCAGCGAAACCCGCCTCCGGATTGCTAGCCGTGGTGAGCAGGATGTCGCCGGGATTGGCGCTCACGGTGAGGATCGCGCCGGTGTAATCGCCGAGCGGAATGCTGGTGTTGCCGAGCAGATCATCGAGCTGATCGAGGAGCACGAGATTCGTGAAGGGCACGGGGCTCGGCGCCGTGTACACGGTGACGTTGCTGCCACCGCCCTGCGGTATGAGCGCGATGGACATGATCTTCACGCCGATGGTGGCCCAGTCTTCCGATGAGGCGTCGCTCACCATCACGGCGAGATTCGCGGTGGGTGTCGTGGCCGAGTTCGATGTGCTGGTGGCGGAGGAGCCTCCGCTGCCGTCGGATCCGCCGCCGCAAGCGGATAGAAGTATCGCCGCGATGCTGAGCGACAACAATCGAGATGAGTCGGACATAATCACACTCTCCATGAGTTAACCATAAGGAGTCATTCCCGCGGCATCTGCGGCCGCATCGTCAATGACAGACCTCAACGGTCAAAGTGGTGGAAAGTTGACTGGCAGCGAGAAGTTTCGCGTTTTAGCTGTCGCCGATTGCTGACGTGTTGCAGATGCGCACGCAATGGGCGCGCCACGCGCTTCGGTACGCGTGCTCGATGCAATGCGCGAATCGCGCCGCGTCCATGAGCGGTGAGCGCTGCATGGTCTCGCGGAGCGACGCGCGCAGCGTGCGCAGTCGATCGAGATCGGCCGCGAGCGCGGCCACGATGTCGACGAATGCCGCGTCGCTGTCCGCGACGAGATCCGGAAGTTCGAGATGAAAAAGCTGGCTCAGTCCGGCGCGACCGACGCACGTGTCGCCGATGCGGGTCACGATGGGAACGCCCATCCAGAAGGCGTCGAGACTCGTGGTGTGACCGTTGTACGGCAGCGTGTCCAACCCGAGGTCGACGTCGTGGTAGCAGCGCAGATACTGCTCGCGCGGACGGAACTCGACGAAGCTGAGGCGTGCGGGAGCGACGCCGTATGCCGCGATGCGTGCCGCGAGGCGCTCGCGGTGGCGGCCCGGAGGCGCCATCAACTTGAGGTGCGCTCCGGGAATCGCATGCAGTACGCCCGCCCACAGATCGAGCGTGCGATCGGTCAGCTTGCACGGGTTGTTGAAGCAGCCGAGCGTCACGTGCCCTTTTTTGAGCGCCGGCAATTCGTTGACGTCGAGATTCCGGCGCTGCGTTTGGCCGCTGGGCGGGTGGCCGCCCCACGGGTCGTAGCACCAGAACGTGTCGGCGAGCCGCAACGTGCGCTCGCTGTAGTGTCGATCGAATGTGTCCGGATCGAGCCGCGGATCGCTGAGACGATAATCGATCGCCCCAATGCCGGTCGTGCCCGGATAGGCAAGCCAGGCGATCTGCACGGGGGCGGGCTTGCGCGCGAACAGCAGCGGGCGTCCGTTCGCCATATGCATGTTCAGGTCGACGAGAATGTCGATGCGGTCCTCGCGCACGAGCTCGGCGAGAGCGGCGTCGTCGAGCGCGCGCGCGTCGCGCCAGGCGTCGGCGCAGCTCTCGAGGCGCCGGGTCCAGGCATCGCGGCGCTCGACGCTCGAATAACAGAACACCTCGACTTCGCGCCGATCGTGGTGCGCGAGCAAGGGCAGCGTGAACAGACTCTGGCAGTGCTCGCGAAAATCGCCCGAGACATAGCCGATCTTGAGCCGGCGGTCGGGCGAGAGATCGCGCTCCGGTTCGGCCTGCGACCGTTCGAGCGGCGCGGCGAAGCGCGCGCCCCAGCGCAGGCACTCCTCGAGAATGGGCTCCGGGCTCGCGCATTGAAAGCTGAGTGCGTAGGCGAGGTTACCGTGGGTGGCGGCATTGCCGGGATCGAGGTCGAGCGCTTGCCGGTAGTGAGCGATGGCCTCGTCGAGCGCGCCCGCGTCCTTCAGGACGTTGGCGAGATTGTCGTGCAAGGCCGGATGCCGGGGATCGAGGGCAAGTCCCCGGCGCAGCAAGTCTTCGGCCTCATCCAACCGTCCGAGCGTGCGCAACAGGCAGCCCGCGTTGTTGATCGCAGCCGTGTAGCTCGGCCGCGCGGCGAGCGCGGCATCGAACGCCGCCTTGGCGGCGGGGAAATCGCCCGTTTCCTTGTACGCATTGCCCAAGTTGTTGAGCGCCTCGGCATGGCCCGGACGGCGCGCCGCGGCCCGTCGATACTGCTCGATCGCCTCGTGCGTTCGTCCGAGGCCGCGCAATGCATTGCCGAGATTGAACGCGGCGTCTGCGTTGTCCGGCTCGCGCGCGAGGACGGCGCGCAGGATCGAGTCGGCCGCGGCAAAATCGCGACGCTCGCAGCGAATGATCCCGAGATTGATGGCATGGGATGCGGCGTCGGGCTCGAGGCGTGCGGCGGACTCGAGGAGCCGCGCCGCCTCGTCGAGCTCGCCCATTTCGGAGAGCACCGCGCCGAGATTGCCGAGGGCGCGCGGATCGTCAGGTCGTCGCGCGAGCGCCGCCCGATACGCCGCAGCCGACGCGGCCGCATCGCCGCCGCGCTGCAGGGTGACGCCGAGGTCGAGCTGTGCGTCGAAGGAATCGGGCTCGAGCTCGAGTACGCGCGTGAGCGCAGCCGCCGCTTCCGACCAGCGCTCGAGGGATTGCAGCGCCTGCGCAAGACCCAGTTGGTAGCGCACATCGCCTGGCACGTGCGCGGCTGCCCGGCGAATCAGCGTGGCCGCAGCTTCGTGCCGGCCCTCCTGCAACTCCACCAAACCCAAGCGAAATAGGGCGAGATCATGGGTGGGCTCGACACGGAGCACTTCGGCGTACAGGCGCCGCGCCTCGGCAAGATCACCGCAACGATGACGCTCGGTGGCGGTTTCGATCAGCGCGGCCGAGGGCGGTCGGCTCACGAGGTCTCCGGGCCGAGGGACCCGAGCGCCTCGACGAGCGGGCGCAGGTGATCGCGCAGCACCGCCGAGCGGCCCACGCTCGAGCGGTAAATGGGTTGACGCACCTGCACGAAGCTCGCGGTCTTCACCGTGCGCGGTGTTTCGAAGAAGCGGCCGCACGCCTCGTGCCAGGGCAGGCCCAGGAATTCCACAAGTCGGCGCGTGGTTTCGTCCGGTTGCGACACCAGCGTTTCGTAATCCACTTCCATGAAGATATCGGCCGGCAGCATCCTGCGCCAGTGAGCCATCAGGGCGTGATAGTCGCGATAGTAGAGGCCGAGCTCGCGCAGCTCGTAGACGAAAGGCAAATCGCCCGCGAAGAGCTTGCTGTACGCGGAGAAGCACGTGTCCAGCGCATCGCGGCGGCAGTGGATGATGCGCGCCCGCGGAAAGAGGCGATGAATGAGGCCCAGATGCTGGAAGTTCATGAGATCTTTGTCGACGATGCGTGCGGCGGCCGGCGCAAAGCGCGCGAGGCTCTGCAGCGCCGTTTCCGCCGTGCGCGCCTCCTCGCCGCAGGCGCCGTTTTCGAGCGATAGGATGATCTGGCGCATCCGGGTCTGTTCGCCGCCGCCGTGTGCCTGCGGATGAGAGGCGATGATCTGCTCGATCAGGGACGATCCGCATCGCGGCATGCCGACCACGAACACCGGCAGCTCGGAGGCGCGTGGACCGGTAATCTCTCCGCGCGCCGCCTCGGTGGGCCCAGCCGCGATAGGCCGCGTGGCGATCGCCTGCAGCGCGAGCGAGGCCGCCTTCGGATCGTATTCGATCGCGGCGCGCTTCATGCGGTTGCCGTCGTGCCAATGTGCGAAGGCCGCGTCGACCTCTCCGCACTCGAACCGCGCCTTGCCGAGGGCGAAATGCAGCAGCATGCGATCACGATGAGGTCTGCCGCTCGCAAGCAGGGTCTGCATGATGCCGATGTCGGGATCCGCAGCGGTAAAAGTCTTCGCGCTCGCCTTCTCATACCAGATCTCGGCCCGCGCCGGATCGTGGCGCAGCGCCCGGTCGAACGTTGCCAGGGCCTCGGCGAAACGGCCCTGCTGGCTGAGCAACACCGCCTTGTCCCCGAGGGCAGGTCCCGGGTGCACGGCCGCCGCTCGATCCAACGCCGTTGCGGCTGCTTCGTCCTCGCCGGCGAAATGCAGGGCTTGGGCATAGGCGCGCAGCAGATCCGGAGCCTCGACGCCGCGGGCCAGGGCTTCGCGGCACAGCGCGAGCGCTTCCTCGTGACGATCGAGCAGCCGCAACGAGATTGCCCTCGAGGCCAGTAGCTGCGGCTCGTTGGGCCATCGATGCTCGAGCGACTCGATTCGGCGCAGGGCCGCTTCAGTTCGGCCGCGCTGCATTTCGATGTCGGCCGCACGGAGATGATGATCGAGAGAATCCGGCGAGCGGTCGATGGCGCGGCCAATCTGCAGCAAGGCATCGTCGTGTCGCCCGAGGTCTTGGAGGAAGGCGGCGTGCTCCGCGAGAACCATGGCGTTGTCGGGCGCTTCGCGCAACAAGGCCCCGAAGCGGCGTTCGGCTGCCCAGGTGTCTCCGCGTACGGCCTGCAGCGCCGCAAGCCGGCAGCGCGCCTGCCATAGCCCCGCATCGAGCTGCAGGGCACGCTCCAGGCAGCTCTCTGCCTCGTTGAGCTCGCGCGCATCGAGCAGCTGTGCGCCCAAGGAGAACCAGGCGAGCGCCAGGTTGCAATCCAGGCTAAGCGCCCGACGGGTCAGGGCGAGCGCGGCGTCGCGGTCCTTGAGCTTGCAGCAGAGCTCGGCATAGCTCAACAGGTACAAGGCGGCGGTGTTCGTCGATTCGGCAGCGCGCCTCAAGTAATCCTCTGCCGCCGGCCGGTCGCCGTTGCGCAGCGCGAGCACACCAAGCAGATGCCAGGCGCCCGCCTCTTCGGGATAATCGCGCACGATCTCGAGGCAGGCGCTCCATGCCGCAGGACCGTCACCTTGATATAGACTGCGGCGTGCCGCCTGCAGAGCGGCGGAAGCGGGGAACGACTCGGCCAGGGCTCGGACTCCAGCGATGGGCTCCATGTATCTTAAGTGCAGACGCATGACGACGCGACTCGACAAAACCCTGAAACGCGAGCTCACCCTGGAGGGGCGTACCTTCATCCTGGCCGTATCTCCGGAAGGGCTGAAGCTCACGCTCAAAGGCAAGCGCAATGGGCAAGAGCTGAGCTGGGGCGACTTGATCAGCGGCGATGCGGCTCTTGCGACCGCACTGAACGCTTCCCTCGGCACGTTCGCGGCGGACGAAGCTCCGGCGCGGACACAACGGGCGCGGCGCGAGGAGAGCTCGCCGCGAAAGCCGGAGGCGCCAAAGGCCGGGGCGCGCAAGCCCGGACCGCCGCCGCGAAAATTGGCGGCACCAGCGCAGGCAACATCGACGCGTGCGCGGCCGGCGCGCAAAAGGTAGCTCATGGATCTCGATATTCGTGGACGCAAGGCGATCGTTTGCGCATCGAGTCAGGGTCTCGGCAAAGCGTGTGCGCTCGCGCTCGCCGAGGCGGGCGTCGCGGTGGTCATCAACGCGCGCAATCGCGCGCGGCTCGAGTCGACCGCCGACGAAATCCGCAAGGCGACGGGCGTCGAGGTGTCCCCGGTGGCCGCGGACGTGTCCACTCCGGCGGGTCAGGACGCCTTGATCGCGGCGTGCCCGGCGCCTGATATCCTGGTGAACAACAACGGCGGCCCCCCGTATCGAGATTTTCGAGAGCTCGATCGCGAGGCGCTGCTCGCCGGCCTGACCATGAACATGGTGACACCGATCGAGCTCGTGCAACGAGTCATCGACGGCATGGCCGCCCGCCGCTTCGGCAGAATCGTCAACATCACCTCGCAGAGCGTCAAGATGCCGCTGGCGGGTCTCGACTTGTCGAGCGGTGCGCGCGCCGGCCTGACGGCTTTCCTGGCCGGAGTTGCCCGCAGCGTGGCCGACAAGAACGTCACCATCAACAACCTTCTGCCGGGCAGTTTCGACACCGCGCGGCTGCGCAGCGGATTCGCCCGCGCGGCCCAGCACTCGGGGCTCGCCGAATCGGTGATCGAAGAGAGAGCTCGGCACGATATACCCGCCAAGCGTTTCGGTCACGCCGACGAGCTCGGCCGCGCCTGCGCATTTCTATGCAGCGCGCACGCCGGCTACATCACGGGTCAAAACCTCGTGATGGACGGCGGCGAATATCCCGGAACGTTCTGAGCGATGGCGCGTTCGTCCTTGATTGCCGCGGACCGCAAGGGCGCGGGAAATCCGGCGGTGCTCATGGTCGCCGCCTCGGGCATCTTGCTCCTGACCATGGGGGTGCGGCAGTCGCTCGGCCTCTTCGTGCTCCCGATCGTCACCGCGACCGGCGTAAGCCTCGTCTCCGTGAGCTTCGCCCTCGCCATCGGGCAATTCGTATGGGGCGCCTCACAGCCGCTATTCGGCGCCGTCGCGGACCATTACGGCGCTTATCGAGTGCTGGTCTGGGGTGCGGTGCTATTGGCCGCGGGCGGCGCGCTGGCCACCCGCAGCTCGTCGGGTCCCGGGTTTGCATTGACCTTGGGACTTCTGCTTTCCGCGGGCACCGCAGCGGGCAGCTTCGCGATTCTCATCGGGGTGACCGCCCGATCGCTGCCGCCGGCCGCGCGCTCGCTCGCCGCCGGCATCATCAACGCAGGGGGATCCCTCGGGCAGCTGCTGTTCGCGCCACTCGTCCAGCTGCTGATCAAAGGCTCGGGTTGGCGCGTGGGCATGCTCGGGATATCGATCGCGGCACTGCTCACGATTCCGATCGCCTGGCTATTCCGCGGCCACTCGACCGGCGACGACGCCGAACCTGCGGGCGCTGTGAGCGTACCGGCCGCGAGTTCGGTGGGCTTGCGCGAGCAATTGCGAGTCGCCTTACGCGACCCGAGTTACCTGTACCTGAATGCGGGATTCTTCACTTGCGGATTTCACATTGCTTTTCTCGTGACGCACCTGCCGGGGAACCTGGCGCTTTGCGGGCTGTCGGCGACGGTTGCGGCGAACTCGCTCGCGTTGATCGGCGCATTCAATGTGGTCGGCAGCTTGTTCGTCGGCTGGCTCGGGCGCCAGTACCGCATGAAAAGCATTCTCGCCTGGTTGTACGCGAGCCGAGCGGTCGTGGTGGTGTGCTATTTGTGGATGCCGAAGACTGCGTTCAATGTGTATCTCATCGCGGGTGGCCTCGGGTTCAGCTGGCTTGCCACCGTGCCCCCGACGGCCGGGCTCGTCAGCAAGCTGTTCGGCACACGCTATCTCACCACCCTGTTCGGGCTGACGCTGCTCAGCCATCAGATCGGCGGTTTTCTGGGCGCCTGGCTCGGCGGCGTCGCCATGGCGAGGCTCGGATCCTACGATTGGGTGTGGTACGCCGACATCGTGCTCGCGCTCGCAGCTGCGCTCATCAATCTGCCGATCAAGGAGGCAGTGCCTCTCAAGTCGACGGCGGGCGCGCCCGCCTGAAGCGCGGCAGCAGGAGAATCAGCACTACCCCGAGCACGATCTTGACGGTCGGACCGATCCAGGCCATTTGCGGGCTGCCATCCCAGGCGCCGAGGCCCATGGTGGCGGAGGTATTGCTTGCCGCGTGGAATAGCACGCAGACCAGAATGCTGCCAGTGCCGCCGTAGATCCAGGCCAGCAGAAAGGCGTTTCCCAGGACGTCCGCGGCGAACAGCGGGAAGCTCGCACCGTATTGCGCGACGCCGTGAATGAAAAAAAGAGGCACATGCCACACCGCCCATGCGACCCCGACGATGGTGGCGCTCGTCAACCGGCGGAAGCGCCGCTCGAGGAGGGGTTGTGCCACACCGCGCCAACCGAGCTCTTCCAGCCCGCCACCCAGAATCATGGTCAAGAAGATGAGCGGCAAGCGCGACAGGTCGTGGAAGGCGGGGAAAAAGGGCCGCTGCGCGCCGAACCACGCCGCCACGAGTTCGAGCGTGAAGGCGAGAACCGCAGGCAACAGCAACGCCGCCAGATACCACTCCCGCGGGACGCGCCATCGCGTGAGGCTCGCACCGTAAGTGGTCAGCGAGCCTTCACGGGGAGTGAGAGCCACCGCCAGCAAGGCGGCCAACGTCGGCCCGAGGCCGCCCACGATATAGAGCGAGCTGAAAGTCGCATTGTTGAATACGCCGGCGCCCGCCGGGATCAAGAAGGCCAGCGGCCACCAGCACACCCAGGTGATGCCGAACGTCATCACCAGATACAGTGCGAGCCGCCCGCCTTGCTCGCCGCTCACACGGATGGCTCGCGCACGCCGCCCGCGAGCGCGTCCAGGAAGATGCGCGCGAAAGCGGGGCCCGTTCCCGACTCCTCGTGCTTGAAGTACACGAACACGTCCTTGCAGGAGGCGGTTCGAGCCTGCACGGTCTCGGCCCAGCGCCTGAGATCGTCCGGCGTGTAACCTTCGTCGCGCAGCCGGAAATAGGCATAGTCCGCGGTGATCTCGACCGGCGTCGACAGCTTCTCGCTTTCCGCCACGCAAAGCGCGATCCGCTTGGACTCGAGCAGCCGGTACACGGGATCCTCCAGCCAGGAGGCGTGTCGGAATTCGAACGCCGCCCGAGTGCCCGCCGGCAGCCAATCGAGGAAGGCGCCGAGCAGCCCCAGATCCTTTTTGAAGTAAGGCGGCAGCTGAAAGAAGAGAATGCCGAGCTTGGGGCCGAGTGTGCCGGCGGTCTTCACGAAGTATTGCAGCAGCTCCTCGCAGTCCTTGAGCCGTGCGATGTGAGTGATACGCTTCGGTGCCTTCAACGTGAGCTTGAACGGCTCCGGCGTCGCTTCGCCCCAGCCCGCGAGGATCTTCGCGTTGGGTGTGCGGTAGAAGGTGTAGTTGATTTCGACGGTGTTGAAGCGCTCTGCGTAGTAAGGGAGCATCTTGGCCGCGGGAAATTTTTCCGGATAGAAGCTGCCCCGCCATTCGGGATAGTTGTAGCCGGAAGTGCCCACCCACATAGCCATCGGGCTATCGTTCGGCAGGCGCCGGCAGGAGTCAAGCTCCGGCGTGTCCCCGAACCACGGCGACGAATTCCTCTCCGTAGCGGGCGAGCTTAGCCTCGCCGACGCCGCGGATGCCGGCGAATTCACCGAGTGTCACGGGACGGCGCTCGGCGATTTCGCGCAAAGTCGCGTCGTGAAAGATTACATACGGCGGCATGCCTTGAGCATCGGCGAGACGTTTGCGCAGGACACGGAGCGTCTCGAATAGCTCGCGCCCCTGCTCGGAGGCGAGGGGCCGCGAGTCGGGCGCAGCGGCCCGGGCCTTCGCGGGCGGCCTCGCGGGAGCCTCCGAGATCTGTACGGTGCGCTGATCGCGCAGCACCTCCCAGCTCGCTGCGTTCAGCAACAGCACCGGGTAGCCGTCCTGCGTCTCCGCCACGAGGCCTTGATGCAGGAGCGTCCGGATCAGCTCGCGCCACTCGGGCACGCGCCACTTGCTGCCGATGCCGTAGACGCTCAAGCTGTCGTGACCGCGCGATACGATCCGCTCCGAGCGGCTGCCGCGCAGGATATCGATGACGTGCGCCGCGCCGAAGCGCTCGCTACGCTGCGCGAGGCGCGCAATGCAGGACAACAACTGCTTCGATTCCACGGTGCAATCGCGCTGCGTGCGCGGCTCGCAGCAATTGTCGCAGGCGCCGCAGGGCCCCAGGAACGTCTCGTCGAAATAGCGCAGCTGAATGGCGCGGCGGCACTCCGTGGATTCGGCATAGGAGAGAACCTGGCGCAGCTGCTGGCGCGCGATGCGCTGCTCGTCCTCGAGCGGGTCGCCGGTGTCGGGATCGAGCTTCTGCTGGATGAGAAACTCCGCAGTGCGGATGTCGCCAAGGCCGAAATAAAGCGTGCACTGCGCCGGATCGCCGTCGCGGCCGGCGCGTCCGGACTCCTGATAATAGCCCTCGAGGCTCCGGGGCAGATCATAGTGCGACACCCAGCGCACGTCCGGCTTGTTGATGCCCATGCCGAACGCGATCGTGGCGACCATCACTTGCGCATCGTCGCGGATGAAGGCCTCCTGATTGTCGCGCCGGACCGGCGCGTCGAGGCCTGCGTGGTAGGGAAGGGCGGCGATGCCGTCGCTTTGCAACTGCGTCGCGAGCTCCTCGACACGACGACGCGACAGGCAATACACGATTCCGGCTCCTCCCGCGCGGGCCTGCGCGAGCAGCTCCGCGTAAGTCCCCTTGCTCTTCGGCCGCACGCGGTAGAAAAGATTCGGGCGGTTGAAGCTCGACAGGTGCCTCGCCGGATCGCGCAGCGCAAGCTGTGCCGCGATGTCGACCCGCACCCGCGCGGTCGCGGTGGCGGTGAATGCAAGCAGCGGAATCTGCGGATAGCGTCTGCGCAGCGTCGAGAGCTGGCGATACTCCGGACGAAAATCGTGGCCCCATTCGGACACACAATGCGCCTCGTCGATCACGAACGCGCTGATGCCGGGGTCGACGCTCAAGCGCTGCAGGGGGCCTTCGAGGAAATCGTTGAGCAGCAGACGCTCCGGCGCCAAATAAATCAGCTTGTACTCCCCCCGCAGCGCCGCCGCCAAGCGGCGCTGGATCTCA
>Ga0302314_10018690_pt1 | contig 11546 bp, 4 predicted proteins | sample III_Palsa_N2_3_FD_200533 | JGI IMG/M metagenome (GOLD analysis project Ga0302314, IMG submission 200533) | Peat permafrost microbial communities from Stordalen Mire near Abisko, Sweden - III_Palsa_N2_3 | ecosystem: Environmental > Terrestrial > Soil > Palsa > Peat permafrost | place: Sweden... | reverse complement strand
CTGGTCGACACCATATTCGACCTGCATGTAGTGTTTGGTGGCCATCGTAATGGAGGGGCCGGCAAACATGACAAAGGTCTTGGAGCTGCCCGGAAGCGGCGTATAGACCGACGCATCCCCCACGGCACCCTGGGCGCCGCCGATGAACTGCCTGGCGGCCACCCGCAGGATCAGCGGAAATTTCTTGGATAAGACCACCGTGCCGTAAAGCTTGGCCACCGGTGCCGAATCGATGTCACCCATGCCACGCAGGTTGGTTTCATCGTCCTTGACGCTGCGGCCCTGATCGTAGGCCAGTGCCATGCCGATCTGATAGTGGTCACCGCGAACAAAGTTGTATCCCAATCCTTCGCCGGTGCTGAAGAACCAGTCATCCTTGTGATAGACGTTGAAAACCGGGCCGCCCTCGACCTTCATGGCGCGCGCGCCGTCATAGATCGGCTGAACTTCAGCTGCTGCGCCAGCGATCACCCGCCATTCCGGCAGGTCCGGTTGAAACAGTCGCGCCAGAATGACGCCCCCGGAGTACTGCCATTCCTGCATTGGCGAGGGAGTCTGGGCGAGCGAGGCCCGGGGCAGCCACGCAATCGCCACCAAGGCCGCGCAGCTCGCCCATCGCAAAAAGTAAGGCATTGTTATCCTGATAAGACCGCTCCGGTTGCCCGGTAGTCATAATAATGTAATGGGTCGGCGCACCGAATCCCCCGACTGAGGGAGTCACGAACTTTCAGAGATGTGAGTAAAACTCTTTCACCCGTCGCTACCCCCGAGTTTGTCTTCGTTCATGGCGCCCTCATGCATCGCAAAAGTCATCGCACGAGACTACTGCAGGCGAACGCGAGGCCCCTTCCGCGAAAGGGCCTCAGGGAGCGTAGGAGAAAGCTTATAGCGCGGGCGGCCGGGCCGTGCGTGCTGCTAGGTCCGCGCCAGCAGCTCGTCGAGCACGTGCGGATCGACCGGTTTGGTGAGATGGCTGTCGAATCCGGCCTCGTGGGAGCGTCGGCGGTCTGATTCCTGGCCCCACCCCGTCACGGCCACGAGCACCATGTGCCGGCCCCAGGGCTGACCGCGGATCTGTCGCGCCACCTCGTAGCCATTTGCCCGCGGCATGCCGATGTCGAGCAGGGCCACATCCGGGCGGCAGCTCTCTGCCTTCTCCAAGGCATCGCTGCCGTCCTCGGCGCGGTATACCTCGTGGCCGCTCAATGAGAGCAGGGTGGCGAGGCTTTCGCGGGCATCGGGATTATCGTCGGCGACGAGGATGCGCCGCTGCGGCGGACGCACGGGTTCGGGCGGCTTCGCGGCCCTCGCTCCCGGGCCGCCGGCTTCGCTGGTATTCGCACGCTCGATCGACAGCGGTAACCGGATGACGAATTCGCTGCCCTTCCCCGGACCCTCGCTCGATGCCCAGACGGTGCCCCCGTGCATCTCGATCAGTTGCCGGACCAGCGCAAGTCCGATGCCCAGACCACCCTGGTGCCGACCTGTTCTGCGATCGAGCTGGGTGAAGAGATCAAAAATACACGGCAGTACCTCGGGCACGATGCCGATGCCGTCGTCGCGGATGGTGATCTCGATGTCCCGGCGCCGCCGGCGCGCCCGCAGGATGATCTGGCCGCCGGTGTCCGTGTACTTGGCGGCGTTGCCCAGCACATTGCTCAGGGCCTGTGTCAGACGCATCGGATCGCCGTAAATCATCAGCGGCCGCTGCGGAATCTCCACCGTCAGTGCATGGCCGCGCGACTCGATGGTGGGCGCCACCGTTTCCACGGCACGCGCCACCAGTTCACTCAGCTCCACCCGCCGCCGCGCAAGATTGATCTTGCCGCGGGTAATCCGCGACACGTCGAGCAGGTCATCCACCAGTCGCGAGAGCTGGATCAGCTGGCGCTCGATGATGTCCCGCGACAGCTGCAGCTGCGGGTCGGCGAGCGACTTCATTTTCATCAGGTGCACGGCATTGCGGATCGGCGCCAGCGGGTTGCGCAGCTCGTGCGCGAGCATCGCGAGGAACTCGTCCTTGTGGCGATCCGCCTCCTTCAGGGCCTGTTCGGCCCGCGCCCGTTCGGCGATTTCGCCCTGCAGCGCGAGATTGGTCCGTTCCATCTCGAGATTGGCCTGCTGCAGGCTGGTGTTCAGCGCCTGCAGTTCGCGCGTCTTCTCGGCCTGCAGCGCCGCGTTCGCCCGGGCGAGCTGTTCATTGGTGTCCGCGAGGTGCCGGTTCAGTTCGACCAGCTCGCGACGCTTGCAATACAATTCAACCAGGACCGCGACCTTGCTGCGCAGGATCTCGGGTACCACCGGTACCGAGACGTAGTCGACGGCCCCGAGCTTGTAGCCCTTGAGCCGGTCGAGCTCGGACATGTGCACGCCCGTCACGAAGATGATCGGCGTGCGCTCGAAACGCGGATGCTCGTGGATCAGGCGCGCGGCCTCGAAGCCGTCCATTTCCGGCATGCTGACATCGAGCAGCACGACCGCAAATTCGATGCGCATCAGCTTCTCGAGTGCCTCCAGGCCGGAGGAGGCCGTGATCAGATTCTGATTCAGCGAACTCAGAATCGATTCGTAGGTGAGCAGGCGCTGTGGCTGATCATCCACCAGCAGGATGTTCACCTTCTCGGAGGCTTCCGCGAGCGGCGGTCGCATGGCCGGGTGCCCCTGACTCAGCGGTGCAGCCACAGGCGCACCAGCGACAGCAGCTGATCGGTGTTCACCGGCTTCGCGACATAGTCCGAGGCGCCGGCTTCGAGGCATTTTTCACGATCGCCCTTCATGGCCTTGGCGGTCAGCGCGATGATCGGGAGCATCCGGAAGTTGGGCTGCTGGCGGATGCGACGCATGGTCTCGTAACCGTCCATTTCCGGCATCATCACGTCCATCAGCACCAAGGACAGGTCCTCGGTGCCTTCCACCAGGTTGATCGCCTCCTGACCGTTGGTGGCGGTGATGACCTGCATCTGGTGACGCTCGAGCAGACTGTTGAGGGCAAAGATGTTGCGGATGTCGTCATCCACCACCAGCACCTTGCGCCCGGCAAGGGGTTCGTCACCCTCGTGCAGCGCCTTGAGCATTGCCTGCTTGGGCGCCGGCAGATCGGCGACCACCCGATGCAGGAACAGGGCGGTTTCGTCCAGCAGACGTTCGGGTGAGCGAACGCCCTTGAGCACGATGCTCTTGGCGCTCTTCTTGAGCCGGCTCTCCTCCTCATCAGAGATGTCGCGGCCGGTGAAGACGATGATCGGCAGGCGCCTGAGTGCCGCATCGCCCTGGATGACCTCGAGCAGCTCGAACCCCGACATGTCGGGCAGGCGCAGATCGAGAACGACGCAGTCGATTTCGCTGCCGCGCATGGCCTCGAGCGCTTCGGCACCGGTGGTCGCCGTCACGATCTCGATGTCCTTGTGGCCGAGCAGTTCCGTCACGCTCAGGCGCTCGGCCGGGTCATCTTCGACCACCAGCAGGCGACGCACCTTGGTGCTCGTGAAGTGCTTCAACCGGTCGAGCGCGGCTTCCAGCTCCTCGGTCGTGCCGGTCTTGGTGAGGAAGGCGAATGCGCCGCGCTCCAAGCCGTACTGGCGCTCGTCCTCGATGGTCAGGATCTGCACCGGGATATGCCGTGTTTCGCTGCTGCGTTTGAGCTGATTCAACACCGTCCAGCCGAGCATGTCCGGCAGGAACACGTCGAGCGAGACCGCCGACAGCGGATACTTGCGTGCGAATACGAGGGCATCCGCGCCGGTTCGCGCCAGCAGCACCTTGAAGCCGCGCTCCTTCGCGAGGCTTACGAGCACGCGCGCGTAGTGCGGGTCGTCCTCGACGATCATCAGGATCGGTTCACCGGTGAGCAGATTGTCCCGATCATCCGGGATCTCTTCGTGCCGGATCGGCAGCGCCACGGGTTGGAAAGCCGGCTGCGGATTGGCCGGCGAGGCGGGCGCCTGCAGCACGCCGCGGGCGTAAGCCGCGCCGACGTATTGCAACGGCAGATAGAGAGTGAAGGTGCTGCCGCTGCCGGCGACGCTGCTCAGGCGGATCTCGCCTCCCAGCAGGTGCGCCAGCTCGCGACTGATGGCAAGCCCCAGGCCCGTGCCACCGTACTTGCGGGAAGTGCCCGCATCGGCCTGCTGGAACGCCTCGAAGATGATCCGCTGCTTCTCCGGCGGAATGCCGATGCCGGTGTCGCTGACCGAAAATTCGACCACGGCCGGGACCTGGCTCAACGTCGGGTGTTCCGGTGCCCAGCCGCCGTTGGCGATGCCGACGTGGATCCGCACCCCGCCATGCTCGGTGAATTTGAAGGCGTTGGAGAGCAGGTTCTTGAGTACCTGCAGGAGGCGCTTGGAGTCGGTGGTGATGGAGCGGCCGAGGCGCGCGTCAAAGTCCGCCGTGAAGGAGAGCTTGCGGGCGTCGGCCTCATGCCGGAAGTTGCGCTCGACGGTCTCGCGCAGATGCGTGAACAGCAGCTCCTCGCACTCGACGGTCACGGTTCCGGATTCGATCTTGGACAGATCCAGGATGTCGCTGATCAGGTTCAGCAGATCGGTGCCGGCCCCGTGGATGGTGGTCGCGAATTCGACCTGGCGCTTGCTCAGATTGCCATCGGCATTTTCGGACAGCTGCTGGCCGAGGATCAGGATGCTGTTCAGCGGCGTGCGCAGTTCGTGGGACATGTTGGCCAGGAATTCCGACTTGTAGCGCGATGTCAGCGCCAGTTCGGCGGCCTTTTCCTCGAGCGCGCGTCGCGCCAGTTCGATTTCCTGGTTCTTGCGCTCGACCTCGGCGTTCTGTTCGGCGAGCAGCTTCGCCTTGTTGGCGAGTTCCTCGTTGGTCTGCTGCAGTTCGGTCTGCTGCGCCTGCAGCTCACCCGCGAGCTGCTGGGACTGCGTCAGCAGGCCCTCGGTACGCATCGTCGTCTCGATCGTGTTGAGCACCACGCCGATGATGCTGCCGGTGAGCTGCTCCAGGAACGCCAGATGTGAGGCGGTGAAGCCGCTGAGCGAGCCCAGCTCCATCACAGCCTTCACATGGCCCTCGTACAGCACCGGCAGCACGATGACGTTGCGGGGACGGATGTTCATCAGGCCGCTGGCGATCCTGACCGAATCTTCCGGCACGTCGGTAATCAGCAGCCGCTGGCGGTCGGCTGCGGCCTGGCCCACCAGGCCCTCGCCGATCGCATAGCGGCGCGGACCCGTCTCCCCGTCCGCCTGGTCGGCGTAGGTCGCAAGTTCGCGCAGATGCGCGCCCTCACTGGCCCCATCCATCACATAGACGATGCCCTGCTGGGCATTCACCAGCGGCGCGAGCTCCGAGAGCAGCAGCTTGCCGACCGTCACCAGATCGCGTTGTCCCTGCATCATGCGGCTGAACTTCGCCAGATTGGTCTTCAGCCAGTCCTGTTCGTTGTTGCGCTCCGTCGTGGCGCGCAGGTTGCCGATCATCGCGTTGATGTTGTCCTTGAGCTCGGACACCTCACCGCGCGCCTCGACCTGGATCGAGCGGGTGAGGTCACCCTTGGTGACCGCGGTCGCCACTTCGGCGATCGCGCGGACCTGGTTGGTGAGGTTGGCCGCGAGCAGGTTCACGTTCGCGGTGAGATCCTTCCAGGTTCCCGCGGCACCCGGCACGTGCGCCTGTCCGCCCAGGCGTCCCTCGACGCCGACTTCGCGCGCGACACTCGTCACCTGGTCGGCAAATATCGCAAGCGTATCGGTCATGCTGTTGATGGTGTCGGCCAGGGCGTTGACCTCGCCCTTCGATTCCACCGTCAGGCGCTGGCGCAGATCGCCGTTGGCCACGGCGGTCACGACCTTCACGATGCCGCGGACCTGGTTCGTCAGGTTGTTGGCCATCACGTTGACGTTGTCGGTGAGGTCCTTCCAGGTGCCGGCGACGCCCGGCACGAGTGCCTGGCCGCCGAGCTTGCCCTCGGTGCCGACCTCGCGTGCGAGACGCGTCACTTCGGCGGCGAAGCCGTTCAGCTGGTCGACCATCGTGTTGATGGTCTCCTTCAGCTGCAGGATCTCGCCCTTCACGTCCACCGTGATCTTGCGCGACAGATCGCCACGGGCGATGGCCGTGGACACCTCGGCGATGTTGCGCACCTGACCGGTGAGATTACGCGCCATCGAGTTCACGTTGTCGGTGAGATCCTTCCAGGTGCCCGCGACGCCGGGCACGATGGCCTGCCCGCCGAGCTTGCCTTCGGTACCGACCTCGCGCGCCACGCGGGTCACCTCGGCTGCGAAGCTGTTGAGCTGGTCGACCATGGTGTTCACGGTCTCCTTCAGCTGCAGGATCTCGCCGCGCACGTCCACCGTGATCTTGCGCGAGAGATCCCCGCGGGCGATGGCGGTCGCGACTTCGGCGATGTTGCGCACCTGGCCGGTCAGGTTGCTCGCCATCGAGTTGACCTTGTCCGTGAGATCCTTCCAGACGCCGCTCACGTCCTTCACGTCGGCCTGGCCGCCGAGTCGTCCCTCGGAACCGACTTCGCGCGCGACGCGGGTCACCTCGGCGGCGAACGCATTCAACTGGTCGACCATCGTGTTGATGGTCTGCTTGAGCTGCAGGATCTCGCCGCGTACGTCCACCGTGATCTTGCGCGAGAGATCCCCGCGGGCGATGGCGGTCGCAACTTCGGCGATGTTGCGGACCTGGCCGGTCAGGTTGCTGGCCATCGAGTTGACGTTGTCCGTCAGGTCTTTCCAGACGCCGCTGACGCCCTTCACTTCGGCCTGGCCGCCCAGGTTGCCCTCGGTGCCGACCTCGCGCGCCACGCGGGTCACCTCGGCAGCGAACGCGTTCAACTGATCGACCATCGTGTTGATCGATTCCTTCAGCTGCAGAATCTCGCCTTTCACGTCGGCGGTGATCTTGCGGGACAGATCGCCGTTGGCGATGGCGGTCGCGACTTCGGCGATGTTGCGGACCTGGCCGGTGAGATTGCCGGCCATCGAGTTCACGCTGTCAGTGAGGTCCTTCCAGGTGCCGGCGACACCTGGCACGACGGCCTGGCCACCCAGCTTGCCTTCGGTGCCGACCTCGCGCGCCACGCGGGTCACCTCCGATGCGAACGAGCGCAGCTGATCCACCATCGTGTTGATGGTTTCCTTCAACTGCAGGATCTCGCCACGTACGTCGACCGTGATCTTGCGGGACAGGTCGCCACTGGCGATGGCGGTGGAGACTTCGGCGATGTTGCGGACCTGGCCGGTGAGGTTACCGGCCATGGAGTTCACGTTGTCGGTCAGATCCTTCCAGGTGCCGGCAACTCCCGGTACCACGGCCTGCCCACCGAGCTTGCCCTCGGTGCCGACCTCGCGTGCGACGCGGGTCACTTCGGCCGCGAAGCTGTTGAGCTGGTCCACCATCGTGTTGATGGTGTTCTTCAGCTCGAGAATTTCGCCCTTCACATCGACTGTGATCTTGCGCGACAGGTCACCGCGCGCGACCGCGGTCGTGACTTCGGCGATGTTGCGGACCTGGCCGGTGAGGTTGGTGGCCATGGCGTTGACCGAATCGGTCAGGTCCTTCCAGGTCCCGGCGACGCCCGAGACGATGGCCTGGCCGCCGAGCTTGCCCTCGGTGCCCACCTCGCGCGCGACGCGGGTCACTTCGGATGCGAAGGAACGCAGCTGATCGACCATCGTGTTGATGGCTTCCTTCAGCTGCAGGATCTCACCGCGCACGTCCACCGTGATCTTGCGCGACAGATCGCCGTTGGCCACCGCGATCGTGACCTCGGAGATGTTGCGGACCTGGGCGGTGAGATTGCTGGCCATGGAATTGACGCTGTCGGTCAGGTCCTTCCAGGTGCCGGCGAACCCATGGACGGCCGCCTGGCCGCCGAGCTTGCCTTCGGTACCGACTTCGCGTGCCACCCGGGTCACTTCCGAGGTGAACGCGCTCATCTGCGCGATCATGGTGTTGACGATGGTCGCTGAGCGCAGGAACTCGCCCTTGAGGGCCCGGCCATCGACCTCGAGGCTCATCGCCTGCTGCAGGTCGCCCTTGGCGACGGCGGAGATCGTCCGGGTCACTTCGGTGGTCGGCCACAGCAGATCATCGATGAGGGTGTTGACCGACTGTTCCATCGCGCCCCAGGCGCCCGAGCGTCGTTCGCTCGACATCCGGTGCCGGGTCTTGCCGTCCTTGCCGACTATCTGGCCCACCCGCTCGAGTTCCCATGCGAGGCGCTGATTGGCGCTGACGATTTCATTGAAGGTATCGGCAACCTTGCCAGCGAGACCCGTCTGATCGCTCGCGAGTCGCACCGAGAAGTCACCGTCGCGAACGCTTTGCAGAGCCTGCAGCAGTTTGCTTAGGTTCAGCTCCGCACCGAGCGGTGCGGGCGGCTTGCCATTGGCCTTGCGTGGGGCGCGGGCGCTCACTTGCGGCTGCTGCATGTTTACCCTTTCGAAAATCCTGCCCTCGCGCTGGGGGCGTAATTGGACAAGCATAGAATCCGGGGCGACAGCGCGGATGTAGGACTGAGCCTACAGTTCCGGACTGTTTGCTGCGCTATGTCGCAATTTGCAGCCACATACGGGCTGAAACGGACCCTTATCCAGTGGATTCCGGCACCAGCGACACCAGGCCAAGGCCATGCAGGTAGCGCAGCAACGACAGCCGGGTGGTGAGGCTCACGGAGCCCGGTAGACTCTCGGGGCTGAAGGTGGGCAGCGCGCGCATCGCCTCGAGCAGCGGCCTGGCCCCGGGGGGTAGTCGCAGGCGACGGCCCTCGAGGTGCAGGATTACCGCTCCGTCCTCTTCTACGATGGGTGTGCGATCCATGCTCGTCAGTTGCAGCCGCGTCGCAGTTCCGATCGCGGAGCCATCGGCACGGAATCTCACGGGACCTCTCGGGCGCGCGCCACGGACGCGCTGCGTGAAGGCATCAATGACGGCATCCTGATCCGTCGCACCTGCAACTTCGGCGGCGAGTTGGGCCAGCAGGCCCTTGAGCTGCGCGCGCACTTCAGGCTGGCTCGCGAAACCCGGCGGCAGCGCCTCGCGCAGTTCAGCCAGCTCCGTGGCACCGTGCAGCAGTTCACCGACCAGTTCGACGCCGGTATAGACCGTGACCCCGATCGTCACGTGTGCGGATCGCTCCTGCGCGGTTGCCGTGGCGTGAATGTAACCGCGCGGCAGATAAAGCAGGTGGCCCGCGGCGAGATCGAACTCCAGCAGAGGTTTTGCCGGGAGCACCAGCTCCGGCGTGCACGATTGGCTGCGGTGCGGCAAGGGGATCGGCGGCGGATAGATGCGCCAATGCTTCGTGCCGGCGATCTGCAGGATGAAGACATCGTGCGTGTCGTAGTGGGGCGTGAAGCCCGGCGTCTGCGGTGGGGTGAGGTAGGCGTTGGTGTGAACCGAATGATCCAGTTGACCCTCGAGCTGCGCGCATAGACCCGCCAGGCGCGGCCAGCTCAGGTGCAGTGCCGGCAGCATGATCGTTGCGCCCCCGCAATACTCGGTGAAGAGACGCTCCACATCCAGTACGCCGGTGAAGAGCTCATCACCATGGCGCACATCGCGCGTGTAGGCCTCGCGCGGAAAAAAGCTTCCGTCCTTGGCCAGGCGCACGGCCGGGTAACGCAGGCCCCGCTCGGAGATGATGTCGTCGAAATCATCGGCCGTCAGTAAGGCGCCGTAGTGCGCCGCATCCTTACGCTGCAGCAGCAGCGGCTTTTGCCCCCAGTAATCCCGGAAGAATGTCTCCTGCGCCACCGGCTGCAGCAGCTGTGCGAGATCGAACATCATGGTGACACTATCCTATGGCACACTTTGCGTTCTGTCGTTTCTTTGTCGGTGCCGCGCATGATTTCAGCCCTGCGTCTTCGGCAATGGCATGCCTATCTCGGCCTGTTCATCGCCCCAAGCCTGTTGTTCTTTGCCGCGACGGGGGCACTGCAGATCTTCAACCTGCACGAGGCGCACGGCCGCTATAAACCGGCACCGCTGATCGAAAAGCTGAGCGCAGTCCACAAGGATCAGGTGTTCGAAGCGCACGATCATCCTCCGCCGCCTGCACCCCAGGCCGCCCCGCCGGGAGCCGGTGGTCCCGCTCAGCCGCCGCCGGGCGATGACGACGACGACAAGGTCAGCGCCTCGACGCTCGCTCTGAAGTGGTACTTCCTGGTGGTGTCCGTGGGGCTGATCATTTCGACGCTGATCGGAATCTGGATGGGCACGACACAGATCCGCAGGAAGGGCACCGCCTGGGGCCTGCTCATCGCCGGGGCGGTGCTGCCGATCCTGCTGCTCGTGATCTGATCCACCGTTTGTTGACATGGCAAACCGGTATATGCGCGACGGTTACGAATATCGTGACCGGATTCTTACTTCCCCTGCGCGCGATCCCCTTAAGCTTGCCCGGCGTCTTAAAACCCGTATGGGCGCGGTCGGATTCAACTTAATCGGGTAGGGCTTTCAGGGGGCTCATGTATAGGCGTGCTGCAAGGCGCGGTCTCAAGGGCGCGCTCGCTGCTTTGTTGTTGTTGCCGGTGTTCGCCGCGGTCGCGGCCGTGCCGGTGCATACGATCCAGGCCGATCTCAAACCGCTGATCCGAGCCGCCGTCGATTCGCCGGTACAATTTGCCGTGCTCGTTCCGCACACGGCCTCCACGGCCACGGCGGGAACTTGGACCACGGCTGCCGGCCGTGCGACCTGGACCTATGCCATCCGGGTTCCCACCGCCGTCTCCCTGTCCTTCCATGCAACGGCGGTTGTCCTGCCCCCGAGCGCGACCCTGGTTGTCCGCGGCGCCCGTACGACCGTGAGCTACAAGGCAAGCGACCTGCATCGTGGCGAATTGTGGAGCCGCATACAGCCCGGGGAGGCGCTGCAATTCGAACTGACCGTGGCTGCCGCCGATCGGGGCAAAGTGGCGTTGAGCTTCGTCAGCGTGCAGGCCGGTTATCGCGCCGTCGGTCCAGGCGTGCAGGATCATCCCTACTACCGGGCGCTCAAGGCGCAGGAGGCGGCCGCGACCGGCAACGCCGCGTGTGTCACGAACTATGAATGCGAGGTGACGGCAGCCAATACGCCTCCGGCGGCCGCAACTCTCGCGCTGGTGGTCGGCAACGAGTGGATATGTACCGGCGTACTGATCAACGATGTGCCGCAGGACAATACTCCATACGTTCTGACGGCCAGACACTGTGAGACCGGCAAACTCGGGGGCGGCGACCCCGGCGCAGCGGCGATGGTCACCGCCTACTGGGACGCCACCTCAGCATGCGGCGACACACTCGGTTCCATTTATGATCCCAACATCCCGACCCAGACCGGGGCGCAGACCATCGTCGAGCAGCAGGATGCCTGGTTGATCCTTCTGGATGCGAGCCCGGTCGTGTCCGATGCGCAGCTTGCCGGTTTCGATGCTTCCGGCGGAATCGTGCAAGGTGGCTATACCGTCCATCATGCCGAAGGCCGCAACAAGCAATACACGGCGTGGTTCGGTGCTGCGGCCGCCGTTCAACAAACTGGTGTGCTAGGCACCACGTACCTGTCGGACTTCTGGGAAACGGTGAATTCA
>Ga0302314_10018689_pt1 | contig 11546 bp, 10 predicted proteins | sample III_Palsa_N2_3_FD_200533 | JGI IMG/M metagenome (GOLD analysis project Ga0302314, IMG submission 200533) | Peat permafrost microbial communities from Stordalen Mire near Abisko, Sweden - III_Palsa_N2_3 | ecosystem: Environmental > Terrestrial > Soil > Palsa > Peat permafrost | place: Sweden... | reverse complement strand
GGCTGGTCGAAGGACTTACGCACCCCGGTCAGCGCGGCGAGGTGGCAGACCGCGTCCACTCCGGCGATGGCGTCGCGCATGGCCGCGATGTCCCGGATGTCAGCGTGCCGGACCTCCGTCGCGCGCGAACGCGGCAATGCCGCCGACGCGGGCCGACTGGTCAACGCGACGACCTCGTGGCCCGCGCCGACGAGACGGTGAACCACAGCCGTGCCGATGAATCCGAACGCACCGGTGACAAGTACTCGCATGGTGATCAGCGTAGTGTCTCGTATGACCCTGACTGTTTCGGCGGGCGCGGAATCAGCAAGAGTATCCGATTTTCAAGGTCACCTAAGCGATCGTTAAACGACGGCACCCCGACTCCGCCGGCACCTGAAGTGCCGCGAGCCGGGGTGTCGACCTCAGCGGGGAGGGGTCTGACTCCTACACCTACGCGTGCACGGCAGGCGTCGCGTTCGGGTCGGCAGGTGCCGGGGGACCGGGGCGCAGCAGCAGTCCGCAGATCACCGCGCCCGCGGCGAAGATCCCCGCCGCCCACCAGAAAGCGGTGATGTAGCTGTGGATCGACGCATTGGCCAGGTTGAGCGCGGTGGGCGCGCGGCCGACCAGGTAGGCGGTCAGCGCGGAGGCGGCGAGGGTGTTGAGCAGCGAGGTGCCGACCGAGCCGCCGATCTGCTGCATCGTCTGGACGGTGGCGGAGGCGACGCCGGCATCGGCCGGCTGCACGCCCGCGGTCGCGGTGTTCATCGACGGAGCCATCACGGCACCGATGCCGAGGCCCACGACCAGCAGCGGGCCCAGGATGTTCGCGGCGTACGAGCTGTGCAGGTCGATGCCGGTGAGCCAGACCATGCCGCCGGCGGCCACCAGCATCCCCACGAAGGCCAGGATCTTCGGGCCGAATTTCGGCAGCAGCTTGATGTTGGTCATCGTGGAGGCGAACATCAGCACGGCGACCATGGGCAGGAACGCCAACCCGGTCTGGACCGGCGAGTACCGCAGGACTTCCTGAAGGTAGTAGGTCAGGAACAGGAAGACGCCGAACATGCCGATGCCGACGATGAAGACGGCGAGGAACGAGCCGCTCCGGTTGCGGTCCCGCAGGACGCGCAGCGGCAGCAGCGGGTGCGGGGCACGGGTCTGCCAGGCGACGAACGAGGCGATCAGCACCACGCCGGCGGCCAGGAACCCCCAGGTGCTCGGCGCGCTCCAGGCGTGCGTGTCGGCGTTGGAGAAGCCGTAGACGATGCCGAACAGGCCCGCGGAGATCAACCCCGCGCCGAGCAGGTCCAGCTTGGGCCGCTGCGCGGCCTTCTGCTGGCGCGGGATCAGCGTGGCCGCGCCGGCGATGGCCAGGACGCTGATGCCGACGTTGACGAACAGGGTCCAGCGCCAGTTGAGGTACTCGGTGAGCACCCCGCCGAGCAGCAGGCCGATCGCCGCGCCGGAGCCGGCGATGCCGCCGAAGACGGCGAACGCGGTGGCGCGCTCCTTGGCCTCGGTGAAGGTGGTGGTCAGCAGCGAGAGCGCGGCCGGGGCGAGGATCGCGCCCGCCGCCCCCTGCAGGGCCCGGGCCAGGACCAGGATCTCGAAGTTGGGCGCCACCCCGCCCAGGAACGAGGCGCCGGCGAAGGCGACCAGGCCGACCAGGAAGGTGGTGCGCCGCCCGATCAGGTCGGAGATGCGGCCGAACAGCAGCAGCAGGCTGCCGAAGGCGAGGGAGTACGCGGTGATGATCCACTGCCGGTCGCCGATGGAGAAGCCCAGGTCCTTCTGGGCGTCGGGCAGCGCGATGTTCACGATCGAGACGTCGAGCACGATCATCAGCTGGGCCAGGCCGATCACCGCGAGGATCAGCCAGCGCTTGGAATGGTGGGGGTCGTGCTCGGGTGCCGCCGACGCCGTCCCGGGGGCCGGCGGGATCTCCGTGCGTATTTCGGTCATGGATCCGCCCTCAGAATCTGGAGGTTACCTCTCCGCTTACTGGAGTAGCGTAGCATAAAAGCGGAGAGAGTTCCTCAACTTGACAAAGCCCTCTCCGCTTAGTTGGACGGCCGACAGGCTGTGACATGGGAGGTAGGCTGCGACGCTATGGACGAGGGTTTTACGAGCACCCGACCGCTGCGCCGGGACGCGGAGCGCAACCGGCAGCTCATCCTGACCGCCGCCCGCACGCTCTTCGCTCAGCGCGGCCTGGAAGCGTCACTCGACGAGGTCGCCCACGAGGCGGGCCTGGGCGTGGGCACGGTGTACCGCAGGTTCCCGAACCGCGAGGCGCTGATCGACGCCCTCTTCGACGACGGCATCGACGCGATCACCCAGATCATCGAGACGGCCAAAGCAGCCCCGCGGGCCTGGGACGGCCTGCGGCACTTCATGGTCGAGATGCTCGAACTCCAGTCCCGCGACCGCGGCCTGCGCGACGTCATCCTCGCCCGGCGGGTCGCCGCCCCCGAAGAGGACCGCACCCGGGCCCGGATCAAGCCCGCGCTGGACTCGCTGGTGGCCAGGGCCAAGCAGGAAGGCGACCTGCGCGCCGACCTGACCTCGGCCGACGTCGCCGTGCTGGAGATCGCGGTGCTGGGCGCGGCGGAGTTCACCGGCGTCGCAGCCCCCGATGCCTGGCGGCGCTACCTCACCATCGTCCTGGACGGAATGCGCGCCGTCCCGACCGGCCCGACCGAACTCCCGGAACCGCCGATCGACGAGACTCAACTGGACGCCTGCATGATCGGCTGGAAGTACGCCTCCCGCGCGATCCGCCGCCAGCGCACCTCCTGATTCACTCACCCGGCCCCGCCCCACCCCGCTCCGCCCCGTTTCACCGAAGTTCTTACGAACTCAGGACACACCCGCTCCTTGGCCCTTTTTCCCGTAACGGACGCCTCTCGGCCGAGTCTGATCTGCCGTAGGGCCCGATTACCCCCAAGGAGTGAGTTTCCCATGAAGTCGATCACCCGGCTCAGCGTCACCGCCATCGCGGCGCTCGCGACCAGCGCGGCCTTCGCCGCGTCCGCCTCGGCCGCCACGTCTGCCGCCGACCACGTCGCCCAGCGCGGCGGCTACACCCAGCAGACCGTCTTCGTCCAGACCGACAACCTCTCGGGCAACGCCCTCGTCGCCTACACCCGCGCCGCCAACGGCACCCTGACCCAGGCCGGCACCTACCCGACCGGCGGCCTCGGCGGCCAGCTGGCCGGATCGGTCGCCGACCACCTGGCCTCGCAGGGCTCGTTGACCTACGACCCGCAGCACGGACTGCTGTACGCGGTGAACGCGGGCAGCAACACCGTCTCGGTGTTCTCCGTCAGCGGCGAGCACGTCGAGCTGCGTCAGGTCGTCGCGTCCGGCGGCACCTTCCCGGTGAGCATCGCCGTACACGACAACGTGGTCTACGTCCTCAACGCCCTGAACGGCGGCTCGATACAGGGCTACGCCGTCGTCCACGGCGACCGGCTCGCCCCGGTCCCGTCCTGGAACCGGGCCCTGGGCCTGGACCCGACCGCCACCCCGCAGTTCGTCAGCACCCCCGGCCAGGTCGGATTCACCAGCAACGGCACCCAGCTCGTGGTGACCACCAAGGCCAACGGCAACGACATCGACGTGTTCAACCTCAACTGGGCCGGCGCCCCCTCGGCCGCCCCGGTGGTCAACTCCGAGCCCGGCGCCGTTCCCTTCTCCTTCGTCCCGGACGGCGTGCACGGCCTGTACCTGGTCGAGGCGGGCACCAACGCGCTGGCGACCTTCACCGTCAACCCCGACGGCACGGTCACCCAGACCGCGATCTCGCTCACCGGCCAGTCGGCGACCTGCTGGATCGCCGCGGACGGGAGCTGGCTGTACGCGTCCAACGCGGGCAGCTCCGACCTCACCGGTTTCTGGGCGGGCCAGTCCGGCCTGACCGACCTCGGCAACACCTCCACCGACCCGGGCACCGTCGACGCCGCGGTGTCCTCCGACGGCCACTACCTCTACGCCCAGACCGGCGTCAACGGCATCGTGGACGAGTTCCAGGTCGGCGCCACCGGCTCGCTGACCTGGATCGGGTCCGAGACCGTGCCCGGCGGGGCCGGCGGCGAGGGCATCGTCGCGTTCTGACGATCCGCCCCACCTGGCGCGGCCGTGTGAACGGCGCGTTCCCCGATATCGAGCCGAGCGCAGGCACACCACTGGTGCCTTCGCTCGGCTTGGCGATTCCTGTATGTGTTCGCAAAACCACGGAAGGTGCACGATGCTCCATGAACCGTTCCTCGCCTGACCCCGGCCGCTCCGGAGCCGACCGGAAAGCACTGGCTACACTGGACCCAGACATGGACACTTGCGCCGACATCCTGGTCGTGGACGACGACCCGACCGTGGCCGAGGTGGTCGCCACCTACCTGCGCCGAGCCGGGCACCGGGTACGGATGGCGGCCGACGGCCCCGGCGCGGTGGCCGCTGCGCTCGAAAGCCTGCCGGACCTGATCGTGCTCGACCTCATGCTGCCCGGTTTCGACGGGTTCGAGGTATATCGCCGGATTCAGCGGATCGGCCAGGTCTCGGTGATCATGCTGACCGCGCGGGGCGGCGAGTCGGACCGGATCCTGGGCCTGGAACAGGGCGCCGACGACTACGTGACCAAGCCGTTCAGCCCGCGCGAACTGGCCCTGCGGGTGAAGTCGGTGCTCCGCCGGGCCCAACGGCCGGCCGCAGAGCCGGGCAGTGATCCGGACATCCGCCGAGTCGGGAACCTCGAAGTCGACGTGATCGGCCACCAGGCCACCCGCGCCGGCACGCCGCTCGCCCTGACCGGCCGCGAGTTCGACCTGCTGGCCTTCCTGCTGGCCCACCCCGGCCAGGTCTTCACCCGCGCCGACCTGATGCGCCTGGTCTGGGGCTGGGAATACGGCGACCAGTCCACGGTCACCGTCCACGTGCGCCGCCTGCGCGAGAAGATCGAACAGGACCCGGCCGAGCCGCGCCTGCTGATCACCGTCTGGGGCGTCGGCTACCGCCTCGACCCACCGAGCCAGGAGGCGGCAGCATGAGGATGCAGGACGCCCTTTCCATCTTCCTGACAGCGGGCGGATGCGCCTGCGCGATCGGGGTACTCGGACTGCTCACCCTGTGGCTGCTACGCGGCCGCTCGGTGCGACTCAAGCTCTTTACCCTGGCCACGACCATCGTCCTGGCGATGGTCGCAGGCGTCCTGGGCACCGCGCAGGAGATGTTTCTGTCGCGACACGACTTCGTGGTCGTCCTCGGCGTTTGCGTTGCCGCCGGATTCGTGGCCCTGGCGATGGCCGTGCCACTGGCGAACAGCGTCAGCGCCGACAGCCGCGCACTGCACGTCGCCGTGCGCACACTCGGCCAGGAAGACGATATCGACGACGACAACTCCATCGGCGCGAGCCTGACCGGCGTGACCGGCATCGCCGCTATCACCAGCGGCACCAATGCGCCCGGAGCCACCAGCGGAAACGTGATCGTGCCCGCCCCCCGAGTCCCACCCGCATCCCCACTCCCACCCCCCACCAGCGGCCACCGCTCCCGCAGCGCCGGACTCGCCACCGCCGAACTCGACCTACTCAACCGCGAACTAGACGCGGCCCGAGTCCGGCTGACCGAGTCCCGTGAACGCGAGCGAGCCCTGGAACGCTCCCGCCGCGAACTGGTCGCCTGGGTCTCTCACGACCTACGCACCCCCCTGGCCGGACTGCGCGCCATGGCCGAGGCCCTGGAAGACGGCGTCGCGACCCAGCCCGCGCTCTACCACACCCGGATCCGCCAGTCGGTGGACCGCCTCAGCGGCATGGTCGACGACCTGTTCGAACTCTCCCGGATCCACGCCGGCGCCCTGCGCCTGACCCTGGAGCGGATCTCCCTGGCCGAACTCGTCGACGAGGCCGTGGTCGGCGCGGACCCCCTGGCCCGCGCCCGCGGCGTCCGCCTCTCGGCCGACGTGCGCACCCCGCTCGCCGTCCAGGTGGACGTCGGCGAATTCTCCCGTGCCCTGACCAACCTCGTGGCGAACGCGATCCGGCATACCCCGAGCGACGGATCGGTCCGCCTGGAGGCCGCCCACCGCGGCGACCACGCGGTACTAGCGATCACCGACGCATGCGGCGGAATCCCCGACGACGACCTCGAAAGAGTCTTCGAGGTCGCCTGGCGGGGCACCGCGGCCCGTACTCCGGAACCCCTGGCAGGAGCCGGCCTGGGACTGGCCATCGTGCGCGGCATCGTCGAGGCGCACTCCGGCGAGGTCGACGTGCGCAACGTCGCCGGCGGCTGCCGCTTCGAAGTCCGCCTGCCGATGCTCGTCGGCTGAGCTGGCGAAGCCCGCCGACCCGGGGTATATCAGACCTGGATGCCAGCCTCGGCCAGCACCCCCAGATAGCCGCTCGCGACGATGCGCTGTGCCCGCTCCGAGTAGAAGTTCGGGTCGTCGGGCAGCGAGGTGCCCAGTCCGTCGACGTAGCGGTTGAACATACAGAACGCCGCCGCTATCAGGACCGTGTCGTGAATCTCCAGGTCGGTCGCGCCCTTCGCGCGGGCCTCGTCGGCCTGCTCCGTGGTGACGTTCTTTCCACCGCGCTGGACCGAGCCCGCGATGTGCAGTAGAGCCGTGAGCTTCTCGGAGATCGGCGCACCGTCCACGTCGACGCGCACCGCCTCGACCAGCGGCATCCCCTCCGGCAGCTGCGCGGCCGCGTAAGCCGCGTGTGCCGAATAGCAGTAAGTGCACTCATTGAGCGACGAGACGTACGCGGCGATCAGCTCGCGCTCTCCCGGCGTCAACGAGCTCGGACCACGCAGCAGGACATCGACCAGTCCGTTGAGCGGACCGGCCGCCTCGGGCCGGTACTGGAACAGGCCCCGGATTCCAGGCAGGTCACTGTTCAACGTGATGTGCGCCATGTGCACTCCTTCTAGTATCACCGATGAGTAATCGCAGAGGTAAAGTGAATCAGGGATATCATGCTAACAAGCAGCGGCAACCCAACAAATCAGTGAATTAACTCGACCTGACGCACCTCGCCCCGGCGCGACCGACTTGGCCACCCCGGGGCGAGATGTGTGCCGCCAGCCCTCTACCCCCTCTACCAAGGCTGAACAGGCTGCCCCTGCTGCTGGAAACCCTGCTCGTAACCCTGGGGGTAGTACTGCGAGTACTGCTGGTCGTAAAGATACTGAGCCTGCTGCTGGGCCTGGAACTGAGCCTGCTGCCGGTCCAGGTGGCCGAAGCCGCCGTTCTCGAAGTGCTTGTCCACCTCAGCGGCGGCGAAGCCCGCCACCAACTCCTTGCCGAGACCGTGGTGCTCGGTTATGCCCTCGTTCTCGCGGTGGTGCTCGTACATCCGCATTGCCTCGAAGCCGGCCGCACCGGCCAACAACTCATGCGAGACCTCCGCATGCGGCGTTCCACCCTCGTAGACCTGACCATAAGCGTTCTGAGCGTTACCGAAGTCGAAAAATCCCATAGCGCGTAGGCTACGGCACTCCGATTCCGTCGGTGACCTTCTTCGATGAAAATGGCAGCCGACCGCTAAGCGCGCCCGGTGAGTTCCGTGAGCACACCCTCTTTCTCAATGTGCATCATGCCGCTCCGCGGGCAGCGGAAGTACCCGTCACCCTCGTCCTCCAGCCGCACCCCGGCCCGCCCGACCCAGCCGATCCGCCGCGCCGGAACCCCGGCCACGAGCGCGAAGTCCGGCACGTCCCGAGTCACCACCGCGCCGGCCGCCACCATGGACCACCGTCCGATGCTCACCGGCGCGACACACACCGCCCGCGCACCAACCGCCGCGCCTTCGTGAACCGTCACACCGACGGCATCCCAATCATCGGCGGTCTTCAGCCACCCCTCCGGAGTCACCGCTCGCGGGTTGGCGTCATTGGTGAACACGGCGGCAGGCCCGACAAACGCGCCGTCCGCCAACGTGGCCGGCTCGTAGATCAGGGCATGGTTCTGCACCTTCACGTTGTTGCCCAACCGCACTCCGGGCCCCAGATACGCACCGCGCCCGATCACACAGTCGCGCCCCGTCGAAGCGTCCTCCCGAACAGTAGCCTGCTGCCACACGCTGGTGCCCCACCCGAGGCGCGCACTCGGCGCCACGTCCGCACCCGGCGCGATCCGAGCGCCCGCCGAATTCTCCCGCGCGCTGTCCGCGCCACCGGAATCGTACGCACTGGATTCGGTCCCTGTTGACATATCTGCTCCCTGTGATACGGCAGCTGCCGCTGCATATTTCGCACCGCGATCAAACTATCAGAACGCTGGTACCGTGGCGACAGGCACGGTTGCGAAGTGTGTAAACGTACTCGCACACAGTGAGACCCGGCTCCTCGGCCGACTAGCATCGCGCGATGCCCCCTTGGTGGAGTTGCTCGTGCTCAACCGCTTGCGCCTGTACCGCCGCCCCGCTGCGACCCGCCACACCACGCCACGCCACGCCACACCGCCCCGACCTGGGACTGCACCGCCCCACACTTCGCTACTCTGGCACCGTACATAGCCTGTCGCTCTACCAGCTCTACCAGCTCCACCACCCAGCTGCAGGCGGATCAGATTCGGAAGTAGGTTCCCCCGTGCGACATATCGTGGTCATCGGTGGCGGGATCGTCGGCCTCGCCGTCGCCCGCGAGCTCGCGCTCCGGCGCGGCTGCCAGGTCACCGTGACCGAGAAGGAGGACCACTGGGCGGCACACCAGACTGGGCACAACAGCGGCGTGATCCACGCCGGCCTCTACTACCGCCCCGGCAGCCTCAAGGCGGCCATGGCCGTGGCCGGGAACAAGTCCATGGTCGACTACGCCCGCCGCAGCGGAGTCCCGGTCGAGGTCTGCGGCAAACTCGTGGTGGCCACCGAACCGGACGAACTCCCACGCCTAGCCGTGCTCGCAAAGAACGCCGAAGCGAACGGTGTGCCAGCGACAATGATCGACCCGGCCCAAGCCCGCGAACTAGAGCCCGAGGTACGCTGCCTGGCCGCGCTGCACGTCGAGAGCACCGCCATCGTCGACTACACCCAGATCTGCCTGGCCCTGGTGACCGAACTGGAAAAAGCGGGCGCCGAACTGCGCACCGGAAGCCGGGTACTGAGCATTCACGAGTCCCCAGGCGGCGTAACACTAGAGACCACGACCGGCGAGATCCACGCAAACGCACTGGTGAACTGCGCCGGCCTGCACAGCGACCGGATCGCCCGCCTAGCGGGCCTACGCCCGAGCGCACGGATCGTGCCGTTCCGCGGAGAGTACTACGAACTCAAACCCTCCCGCCGCGACCTGGTCCGGACCTTGATCTACCCCGTCCCCGACCCCCGATTCCCCTTCCTCGGAGTGCACCTGACTCGGATGATCGACGGCAGCGTACACGCCGGCCCGAACGCAGTACTGGCGCTGCGCCGAGAGGGCTACCGCCGCACCGACCTCTCGCCACGCGACCTCGCCGACTCCCTGCGCTTCCCCGGCACCTGGCGCCTGGGCCGGGACAATTGGCGCCCCGGCCTGCAGGAGGTCCTTCGCTCCCTCTCCCGCGAACGCTTCGCCCGCAGCCTGGCCAGGCTAGTGCCGGCGATCACCGCACAGGACCTGATCCCGGCCGGCGCCGGCGTACGCGCCCAGGCACTGACCCGATCCGGCGGCCTGGTCGACGACTTCCTGATCGAGAGCGCGCCACGCCAGGTGCACGTACTCAACGCCCCCTCACCCGCGGCCACAAGCTCCCTTGAAATCGCCCGCGAAGTCGCCGATCGGCTGGACCGCCTAGACAGCCTGGACCGACCTGAGATCTGAGCCGCCACCGCAGATACTGTGTAACGCGGATTCTGTATACCGTAAGGTGAAGCATGACGATCTCCATTGCGCATCTGAGCGATCCGCACATCACGACCGGCATGTTGGCCGCCGAGCCGGCGATGGGCCTAAGCCGCGCCCTCGGCCGCGCGCTCGCGCTAGAACCTCAACCGGACTGCGTAGTGATCACAGGCGACCTGATCAACTCCGGCCGACCGGAAGAATACCCGGCCCTACTCGAAGTGATCGGCAGATACCCACTACCGGTGTACCTGGTGGCGGGCAACCACGACAACCCCGAGGCGCTCGTGGACGCATGTCGTGGCACGAACATGCTCGGCGGCTCAAACCAAGCGCACTACTCGGTGGACCACCCAGCGTTCACCATCATCGTTCTGAATTCACACGTACCAGACTCTCCCGGCGGACGCGTGGGAGAGTCCCAGCTAGAGTGGCTAGACGAGATCCTCGCACGCAGACCCGACATCCCGGCGTTCGTATGCGTACACCACCCGCCAATGCCGATCGGCATCCCGTTCCTGGACGCACTGCGCCTCGCCGACGGCGACGCATTGGCCAAGGTCCTCGTGCGCCACACCAACGTCGCCAGGGTCCTCTCCGGCCACGTCCACCGCTCCATCACCTCCGGCTTCGCCGGCAGCACCCTCGCCATCGCCCCCAGCACCTACCTCCAAGCGGGCCTGGCACTGGAGGAAGGGGCAATCCCGCACTACTTTCCAGAACCGACGTCTTTCCTACTACACCTCCAGGTCGACGACGCCTGGATCACCCACACCGTCGCAGTCAGCCACGCCGCCGCGCCCATCGCCGGCTACGGTTACTAGCCCGCAGCAGCCAGGATCTCGACCACTGCGAGCTTCCAGACACCCCCACTCTGCGCGCAGTCGCTAATGATGACCGTACTCCCCACAGTCCGGGTGGGACCGGCCTGGTCCTGGCCGCAGAAGGTATCCAAAGCTTGGACCTTATTGGCATACGACCCGATAGAGGGGCAAGCCGGGGGTCGGCTCACAGGCTGGTTCGGCCCCGGCGGGCAGGGTTGCGACTGCGGAGGCGGCGCGGTCCGTGCGGCCTGAAATGCGCCAGGAGAGCATGCGCAGGGCGATGGCGGGTGCCTTCGGGAATACGCCGAGTGTCCGCGTTTCGTGTCATCGCGCAGTGCCTTGTGTCCGAACGCTTGGCCGCCCCGGAGCTCGATCATGAGTATCTGTTCGAAGCTGATCGCAGCCGGTTAGGGGATGGCCTGGTAAAGCGTGCCGTCGCGCGAGCGGACGAACGGTCCGGTATGGCGTCCCTGCATGCGCAGGCGTATTGAGATCTGATCTTCGGCTTCCGCGAAGCTGCGGACGGGGAAGTGCGGGGCGCTTAAGGCCGAACGCGCCTACGTGCCTGAGGCGATGGTTACGGCAGCGGCCGAGCTCGCGCACGGCATCCCGCTGGCAGACGGGCGGTGGGGAGACGGACGGCAGTGAGACGGCGGCCTCGTGGTTGTAATTGCCCCGCGCCACCACTTCGGCAGCGAGGGCAGGACTTCCGGTTTGCAAGATCTGGAACAAGCCGTAGGCCAGACCATCGCTGAAAACCCCAGGCGTTCCCAAGGCCCCCACCCCAGCTCCAGTGAGATAAGTCCCCGTCACTCATTCGGTCACCCGCTGATGCGAAACCGCAAAGCATGGCGTTCAGTTGTTTATGAACATCATTTCCATTACGTCCACGAGCGCCCCACCCGCATCGATCCA
>Ga0302314_10018688_pt1 | contig 11546 bp, 12 predicted proteins | sample III_Palsa_N2_3_FD_200533 | JGI IMG/M metagenome (GOLD analysis project Ga0302314, IMG submission 200533) | Peat permafrost microbial communities from Stordalen Mire near Abisko, Sweden - III_Palsa_N2_3 | ecosystem: Environmental > Terrestrial > Soil > Palsa > Peat permafrost | place: Sweden... | reverse complement strand
CGCCTGCCGATGGCGCTGGCCTGCGGCGACCGGGTGGAGCTGCTCTCCACCGGCGCCTATGTCAGCACCTACGCGAGCCAGCGCTTCAACGGCTTCGCGCCGCTGGCGGAACACTACATCTGAATCTGCGCGGGCGGGGCTGCGGCCCCGCCCGCCACAGGCTATGCTGTCTCCCTTCGACGCACCCAAGGGAGGGTCAGGCATGTCCACGATCTCGATCAAGGCCAGCGACGGGTCCGGCAGTTTCGACGCGCTCGTCGTCGCGCCGCACGGCAAGCCCGCTGGTGCGGTGGTGCTGATCCAGGAGATTTTCGGCGTCAACGACGCCATGCGCGCGGCCGCGGCGCAGGTGGCCGACCAGGGTTTCATCGCCGTCGTCCCCGACCTGTTCTGGCGGCAGGAGCCGGGCGTGAACCTGACCGACAAGACCAAGGAAGACTGGAGCCGCGCCTTCGCGCTGATGAACGGCTTCGACCAGGACAAGGGGATCGAGGACCTGATCGCGACCGTCACCGCCGCGCGTGTGCTGGAGGGCAGCAACGGCCGCGTCGGCACCATGGGCTACTGCCTCGGCGGGCGGCTGGCGTTCATGATGGCCGAGAAGTCCGATGCCGACGTGAACGTGTCGTACTACGGCGTCGGCCTCGACTCGCTGGTGCACGATCTGGGCCGGGTGAAGCATCCGCTGGTCGTGCATATCGCCGACAAGGACGAGTTCTTTCCTGCCGAAGGGCGCGCCAAGGTGATCGCCGCGACCAGGGGCCACGCCAACATCGCCACCTACGTCTATCCGAACGCCGACCACGCGTTCGCGCGCGTCAATGGCGTGCACTGGGATGCGCGCTCCGCGACGATCGCCAACGGCCGCAGCACCGAGGCGCTGGTCGCGGCACTCGGCTGACGGCTGCAATGGCGATGCTGACGCTGGCGGAGCTTGCGGCGCGCATCCCCGACAATGCGCTGGTAGCGGTGCCGCCGGACAATTCGCTGACGCCGGCGGCGCTGGCGCGGGCGCTGGTACGGCGCGGCGTGCGCGGGCTGCGGCTGCTCGGCGTGCCGGTGTCTGGCTATGTCTGCGATCTGCTGATCGGCGCTGGGTGCGTGGCGAGCTTGCAGACCAGCGCCGCATCGTTGGGCGAGAACGGGTTGGCGCCGCGGTTTGCGCAGGCGCTCGCCGCCGGCACGCTTGAGGTGATCGACGCGACCTGCCCGGCGATCCACACCATGCTGCAGGCGGCGGAGAAGGGCGTGCCGTTCATGCCGTTGCGCGGCGTGCTCGGCAGCGACCTGCTGGCGCACCGGCCCGACTGGCGCGTGATCGACAACCCGTTCGCACCCGGCGACCCGATCCTGCTGGTGCCGGCGCTGGCGCCGGAGATCGGCATGTTTCACGCGCTGTGCGCCGACGAACACGGCAATGTCCACGTCGGACGCAGGCGGGAACTGGCGACGATCGCGCATGCCGCGCGCCGCACGTTCGTCACGGTGGAGCGCATCGTGCCGGGCAACCTGCTGGAAGACGAACGCATGGCGGCGGGAACCATCAGCGGTGTCTACATCGAGGCCGTCGCGGTGGCGCCGCGCGGCGCGTGGCCGTCGGCGCTGCTCGACGAGTACGGCGCGGATGCGGCGCACCTCGCCGAGTATGCAAAACTTGCCCGCAGCGACACGGGGTTTGCCGAATATCTTGCGCGATTCGTGTGCGCATGATCCGCGCGGAAGAACGGCTGATAGGGGCGGTTGCGCGGCTGATCCTCGACCCGGCGGCGCCGCCGGCGCGACACATCGCAGTCGGCGCCGCCTCGCCCATTCCGGCGGCGGCGTGTTTTCTGGTGCAGGCGCTCGGGCACGACGTGCGGCTGTCGCTGCTGCACCAGCACGCAGGAAACCCGTTCACCGAAGGCACGCGCGAGCTGTTCGACCTCGCGGGGCAAGGGCGCATCGACCTGTTCTTTCTTGGTGGCGGGCAGATCGACGGGCAGGCCAACCTGAACCTGATCGGCACCGGCGACTGGCCCGGCCGCAGCGTGCGCTTTCCGGGCAGTTTCGGCTCGGCGTTCATGTACCTGATGGTGCCGCGCACGATCCTGTTCCGCGAGGAACATTCGTCTCGCGTGCTGGTGCCGCGGGTGGACCAGATTTCGGCGCCGGGCCTCTCGCCGCCCAACGTGTTCCGGCGTGGCACGGCGCAGGCGCTGGTGACGGGACGCTGCGTGTTTCGCTTCGACGCCGCTGCGGGGCGGTTTGCGCTGGCGAGCCTGCACCCCGGCGAGACGGCTGCAGGCGTGCGCGCGGCGACCGGCTTCGGCTACGACGCGCCCGCCGCACCCGAGACCACGGCAGACCCCACGAGCGAACAACTGGCCTTGCTCCGCGGCCCGGTGCGTGCCCGAATGGCCCCGACCTATCCGGCGTTCTGTGCTCGGGTGTGGGGCGAGGCGGCTAGGAGCGGGACGGATGGCTGAGGGCAAGGGTCTGGCGCAATCGGCAGGGGCGCTGGCGGGACTGAAAGTGATCGACCTGACGCGCGTGCTCGGCGGCCCGTACTGCACCATGATCCTGTCGGACCACGGCGCCGACGTCATCAAGATCGAGCCGCCGCAGGGCGACGAGGTGCGCGACTGGGGCCCGCCATTCGCCGACGGCGACGCCAGCTACTTCATCGGCGTGAACCGCAACAAGCGCGGCCTGGCGCTCGACATCGGCAAGCCGGCGGGGCGGGAGGTGCTGCTGCGCCTGCTCGACGGCGCCGACGTGCTGGTCGAGAATTTCAAGCCGGGCGCCATGGAGAAATGGGGGTTTGGCTACGCGGATCTGGAGCCGCGCTTCCCGGGATTGATCCACTGCCGCGTCTCCGGCTTCGGCGCCGAAGGGCCGCTGGGCGGCCTGCCGGGCTACGACGCCGTGCTGCAGGCGATGACCGGGCTGATGAGCATCAACGGCGACGCCTCGACCGGGCCGCTGCGCCTGGGCTGCCCGGTGGTGGACCTCGCGACCGGGCTGTATTCCGCGATCGGCATCCTGATGGCGCTGCAGGAACGCACGCGCTCGGGCCGCGGCCAGTTCATCGACATGACGCTGCATGATTGCGGCATGGCGCTGCTGCATCCGCAGGCGGCGAATTTCTTCCTCAACGGCAAGCGGCCGCTGCCGATCGGCAACCCGCACCCGAACATCTCGCCGTACGAGAAGTTCGCCACCCGCACCTGCGACATCTTCCTGGCGTGCGGCAACGACGTGCAGTTCCGCAAGCTGGTCGAGATCCTCGGCCGGCCCGATCTGGCGACCGATTCACGCTTCGGCAACAACGGCGACCGGCTGACCAACCGCGCCGCGCTGACCGCCGAACTGGTGGCGGCGTTCGCCGAGCACGACGGGCATGTGCTCGCCGACACGCTGCTGCGCAGCGGCGTGCCGGCCGGCCCGGTGCTGGCGGTGGACGAGGCGACGGCCGCGCCGCACACGGCGGCCCGCGCGATGGTGACGGAACTCGACGGCTACCGGGGCCTCGGCACGCCCATCAAGCTGTCGCGCACCCCTGGCGGCACGCGCCGCAAGCCGCCGCGCTTCGCCGAACATGCCGCTTCCGTGCTGGGCGAGCACGGATTTTCCGGCGAGGAGATCGCGGTGCTGCAGCGCGACGGCGTGGTGCCGGCCGTGCGGCGAAAGTGACGGGGGCGGCGATGCAGCGGATGGCGTTGGCGGCGGCCGTGCTCGGGGTTGCCGCGACGCCGGCGCTGGCGCGCGACCTGCTGTTCTGGAACCAGACGTCCAAGGAGTTCAAAGGCGTCTATCTGGCGCCGGCCGGCAGCACCCTGTTCGGCCCGAACCAGGCGGAGAACGACCCGGACTACACCGTCTCGGCCGACGAGCGGCTGAAGATTACCGCGGTCGCGCCTGGCACTTACGACGTCAAGCTGGTGGAGAAGTCCGGCCGCACGTGCCTGGTGGCCGGCGTCGAGGTGAAGGGCACTGGCCGCGTCGCCTTCGCCATCGCCGAGGAGCAACTGACGCGGTGCAGCCCGTAGCGTGCCGCCCGCTTCGACAGGAAACGCAAAGATGAGCCAGAGCAGCAGCACCATCGTCGAACTGGACCCGGCCGACGTGCATGCGGGGATGGCGCGGGGCGAGATCGTGCTGGTCGACGTGCGCGAGCCGAACGAGATCGCCGCCGAGCGGATTGCGGGGGCGCTCTCGATGCCGCTGTCGCGCTTCGACCCGGCAGCGCTGCCGGTGGGCGACCCGGCGCGGATCGTGTTCTCCTGCCTTGGCGGCAAGCGGTCGGCGGCGGCGGTGGCGCAGTGTCGGGCGGCCGGGGTGCCGGCAGGCAGGCACATGCGCGGCGGCATCACGGCCTGGAAGGCGGCCGGATTCCCGACCGAGCGCTGAGGCGCGCGGCGCCACCGTCGGCGTCGGACCCGCAGCCGAAAACGCGGCGCGCATCGCGGCGGCCGAGGCCGGACGCCCCGGAGTTTCCCCGTAATTCTCTGGTAGGTCCTGGAATTGGACGGCGTCGGGGCGTGGGTCCTGGATTGGCTTGCTGCAAGGCCCTCGTTGGTCCATCTTCCCGCCACCCGACCGAGGCCGGGTTCCGAGACGAACGGTGAAGTGGATGAGCAAGCGGCAGCGTACTATTGTATTTGTTGGTAACTGCCAAGCGCATATGCTGTCGGCCCTATATCGGCAGCGTATTGCTCCGTTGTTGAAAGAACAGGTCGTCTATTTTATCGCGCCGCTGAAGGATCCTGAACAGGAATTGCCGCGTCTTCTGTCGGTCCTGGAGACGGCCGACGTCGTTGTTGACCAGAAATTCGATTCTCCCGATGCGGTCCCGGAAGGGTTCTTCGACGGCAGGAGCGCGCGGCGCGTCAGATTTCCCTACCTGAGTGGCAGGTTCTATTGGCCATATACCGGGGCAGTACATGCCCGCATGCCGGCGCCTGAGGAAGACGGGATATTGTTCCCGTACGTGTCCGAGATCGGCGATGCGCTCGTCAACCAGGCGATCCTGGACGAGGTGCCGGCGGACGAGGCGCTGCGCCGCTACGATGCGACGGTTGCGGGCGGCGCGTCGCGCATCCTGCGTCTGGCCGAGCTGCACATGGAGATGCAGCGCAACCGCGATGCCGCCTGCGACCTGCACTTCGCCGACTTCATCGCCGCGAACTACCGGAGCGAGCCGCTGTTCCTGACCCAGGGGCATCCGGGCCTGACGCTGACGAAGGAGTTGGTTCGGCGGGTGTTCCTGGCCATCGACGTGCCCTATTCGCTGGTGGACGCGACGCTGCGATCAATGCGGGTATCGCCGTTTCCGATTCAGGAACTGCCGATCCACCCCGGCGTCGCGGAAACGCTCGGACTGACATTCGTCACGGAAGGGCGGCGCTACGGCTTTCATAACGAGGGCTCGTTCACCTTCGCCGAATATGTCGGCCGCTACCTCGCCGGCACGTGGGAGCCGGACCTGGAGCGCGGCATGAGGCGCTACCATGCCGGCGATTCCGAGGGCGCGCTCCAGCTTATGCAGCCGGCGCTCCGGCGCTGTCCGGGGTCGCCCGCCGCGTGGCGGATCGTGGCGCTGGCGCTGTTCAACCTCGGGCGGCATGAGGCGGCGGACGAGGCAATGGCGGTAGCGATCGAGCGCGATCCCCAGAACCCCGACACCTATGCGTCGCTGGCCACCATGTGCGGACGCCGGCGCGACTTTGTGGCCGCCGAGGCGGCGGCGCGACGGGCGATCGAACTGTTCCCGTTCGTCGCCGCCGGGCACCGGGCGCTGGCAGACGTCATGGCCCGGCAGGAGCGGTATTCCGAGAGCGCGGCCGTTGCACGCTTCGTGGCGGCGAACGACCCGGCCGACGGCAAGGAGTTCGCCTTCCTGGCGCATCATCTGCTGCTGGCCGGCGACCTCCGTGAAGCCGAGTGGCAGCTCCGGCGGGCGCTCGAACTGGACCCCAAGAATGCGGGAATTCAGCGGCAGGTCGCCGAGCTGGAGGCGCGGCTGGCGCGCGCGGGGAGCAAGGCGGCCTGAGGTCTATTCCGGCGGCAGCGGTGGCCGCGGACGGCGGGCAATCTCCTGTGCCTCGGCCGGCGGCACCCCGACCATGCCGAGCAGCGCCACCACGGCTTCCTCCACGCGGGCGGGCGCGAGGCCATGGTCGCAGACGGCGAGGCTGAAGCCGACCAGCGCGTGGGTCGCCAGCCGGAACGCGAGCGCCGGGTCGGCCACGCGGAACCGGCCGGCGGCGGCGGCGACGCCGATGTCTCGGATCGCGAACGGGCCCATGACGCGATACATCGCGTCCGCGATCACCTCGGAGCGGCGCAGTAGCCCGCGCCAGCGCTGGTCGGTGATCGCGGCATCCATCACCGTGCGGCAGCCAAATGCATAGACCTGCGCCGGGTCGGAAAAATCGGTGGTGACAGCCTCGATGCGCCGCGCCAGCCGCGCCATCACCTGTTCGAGCACGGAGACGGCGAGATCCTCCTTGGACGCAAAATAGTTGTAGGCCGTGCCGGCGCCAACATCGGCGCGTTCGGCGATTTCCAGCATGGTCGCGCCGTCGACGCCCTTCTCTGCCATCACCTGATAGCCGGCGTCGATCAGCGCCTGCCGGTTGCGGCGCTTGCGCCGATCGCTGCGCGTCTCGGGGGCGGAGAGCAGTGGGTCTGGGATCGGCGCCGCATCGGTCATCGTCATGGGCAGCCTGTTCAGGGATGAATCGCGTTCAGTTCCGCGTAGACATCCCTTCGTCCGCGGCGTCAAGCCTGCCGCGCGACGCGAAAAGGGGCGGGGGCCTTCGCCCCACGCCCCTTGTTTGCCAGCCGTGTCCGAAGCGGACGGGCTACTTCGCCGCCGCCTCGACATTGCTGATGTCGTACAGGCTGAACGGCCCCATCAGGATGCGCAGCCCGGCCTTGCGGGTCGGGTCCTTGGTGATCATGTAGGTGCCCATGCGGCCGGCCTTGAAGCTCTGGCCTTCCTCCGCCTTGATCGCGCCGGTCGCGAGGCCATAGGCGGTGTAGTAGGTCAGGTAGCCAAGATCGATGAAGCTCCACAGCGCGAATTCCGGGGCGCAGCCGTTCTTGGTGTAGGCCAGCATCTCGCTTGGCAGGCCGAGGCCGCTGACCTTGATCTTGCCGCACAGGTTCTCGTCCTGCATCGCCTTCGCCGCCGACACGATGCCGACCGAGGTCGGCGCCATGATCAGCTTGATGCCCGGGTATTTATCAACCAGCGCCAGCGCCTGATTGTAGCTCTTCTCCGACTGGTCGTCGCCGTAGACGATGCCGACCTGCTGCAGCTTGGCGTATTTCGGGTCCTTCAGCGCGGTCTCCATCGCCGCGATCCAGGCGTTCTGGTTGGCGGCGTCGGGCGAGGCCGACAGCACCGCGAACTTGCCGCCATCCGGCCCGAGGATCTTCAGGGCCATGTCGGCCATGACCTTGCCGGTCTCGGAGAAGTCCACCTGGGCGACGAACACGTCCTCGCCTTCGGCGGAGGGGATCTGGCTGTCCCAGGTGACGACCTTGATGCCCTTGGCGTGCGCCGCCTTGGCGGCCGGCACGATCTGGTCGCCCGAGTTGTTGGAGATCATGATCGCGCCGACGCCCTGGGTGGTGGCGTTGGTGACGATCTCGATCTGGCCGGCGACGCTGTTCTCCGGCGTCGGGCCGAGATACTGCAGGTTCTTGGCGTTCTGCAGTTCCTTGGCCGCTTCCTCGGCGCCCTGGTGGGCCTGGTCGAACACCGAGATGCCGAGGAATTTCGGCAGCAGCACCATGTCCACCGGCTTGGCCGGCGCGATGGTGGCCTGCGCGGTCGCTGCGTGCGGCGCCAGTATCCCCAGCACCGCTACAGCCGCGGTCGCGAGCAGAACTCTCTTCATGTCTCTCTCCCTTTCCATTTCGTGTGGATTATCTGTGCCATGTTCGGGGCCAACACCGACAGGATCAGCAGGGACCCGATCACGCTCGTCTGGGTGTTGCCGGTGATGTCGGCCAGACCCATGCCGTTGCGGAGGTTGAGGATGACGAGGATGGACAGCCCCACCCCGGCCAGATTGCCCGAACCGCCGAAGATGCTCACGCCGCCGAGCAGAACGATGGTGATAACGTCGAGTTCGAAGCCCTGCGCCATGTCGCCGCGCACCGAGCCGAGGCGGGCGGCGTAGAGCAGCCCGGCGAGCGCCGCGATGGTGCCGGAGGCGACGAACAGCAGCAGCTTCACCCGTTTGACCCGCACGCCCGAGTAGCGCGCCGCCTGCAGGTTATTGCCCATCACGTAGACCAGCCGGCCGAGCACGGAGCCGTGCAGCACCACCGCCATGGTCGCGAACAGGACCAGGAAGATCACGATCGAGATGGTCAGCGGCCCGATCTGCGGCTGCTGGCCGAGCGCGTTGAACCAGTCCGGGAAGCCGCCATAGGCGCGGTCCTCCACAAGAATGCGGGCGATGCCGCGGTAGCCGATCAGCCCGGCCAGCGTGACGGCAAGCGACGGCAGCCCGACATAGGCTACCCAGAATCCATTGAACGCCCCGGCGACCGCGCCCGAGGCGAGGCCGGCCAGCAGCGCCCACGGCATCGGCATGCCGGCATGGAACAGGTAGGCCGCGAGACAGGAGGAAAGCCCCATCACCGAGGCGACCGAGAGGTCGATCTCGCCGTTGATGATGATGAGGGTCATCATCAACGAGACGATGATCTTTTCGATCTCGAGCTGGAACAGGTTCACGATGTTGCCGATGCCGAGGTAGTACGGCGTATCGGCAATGTTCGCGCCGGCGATCACCACCAGCATGGCGAGCAGTAAAGTCTCCCAGCGGCGCAGCGCGTGCGGCAGGATCATCGTTCTGCCTCCACCACACGCGTCGGCGCCGGCTCCGGGCCGGCCCGCGCGACCAGCTTCAGGTCGGTGTGCGCCCACAATGCGCGCAGCCGCTGCAGGATCACCGCGTCGCTGGCGACGGCCAGCAGGATCAGCAGCCCGAGGATCGCATCCCGCCAGAACTCGCTGATGTCGAGCCGGAGCAGGCTCTGCTCGAGCGTGCCGATCATGATGGCGCCGAGCATCGCGCCGAAGACGGTGCCTGAGCCGCCGAAGATGTTCACGCCGCCCACCACCACGGCCGCCACCACCTGCAGTTCGAGCCCGCGCGCCGCCTCGACGGTGATGCTGCCGAAGCGCGCCAGGAACATGAAGCCGGCGAGGCCGGAGAAGGCGCCGGAGAGCAGGAAGGCGCTGAACACGATGCGCCGGGTCGGCAGGCCGATCAGGTGCGCCGCCTCCGGGTTCGATCCCATGGCATAGAACTGCCGGCCGGCGTTGAGGAAGCTGGTGCCGAACTGCACCAGCACCACGATCGCGACGGCCAGCGCGAACATGGCGCGGATGTCGAGGTTGCCGATGGTCACCAGGTTCAGCCGCGGCAGGCCCAGCAGCCAGGCCGGCAGGCTGTCGGTGGTGACGGTCTTGGCGCCGGAATAGTCGATCAGGATGCCGCGATAGATCGCCAGCGACCCCAGCGTGACGATGATCGAGGGCACCCGCCCCCAGGCGACCAGCACGCCGTTGATCGCGCCCATCACGGTGCCGAGCGCCACCGCGATCAGGACCGCGACGATCGGCGGCATATCGTGATGCGCGGCCATCATCGAGCCGGCGAAATAGGCGGTGCAGCCGACGATCGAGCCGACCGAAAGGTCGATGCTGCGGGTCAGCACCACCAGCGTCTGGCCGACCGCGACCACGGTGATGATCGCCACCGAGGCGGCGATGCGGTTGAAGGTGCGGGACGTGTAGTAACCGTCGATCATCGAGCCGAAGAAGACGACGGCAACGACGATCAGCAGCAGCAGGCTGAGTTCGCGCACCTGCTCCGGCCGGATATGGCGTTGCAGCCACCTCATGCGGCGGCTCCCTGGGCGGGGGCGGCAAAACTCTGGCCCATCGCGGCGGCCATCACGGTTTCCGAATCGGCGTCCTCACGGTCCAGGATCGCCATCTGCCGTCCTTCGCGCATCACCAGGACCCGGTCGCTCATCGCCAGCACTTCCGGCAGGTCCGACGAGATCATGATGATGCCGATACCCTCCGCCGCCAGTTCGCCGATCATCGCGTGCACCTCGGCCTTGGCGCCGACGTCGATGCCGCGCGTGGGCTCGTCGAGGATCAGCAGGGCGGGGTGCGTGTTGAGCCACTTGCTCAACATCACCTTCTGCTGGTTGCCGCCGGAGAGTTTTCCGGCGGCGAGATCGACCGACGGGGTGCGGATCGCCAGCCGCTTGCGGAAGGATTCCGCCGTCGTCCGCTCCTGGCCCGTGCGGACGAGGCCGAGGCGGTTCAGGTAGCGTGAGAGCACGGGGAGAGAAATATTGGCCGAGATCGACATCGGCAGCGACAGCCCAAGCTGGCGCCGATCCTCGGAAAGATAGGCGACGCCGAGCGCCATCGCCTGCCGCGGCGAGCGGATCGTCTGCGGCGCGCCGTTCAGCACGATGGTGCCGGCGGTTGCCGGCTCGATGCCGAACAGGGCGAGGCCAATATCGGTGCGGCCGGCGCCGATCAGGCCGGCGAAACCGAGCACCTCGCCGCGGTGGACGTCGAAGCTGACGTTCTCGAACACGCCGGCGCGGGCCAGGCCGCGCACCGACAGCAGCTTTTCGCCGCGCGGCGCGGCCGGACGTTGCTGCAGCAATCCCATCTCGCGCCCGACCATGTCGGCGATGGCGCTTTGCGGCGTCACCTCGGCCACCGGGCGGGTCGAGATCAGCCGGCCGTCGCGGAACACCGTCACGGTGTCGGCGATCTGGAACACCTCCTCCATGCGGTGGCTGACGAACAGGATGGCGACGCCCTTGGCGCGCAGGTCGCGGACCAGCCGGAACAACTGCGCCACCTCATGCGCCGAGAGCGAGGCGGTCGGTTCATCCATTATAAGGATGCGGACGTTCAGCGAGATCGCCTTGGCGATCTCCACCGACTGCTGGGCGGCGAGCGTCAGGCCGCGGGCGGGGCTGCGCACGTCCAGCGCGACGCCGAGCGAGGCGAGGATCCGTTCCGCCTCGCGGAACATGCGCCGCCAGTCGGTGACGGCACCGCGGCCCTGGTGGCTGATGAAGATGTTCTCGGCCACGTTGAGGTCGGGGAACAGCAGTGGTTCCTGGTAGATCGCGGCGATGCCGTGCCGCTGCGCCTCGGCGGCGCTGCCGATGGCGATCGGCTGGCCGGCCAGCAGGATCTCGCCGCGGTCCGGCTGATGCACGCCGGTCATGATCTTGATCAGTGTGGACTTGCCGGCGCCGTTCTCGCCGAGCAGGGCGTGGACGCTGCCGGGGCGCAAAGCGAGCGAAACGTCCTCCAGCGCCTGGGTGGCGCCGAATCGTTTGGCAATGTTGCGCATCTCCAGGACGTGGGGCGCCCCTGCCGCTGTGGCCGTGCGCTGCCCGTCTGCTGCCCGGTTCACCGGCTCGTTTCCCCATCATGATCGTCAAAGGAACAGCACGATCTGCTGCCCTCGACGCTATTATGTCAGACTCTATAC
>Ga0302314_10018686_pt1 | contig 11547 bp, 11 predicted proteins | sample III_Palsa_N2_3_FD_200533 | JGI IMG/M metagenome (GOLD analysis project Ga0302314, IMG submission 200533) | Peat permafrost microbial communities from Stordalen Mire near Abisko, Sweden - III_Palsa_N2_3 | ecosystem: Environmental > Terrestrial > Soil > Palsa > Peat permafrost | place: Sweden... | reverse complement strand
GCGCGAACAGCGCGTCCGGGTCGTCCGCGAGCAGCAGGGTCCGGCCGGTCGCGCCGCCGATCGCGGCCGGACTGAACCGTGGCCCGGCCGGGCCGCCCGGTGAGACCCAGAACGCGGCGTCGCCGACCGCCAGCTGCGCGACGATGTCGTCGCCTTCGCCCACCTGATGCAGCACCCGCGCGCCAAAGGCCGCTTGGTAGAAGGCGACCGCGGCCGCGGCGCGGTCGGTCCACAGCTCCGGCTGGATGGCTGTCATGGCGGCCAGCGTAGCGCCCGGCGGGCAGAAATAAGGCGGGCCGGGCGGCGCAAGGGTGGTGCGCCGTCCGGCCCGCTCGTCCCGTCAGAGCCGTGTGCGGGTGACGGGAGCTGACGGCGCGCGTCCCGGGCCCCGCCAGGTGGGGGGTTAGGCGGGGATGGGGGCGCGCGCCCGCTTTTGTTAGCCCAGGGCCGAGTCGACGGTCACCGACTCGTAGCCGTGGGCCGCGGCGACCGGGGCGTTGGTGAGCTGACCCTCGTGGGTGTTGAGGCCGAGGGCGAGCGCCGGGTCAGCCGCCAGCGCGGCCTGCCAGCCCTGGTCGGCCAGCTCAACCACGTAGGGCAAGGTGGCGTTGGTCAGCGCGTAGGTCGAGGTGTTGGGCACCGCGCCGGGCATGTTGGCGACGCAGTAGAACACGCTGTCGTGGACGCGGAAGACCGGGTCGGCGTGCGTGGTCGGGCGCGAGTCCTCGAAGCAGCCACCCTGGTCGATGGCGATGTCGACCAGCACCGAGCCCGGCTTCATCCGGCTGACGAGTTCGTTGGACACCAGCTTGGGCGCCTTGGCGCCGGTGACGAGCACCGCGCCGATCACCAGGTCGGCCTCGAGCACCGCGTGCTCGATCTCGTAGGCGTTGGCGGCGATGGTGTGGATGCGGCCCTGGTAGATGGCGTCGATCTGGCGCAGCCGGGCGATGTTCTTGTCCAGCACGGTGACGTTGGCGCCCATGCCCACCGCGATCTGCGCGGCGTGGGCACCGGAGACGCCGCCGCCGATCACCACCACGTTGCCCGCGCGGGTGCCGGGGACGCCGCCGAGCAGCGCGCCGTAGCCGCCGCCGGAGCGCATCAGGTGGTAGGCGCCGACCTGGGGGGCGAGGCGCCCGGCGACCTCGGACATCGGGGCGAGCAGCGGGAGGGAGCCGTCGGCCAGCTGGACGGTCTCGTAGGCGATGCCGGTGACCTTGTGCTCGAGCAGCGCGTCGGTGCAGGCCTTGTCGGCCGCCAGGTGCAGGTAGGTGAACAGGGTCAGGCCCGGGCGCATCCGGTGGTACTCCTGCGCGATGGGCTCCTTGACCTTGAGCACCATGTCAGCGGTGCCCCATACTTCGTCCGCTTCTGGGATGATGGTGGCACCGGCGGCGGTGTACGCGGCGTCGGTGAACTGCGACCCGGCGCCCGCGTCCTGCTCGAGGTAGACCTCGTGACCGTGGTTGGTCAGCTCGCGCACACCAGCGGGGGTGATGGCGACGCGGTACTCGTGGTTCTTGACCTCGCGGGGGATGCCAACCTTCATGGCCTATCAACCTTTCGCTGCTCGCGGAGGGTGCGGCGCTGGTCATCACAGTTCCGACGCACTCCTTCTATGATGCATTTTCATCGGAAAATTGCCTAGATTTTTGAAGATGATTCTCTACAATGATTATGTGATGGCTGAAAATTCATCGGGACCGCATCCCTTCGCGGGCCAGCAGAATCGTGTTCGGGCCTCCTGGCCGGGCGCCACGGCAGCCGGCCCGCACGGCGGCCCGGGCGACCTCGACGAAATCGACCGGCAGCTGGTGCACGAGCTGGCCAAGGACGCCAGGATCGCCAACAACGCGCTCGCCGAACGGGTGGGCATCGCCCCGTCGACCTGCCTCGGCCGGGTCAGGTCACTGCGCGAGCGCGGCGTGATCCGCGGCTACCACGCCGACGTGGACCAGACCGCGCTCGGGCGGCCGCTGCAGGCTATGATCGCCGTCCGGCTGCAGTCACACGCCCGGAGCCGGATCCGCGGCTTCGTCGCCGAAGTCGCCCACCTGCCCGAGGTGCTGAACGTCTTCTTCCTGGCCGGCAAGGACGACTTCCTGCTGCACGTCGCCGCGGCGTCGACGTCGACGCTGCGCGAGTTCGTGGAGACCCTGTCCTCCAACGGGGACGTCTCTTACACCGAGACGTCGCTGATCTTCGAGCACATCCGCGCCGACGCCGCCGGGTGACGCGCGAGCGGCTTCAGATAGCGGCCGCCTTTATGCGCCGGACCTGTTTCACCGGCGGGGGCCCGGGCAGGGACTCACGTACCGATGACGGCGATGGGGGTGCGCGCCAGATATGCCTCATGCGACGCCGGATAAGCCGGACTGTCGTCCTGGCGCGCGAGCCGCTGCGAGCGAACTCCGAGGAAGAAGCCATGACAGATCCGGATACATCGCGTCATGTCGAGATCAAAGACGACAACGATCAGATCGCGGCCGTCGCAGCGGTGTCGACCGAGGTCGGGCCTGAGGGCACCGTCCGCACGTCGATGTACGCCAAGAGCGAGCACGTACGCCCGGGTGACCGGGCGCACCTGGTGGACGCCGTGATGGATCTCCCCGAGGTCCAGTCGGCCGAGCGGCTGGAGGCGACCGTCCCGTTCGGCGACGCCGAGTCGGTCGAGCGGCTGCGGGAGCGGACCGACGACGCCGAGCTGCGGGCGGCGGGCGCCACCACCCTGCTCGACGCCAGCGTGCCGCGGCCGCGCGGACTGGAGGAAACCGGCGAACCCCCGGCCGGCGACGACCTGCAGGCCGGGGAAGACCAAGCAGGCCGCTAAGGGCCCCGCTGACACGGACTTACCGCACCAGATTGATCCAGCCAGGCGGCTGGCGTGACCGACGAGGCTGCGCCAGCCGCCTGGTTTTCGCGTCAGGCGGCCATCGGCGGGCGGTGTCACAACTCCGGGTGGTGCCCTGTCTTGAAGACAAAGGCAGCACGCGGAAGGAAAAAGACAATGCGAGTCTTCGTTACCGGAGCGAGCGGCGCGCTGGGCCGGTTCCTCGTCCCCGGACTGGTCGCGGCGGGTCATCAGGTCACCGCCACCACCCGGACACCCGGCAAGCTGAGCCGGCTGCGCGAAGCCGGCGCGGATCCGGTGGTCGTCGACGGCCTCGACACCGACGCGGTGCTCGCGGCGGTGCGCGCCGCCCGGCCGGAGGTGATCGTGCACGAGATGACCGCGCTCGCCAGCCTGCGCAGCCTGAACCGGCTGGACCGGGTGTTCGCGGCCACCAACCAGCTGCGCACCGCCGGCACCGACAACCTGCTGGCGGCCGCCGCCGCGGCGGGCACCCGCCGGGTCATCGCGCAGAGCTATACCGGGTGGCCGAACGAGCGCTCAGGCGGCCCGGTGAAGACCGAGGACGACCCGCTCGACCCGGTCCCGGTCCCGTCGTCGGCGCGGACGCTGGCGGCGATCAGGCACGTGGAGAGCGCCGTGCCGCGGTTCGCCCCGGAGGGCATCGTGCTGCGCTACGGCAGCTTCTACGGTCCTGGCGCCTCCGGTGCCATGCTTGACGCTGTGCGCAAGCGACGGCTGCCAGTGGTCGGCGGCGGAACCGGCATCTGGTCGTTCACCGAGATCACCGACGCCGCCGCCGCGACCCTGGCCGCCGTCGAGCGCGGCGCCCCGGGCATCTACAACGTGGTGGACAGCGACCCCGCGCCGGTCACGGAATGGCTGCCGTACCTGGCGCAGGTCGCCGGGGCGAGGCCGCCGCTGGCGGTTCCCCGCTGGATCGGGCGGCTGCTGGCGGGGCAGTTCGCGGTGGCCTACATGACCAGCGCCCGTGGATCGTCGAACGAGAAGGCACGGAAGGAACTCGGCTGGGAGCCGCGGTTCGCGAGCTGGCGGGAGGGATTTCGTGACTGGGTCAACTGAGCCCGATCCGGGCGGCCTGGCCGGTGAACCGGACTTCGCCGACGAGGCGGGAGCGGTCAGCTACCGGCCGCTGCTGTTCTCGATTGCCTACGGGATGACCGGGTCGGTGGGCGACGCCGAGGACATCGTGCAGGACGCGTTCCTCGGGTTGACCCGGGCGCGGCGGACGGGCACGGTGGTTACCGATCTCAAGGCGTACCTGACGACCGCGGTGACCCGGCTTGGCATCAACTACCTGCGCTCGGCACGGGTGCGGCGGGAGAGCTACGTGGGTGACTGGCTGCCGGAGCCGGTGGTCGTGCCCGCCGACGGCACCGGGTTCGCGGGCAGCACCGGCTGGGCCGGCGGCGGGCTGGCGGGCGGCCTCGGGCCGGCTGAGCACGCCGAGCTGGCGGATTCACTGTCGATGGCGTTCCTGGTGCTGCTGGATACGCTTACCCCGGTTGAACGGGCGGTGTTCATGCTGCGCGAGGTGTTCGGCTACGGCTACCAGGACGTCGCCCGGATCACCGGCAAGACCGAGGTGAACTGCCGCCAGATCTTCACCCGGGCCCGGCAGCGCATCGCGGCGGGCGGGCCGGCCCACAGCCAGGCGGCCGCGGCGGCCAGCCGGCCCGAGGGGGCCGAACTGGCCCGCCGGTTCTTCGTGGCCGCTGGCGGCGGCGACCTGGACGCGCTGCTCGCGATGCTCGCGCCGGACGTGGTGTTCTGGGGTGACGGCGGCGGCAAGGCCCAGGCGCTGGGCCAGCCGCTGGCTGGACGGCAGCGGGTCCTGCGGTTCCTCGGCGGGCTGTTCCGCCGCGGCACCCTGCTCGGCGCCTCGCTGCGGCCCGCCTGGGTCAACGGGCAGCCGGGCGCGGTGACCTACGACGCTGCCGGGCGCGTCGTCAACGTGTTCGCGCTCGACATCGCCGAGGGCCAGGTGCAGGCGATCCGCTCGGTGGTCAACCCGGACAAGCTCCGTCACCTCGGGCCGGTATCCGATATGGCCCTGCTGCCAGGGCGGAACGCGGAGGGCTGATCGCCGCCGGCACCGTCTCGGCGCGGCCGGGATAGTCTCAGGGCATGGAACTCCACGTCGGCTGTGCGATGTGGACGTACGCTCCGTGGCAGGGCCGTTTCCTGCCGCATCCGCTGGCACCGCGGGACCGGCTCAGCGCCTACGCGAGCTGGTGCAACGCCGTCGAGGGCAACACCACCTTCTACGCGACCCCTGCCCTGGACACGGTGCGGTCATGGGCCGGGCAGACCGCTCCCGACTTCCGGTTCGTGCTCAAGCTGCCGCGGCCGGTCACCCACGAGCGGCGCCTGGTCGCAGCGGACGACGCACTGCGGCCCTTCCTGGCCGCGATCGAGCCGCTGGGACAGCGCGCCCATACCCTGTGGGTCCAGCTGCCGCCGTCGTTCACCCCGGCCGATCTCGGCGCCCTCGCCGTTTTGCTGCGCCGCCTGCCGGACGGTTACCGGCGCGCCGTCGAGGTACGGCACCGCGCGTTCTTCACCGACGAGCGGTCACGGCAGCAGTTCGAGCGGACGCTCGGTGAGGCCGGCGCCGAGTGGGTGACCTTCGATACCAGCGTGCTGTTCGACGGTTCTCCGGCGAGCGCGGCGGAACGGGAGGCGTGGACCAAGAAGCCGCGCCTGCCCCGGCTGGCACGGGCACTGACCGACCACCCGGTGGTCCGGTATATCGGCCGCGATGACACGGAACGTACCGCCGCCGGATGGCAGCCCTGGCTCGACACGGTGGCCGGCTGGCTGCGCGAGGGACGCTCCCCGACGCTGTTCATCCACACGCCGGACAACGTGGCCGCACTCGGGCTCGCCCGCCGGTTCCATGACGAGGTACGGGCCCGGGTCCCCGGGATCAAGCCGCTGCCCGAACCGGTCCCGGCTGGTCCCCCGACGCTCTTCTAGCACCAGCCCTGCTTATTGATCGGAGCCCGGCCCCGGAGCGGGACCGGCGGTAGACCGGAACAGGCTGAGCGCAAGGCCACGGCCGAGGAGCGGGTCGGCCAGCGGGAGCAGGTAACGGTAGCGGGCAGGCAGCTCAGCCCGGACGCCCGCGGGCGGGCGGGTGACCCTCGCGGACTGGACCAGGCTCAGGCCAAGCCGCTCCAGCCCCCGCGGGTCGTCGCACGCCCACTGCCAGCGGGCAATGCCCCGCTTGGCCGCCATCCGGTGCTCCCAGGCCAGCGCGGCCTGCGGGTAGGTGTCGAACGCGAGCATGGCGCCGGGAAACCTGGCCGCGAGCCGGGCGAGCATGCCGGTGACCTCGTCTTCCGGGAGGTACACGAGGACGCCATCGGACACGAAGAAGTACGGGCCGCCGGTTGCCTCGACCTCCTCCAGCCAGTCCTCATCGAGCACCGACGCGGCCAGCATCCGCCGCCGGCTGGTGTCCGCGAAAAACCGGCTGCGCAGCGCGATCGTGTCGGGCAGGTCCAGGTCGACCCAGTGCACCGCACCGTTGTCGACCCGCTCGAAGCGCGTGTTCAGTCCGGTGCCAAGTTCGACGACGGTCCCGCCGGGGTGACGGGCGAGGAACTGGCGAACCCACCAGTCGAAGATCATGGTGCGGAGCACCACGGAGAAGCTCATCATGCTCTGCCGGTAGGTCGCGGCGTCAAAGTCGATCGCGTGCACCAGCTCGACTGCCTTGGCATCGCGCAGCAACGGCCGCCTGCGGGCCGTCTCCCGCGCCCGCGCCAGCAGTGGAAAGAACAGCGTCCGCTGGACCGCGCCCAGGTCCGACTCAGTCCCGCCCGCCATGCCCCTATGGTGCCATGGTCCCAGGCCCGCAAGGTCGCTTGCCTGGGCACGGGCACCGAGCTGCATCACCGGACACGGGCGGCGCCTCCGCGCCGCGATGTTGGATGATGCCCGCTAGGCGGATGCGCCCGGTCACCATGGGGGCGACGCGCGCCCGGCTCGCTACGCAGTCATCATGACCCGGCAATCCGCAGCGGCGGCGAAATGCCGTCAGCGGGTTGCGGCCGGGTGTGCCGGGTGTCTAATGGAAGACCTGTGCAAAGTGGAAATGGATGGGTGACCTGCGAGCAGGGTCATCAGCACTGGGGCCTGTTCGGGGCCGCTGGTCTGCTGGCTTACGTGGCGCACCCCACGGATCAGGCGCTCAGCGTGGTGCTGATGCAGCGCCGGGCGGAGTGGAGCCACCAGGGTGGCACCTGGGCGCTGCCCGGCGGGGCGATGGACAGTGAAGAAACGCCCGCCGAGGCGGCGCTGCGCGAGGCGGACGAGGAGTGCATGCTCGACCCGACGCTCGTCGTGCCGCGCGGCATGTACTGCGACCAGCACGGCGGCTGGACGTACCACACCGTGCTGGCCCAGGCGGCTGAGCCACTGCGGGTCCAGGCCGACGCGTACGAATCCGACGAGGCGGTGTGGCTGCCGGCGGCCCAGGTGGATCAGCTCAACCTGCACCCGGGATTCGCGGCCTCATGGCCGGTGCTGCGCGAGGCGCTGCTGCCGCTGACGGTCATCGTTGACGGCACTGGCATCACCGGCCCGGCGCTGACGTCAGACCAGCCGGCCGACGCCGGCCCGCGGCTGCGCGCGCAGCTGACCGAACTCACCCGGTCCGGACTGGGCGTGCTGCCAGCCGGCGTCGCCGTCCCGCCGCTGTCGCGCTGGTACCCGGATTACTTCCTGGTGCTGGAAGAGACCGCCGCGGCCGCCGCGGCGAGCTCAGCGGCCGCCGAGCAGGCGCGAGAGACGAACGCGGCGCCACGCTCGGGTTGGAACCAGCCGCCGGCCGTGCGAACAGCCGCGGTCCGGATAGTGACGGCCGCGGACGGCGGCGCGGCCAGCGACGTGCTTACCGACCTGGCCGCGAGCACCCCCGGGCACCGCCTCGTGGTCAGCGGCCGCCGGCCCGTGCGCGACCGCGCGGCCGCGGCGGGCGCCACCGTGACCGGCCCGGACTGGCTGCTTGGCCTGCTTCAGCCAGGCTGACCAGCGCCACGCGCGCCGTAATGTCGGATGATGCTTTTCACCTACGGGCACGGAACCGAGTCCGCCGAACGGTCGGCGGCGATTCTCGCCGGCGCAGGGATCGCATCGCTGGTCGACATCCGCATCGCGCCCGGCAGCCGCCGCAATCCGCAGTTCGCCCGGGCCGCCCTGGAGGAGTGGCTGCCGGAGGCGGGCGTCGGCTACCGCTGGGAGAAGCGCCTGGGCGGCTATCGCAAGCCAGGGCCGGGCAACCCGGACACCGCGTGGCGCGAGGAAATGTACCGTGGCTACGCGGAGCACATGCGGACGCCGGACTTCCTGGCCGCGATCGACGAGGTGCTCGCCGAGGCTGCGACCAGGGTGATGACCGTGATGTGCTCGGAGTCGCTGTGGTGGCGCTGCCACCGGCGGCTGCTGGCTGATTTCGCCGCCGTGGCCCGCGGGGTTGAGGTCAGGCACCTGATGCACGACGGCCGCACCGAGGCGCACCGGCCCTCGCCCGGTCTGCGTCGGCGCGATGACGGACTCCTCGTCTACGACGCCGGCCAGGCCACGCTGCTGTGACCCCCGCGACCAAGCCCAGCACGCCAGAGTGCGTCCGGGCATCTCGACGGCCGGCCGGTACGCGACCGCTAGCGCCATGACGGATCTCGTCTGGGCGGGCGTGGTTTTGTCGGGGGCGGCCGCTAGAGTCGCCCGCGGACGTGATGAGCCATCGAGAGGAGACGCCAGTGCGGCAGGACCCTGATGCCACGACGACGAGCGAGCGTGACTTGCTCGGCCAGTACCTCGACTACCAGCGGGAGACCATCTTGCTGAAGACCGAGGGACTGGACAAAGACCAGCTGGCCAGGAGGATCCCGACCTCGGCCCTCACCCTGGCCGGCATCCTCTATCACCTGGCACTGGTCGAGGAGTCCTGGTTCGAGGAGGACTTCCTCGGGCTCGAGCCGCGCGCGGACTGGCGCGGCGTTGACTGGGACGCCGACCCTGACTACGAGTTCAGGACCGCCCTCGACAAGGACCCCGGCTGGCTGCGGCAGCGTTACCGGGAGGCGTGCGACCGGGCCAGGCGGGTGGTCGCCGATGCGGACAGCCTGGACGCGGTCTCGGTCTCGACCCGGGTCGGTGGCAAGCCGTTCACGCTGCGCTGGGTGACGCTGCACCTGATCGAGGAGACCGCGCGCCACGCCGGCCAGGCTGACCTGCTCCGCGAGGCGATTGACGGCTCCGTCGGCGAGTGATCGTCGTTCCTCTAAGTAAGGGATATATCGAACTAAAGGTAAAGACAGGAATACGCTTGCCTCGTGCAAGGCCAAGGGTCTAAACGGCCGCCTGGGGCCGTCATCGTCCGGGCTGGTAACACCGGGACGAACATCATCTTCGGGGCTCTCACCGCGCTATGGGTCCTCGCTCTCATCGCTTCCGTGAGCGCGCAGCCGTCGGCGGGCGGGCGCATCACGGCCGTCGTCGTGTTCGGCGTCTTTCTCGTGCTCACCGTCGCCGGGTGGGTCAGCACCGGCCGGCGCAGGCGCCAGCTCGAGGTGGGCCGCGAGTCCATCGTCGACCGGCCCGGCGGCAAGCGTGCGCCGTTCACGTTGACCCGCGCTGAGGGCGACACACTGCGGCTCCTGCCGCAGTTCACGCTGTACGGGAAGGTCAGCCAGCCCCGGCTCATCTTCCTCGGCCGGGGCGGGTTCGTCACGCTGCACGGATTGCGGCTCGAGGAGGTGCGGGCGGCGTGCGAGGCGCAGGGGTGGCGCTTTGACGGCGACCTGTCGCTGGCGGTCAGCGACGTGCAGAGCTGCCTGCACCGTGGCCAGTCGGTGCAGGCGGTGCAGCTGCTTGAGCTGTTCGGTCCTTTCCCGGCCGCGCCGGCCGACGGTGAACCTGACACCGCCCTGGCGGCGGCGGTCTTCGAGGACGTGGGCGACAAGCTCACCCGCACCAGCCGTTCTAAAGCCGCCGAGGCGTACCGGCACGCGGCCACCGCCCAGCGCGCCTTCGCCGGCTACGCGCGGACGGAGAGCGAAAGCGGGGCGCGGCTGAGCGAAGCGGACCGGATCGAGGGCAAGGCCCAGGCTTAGGGCAGTCCGGCATCCGGACACGTCGGCGTTAGCCTCCCGCTTCTCCTCTGTAACATGACGGCAATGCCGGCTGGGCATGCTGTGCCTGTGGGGGAATCGCCAGAGACCTGGCACGGGCACGTGATCGTCTGCGGGCTGCCCGGCGTGGGGCTGCGGATCGTGGAGCAGCTCGCGCTGTCCGGCGTGCCCGCGGTGGTCGTCGACGACAACCCGGTCCCCGCGCTCGCCCAGATGATCAACACCTGGGGAGTGCCGCTTATCACCGGGCCGACCCGGGCCGAGGAGACGCTCACGGCCGCGGGCCTGGCCGGCGCGGTCGCGGTGATCTGCGCACAGGAGAACGACCTCTCGGCGCTGGAAACCGCGCTGCTCGCCCGGCGGCTGCGGGCCGAGGTCCGGGTCATCGCGCAGCTCACTAACCCGGCCGTCGGCCGCGCGGTCCGGCAGGCCGGCGTCCGGGTTCTCGACGTGGCCGGCCTGTCCGCGCCGTCGGTGGTCGAGGTCTGCCTGGATGAAGGCGTGCAGGAACTGTCGTTGTCCGGGATGCGGTTTTTGGCCGCCCGCACCACCGCGCCCTCGGCGGCGACCCTGCGTACCCTCTACGGGGCGCTGGCGCCGGTTGCCGTGGTGCCGCCGAACGGTGACGTGGTGATCTGCCCCGGGCGGGACACCCTGGTGCGCAAGTACGACGAGGTGACGCTCATCGGCACGCCCGACGAGCTCGTCGCCGCCTCCGTTATCGACCATCCGGAACGGATCGCCGGCCAGTCGGCGGGCGGAGCGGGCGGCGCGGGCGGGCCCGGTGGGGCGTCGTACGGGGTGCTCGCCATCATGGCCCCGGAAGGCTCCGAAGACGACCGCGCGCCCAGCAAGGGCGCCACCGCGCGGGCAGTGCGGACGCTGCGCGATCTCATGCTGTCGTTCGTGCGTGCCACCGACCGGCGGATCGTCATCGCCCTCGGCGCGCTCCTCACGGTGCTGGTCACCGCCACGCTGGTACTGCGCTTCACGTACCAGCTCGCGGGACCCGGTCACAGCATCTCGCTGCTCCAGTCGGTGTACTTCAGCGTGGAGACCGTGACCACCGTCGGGTACGGCGACTACTCGTTCCGCGGCGAGCCTCCCTGGCTGGTCGTCTTCGCGATCGCGCTGATGCTGACCGGCGCTCTTTTCGTCGCCGTGTTCTTCGCACTGCTCACCGACATGCTGGTCAGCCGGCGCATCGAGGAGTCGCTGGGCCTCCAGAAGATCACCGGGCTGCACGGTCATGTCCTGGTAATCGGCTTGGGCGCGATCGGCTGGCGGGTAGTCCAGCAACTGCACGACGCCGGCCGGGAGGTGGTGGTCATCGAGCGGAGCGAGCATAACCGGCACCTCGGACAGGTGCGCTCACTCGGGATTCCGGTGATGATCGCCGATGCGACCCAGCCGGAGACCCTCGCGTCCGCCCGGCTGGCCGCCGCATCCGCGGTCGCGATACTGACCAGCGACGACCTGGCCAACCTGGAGACCGGCCTCGCCGTGCGGGACCAACTCGGTTCGCGCTGG
>Ga0302314_10018685_pt1 | contig 11547 bp, 9 predicted proteins | sample III_Palsa_N2_3_FD_200533 | JGI IMG/M metagenome (GOLD analysis project Ga0302314, IMG submission 200533) | Peat permafrost microbial communities from Stordalen Mire near Abisko, Sweden - III_Palsa_N2_3 | ecosystem: Environmental > Terrestrial > Soil > Palsa > Peat permafrost | place: Sweden... | reverse complement strand
CACAAGGCCGTGTTCCAGGATGGGGAGCTTCCGCTCTGGAACCGGTACGACTCGGCGGGCCTGCCTCTCCTCGGCCAGGGACAGTCGTGCTTCGGCGACCCGCTGCACCTGATCCCGGTCCTCGCCGATGGCGCCGCATGGGCCTGGGACGTGAAATTCCTCGTGGCAAAATGGCTCTTCGCGTTCGGGATCGGACTCTGCACGTGGCGGGCCTTCCGGCACCTGCCGACGTCCCTGATGCTGAGCGCCTCCTCGGCCTTCATCGGGTTCTTCGTCTACCGGATCAATCATCCTGCGGTCTTCAGCCTCTGCTACTCGCCCTGGATACTCTACTGCTGGATGCGGCTTGCGGGGGTATCCTCGGCTCGCGGCGCCATCCTCGGCCTGGCCGCCTTGATCGGCGCCAATTGGACGGAGATGAACAGCGGCACCGCCAAGGAGGCCTACGTGCTGCTGGTCTCGATGAACTTCACGGGAGTGTGCCTTCTGTTCCTGTCCCGGCGGACGGTCTGGAGCAAAATGGGGATCCTCCTGGGCGCCTGCGTCGCGGGCCTCGTGTTCGCCATGATTGCGGCGCCCGTATGGGTCACCTTCTACCATGCCCTCAAGGCGTCCTACACCAGCTACAATGCCCCCTCGGTGTTTCAGATCCAACCGGGGATGCTGATCGGGCTCTTTGACGAGGCCTTCTACCGGCCATTCCAGATCGAGCTCGGCGTGGTGAACCCGTCCGCCAACTTCTTCATCCTCGCGGGCCTCCTGTGGGCCTTGGTTCGCCTGAGGGCGCTGCTCTCGGACCGCCTCGCCACCGCGCTGCTCCTTTCAAGCATCCCGTTCTTCGCACTCGTGTTCGGCATTGTGCCGCCCGACCTCGCCGCAAGGGTCCCCTTTCTCGGGAACATCCTGCACGTCGACAACACTTTCTCCTGCGCCCTCATCGTCATCCTGGCGGTGCTCTCGGGATGGGGCCTGAGGGACGCGTGGGGGCGCCTCGGCACGCGGGAGGGAAGGGGAGAGGCGCTCGCCGTCGTGGCGCTCGCCGTCCTGCTTTTTTGCGCGTACCTCGGGACGGCGCAGGCCGTGGTGCGAAGCGCGTACGCGGACTTCACGTGGGGCCGCGTCATCATGCTCAACCCCTTCATCTATGGCTATGCTCTCAGCCTGCTTGCCGCGATTGCGCTCCTCCTCGCGGCGGGCGGCACGATGCTCCGGCGGGGCGCGGCCACGCCCGGCGCCCTGGTGTGCCTCGTCCTGGCCTTCGGAGCCTTCCACTGGCGGGAGGGCATGAAGCTCGGCCCCGCGTATTCCTCCTACGTGGTGCGGCCCACCGACAGGATGCAGGCGGGGGCCGAGTCGCCCGCCGTCCAATGGATCCAATCGCGGCAGGACGCGCCGTCGCGGTCTCTCGGGTTCCACAATGACCTGCTCCCGGGCTGGTCCATCGCCTACGGTCTCGAGGGGATCTCCGGGCCCGACGCGCTCATCAATCCGTACTACCGCGAGCTCGTCGACGCCGCGGGCGTGAAACGCGTATGGGATTGGCGGTACATCATCGAGCCACCGGAAGTCCCGAAGCTGAAGCCGCTCCTGGATGCGCTGAATGTGCGCTACTATATGGGCTATCACATGGGCGAGCAGCGCCCCGGGCCCGAGCTGACCCCGGTCCTCTCCTCGGACATGGACGTCTTCGAGAGCCGCACCCCGTGGCCGCGCGCCTTTTTCACGGACAGCGCAGCCGTGTATTCCAGCGCCGGGCAATTCTGGTCGTGGATGAACGCGGGCGATGGTCGGCCCTTCGTGGGAGTGAGCAGGGACGACTGGCCCCACATCCAGCCGCAGCCGCGGGTCTCGGGAGATCTCGCCAAGCGGCACGTGATCCCAGCCGTCAACTACAAGCTGACGACCAACTCGACGGCCTTCACCGTGACCGCCGATGGGCCCGGGTTCATCGTTCTCACGGAGGCCTATGAGGCCGATAATTTCCGCGCATGGCTCAATGGAAGACGCGTGCCCTACCTGCGCGTGAACCACGCCTTCAAGGGCATCTACGTCGACGCGGCGGGAACCTACGACGTCCGGTATTCCTATTGGCCCAAGGGTTTCTCCGAGAACCTGGAATATTCGGCCATCGGGATCGGGTTGCTGATGGCCGCGATCGCCTATGCCCTCTTCGGTCTGAAGGCGCCCAAGGAAGCCTGAAGCGGCCTCAGGTCCCGGCAATCGCCTCGAGACGGCGCCGGTAACGGGCCCCCACGACGGCGGGCGAGAACCGCTCCTCAATGGTCTTCAAGGCGGCGGCTCCCAGCTGCGCAGCCTCCGTGGGATGCGCCACCACATGCGCCATGATGTCGGCGGCATTGGCGACGTCCGGGTCCGCCCAGGTGGACCCCTTGGTGTACGGCCCATGATTCTCGGTGAGCTTCACGAGCGAGAACCGCACGGGATAGCCGTTGTGCCGGTCAAGGTATTCCGATGTGGCCGACCAATCCGTGGCGATGACGGGCTTGCCGAGGTACATGCACTCGGCAATGCCGAAACCAAAGCCTTCCGAGCGATGGAGAGAGACGAAGCAGTCACAGGCCGCCTCAAGGGCGTAGACATCGGTCCTGGACAGGGTCTCGCCTATGACAACCGTCCCAGGGAGGTCCTTCACGGCCTCGTTCAGTGCCGCGAAATCCGCGGGGTTGAGCTCGGCATTGTGGACCTTGATGACAAGCGCGGCCCTGTCTGCGGCGACACCTGAATTGCGGAAGGCCTCGATCGCGGCGCGCGGGTTCTTTCGCGCCGAATACGAGTTGAGGTCGAACAGGCACAGGAAGAGGAAGCGGTCCTGGGGCAGACCGAACCTGGCGCGCAGAGCCGTCACGGGCTCGCCTGGCCGCGCGAACCCGATCGAGTGCGGCATGGTGATGACGGGGAAGGGCGCCTTGAGGGAGATCGACTCGGAGACGAAGTGGCTCGGGCACCACACCTCGTCGAGGTAGTCAAAGGAGGCCATCCACGCGTCGGGAAACTCCGGAAGCTCCCAGGCAAAGTACCCGATGTTGTACTTGTGCCTTCTGAATTCCGGGCCGTGGTGGTGGTCGATATCCCTCACGACGGGCGGATCGACATGGAAGATGTTTGTGCCCTGGGGATTCGAATCCTGGAGCCGCGAGGCGTAGGTCATGTCGCCAAGGCTGTTCCTGCAGTTGAGCTTCAGCGGGACCAGGTCCGTGGGGATTCCGGCCGCGTCGGCCGCGCGCACCATGCACCGTGCCGACTCGCCTATGCCGAGGTCCGCCGTCAGAAACCCGACCACGTTGACGCCGCTGCGGGTATGCGCCCGCGCGAACGCGGAGACGAAGGGCGCCTCCCGCATGGAGAAATCGTAGATCTTCTCTCCGGAGGGGGACTCGATGGCCCCGATCCTGAGCTGCCGGTTCCTGTTTTGGGAACGGTAACGCTGGAGCAGGCCGAGCCCTGTCACGCGCCCGAGCCAAGCAAGGGCGTTCGTGAACCCCACGCCGTCGAGCTTTAGGTAGATGATGGAGCCCAACTGGGACGACTTCGCGCCAAGGGAGATTTTCGTCTCCCACGGGCCTGGGGCGCCGGCGGTGACGGTCGCCACCTTGAGCCCGTCAACAAAGACCTCCATCGTCGGGAACCCGGCCTCAGGTCCCCTGGCCTTCGGATGCGCCCTGAACTCGCCCCTGAGGACCACCGCCTCCGTGTCGGACATCGGCGGCAAATGGATGACGGCCGTCTCGCGGACCCAGGCCGAGTCCGTGGCGAACTCGTCGAAAAACAACCCCGAGTACCGGGTGAAGCGCCTCGCATAGGCGCCCCCATAGGGGGTGTTGTGCTGGAAAGTGCCCATGTTCAGCCGGAGAATAGCTCGCGCCACCGCGCGAGCTCCACGTCAATGTTCCTGAGCATGCCGGTGACGGCCTTGCTCGGGGGCCGGGAGTGGATATGTGCCGCGTATGCCGCGACCCATATCGCCATCGGGACGCTGGGAATGTTGCGGGGCTCGGCGAGGTAGCGCAGGAACATCCGCCCCGTGACCTTGCGGCTGGCCAGGATCGCGAGCTCGCTGCGCCACTTGAGGAAGAGCCGGCGGGCGTTCTCCTCGTGCCGCAGGTTCCTTCCGGGCGAGGAGCTCACATGGTGAAGGATGCGACTCCTCAGGGCCACGACGGTCCCCAGGCCCGCGGCCCGCGCGCGCAGGCAGAGGTCCACGTCCTCGCAGCCGTTCAGGTAACCCTCGTCGAATCCTCCCAGCTTGCGCCACGTCTCGGCACGGATCAGGAGGCATGCGCCTGTGGCGGCCGCCACGGGCCGCACGGGCCGAAAGACACGCGAGAACAAACTGGGCGCCTTGCGAACATGGTCGGGCTTGCCCTTCAGGTTGATGACAATCCCTGCGTGGTCGACCTCGCCCGTGGACGGGTTGACCTGGACGTTCCCGACGATGCCCGCGCGGCCCCCCATTGAGTTCAGCGCCGAGAGCATGGGCCCGAGCCATCCACCCCCGAGTACGAGGTCGTTATTGAGGAAGGCAAGGACCTCGCCCTCAGCCGCGGCGGCTCCCCGGTTGTTCGACTTCGCGTAGCCCATGTTGCCTTCGTTCAGGATGACGCGAAACGGCTTCTTCAGGGTCGCCAGCCATTCCCTCGTGCCATCCGTGCTGCCGTCATCGACGAGGATAACCTCGTAGCTGATCCACCATCCGAGCGACGCCTGGAGGCTGGCGACCATCGCCTGCGTGAGCGGCAGGCAGTTATAGAGCGCCGTGATGATGCTGAGCTGCGGCTTGCCGGATTTCCACGTGGCCACGGGTTGCTTTTCCTAGCTTTGCGAGAGGAGCCTGCGCAGGTATTGGCCGTAGCTCGAATTTCCGAGCCTCGCGATGTTCTTCTCGAACCTCGCGTCGTCGATCCACTTGTTGCGCCACGCGATCTCCTCGATGCAGGCGATCTTCAGACCCTGCCGGTTCTCAATCACGTGGACGAATTGGGCGGCCTCAAGGAGCGAGTCGTGCGTGCCGGTGTCGAGCCATGCCGTGCCACGGCCGAGCACCTCGGCATGCAGCCGACCCGCGTCCAGGTAGCGGCGGTTGAGGTCCGTGATCTCCAGCTCGCCCCGGGAAGAGGGCTTGAGGCTCCTCGCGTGGGCGACCACGTCGGCGTCGTAAAAATAGATCCCGGGGATCGCATAGTTGGACTTCGGTTTCTGGGGCTTCTCCTCGAGGGAGAGGACCCTGCCGTCGGCGGCAAACTCGACGACGCCGTAGGCCGAAGGGTTGGCGACATGGTACCCAAAGATCGTGGCGCCCGTCTGCCGGGCGTTGGCGGCTGAGAACGTCCGCACCAGGTCGTGCCCGTAGAAGAGGTTGTCGCCGAGGATAAGGGCGCTCGGTGAACCACCGACAAAGTCGGCCCCGATAAGGAACGCCTGGGCAAGGCCCTCGGGCTTGGGCTGCTCGGCGTAGGCGAGCTTCATTCCCAGGTCGGAGCCGTCGCCGAGCAGCTGCCGGAAAAGGGGGAGGTCCTGCGGGGTCGAGATCACGAGCACCTCGCGGATCCCCGCAAGCATGAGGGCCGAGAGCGGGTAGTAGACCATCGGCTTGTCGTAGACCGGCATCAACTGCTTGCTGACGGCGATGGTGAGCGGGAAGAGGCGCGTGCCCGAGCCGCCGGCGAGGATGATGCCCTTTCGGTCCATGGGTTTCAGGCGGTCTTTCCGAGGCGCTCCCGCGCGTAGCGCTTCGCCGTGATGTCCTGGCACCACGTGCGATTCGCAATGTACCAGTCCAGGGTCTTCGCCAGGCCCGTCTCAAAGGACTCGGCGGGCGTCCAGCCGAGTTCACGCTGGATCTTCGAGCAGTCGATCGCGTAGCGGCGGTCGTGGCCCGGTCGGTCGGCGACAAACTCGATCTGCTCGGTGTACGAGCGCCCGTCCCGGCGCGGGACCCGGGCGTCGAGGAGCGAGCAGATGAGCTTCACCACGTTCAGGTTCGCCCACTCGTTGAGGCCTCCCACGTTGTACGTCTCTCCGGTGCGGCCCTTCGCAAGCACGGCGGAGATTGCCGTGCAATGGTCGCCGACGTAAAGCCAGTCCCGGACCTGCTGGCCATCGCCGTAGATGGGCAGCGGCTTGCCCTCGAGGGCGTTCAGGATGACCAGGGGAAAGAGCTTCTCCGGGAATTGGAACGCGCCGTAATTGTTCGAGCAGTTCGTCGTCAGGGTGGGCAGGCCGTAGGTGTGCTGGTAGGAGCGCACCAGGTGGTCGCTGGCCGCCTTGGAGGCCGCATAAGGGGAATTGGGCGCAAAGGGCGTCTCCTCGGTAAACGAGGCGTCGCCGGGACCCAGGGACCCGTATACCTCGTCCGTGGAGACATGCAGGAAACGGAACGAGTCCTTCTCAGGGCCCTTCAGCCCCGACCAATGGAGCCTCGCGGCGTTCAGGAGCCGAAGGGTGCCGACGACGTTGGTCTGCACGAAGGGCTCGGGCGAATCTATGGAGCGATCGACATGGGTCTCCGCCGCAAAATTCACCACCTGCCCAATATCGTACTCTGGGAGGAGACGGGACACCAGCGGGCCGTCCCCAATGTCGCCGTGGACGAAGACGTAGCCTGGGTCGTTGGCGACATCGGCCAGGTTGGCGGGGTTGCCCGCATAGGTCAGCTTGTCGAGGTTCACGACCCTGCCTCCTCCCGACTTGAGGAGCTGGCGCACGAAATTGCTCCCGATGAAGCCGCAACCGCCGGTGACGAGGATGTTCATGGCGCCTAGGCGGCCTTCCTCCACGACCTCAGGTCGCGCTCAATGGCCTCATGGACGGGCGTGAGCCGGATGCCGACGCCGGCCAGCTTGGACGGGTCCATGACACAGTTGGAGCGGGGTGTCTTCGCCGCCAGAAGCATGAACTCCGCCTCGCTCTTAAAGTATTGGTATTCCTTGTTGCAGACGCCGGAGGCGCGGATCAGGTCCACGACCTCCCGGGTCGTCACCTTGCCGGGATTGGTGACATTGTAGGTGCCGAAAGGCACGCGCTTCTCCCAGCACGCGAAGGTGGCCTCCACGAATTCATCCAGCTCCGAGATCGAGTTCGTCGCCTCGAGGAGCTTCGGGTACCTCATGAGTTTCGTCAGGAAATTCCGGGGGTTGTCCACGCCGTCAAAGGGGATCCGCAGCCGCCAGACAAAGACGTCCGGGTGCCCGGCCAGAACCTCCTCGCCGAGGCCCTTTGTGCCGCTGTAGAACGAGCAGTTGTTCGTCCTGAACGTGAAGTTCGGGGCGTCGAGCTCGGTGAAGCCCTTTTCACCTGGGCCGTCGCCGCTGTAGATGCATCCGGAGGAGACATGGCCCCAGGGCACCCCCGCCGCCTCGCAGGCCTGGGCGACAACGCCCGGCAGGACAGCGTTGCCCAGGAGGCACTCGGCCTTGTGGAGCTCGCAGGCGTCGACATTGGGCTTGCCCGTGTAGCCGGCGGCATTGATCAGGAAAGCGGGCTTGTCCCGCGCAAGGGCCGCCTTGAGGACCGCGGCGTCCGTGTAGTCGAGTTCAGTCCGCGCCACGTTCCTGAAGGGGAGGCCCCGGCGCTTGAAAAGCGCCTGGTACGCGTGGCCGACATAACCCGAGCCTCCTAGGAGATAAATCATCGAGGGGTGAAGGATTAAGCCAACCGATCGTTACGGCGTAAACAAGGGTTTTTCAACACGGCCAAGCCCCGTTAACTGCGCTTGTAGTCGCCCCTGCTGAAGTACTTCTCCAGCCAGACATACATGCAGATGAAGAAATAGCGGCTCCCCATCTCCTTGATCTTGAGCTTGGCGACGCCGTGCTTGCGGTTCTTCCACGAGATGGGGACCACCGTCCAGCTGTAGCCCCGCACGATCGCCTTGAGCGGCAGCTCCACCGTGAGGTTAAAATGGGGGGCCATCAGCGGCCGGCACCCGTCGATCACGCTGCGGCGGTAGGCCTTGAAGGCGTTGGTCGTGTCGTTGAGCGGGATGTTGAACATCACCCTGATGAACAGGTTTGCCAGGCGGTTCACCAAGAGCTTCACGCCGGGGTAGTCGGTCACGTCGCCCTTGCGCAGGAACCGGCTCCCAAAGGCGCACTCGTGCCCTTCGCAGAGGAGGCGCCAGTACTTGACGGCATCCGAGGGAAGGTCGGAGGCGTCGGCCATCATGATGACGACCGCGTCGCCCTTCATCTGCCCGAGCCCGAAGATGATCGCCCTCCCAAAACCATTTTGGCCCGTGTTCTGAACGGGGATGAGGGTCGGGATTTCAGCCGCAAGGGCCTGGAGCACGGGCCACGTCGCGTCGAGGCTCCCGTCGTCCACCACGACGATCTCATGGGGGATGTTCTCCCTCGCGAACTCCGCGTGGATGTCCCGGAGCGTCGACGGAAGCGACTCGGCCTCGTCTCGGGCGGGGATGACGACTGAGTACAACGCCAGGCTCATCCGAGCGAGGCGGAGACGTCCAGCCAGTCGGGGTGGGTGCCGGCGTGGGCGGCGATCTCCTCGAGAATGGCATTCGGGGTGACGCTCGGCTTCCAGCCCCACACCCGCGCGGCCTTTGAGGAATCGAGGACCATCCAGGGTATGTCGAAGGCGCGACCGGCGGCATCGGCGCCGACCGGATGCGCGCCGAAACGCTCGTCGCACCAGTCCGTCAGCTGGCGCAGCGACGTCGCCGAGGCGGCGCCCCCGCTGAAGTTCACGATCCTGTCGCCCGAATCGACGGCCTTGCCGGCGAATTGCTGGAGGAGCACGGGGACCAGGTCCGCAGGGTGCAGGCAATCGCGCACCTGGTGCCCTGTTCCGCCAAAGCCGATGTACTTCAGAGGCCTGCGGCGCAGGTGGCTGTTGATCCAGTAGGTGAAGATTCCCTGGTCGGGCCGGCCGAACTGCCCGGCGCCCGCAAGCACGCCGCAGCGGTTGATGAAGACCGGCAGCGAGAAGGCGTGGCCGTATTCCAAGGCGAGGGCCTCGCTCGCCAGCTTGGTCGCGCCGTAGAGTGAAATGGGAGCGGCTGTCGAAAACGTCTCGTCGACGCCGCGGGCGCTGATGCCGGAGGGCATTCCCTTTGCCTCGGGGACGAAGGCGCCGTTCTCGACCCGCATCCCCAGCCCCGATAACGGTGTTATCCCGTAGACACGGCTGGTGCTTAGCAGGATGAACCCCGCCTTATGGCGCTTGCAGTGCTCGAGGAGGTTGATGGTGCCGCCGAGGTTGTGCTCAACCGCCTGCCGCGAGCTGGACCTGCCGTCGACGCCGGCCAATACGCTGGGATTCGCCGCGGCATCGATCAGCCAGTCGCACGCGGGCAGGGCGTCCACGTCGCTCGCGGCCCTGACATCCCCATGGACAACCGTGATCCCGAGCCTCCTCAATTCCTCCCGGTTGCGCTCGCTTCCCGGCCTGATGAAGTTGTCAAAGCCGCCGACCTCGTGCCCCGATCCCGCTGCGGCCAAGCCGCGTGCGATCGTGCTTCCCGCAAAACCGCAGATGCCGGATATCAGGATGCGCACGCCCGGTTCGCCCTCAGTTTTGCGGCAACGAGGGAGTGGCCTGGGCGGCCTTCAGCTTCGCATCCTGATAGGCTTTGCGCTGCTGGACGCCGATCTCAAGAAGGTCGCTGACAAGCATGCGCGCCTCGCGCTGCTCCTGCTCCGGCGAACCGGCAACGGTTGGAACCGGGGCTGCGGGCGCGGAGGCCGGCATCGACAGGGAATTCACGGCCACAACGACCGGTTGGGACCCGCTCTGCGATAGGTCGATGCGGGGAGCCTGCGTCGGGCCCTGCGAGGCGACCGTGGCCTTGCGCATCGAGATTTCCCGGCGCTGGCCTGAGATCATGACGACGGCCCGGTCGTGGTTGGAGTCGAAGCTGATGACGCGGATCCCGTCCGCAGTGCCGCCGACAGGGATCCATTGGCTGTGCTTGGCCTGCCGTTCAAAGATGCAGACCGAGATGTCGGGACCGGACGCTGTCGAGCCGGCCAGCTCATAGTCCTCAGGGATCCCCCCGCTGCGGCCTACGGCACCCGTGCCGGCCGGGGCAAACGGTGAATCGGCGACCAGCGAGGTCTGGCCGAACGAGGCCACGGCGCACCCCAGGGCCGCAGCCGCCGCGAGGCGCAGGCCTCGGGCCATGAACGGAAAATGGGACTCAACGGGGGTCATCGACAGGAAGAGACGATAGAGGGCTCCCGAGGTGACGTCAAACTTGGGGGCGGTTGCGCCACGAGGCCACGATTTGGCGCACCGTCTCCGCCAGCGACTGTGTAATGTCCCACGAGGGGTAGTGGTTACGCATCTTCCGCAAGTCGGAGTAGTAGCAGATATGGTCCCCGATTCGGTTCTTCTCCACGTAGGAATGGATCTGCACCTTGCCTGTCAGGGACTCGGCGAGGGTGAAGGCTTCCAGGATGGAGGTGCTGTTGGCCTTGCCGCCACCGAGATTATAGACCTCCCCGGCGCGGGGAGCGGCGGCAAAGGCGGCCATGAACCGGGCGACATCGAGGGAATGAATGTTGTCCCTCACCTGCTTCCCCTTGTAGCCGAAGACTTTGTATTCGCGCTCTTCAAGGTTGCACTTGACCAGATAGCTCAGGAACCCGTGGAGCTCGACGCCCGAGTGGTTGGGTCCGGTAAGGCATCCACCGCGCAGCGTGCACGTCGGCATGTTGAAATACCGGCCATATTCCTGGACAATGACGTCTCCGGCGGCCTTTGAGGCGCCGAAGAGGGAATGGGTTGACTGGTCGATCGTGAACGTCTCCGGAATCCCCTCGGCGTACGTCGGGTCGTCGAAATCCCACCGGGTCGCCAGCTCGGTCATCTTTATCCGGTTTGGCGCGTCCCCGTATACCTTGTTCGTGCTCATGTGCAGGAACGGGGACTCCGGGCACGCCTGCCGCGCGGCCTCGAGCATGTTCAGCGTCCCACCCGCATTGGTGTCGAAATCATCGAAGGGGATGGCAGCTGCGCGGTCATGGCTCGGCTGCGCCGCCGCATGCACGATGACCGAGGGACGGACCTCGCGTACCAGCGCGAGGACGCCGGGGCGGTCGCGGATGTCGAGCTCGTGATGGACGAAGCCCTTCAGCTCGCGCTTCAGGCGCGCCTCGTTCCAGCGCGTGTCGCCCTGGGGACCGAAGAACACGGCACGCTGGTTGTTGTCGACGCCGTGAACGGTGTAGCCGAGCTCGCCCGCAAAGTGCAGGCACACTTCGGAGCCGATCAGGCCCGACGATCCGGTTACGAGGAGGGTCTTGGTCATCGAAGAATATTTAGAGAGGCTGGAAGCGGTATTTCAGGAGCGCCCACATCCATGTGATGGGATCGCGGATCATCGAGACCTTTTTTCCCGCCTTGAAGGAGCGCGAGGTGTAGGAGACGGGGATCTCGATCGGCTTGTAGCCCTTTCTCACGAGCTTGATCAGGAGCTCCCAGTCGAAATCGAAGCGGTTGCATTCGAGCCTGAGCCCGTTGAGGCAGTCCCTCCGGAACACCTTGTACATGGTGAAGGGGTCGCTCAGCCAG
>Ga0302314_10018684_pt1 | contig 11547 bp, 10 predicted proteins | sample III_Palsa_N2_3_FD_200533 | JGI IMG/M metagenome (GOLD analysis project Ga0302314, IMG submission 200533) | Peat permafrost microbial communities from Stordalen Mire near Abisko, Sweden - III_Palsa_N2_3 | ecosystem: Environmental > Terrestrial > Soil > Palsa > Peat permafrost | place: Sweden... | reverse complement strand
CTTGTCGGCATCGATATCGACGCACAGCACGTCATTGCCGACATCGGCGAAACAGGCGGCAGTGACCAGTCCGACATAGCCGGAGCCGAAAATGGTGATGTTCATGAAATCCCGAGGTTGAAATGTTCCAGAGCCGCACCAAAAAGCGGCAGCAAACAGTTAAATGGTAACACCTGCAATAAGTCGTCTATTTGAACAGTCCGGTCATGAATGACCGATTCTTGGACATGGGCGTCTACTGTGCCACCATACCGGTCGATCAATTATAAGATTTTAGCGGAGGCTGTCTTGGATTCACGAGCACGCGAGTGCCGCCTGGCGATGCGTAATGCCAGCGACTACTCCACCTGGCGGGAAGCGGCATCCGAATTCGACCGCGTCACCGGCCGCGAAGAGTGGAAGCATGAGGAGCAATCCGACCAGTATGACTGGAAGCTGATCAAGAACCGTCTGCGCCAGATCCGCCAGCTGCGCCAGGACGGGCAAGTGGCCAAGCTGGTTCACCATCTGCGCCAGGGGCTTTACTGGAATCTCGGCAATCTGTGTAATCCAGCCCTGTACGGCAACGCCCTGGTCGGCACCAAGCAACTGATTCACGACTACGTCGCCGAAGTGGTGACGGCCCTGAATTATCTCGGCGACGGCGATTTCCCGGAATTCGACAGCGCCGCCAAGCGCCGTTTCTTCCACGATACGGCGGCGTCCTATGGCCGTTCCGCGCTGATGCTGTCCGGCGGCGCCACCTTGGGCCTGTTCCATGTCGGCGTGGTCAAGGCCCTGGTGCTGGAAGATCTGCTGCCCGAAGTGATTTCCGGTTCCAGCGCCGGCTCGGTGGTGGCTTCCACGGTCGGCACGCGCACCCCGGACGAACTGGTCGACCTGCTCGATCCGCAGAACGCCTACTACCATTTCTGGAAGCCGCTGTCCCTGCGCGAGATGTGGCAGAAAGGCGTGCTGATGGACCAGCGCCAGATCCGCAAGGCCATTGCCTCTAACATCCCCGATCTGACCTTCGAGGAGTCCTATCAGCGCTCCGGCAAGACCATCAACATCACCGTGTCGCCGGCCGGCAGCAACCAGTCGCCGCGTCTGCTGAACTACCTGACTTTCCCGTATCTTTACCTGCGTGAGGCGGTGCTGGCCTCCAGCGCAGTGCCGTTCCTGTTCGAGCCGGTGCTGCTGATGACGCGCGACGAGATGGGCAAGCGCGTGCCCTACATGCCGAGCCTGCGCTGGACCGACGGCTCGCTCAAGTCCGACCTGCCGGGCATGCGCCTGCGCCGCCTGCACAACGTCAACCATTTCATCGTCAGCCAGACCAACCCGCACGTCATCCCGTTCGTGCGCGGCTCGCTGGAGGAGCAGGGCCTGGTCGGCAATCTGCGCGATTTCGGCTATTCCATGGTGCGCGGCTCGGCGCAATATGCGATCGGCCTGGGCCGTATCAGCGTGCCGGTGCAGAAGGTGCGGCACACTCTCGACTACGCCTCCTCGATCCTTGACCAGGATTACCGCGGCAACATCATGATCGTGCCGAAGCTGACGGTGTGGCGTTACGCCAACGTCACCGCCAATCCCAAGATGGACGTGATCCAGCGCTTCATCAAGGAAGGCGAGCGCGCCACCTGGAAGCGTATCGAGATGGTGCGCAACCAGTTGCTGATCGCGCAGACGCTGGAGCGCTGCCTGCGCCGGCTGGAGCCACAGCGGCTGAGCAAGAGCCTGCGCAACGAAGCGGCAAAGAAGCCCAATCTGAGCGTGGTGCGCAGCAAGGACGCCTGAGGCCGGCGCTGCGCTCAGGATGACAGGATCGTAGGGCGGCCCATGGCCGCCGCTTTCCCTTCAAGAGAAACAGCCGGCGGCCATGGGCCGCCCTACGATGCTATAAGGCTTCGATCTTCCTGATCTGTTCGTTCAGCGCTGCCAATTCCTGCTGTTGCTGCACGATGCGGGCACGCTCGCGCTCCAGAACCTCGGGCGGGGCGCCGTTGACGAACTTCTCGCTGCCCATGCGCGCCAGATTCTTCGCCAGGTCGGACTCGGTCTGGGCCTTCTTCTTGCGCAGGCGCGCCAGCTCGGTTTCCTTGTCGATCAGGCCCGCCATCGGCACCAGGATCTTCATGCCTCCGACCAGGGAGGTGGCTGAAACCGGGGGCTCCTCGCCGGCGGCAAGCAGATGTGGCTCCTGCACGTTAGTCAGCGCCGTGATCGAGCCGGTGAGACGGGCGATACGCTCCGCATCGGCGGGTGCAGCGTCCTGAACCAGCAACGGCAGGGAGATCTTCGGCGAGATGTCCATGCCGCTGCGGATCTGGCGCACACCGAGAATGAAGGCCTTGAGCCATTCCACGTCGGCTTCCGCGGTCTCGTCGATCTTTTCCGGCTGCGCCGCAGGGTAGGGCTGCAGCATGATGGTCTTGCCCGCCTTGCCGGCGAGCGGCGCCACGCGCTGCCACAGGTCTTCGGTGACGAAGGGCATCAGCGGGTGCAGCAGGCGCAGGATCGTTTCCAACACGCGCAGCAGGGTGCGGCGCGTGCCGCGCTTGGCCGAGTCGTTGTCGCCGCGCAGGGTCGGCTTGGTCAGCTCCAGGTACCAGTCGCAGTATTCGTTCCACACGAACTGGTATAGCGTCTGTGCCAGCAGGTCGAAACGGTAGGTGCGGAAATGCTCGGCCGCTTCGGCCTCGACTTTTTGCAGTCTGGAGATGATCCAGCGGTCGGCTTCGCTGAGCCAGGCCTGCCCTTCCGGGTTTGCATCCTGCTCCTCGCAATTCATCAGCACGTAGCTGGTGGCATTCCAGATCTTGTTGCAGAAGTTGCGGTAGCCGGCGGCGCGGCTGGAATCGAAGCGGATATCGCGGCCGGGACTGGCCAGCGCGGCGAAGGTGTAGCGCAGCGCATCCACCCCGACTGCCTCGATGCCGCCCGGATAGTCCTTGCGCGTGGCTTTCTCGATCTTCGGCGCGGCTTCCGGCTTCATCAGGCCGGTGGTGCGCTTTTTCAGCAGTTCGTCCAGGCTGATGCCGTCGACCAGGTCCAGCGGATCGAGCACATTGCCCTTGGACTTGCTCATCTTCTGGCCTTCGCTGTCGCGGATCAGGCCGTGCACGTAGACCTCGCGGAACGGCACCTCGCCGTGCAGCTTCAGCCCCATCATCACCATGCGCGCCACCCAGAAGAAGATGATGTCGAAGCCCGTCACCAGCACGCTGCTGGGATAGAACTTCTTCAGCTCTGGTGTTTCCCGCGGCCAGCCCAGCGTCGCCAGCGGCCAGATGTCGGAGGAGAACCAGGTGTCGAACACATCCTCGTCCTGTCGCAATGCCAGGTCGGCGGCCAGTTTGTACTTGCTGCGCACCTCAGCCTCGTTGCGCGCGACGTAGATATTGCCGGCTTCGTCGTACCAGGCCGGAATGCGGTGGCCCCACCATAGCTGGCGGCTGATGCACCAGTCCTGGATGTTGCGCAGCCAGTGGAAGTAGGTGTTGCTCCAGTTATCCGGCACGAACTTGATGCTGCCGCCTTCCACCGCCTTGATCGCCGGCTCGGTGATCGCGCTCCAGCCGCCGGGGCGGCCGTCGTCCAGGGTTTTGCGGGTCAGGTCGACGAACCACTGGTCGGTGAGGTAGGGCTCCACCACCACGCCGCTGCGGTCGCCGATCGGCAGTTTGAGCTTGTGATCGTCGATCTTCTCCAGCAGGCCCTGCGCTTCCAGGTCAGCCACCACGCGCTTGCGCGCTTCGAAACGGTCGAGCCCGCGATAGGCGGCCGGCGCGACGTCATTGATGGAGGCGGTGGGCGTGAAGATGTTGATCACCTCCAGCTTGTGACGCTGGCCGAGGGCATAGTCGTTGAAGTCGTGCGCCGGGGTGATCTTGACGCAACCGGTACCGAACTCGCGGTCGACGTAGTCGTCGCCGACGATGGGGATTTCACGGTTGGACAGCGGCAGCTTCACCTTCCCGCCGATCAGGTGCTTGTAGCGCTCGTCTTCCGGGTGCACTGCCACGGCGCTGTCGCCCAGCATCGTTTCCGGGCGGGTGGTGGCGACGACGATGTAGTCGAGTCCGTCCTGCGTTCTGGCGCCGCCGGCCAGCGGGTAGCGGAAGTGCCACAGCTTGCCGTCCTTCTCTTCCTGCACCACTTCAAGGTCGGAGATGGCGGTCTGCAACACCGGATCCCAGTTGACCAGGCGCTTGCCGCGGTAGATCAATCCATCTTCATGCAGCCGCACGAAGTGCTCGATCACCGCCTCGGAGTAGCCCGGGTCCATGGTGAAGGCCTTGCGCGACCAGTCCACCGAGCTGCCCATGCGGCGGATCTGGTTTTCGATGGTGTCGCCGGAGTATTTCTTCCACTCCCACACCTTTTCGACAAACTTCTCCCTGCCGAGATCGAGGCGCGAACTGCCCTGCTGTTTGAGATTGCGCTCCACCACCATCTGCGTGGCGATGCCGGCGTGGTCGGTGCCCGGCTGCCACAGCGTGTCGTCGCCGCGCATGCGGTGATAACGGGTCAGCGCATCCATGATGGTGTGCTGGAAGGCGTGTCCCATGTGCAGCGTGCCGGTGACGTTCGGCGGCGGGATCATGATGGAATAGGGCGCGCCGCTGCCCTGCGGCGCAAACCAGCCGTTCTGTTCCCAGGTATCGCGCCAGCGTGCCTCGATGGCGCGGGGATCGAAAGTCTTTTCCATGTTCAGATCGCTTGTTGACTGCGCAACGCGCAGGAGTCGCCGGGCCGAAATGGCCGCTTCGCAGGATTCATTTTACCGTGAGGCCGCCACCCGGCCGGGCTGGGCGGCGGGAAGCGGTGTTCAGTTCGCGTTCGGCGGCGTCAGCGCCGGGCCCGGCTGCCGGTCACAATCCGGTCCGCGCACCACGTTGACCTCGTCCACCACGCCGCCGCTCGGCACTACCACCACCTGATCGCGGTTCTCGCAGGCAAAGCTGACCTTGCCGGCGCGTTGCACGCAGGACAGGAAACGCGGCGCGCTGCGGTCGTGACCGAACTCGTCGGTGAAATTGCCGGTGCGCGTATCGCAGTTGTAGCCCTGCGACGACAGGGTCGCCTCGGCCGCCACCATGGTGGTGCCGATCGGCACGCTGGCATGTACCTTGTCGCTGACCTGGGGATCGACGGTCTGGTTGAAGGTGCTGTGCATATAGCTGTTCAGGGTGCTGCAACCGGCGATCAGGAAGGTGGCGGCGAGCCCTGCGGCGAGGCGGGCGAAATTGAGGCTCATGGGGTGCCTTTCAGAGATTGTGGGATGAAAGCTCGTAACCGCGGTCGCGGTAGAACTTGTAGCGTTCGCGTGATTTTGCGCGCTGGACGGCATCGCCGTCGACCATCTCCAGCACCCGCTCGAAGCGGCTGAAGAACGGCGGCACTTCCAGGCCCAGATTGATCATCACGCCGTGGTGGCTTTCCGGCGGCTCGGCGTCGCCGATCAGCACATAGGGCAGCGGTTCCTGCAACCGCGTGCCAAGGCGCTCGTGCGCAATGAAACTGCCCTGGCGGAAGCTCCACAACAGGCTGTCGACTGTATTGGCCACGGCGACGTCCGGCGCGTAGACGTAAACCCGCTGGCCTGCCGCCGCGGCCTTGTCGCACAGCTTGCAGGCGGTCATCACCGCGCCCTCGGGCGGCTGGCTGCCTTCGGGCAGGATGTAGAAGTCGACGCGGGTCATTGGAAAATAGTCGTTGCGGGTAGCCGGCAAAAGCCAAAAGCCTGTCTCGCGCAAAGCCGCAAAGACGCAATAAACCCAAAAGCTTCTGTTGGCGTCTTTGCGGCTTTGCGCGAGATGCTTTTAGCGTTTGAGTTTACTCCTCATGCTTCGCCGCGTAATTCAGCAGGTACTGCACCAGCAGGGGCACCGGCCGGCCGCTGGCCTTCTTGCCGGTCCAGGCGGTGCCGGCGATGTCGAGGTGGGCCCACTTCAGTTTGCGCGTGAATTTGTGCAGGAAGGTGGCGGCGACGATGGCGCCGGCCTCGCGTGCGCCGACCGTGGCGATATTGGCGACGTCGGCGAATTCGCTCTTGATCTGCGGCTCGTATTCCGGCCACAGCGGCAGTTCCCAGGCGCGGTCGCCAATCTGCTCGCCGGCGGTGAGCAGGGCGCGCGCCAGGCCGGACTGGTTGGCGAACAGGCCGGAAGCCTGGCTGCCGAGGGCGACAACGCAGGCGCCGGTCAGCGTGGCCATGTCGATGCACACCGCCGGATCGTAGGTCTTCTCCGCGTAGGTCAGGGCATCGCACAGGATCAGGCGGCCCTCAGCGTCGGTATTCAGTACCTCGATGGTGATGCCGGCCATGCTGGTGACGATGTCGCCCGGCTTGACTGCTTCGCCGTTGATCAGGTTTTCGGTGGCGGGGATGATGCCGATCAGGTTGATCGGCAGCTTCAGTTCCGCCACCGCGGCGAAGGCGCCGAATACCGAGGCGCCGCCGCACATGTCGAACTTCATCTCGTCCATCGCCGCCGCCGGCTTGATCGAGATGCCGCCGGCGTCGAAGGTCAGGCCCTTGCCCACCAGGGCGATGGGCGCTTCACCTTTCGGCCCCTTCAGATATTCCATCACGATCAGCTTGGGCGGCTGGCTGCTGCCCCTGGCTACCGCCAGCAGGGCGCCCATGCCGAGCTTTTCCATGTCGGCTTTTTCCAGCACCTTGGCCTTGAAGCGGTAGGCTTCGGCCAGTTTCAGCGCCTGGTCCGCCAGATAGCTGGGGGTGCAGTAATTACCCGGCAGGTTCGACAGATCCTTGGTCAGAGCGACGCCAAGAGCGATCGCCAGAGCCTCCGCCAGGCCTTTTTCGCCGGCTGGCAGGTCGCTGCGGCGCGGCACGTCGAAGGTCAGGCGTTCCATCTTCGGCTTGGGCAGGTCTTCCCGCGCCCGCTCGCCGCGCATGGCGTCGAAACGATAGTTCTCGTTCTCGAAAGCCAGGGTGGCCTGCTGCACGTTCCAGTGGAAGTCTCGCCCTTTCACCGCCAGATGGGTCAGGTAGACCACCGCGTCGATGGCGCCGGTGGCGCGCAGCGCCCGTGCCACCGCGCCGTGTACTTTACGGAACGCAAGCTCGTCGAAGTCGCGTTCGCGGCCCAGGCCGACCAGCATGATGCGGTCGCAGAATACGCCGGTGAGATTGTGCAGAACCAGGGTCTGGCCCAGTTTGCCGTCCATATCGCCGCGGCGCATGATGCTGCCGATCGCGCCCTCGGTGACCTGGTCGATGGTCGCCGCGGCCTCGGTCGGATTGCGGCGGTCGAAAATGCCCACCACCACGCAGGCGACACGCTGTTTCTCCGGATTGCCGCTTTTTACGAAATATTCCATTGTTTCTCTGTATCTGGCGGTAGAACGCTTGAAATTGGGCGGCAGCTGATATTGAGCGGCAAATCCCATGCCGTGTAGCCTGTGAAAGGCAGGCGGCTCGGGAGTTTTTCTGATTTTTAGCGGCGGTTTCGGACGCGGCGCTGATTGTAAGCCATTCTTCGCAAATCGCCAGCGGGCAACGGCTCTTGCGCGGGGCCTGCGATGGCCAAATGGAAAATCCCGGCGGCTTGTTGGGACCCCCTCTGTTTGTCGGCCCGGAACAATCCGGTTTGCAGCCGCCAATGCGCAGCCCCGCTGTCTGCTTCGAGCGGTTAAACTTGCCCGCTCATGAATCGCTTGGTGCTCGACCGATATCTGATGCGTGAAGCGGCGACTGCCTGGCTGGCGGTCACCTTCGTGCTGCTCGCCATCATGCTGTCGACCCGTTTCGCCAGCGTTCTGGGCATCGCCGCCAAGGGCGATCTGCCACGCGACCTGCTGCTCAACGTGGTCCTGCTGTCGACCCTGCGCTATCTCGTCATACTGATTCCCGCCTCCCTGCTGCTGGCCATCATGATGTCGCTGGGGCGTTTGTACAGCGACAACGAGATTGCGGCCATGACCGGCTGCGGCGTCGGCCTGGGGCGCCTGTATCGGCCATTCCTGTGGCTGGCCGTGGTGCTGGCGCTGCTCACCGCGGCGCTGTCGTTTTCGGTCGGCCCCTGGGCCGGACGCCAGGCCGACTTTCTGGTCAAGGATGCGAAGCGGCTGGTGCAGTACACGCCGTTCGAGCCGGGGCAGTTCAAGCCCACCGCCGGCGGCAAGGCGGTGTTTTACACCGCTTCGATGAATCCCGACGGCACCCAGTTCGGGCAGGTTTTCGCGCAGATCGAGGAAGCCCACGGCGCCAGCGTGGTGGTGGCCGACCGCGGCGACCAGAGCAGCGATCCCGCCACTGGCGACCGCTCGGTACGCCTGTACGACGGCTATCGCTATTCCGGTACGCCGGGCACGGCCGAGTACGACGTGGTCAAGTTCAAGGAACTGACCCTGCGCCTGTCGCCGCCGGCGTTCGACTACGTCAACGACCAGCGCGTGCTCAGTCCCACCGGCAGCCTGATGGGCAGCTCCGATCCGCGCGACCAGGCTGAATTGCAGTCGCGCCTGGCGGCTCCGCTGTCGGTGCTGATTCTCGCGCTGCTGGCGGTGCCGCTGTCGCATCTGCAGCCGCGCCAGGGCCGCTACGGCAAGCTGGTGCTGGGCATTCTGGCCGTACTGGTCTATCTCAACCTAATCAGCTTCGGCGCCACCTGGGTCGGCAAGGGCAAGGTGCCGCCGATGGTAGGCCTGTGGTGGGTGCATGCGCTGATGCTGTCGGTTGCGCTGCTGCTGATCGCGCGCCGGCAGGGCTGGCTGCGATGATCAACCGCCTCGACCGCTACGTCATCAGTCACGTGCTGCAATTGACCGGCATCGTCGCGCTGGGACTGGTCTCGATCTACACCCTGGTCGTGTTCGTTTCCGACGTCAACGAGACCGGCAAGGGCACCTACGGTGTGCCGCAGGTGCTGGAGTACAGCGTGCTGATGATCCCCAGCAGCCTCTACATCCTGATGCCGATCGTGGCGCTGCTGGGCACGCTGATGGGCATTGGCGCATTGGCCCGCAGCGGCGAGCTGACCGCGATGCGCTCGGCCGGCGTATCGTTGTCGCGGGTCGGCGGCGCCACCCTGATTGCCGGGGCGGGCCTGGCGATCTTCGCTTTCTTCCTCGGCGACTGGCTGGCCCCGACCAGCGAGGCGCTGGCCACCGAGTTGCGCGACAGTTCGCGCGGCAACGGCGGCTATACCGGCAAGTCGCTGTGGTTGCGCGACGCCGATCGGGTGGTGCGCATCGGCACGCTGCAGAGCGAGGATCACATCAGCGATTTGACGGTGTTCAGACTGGGCAGCGATGGCCGTCTGCAAGCGGCTTCCACCGTCGATTCAGGCGTCTATGCTGACGGGCACTGGCGGCTGTCGGGGGTGAAACGCACCGATTTCACGGGTGACCATACCAGCGTCACCGTTCTCGATCAGCTCGATCTCGACAACGGCGTCAGTCCCAAACTGCTCAAGTTGTTCATCCTCGAAGCCGGCGATTTGTCCGCGCACGGTCTGGTCCGCCTGATCGGCTACCTGGACGAAAACAAACAGGACGCCGCCAAATACCGTCTGCTGCTATGGCGCAAGCTGACCGAACCGGTGACGGTGATGGTGATGATGTTGTTCGCGGTGCCCTTCGTCACCGGACAACTGCGCGATGCCGGCGCCGGCCAGAAGCTGCTGGCCGGCGCGCTGGTCGGTATTATTTTCTACATCGTCAACAAGGTATCGGTGAGCCTGGGGGATATCTATCAGTGGCCGGCGCCGCTGGCTGCGGGTTTGCCGACCCTGGGACTGGCTCTGCTGTCCTGGTGGCGGCTGGCGCGCGCGCGCTAGGAATCCCTCGGCAGCAGTACGATTTCCGTACTGGTCAGGCGGTCGTAGTAGGCCCGTCGTTGACCGTCCAGCAGGAGCAGCAGCACCGCGACCACGGTATACGCCGCACAGCCTTCAGCCACCTCGACGCGATAGGGCACGGACGCCGCCACCGTCGCCGGCAGCAAGGGCAGCACCAGCACCGCCAGCGCGATCAGCCAGCTTGCCAGCATCAGGGTATAGCGCACCAGCGCCACCGGCCAGCGCACCGGCAAACCATTGGCACGCAGCAATTGCAGTCGCCACGAGCGCATTCCCAGAGTTTGTCCGCCGTGGGTCCAGGACCAGCCGAAGAAGATCAACCCGGTGAGGAACAGGCACAGCGAATTGATGTGGTCATTGCGCTGCAGTTCGAAAAGCTGATGCACGAACAGGCTGGCGAGCAAAGTCACCATCCACAACGCCAGCAGCAGCAGGCCGTCGTAGCAGGCAGCGGCCAGACGTCGCCATGGCGAAGCGGGGAGGGCGGGAACGGTCATGGTGTGGTGAGTCGCGGAGGCGTAGGATGGGATCGAGGCGAGTCGCCGCAGTATCCGGCGGTGTGTCTGAGTTGCATATTGTACAAACAGGCGCTTGTGCTCCGGAGGAACCATGTCTGAAGACGATCCTTCACTGCTTGATCGCAGCGGCATCTTCTATGTCAGCCCGCGCGAACATCGCCGCAAGCTGACGCGGCGGGCGCACTGGGCCTTATGGGCTTTGCTGGCGGGCTTTGCGGCGGGCTTTCTGGTGGTGCGGCTGTTCTCTTGAGGTTCTGATCAAGTCAGGCAGTCTTTCGCGGCGCCGGCATGCGCCATTGATCGGCGTTATCCACGCCTGCTGATTGCCCCTGCGCGCACACCCTGGCTGTTGCATCGGGCCTGCGGCAGCCGATCCGGCTGCAGCGCTTGCGTCATATTCCATTCGCATCGGGCCGCTAGGGTGTGGCGCAGGTCTTCCGGTTCGCCCGCCCGGGGCCTGTGGCCCGGATCATGCAGTGGGAAAAATGACCCATAGCCCTGCGGCGGGCACCCAATCGAGATGCCGGCGTTCACAATGAGGCAATCCGGTGTTACCAAGTCGTGGAGATCGCAGGCCCATGGCCGTGCGCAGAAAATACCTTTTTGAATCCCTGACGCATTTCGTCGGCAAGGAACTGGGCGTGACCGACTGGACCGTGATCAGCCAGGAGCAGATCAATCTGTTCGCGGATTGCACCGGCGACCGGCAATGGATGCATGTCGATGCCGAGCGTTGCAGGCGGGAGAGTCCCTACGGTGCTCCGGTCGCGCACGGGTTCCTGATGCTGTCGATGCTGGCGAAGCTGGTGGCGGACCTCGGCGGCATTCCGGAGGATGCCACCGGCGCCATCAACACCGCGGTCAACAACGTGCGCTTCCGCGCACCGGTGCTGGCCGGCGCGCGGGTACGCGCCCGCGCCAGCATTGCCGGGGTGGCGCCTCTCAACGAGACCCAGAGCCTGGTCACCGCGGCGGTGGAACTGCAAGCCGAGGGCGCGGCGGCACCGGTCCTCTCCGCGGATCTGGTGGTGTTGATGTTCCGCTGATGCCGGATTTTTTTGTGTCGCGCTGCCGCGTCCCCTATAATGTGCGCTTCGTTACGCTCCTATCGTCTAGAGGCCTAGGACGGAGCCCTCTCAAGGCTTAAACCCGGGTTCGAATCCCGGTAGGAGCGCCAGTTCAAGGCAAAACAGCCCGCTTCACGCGGGCTTTTT
>Ga0302314_10018683_pt1 | contig 11548 bp, 5 predicted proteins | sample III_Palsa_N2_3_FD_200533 | JGI IMG/M metagenome (GOLD analysis project Ga0302314, IMG submission 200533) | Peat permafrost microbial communities from Stordalen Mire near Abisko, Sweden - III_Palsa_N2_3 | ecosystem: Environmental > Terrestrial > Soil > Palsa > Peat permafrost | place: Sweden... | reverse complement strand
TAATAGGACGTGGCCGCGGCGAAGACCGCCTCCTTGGTCCCGGTGAGGGCGGGGCCGCTGGTTACGGCGGCGAGCGCGGTCCAGCCGCCGGCCGAGCCGCCGCGGATGCCCAGCCGGGCCCGGTCGGCCTCGCCGTCCTCGGCCAGGCCGAGCGCGGCGGTGTAGGCGTCGGCGACGTCGACGATGCCCCACTGGCCGCGCAGCCGGTTGCGGTAGGCGCGGCCGTAGCCGGCCGAGCCGCCGTAGTTCACGTCGATGATGCCGATGCCGCGGCTGGTGAAGAACGCCTTCTCCAGCGACAGGACGGGGAGCGACACCGATGTCGGCCCGCCGTGGATGTTCACGATGAACGGGGGGAGGTCCCCGTCCGGAGCCGCCGCGCCGGGACTGGCGGGCGCGTAGACGATGGCGTGCACCCCGCCGTCCGGCCCCCCGGACAGCTGCACCGGGCGCGCATCGGGGAGGTAGGCGGGGTCGGGAGCGGGGCTCTCCCCCCGGGACAGCGCCTCGAAGTCCCCGCCGGCGACGCGCAGCACGGACCACGGGGTGCGCGGCCCGCCCGCCACCGTGGCAATCGCGGTGCCGGAGACGGCCAGGTCCGCGTCGGTGGTGCGGTAGCCGGGCAGGTCGACGTCGGCCAGTTCCCCGGAGACCGGGTCGAGCAGGCCGAGGCGCCACTCGCCGAGGCCGTGCACCACCGCGAGGCGCCCGTCGCCCAGCCGCTCGAACGGCCGCCCGCCGAGCTGCCAGGCCGGCCCGGCGAACTCCTCCGCCAGCGGGTGCAGCGCCCGGGGCGCGGCCCCGGCGGCCGCCGCCACCTCGTACAGGTTCCACCAGCCCGAGGCGTCCGAGATCGCGTAGAGGCTCGCGTCGTCGCGCCACAGCGGGGCGAGCACCGATTCTTCCGGGCCGCCCATGACCAGGGCCGCGTCGGCGACGTCGAGCTCTCCGGCGGCCGTGTCTACGGAAACACGGCCGACCCGCAGCTCGGTTCCGTCCCACGGCATGTTGGGGTGGTTCCAGTTGATCCAGGCCAGCCTGGTGCCGTCCGGTGACGGCGTGGGGGACGCGAAGAACTGCGCGCCGGAGACGAGCACCCGGATCGCGGCGGCGTCGGCCGCGGCCGCTCCGTTGAGCGGCACCGCGACGATCTCCCGGCGCACCGCCAGGCCGCCGCCGACGTGAAAGCCGGCCGGCGGCTGCGCGCCGTCCGGCAGCGGCCGCACCGTCTCCCGCACGCACCAGATCTCCAGGCCGTCCGGGGACAGTACCGGGTCGGCGAAGCGGAAGCCGCCCTCGGCCGGGGTCAGCGGCACCGGCTCTACGCCCGCGTCGACGGCCCCGCCCGCCGCGTACAGCCGCTGGTCGGCGAAGTTGGCGAAGACCAGATCGAATCCGCCCGCCAGTGACAGCGAGGGAACGGGCAGGTAGGACCGGCCGCCGTACTCGTGCACCCGGTTCCTGGCGTTCCACGGCGCGGGGAGCAGTTCCCGGGGCTCGGCCGCGGCGCCGGCCGACGCCATGATCGCGGTCCGGCCGCCCTCGGACGGGCGCCGCTCCTGCCACCACACCTCGCCGCCGGCGAAGGACGGGAAGGAGACCCCGGCTGCTCCCCGGGCCACGTCCGCGGCGCTGATCGGTGACTTCCAGGTTCCGTAGGCGGCGATTTCAGTCATGCCCCTACTCTGTCATCTCCCCGGGGGAGCGACCCCCCGTACCCCCGCCGTCCTGCGGGGCCGACCCGGTGGCATCAGGGGACCGTCGTATCGGGTCCGGCCCCCGCCGGACGGGCCCGTGTGCGGGCATACGCCCCTATCCTGGTCAGGTGGGAGAAGGACGGTCGTACGAGATCCGCACCTACGGGTGCCAGATGAACGTGCACGATTCCGAGCGCGTCGCCGGGTTGCTGGAGGACGCCGGCTACGTCAAGGCCGACCAGGGTCAGACGCCTGACCTGGTGGTGTTCAACACCTGCGCGGTCCGCGAGAATGCCGCCGACCGGCTGTACGGGAACCTCGGCCACCTGCTCCCCGCGAAGAAGGCGCACGCGGGCATGCAGATCGCCGTCGGCGGCTGCCTGGCCCAGATGGAGCGGCAGAAGATCACCGACCGCGCCCCCTGGGTCGACGTCGTCTACGGCACGCACAACATCGGGGCCCTGCCGAAGCTCCTCGAGCGCGCCCGTGAGCGCCAGCAGGCGCAGGCCGAGTTCGAGGAAACGCTGACCACGTTCCCGTCTTTGCTGCCCGCCCGCCGCCAGTCCGCCTACTCCGCCTGGGTCTCGATCTCGGTCGGCTGCAACAACACCTGCACCTTCTGCATCGTCCCGTCGCTGCGCGGCAAGGAGAAGGACCGGCGCCCGGGCGACATCCTGGACGAGATCCGGGCCCTGGTGGACGACGGGGTCATCGAGGTCACCCTGCTCGGCCAGAACGTGAACTCCTACGGCGCCGAGTTCGGCGACCAGCTGGCGTTCGGCAAGCTGCTGCGCGCCTGCGGGGAGATCACCGGCCTGGAGCGGGTCCGGTTTACCTCGCCGCACCCGAGGGACTTCACCGACGACGTGATCGAGGCGATGCGCGACACGCCGAACGTGATGCCCAGCCTGCACATGCCGCTGCAGTCCGGCTCGGACACGGTCCTGAAGGCGATGCGCCGCGCCTACCGCCGCGACCGCTACCTGGCGATCCTGGACAACGTGCGCGCGCACATCCCGCACGCGGCGATCACCACGGACATCATCGTCGGCTTCCCCGGTGAGACCGAGGAGGACTTCCAGGCCACCCTGGACACCGTCCGCCGGGCCCGGTTCTCCTCCGCGTTCACGTTCCAGTACTCGATCCGGGAGGGCACCCCCGCGGCGACCATGCCGGACCAGGTGCCGCAGCCGGTGGTGCAGGAGCGCTACGACCGGCTCGCCGCGCTCGTCGCGCAGGTCGCGGAGGAAGAGAACGCGAAGCAGGACGGCGCCGTTGTCGAGGTCCTCGTCGCCGAGGGGGAGGGCCGCAAGGACGCCGCCACGCACCGTCTGTCCGGCCGCGCCCGGGACAACCGGCTCGTCCACTTCGCCCCGCACGGTACGGTGCCGCGTCCCGGCGACGTCGTCACCACCCGGGTCACCAGCCCGGCGCCGCACTACCTGCGGGCCGACGACGCCCCGCTTGACGTCCGCCGCACCCGCGCGGGCGACGCGTGGGAGGCCCGCCGGACCGCCACCGCCCTGGCCGCCGCGGCCGCGGCCGCCGACCCCGTGTCCGCCGACCTCGCGCCCGCTGCCGCCGCGCCGGTACTGCTCGGCATGCCGGCCCGCCGCGGCTAGCCGCCCGTGCCCCGTACCAGCGTGCCTCCGCGACGGCGCCGATGACCCTGATCGCCGTGGTCGGCCCGACCGCCGCGGGCAAATCCGACCTGGCGGTCGAGCTCGCCCGCGCCCTCGGCGGCGAGGTGATCAACGCCGACTCGATGCAGCTTTACCGCGGTATGGACATCGGCACGGCCAAGCTCACCCAGGCGGAGCGGCGCGGCGTCCCGCATCACCTGCTCGACGTGTGGGACGTCACGCGGACCGCGAGCGTGGCCGAGTACCAGGAGCTCGCGGACGCGGCCATCGCGGACATCGAGTCGCGCGGCCGGGTCCCGGTGGTGGCCGGCGGCTCGGGCCTGTACATCAGGGCCGCGCTGGGCGACCTGGAGTTCCCCGGCACGGACGAGGCGATCCGGGCCCGTCTGGAGAGCGAGCTGGCCGCGGCGGGCCCGGCGCCGCTGTACGACCGGCTGCGGGCCGCCGACCCCGCCGCGGCCGCCGCGATCCTGCCGGGTAACGGCCGCCGGATCGTCCGCGCGCTGGAGGTCATCGAGCTGTCCGGGCGTCCCTTCAGCGCGACGATGCCCGGCTACGACGCGGGCCGCCCCGCGGTACAGATCGGCGTCCAGCTGGACCGCGCGGAACTCGACCGCCGGATCGCGGACCGGGTCGACCGGATGTGGGCGGCCGGCCTCGAGGCCGAGGTGCGGGAGCTGGCCGCGCGCGGCCTGCGCGAGGGCAAGACCGCTAGCCGCGCCCTCGGCTACCAGCAGCTGCTGCGCTGTCTCGACGGCGAACTGACCAGCGACCAGGCCCGCGACGAGACGGCCCGCGCGACCCGCCGCTTCGCCCGCCGCCAGGAATCCTGGTTCCGGCGCGATCCCCGCGTCCGGTGGCTGAGCGCGGGCGGGGAACTGCCGGACCGTGCCCTGTCACTCATAGCCGCAGAACGAGTGCGTAACTCCGCGTTACCGCGCACGCCTCCGTCGGCCGCCTGGCCGCCAATGCCGGAGTTTCCTGTCACGGATTGTAGCTGCCTTACGTTCGGTAGCCGGCGGGCCGCGATGGGTGGACTAGTCCATCCGGGCTATTCCGCGTCGGGCCTGGCCGTCGTTGTCACGGGCCCGCCAGCAGGCCCGATGTTCCCGGCGGACGGGACGCCGGCCCTAGTGCCTAATGGCCGGATCGGTAGCCTTTCCGAGTCATATGCCGCGAAATGGTCTCTTTGCGGTTTCGGGCCTGTAACGCTGTCTCTGCGCCGTGCGGCGCAGGCAAGGCCGGGCGAGAGGTCTCCCAGGACCGCGTAGCCGGGCGCGGAACGGCGTAAGGGATTTCTTGGCGGGCACCAGGCGCAACGGCACCAGCAAGCTCGGCCCCTTCAACCGGTCCGTCTCCGGTCACCGGACCTCCGGTCACCCGGCTCGGTCCGGCGGCGGCGGACGGGGTGGACGGGGCGGCTACAGCGCGCCGTTCGGCCGCACCTCGCTGGTCGGCGGTCCCGCGCTGGCCGGCGGGTCCGCCGCACTGGACTTCGGCGCCGCGCCGCTGGGCCGCTACCTGGACTACGCCGGGCGGCACGCGAGCCACCGGAGCACCACGGCCCGCCCCCGGGGCGGCAAGGCCGTCCCCGCCGCCGCGGTAGCCGCGACGCTCGCGGTCGGGGCGGCCGCCTACACGCTGGCCGGCGGCCACCTGGTCGGCCACTCGCCGGCGGCCGGGCTGAACGCCGCGATCGCGCTGTCCGGTCCCTCCAGCGGCACGCTGAGCACGGGCGCCAGCGGCACGGGGGCCAGCAGCGCGAATGCGGCCGCCGCCGCGATCGGCCAGGTCGCCACCGCCACTGCCTCCGTCCCCCGGCCCGCCCACGCCTACGTTCCCCGGCACGCCAAGCCAGTCGTCAAGGCGGCGCCGGCCGCGACTCCCACGGCCGCGGCGTCATCCGCGGCCGCGGCCCCGCGTGCCTCCGCCACCCCGTCCGCGACCGCCAAGCCCGCCCCGTCCACGGCGCCGAGCCACGCGGCCGCGGCCACGCTGAGTTGCAGCACCGGCGAAAGCCTGCTCCCGGAGAACGTCACCGCGATCGTCAGCTTCCTGCTCAAGCACGGCTACAGCGACAACGCCGCGGCGGGCATCGCGGGCAACATCTATCAGGAGTCGAGCGGCAACCCGGAGGCGGTGGGCGATGGCGGCGGCGGCCTGATCGGCTGGACGCCGCTGCCGTCGGGCTACATCACCGGCGACGTGTCGGCCGACCTGGACACCCAGCTCGCCGGGGTGCTGAGCTACGACCAGGAGTGGTCGTCGTACCTCTCCGCGCTGAACTCGGCCGCTACCCCGGCCGACGCCGCCTACATCTACGTGACCGACTTCGAGCGGGCCGGCATCCCCGCCGCGGCCACCCGCGAGAGCTCCGCCGCCAACGTGGCCAGTGCCTGCGGGATCTAACCGTCCAGCCGGCGGGTTCTAACCGCCCGGCGGGCGGGTGCTCACCATCCGGCTCGCGGAAGCTGGCGGTCCGGCCTGCGGGAGCTAACGGTCCAGCTGGTAGGCCCGCCGGGCGTTCTCGGCGCCGATGAGGCGGGTGACGCGCTCGGCGTCGGCGTAGCTCATGTCATCGGCCGACAGCCGGGCCGACAGGAACGCCGACAGCGCCTGCCGGAACAGCTGCGTCCCGAGGTAGTACAGCTCCGGCAGCCCGAAGGCGTCGGAGGAGAACAGGAACTTCCGCAGCGGCACCAGTTCGAGCGCCTCGCCGAGCACCGCGGCGGCCCGCGCGCCGACGTTGTGGGTGGCCAGCCCGAGGTCCGCGTACACCAGCGGGAAGACCTGGGCCAGGTAGCCGGCCTCCCGGTGATACGGGTAGTTGTGCAGCAGCATCACCGGCACCCCGGTGGGTTCGAGCGCCCGCAGCAGGCCGGTCAGCAGCAGCGGGTTGCACCGGTGCAGGTCGATGTCGCGGTCGCCGTACCCGACATGGAACTGGATCGGCAGGCCGAGATCGGCCCCGCACCAGATGAAGAACCGGTGCAGTACCGCGTCCGCCAGCCGCGGCACCGCCGCGCCCGCCGGGCCCGCCGCGTCTTCCGCGGCGGTGCCGCCGTCCCGGTCCGGGCCGCCCGCTTCGCCGTCCGCGGCCCCGCCGAGCCAGCGGGCGGCGGCGACGGCGACTTCAGCGTCGGCCGGGCGCCGTCCGTCAAGGTCAAGCCCGACCCGGTAGGCCGCGATGGACTTGAAGCCCACGGCCCTGATCCGGGACGGGGACCGGGCCGCCCGGTCGCCGAGCGTCCGGCGGTAGGCGTCGGGGAACTCGGCCGCGCTCACCCCGGACCGCGCGACTGACTCCGCGACCTGTTCCAGGCGGACGATCTCGAACGCCGACGCGCCCGCGAAGCCGGCCGTCTCGCCGGGCGAGAGCAGGTCGGCCGGCGTGTACCCGGTGTCCACGCAGAGCGCGGCGAGTCCGCCCGCGCCGAGGAACCTCCGGTTCACCTCGAGACCGCCGAGCGCGGTCCGCCGCTCTTCGTACTCGTCCACGCTGGCGTGCGCCGGCAGCCCGAGCAGCGGCGGGCACCAGCGGCGGAACGCCAGCCCGGCCAGGGAGTCGAACGGCGTTCCGTCCGCGACGGCGTCCCCGTCGGCCTCGTTGAGCAGTCCCGCCAGGTCGCCGCCCTCCCGCAGGATGCCGTGGCAGTGATGGTCGACGAGCGGCTGCGCGGCGACGAAGGGAAGCACGGGCGCCTGATCCGGTTCCTGGGACATCGGCACGGGTTCCTGGGACATGACGTCCATGCTAGGTCGCGGCTGTTTCTGGATGAGATTGCCGTGGTCACCGTGGAGATAAGTGACAGTCTTCCATTACCGCGAAAAGGCTCCCGGGCGGTGCCCGGTGGCCGCATTGGCCCGCTTCTCATGCTGTGGCTTTTGATGCTCCTGGTGTTTCACGAGTATCAGGAATCTCCTGAGGTTATCCATTTCCCGCGCGTTGCCTATTCGCCAATCCAATAGTCACCTAGAGTAAGCACCGCCAAACTATTTGTGATTTTTTTGGCCGCTAGGTCTGGGTATTTCGCGCCCTTGTCGTTACTATCGGATTCAAGAGCCAGGCGAGAAAAAGATCCAGGCGCAGATACTCGCGCCAAGGTCTGTTACAGAGAGTAATGTATTGAGGACCCGGAGTAATTATGACCGATCCGCGAAGTGCTCAGCCTGGTTCTTACGAAGCATCCGGACACGGCGCCGAGCCCGGGGGAGACCCCCGGACGGTACCCGGGTCCGGAAGGGCTGGCGCCCGGCCGAACCGGCCTGACGCGGCAAGCCCGGCGGGCTGGTCCCCGCCGCCGGCCGGGGAAGCGGCCCCCCCGGTCCGGTACAGGGGACCAGCCCGCTCGGATAACGTCCCGGAGCGGGCCGCGGACCCGCGGCCCGCCTCGATGTACCGGATTCCCGTGCGGTCGTCTTCCTGGGGCGCCCGGCGCCCGCTGAGCACTCCCCAGGCCCCGGCCGACCGCCCCTTCCGCGGCGGGCCCGAGGGGAACGCGCCCGGCCCGGACATGCGCTGGCCGTCGCTTACCCGGCCGGGACCGAGCCGCATTCCCGTGGTCGGTCCGACAGAAACAGTCCTCCGCCGCGGCGCGGCGGCGCTCCCCGCGGATGCCGCCGGCTCCCGCGTTTCCCCCGCCCCGGTGCAGGCCCGGCGGGAACGCGACCCCGGCCCCGCGGTACGCGGCCGGGCCGGCGGTCCCGGCGGGCAGGCCCCGCCGGGCGCGGCCTCCGGACGGACCGGCCCCGAACGCCAGTCCGGCTGGCAGGTCGCCCAGCGGGTCTGGCAGGACTCCGGCGTGGACTGGGAGAGCGTCCCCGGCCCAGCCGAGGGTGACCCGTACGCCGCCCCCGACCCCTACGCGGCCGCCGCGTTCACCGCCCACCCGTATGCGCCCAGCCAGTACGAGTCCGGCGCCTACCGGCCCGGTCAGTACGACTCCGGTCAGTACGATCCCGGCCGGTACGAGTCTGGCGCCTATAGGTCCGGTCAGTACGATTCTGGCCACTATGAGTCCGGCGCCTACCGGCCCGGTCAGTACGAATCCGGCGCCTACGGGGCCGGCTCATTCGAGCCTGACCCAGACGACGCATTCGAGCCTGACCCGGACGAGTCCGATGCTTTTGCGGCCGATTCCGACGAGGCCGGCTCGTATGAGTCCAGTCCTTTTCCGGGCGGGCCCTACCAGTCCGGCCCTTCCGGAGCCGGCCCATCCGGGGCGGACCCGCACCCGACCACGCCCGACCTGTTCGCCGTCCCGCCCGACTCCCGGTTCGGGATGGGACCGTGGCCGACGCAGGAACCTCCCGGCCAACCCGAAGGCGATCCCGCTCTCGACGGGCGAGTGCCGGAGGAACCCCCGGCCCCGTCGGACCCCGCCCAGCCCCCGGATCCGGCCGAGCCCGACGAGCCCGAAGCGCCGGAAGACTTCGCTGCGCCCGGCCGGCCTGAGGTACCGGAGGGCTCCGGTGCGCCCGGCTGGAACGGCGACCAGCGCGGCATCCCCGGCCGGCCCTGGCCGGGTGACCGCCGCCAGGGGGCACCGCGGCGTCCCGCCTACACACCCGCCGGCACCGGTCCTGCCTCTCCCGGTCCTGCCTCCTCCGGTTTTGCCGCGTCCGCCGCGTCCCCCTCGTTCGCCGAGCGCCGGCCGCCCCTGGAGCCCCGCTGGGCCACGACGTCCCGCTCGTTCGCGGCGCCCCCGCTGAGCGCCCCGGTGGCGCCGTCCGCGCCGCCGCTGGCCGAGTCCGACGAACTGTTCCGGGCCTGGCAGGGATCGGTGCGCGAGGCTACCGCGCGGCCCGCCGCGTGGGCCGACCGCCGTCCGGCCCCGGCGATGGAGCGCCCGCCCCGCCGCGGGCGCGGCCGGCAGGCGGCCAGGATCGGCGTGCCCGCCGCGGTCATCGTCATGGTGGGCGCGGGCGCGCTGCTGATGCTGACCGGCCGGGCCAACGAGATGCTGGCCGAGCGGGCCGACACCGGGCCGCTGGCCTCGGCCACCCCGGGGGTCTCCGCCAGCCTCAGCCCCGCCGGCACGACCCTGGCCGGCTACCCGGGCGAGCACGGCACCGTCGGCGTCGCCGCGATGTGGTCGGCCGGCGGCCGCACCGTCGCCGTCGGCTACGCGGACGGTCACCCGGCGGTCTGGCTGCACGCCGCCGACGGCAGCTGGTCGCTGGTGTCGGCGGTCTCCCTCGGCGGGCTGCCCGGACACCTGACCTCGGTCGCCGAGGGTTCTCAGGGCTGGATCGCCGTCGGGTCGGTGTCCGAGAACGGCACGGTCGAGCCGATGGTCTACCGGTCAGCCGACGGCACGACCTGGACCCCGGTGCCCTCCCTGACGGCCCTGGCCGGCAGCGGCGCCCAGTTCCTGGGCGTCGCCGCGGGCCCCGGCGGCTACGTCGTGGTGGGCAAGACGGGCAGCGGCGAGCAGGCGTCCGTCGCCCTGTGGTGGTCCGCTGACCTGGCGAGCTGGGTCAGCGGCGGGAGCGGCGGAAGCACGGGCTCGTTCGCCGCCGCCGCGGTCGCCCTGGACGACGGCTTCATCGCGGTCGGCTCGGAGAACAACTGCCACACGATCTGGACCTCGCTGAACGGCCGCCAGTGGACCGCGCACGACCTGGCCAAGCCGGCCGGCGCGCACACGGCGACGCTGCTGTCGGTCGCCGCCGGTTCGGCCGGGCACATCGTCGCGGCGGGCTACGCCGTCAACAGCGCCGGCGACATGCCCATCGTGGTGGTCTCGACCGACGGCGGCGCGCACACCACCCAGGTCGTGCTCGACTCCCCGGACGGCCCGGCCTCGGTCACCGCGGTGACCGCCACCAGCGGCGGCTTCGTCGCCGCCGGCCTGGCCGGCCCGGCCGGCGCGCAGCGCGCCGTCACCTGGACCTCGCCCAACGGCCTCACCTGGTCCGCCGCCGTCCCGCTCACCTCGGCCGGCGCCAGCGAGGTCACGGCCCTCGCCAACACGAGCACGGCCGGGACGGCCAAGACGCTCATCGGCACCGCCCAGCGCGGCGCCTCCTCCGCCCTGCTCACCGTCCCCGCCCCCTAAGCTGACCAATCCGGCTCCGGGCCAGCCGATCGGCGCGCAGCAGGCCCGCTCCGAGGTAACGGTCCGGGTTGGGCGCAGTTCCCTGGGCGGAGCAGGTCAGGCGAGGGGCACGCCGTTGATGGACGCGTCGAGGATTTCGGCGGTGTGCGCGGTCCGCAGGGTGACGCCCCTGGACGCGAGCTCGGCCGAGATCTGCAGTGTGCAGCCCGGGTTGGCCGAGATGAGCAGGGACGCTCCCGACGTGACCACGGAGTCGGCCTTCCGCGACCCGAGCGCCCGCGCGGCCTCCGGCTGCAGCAGGTTGTAGACGCCGGCCGAGCCGCAGCACGTCCCCGCGTCCGGCAGCTCGACCAGCTCAAGCCCGGGGATGTCGCGCAGCAGCGCGCGCGGCGCGGCGGTGATCCGCTGTGCGTGTCCCAGGTGGCACGCGTCGTGGTAGGCCGCCCGAACGGGGACCGGGTGCCGCTCGGCGGCCGGCCCGAGCGCGTCGAGGAACTCCGCGAGGTCGCTCACCTTGGCCGACAGCGCCGCCGCCCGTGCCACCCATTCGGGGGAGTCGGCGAACAGCCGCTCGTACTCCTTCATCGCCGACCCGCATCCGGCCGAGTTGACCACGATCGTGTCGACGCCCGCCGCCTCGAACGTCTCGATGGTCCGCTGGGCGAACGCGACGGCCTCGCCCGCCCGCCCCGAGTGCAGCGAGAGCGCACCGCAGCAGCCCTGGTCGCGGGGGATGATCACGTCGCATCCCTCGGCCGCGAGTACCCGCGCGGTCGCCGCGTTCACCCGGGGGAAGAACACCGACTGCACGCACCCGGTGAGCATGCCGACCACGGCCCGCCGCTCACCGCGCGCCGCCACCCGCTCCGGGAACCGCCCGGGAGGCAGCGGCAGGGAGGCGGGCGGCGCGAGCCGCAGCGCCTGCTCCGCGGACGGGGAAATGCGCCCGACCAGTCCGGTGCGCGTGATCAGCCGGTCCGCCCCGGTCCGCTGCAGGATGCGCAGCGGCGCGGTCGCCAGCCGCAGCCGGGCCGGGTAGGGGAACAGCGCGAAGATCGCGGCCCGGGTCGCCCGGTCGCGCAGCGAGCGCCGCGCCCCGGGGGCCGACCCGCCGGGCGGGAATCCGGCGGGCCCGCGGCCGTCACCG